>Ga0194120_10001426_pt1 | contig 43597 bp, 40 predicted proteins | sample TA2MahCa65mmetaG_FD_148642 | JGI IMG/M metagenome (GOLD analysis project Ga0194120, IMG submission 148642) | Freshwater microbial communities from Lake Tanganyika, Tanzania - TA2015019 Mahale Deep Cast 65m | ecosystem: Environmental > Aquatic > Freshwater > Lake | place: Tanzania: Lake...
GGCGGTTCATAGGTTGGTTCAGCATGGTGCGTGTCTCCTCAGGCCATCATTTTCGCGGCGCGTTTCACGGCGCGGACGATTCGCTGGTGCGTGCCGCAACGGCACAGGTTGTTCGCAAGGGCGCGCTTGATATCGCGGTCGGAAGGCGACCTGTTGGAATCGAGCAGCGCTTTCGCCTGCATGATCATTCCGTTGGCGCAGTAGCCGCACTGCGCAGCCTGTTCCTCTATGAACGCCAGCTGCAACGGGTGCGGCTTTGCGGCATTACCGATGCCGTCCAGGGTCAATATTTCCTCACCCGCTGCCGATGCGACCGGGAATGAGCAGGAGCGCACGGGCTTGCCCGAGACGTGCACGGTGCAGGCGCCGCACTGGGCGAGGCCGCAGCCAAAATGCATGCTCTTGAACCCCAGCTGGTTGCGTAGCGCGTACAGCAGCGGCATCTTCGGATCGTCGGTCTCTATTCGCTCGGTCTTGCCATTGACCGTGAACGTCAGCGCTTGTGTCATGGTTCCCCCCTTTGAAATGGTATGAGCCGCGGCATCAATCCTGCTGCACGCCGGCCTGCTTGATCGCTTTTGCCCACTTGCCGACTTCGTTCTTGATGAAGGCGGAGAACTGCTCCGGTGTGTTTCCGACCGCGTCCGCCCCGTCGGCCGCCAGCCGCTCGCCCACTTCGCGGCTCGCGATGATCTTGACGGTCTCGGCGTGCAACCGCGCAATGACGTTGCGCGGCGTCCCGGCCGGAGCCACCAGTCCTGCCCAGGAGGCGACGTCGTATCCGGGCAGCGACTCTGCGATGGCGGGAACGTCCGGCAGCGCGGAGGAGCGCTTCGCCGTCGTGACCGCCAGGGCGTAAACCTTCCCGGCCCTGACGTGCGGGATCATTCCGGGAAGCGTCGCGAACGTCATGTGCGTCTCTCCGGAGAGCACCGCGAGATTGGCCGGCGCGCCGCCCTTGTACGGCACGTGGGTCACGTCAATCTTTGCGAGCGTCTTGAAAATCTCTCCGCTCAGGTGTCCCGGTGTACCGTTGCCCGACGAGGAGAAGCGGAACTGCCCGGGCTTCGCTCTTGCCGCGTCGATCAATTCCTTCACCGACTTGCCGGGAACCGTCGGATTCACCGCCAGCACGAGCGGGTACGTTGCCACTAGCGTAACGGGCGCGAAGTCCTTGATCGGGTCGTACGGGATCTTGCGGAAGAGAGTCGGGTTGATGCCATGGCTCGCCACGGTCGCCATTTGCAGCGTGTAGCCGTCCGGATTGCCCTTGGCGACCAGTTCGGATGCCATGGTCCCTCCGGCCGCGGCGCGGTTGTCAACGATGATCTGGGCGCCGAGGACCTCGGACAGGCGCGCACCGATCAATCGCGCAAGGAGGTCGGTGCTGCCCCCTGCGGGGAACCCGACGAGCACGCGGATCGGTTTCGTGGGATAGGCCGGGCTCGCTGCCGCGACCGCCTCGCCGATGAAAGCTGCCGCCATCATCGCTCCAAGCCAACTACTCCAGACGCCAATCGTTTTCATGAAACGGTCCTCCTTAGGGCAGGGGGTTTTAGTGGATCAGGCGGGCATGCTGTTTGCCGGCCAGGGCCAGCATGTGCCGTCATGCCGCGTCCTTCTTCGGGGCGGCGCCTTTCTTCGCCCAGTATCCGGGCGAGGACTTGCTCTTCGCGAGCGCTTCGGCGCTCTCGAACCCGGGCGCCATCGAGGCGGAGCCGCCCGCCATCACCTCGTGGTGCTCGATATTGAGCAGTCGCAGCCAGCTCTGCTGTCCCATGGTGAGCGCGATGAAGCATCCCAGCTCGACGAGCTCGGGCTCGCTGAAGTGCTGGCGGAGCCGCTTCCAGAATCGGTCATCGGTCTCGAGCCGCCAGGTGATCGCCTCGGCGTAGGCGAGCGCCGCCTTCTCGCGCTCGTTGTACTTCGCGGACTTCTCGAAGTCGATGAGCTCATCGACCTTGACCTCGTTCACGGCGCCGCTTTCGGCGGCTTTGATCGAGCGCTGGTTGCCGCAGAACTCGCAGGTCACCGCGCGCGAGACGTACAGCCGGGCGAGTTCCTTGATCGCGTGGTCGCAGATGCCGGCGTGAAAGACGTCGCGCCAGGAGTTGGCGAACGCCCAGAACGCAGCCGGCACGTGGGCGCGCACCGCCGAGCTTTCCGGACGGGGCGTGCCTTCGCGCGCGCAGCGCTCGATCTCGGCGCGCATCTCCGGCGTCATCTTCTCCAGCGGCACGTAGCTGATTCTTTGCTCGTTGGCCATGGGTCCTCCGTCACTGCGGGCAATCGGGAAACAATAATCCTGTCAGGCCGTCATTGGCGTCGCCATTCATCGTGATGCCCCGGGGCGCCGTCCGTCATGGCGCCGCCGCGCCGGCCGGCGAGGATTTCGAGCAGCGTCTGCATTACGCCCTTAGAACCCGTATCACAAAGATCCAAAGAGTATGAAACCGCCGATAAACGCAGATGGACGCAGATAAGATCAAGACCAAAATAGACAGGATTTACAGGATTATTTGATCGGGTCTAATCCTGTTAATCTTGTGAAATCTTGTAAATCCTGTCCATCTTCTTGTTTTTCGTCGGCGTGTATCGGCGTTTATCTGCGGCTAATATTTCTTGATTTTGTTACCGGCTCTTACAATGGGAGCGAGTACGTCTTCACGTTGGTGAAGCTCTTGATCGCTTCCTGCACGCCTTCCTTGTAGCCGAGGCCCGAATCTTTGATGCCGCCGAACGGGGTGAGTTCCAGCCGGTAGCCGGGGACTTCCCAGACGTTCACGCTGCCGACATGGAGCTCCTTCACGAAGCGCATGATGTCGTCCAGCCGGTTGGTGCAGACGCCCGAGGACAGGCCGAAATCGGTCGAGTTCACGAGCCGGATCGCCTCGTCCACGTCCTTGAAGGTCATCACGGGCGAGACCGGGCCGAAGGTCTCGTATTTCACGAGCGGCATCTCGGGGCGCACGCGATCGAGCACGGTCGGCGAATACAGCGCCCCCTGGCGCACGTTCCCGCACAGCAGTCGCGCGCCCCCCGACACCGCGTCATTCACCAGTCCCTCGAAGCTCGTCGCCGCCTGCTCGCTGATCACCGTGCCCATGTCCACCTTCGGGTCGAGCGGGTCGCCGTAAGTCCATGCCTTCGTTTTCGCGACCAGCGCCTCGGTGAACGCGCCCGCGATCTTCTCGTGCACGAATATGCGCTTCACCGCGGTGCAGCGCTGTCCGGAGTTCTTGTACGAGCCGTTTGCCGCGAGCTCCGCCGCTTTCGCAGGATCGGCATCGTCCATCACGATCAACGGGTCGTTTCCGCCGAGCTCCAGGATCTGGCGCTTGTAAACGGCCTTGGCGGCGATGTACTTGCCGACCGAAACGCCGCCGGTGAAGGTGACGAGATCCATGTCCGGGTTGACGAGCATCTCGTCGGCGATCTCCTTCGGGTCGCCCGTGATCACGGACAGCATCTCCGGTGGCAGGCCCGCCTCGTAGAGCACATCGGCGAGCAGCAGCGCCGCGATCGGCGTCTTGTTGGTAGGCCGCAGCACCATGCGGTTGTTGCTCGCGACCGAAGGCGCGACCTTGTGGATCACCTGGTTCAGCGGGTGGTTGAAAGGCGTGATCGCGGAGATCGCGCCGAGCAGCGGCTCGCGCATCGTGTAGACGCGGCGCGCCTTGCCGTGATGCGTGAGGTCGCAGGAAAAAACCTGCCCGTCATCGACGAGCGCCTGATTGGCGGCGAACAGCAGCACGTCCGAGGCGCGCCCGACCTCGTAGGTCGAATCCTTCAGGCAGAAGCCGGCTTCGAGCGTGATCGACCTTGCGATCTCGTCCCTGCGCGAGGCGATGATCTCGCCGGCGCGCATCAGGATCTTGTAGCGCTCGTAGCGCGTGAGCTTCGGCTGGTATTGCCTGGCGATGCGGAACGCGCGGCGCACGTCCTCGACCGTGCCCTTGGGCACGGTGGCGATCACCTCGTTGGTGTACGGATAGCGGACCTCGATCACGCGGTCGCGGTGCACTTTTTCTCCGGCGATGCGCATCGGCTCGCGGCGCGGCGAGTCAACGGTCTTGGTGCGGGCATGCATGATCATTACTCCTGTGACGAATCCGGTTCTGTGAGCCGGTTACATTATCAAGAAAATATGAACCGCAGATAAACGCCGATACGCGCCGATTCGATTCTCAAGTCGTGAAACGTGAAACGTGAAACGTGAACCGGGAAAGTGTCGGTTCAAAGGGCGCACGGCCGCATCCTCTCTGCAATTACCCATTAACGAATTCCATCTGCGTTCATCTGCGTTCATCGGCGGTTTCTGATTTTCCTGGTTGCGCCTTCAAGCTGTCATGGGACGATGGCGGCGCGCAGCACGCGCCGGTCTTCGGCGTCCTTCATCGCTCTTCCAACTTCCTCCAGCTTGTACTTGCCGTCCACCAGGTCGTGGAACGGAAAGCGCTTGCGGTTGGCATGGACGAAGTCGAGCGCCTCGATCAGGTTTCTCGGGTGGTAATTGTGCACGCCGCGCAACGTGATCAGTTTGCGCAGCAGCTGGTTCGCGTCGATCCGGACGAACGAGTCCGGGTTGACCACTCCGCCGAGCACGTAGCGCCCGCCGGTGCGCAGGTACTGGATGCCCGCCGGAATGACCTCCGGGTAACCACAGACTTCGATCACCGCGTCGGCACCCTCCGGCTTGCAAAACGCTCTCACCTGTCTTACGAGCTCGGTCTCGCTCATTGCGGACGGATCGAGCGCTCGATCGACGCCGAAACGCGCCGACATCGCGCGCCGCGCGCCAACCGTGTCGAGCCCGATCACGAGGCGCGCGCCGCGCGCCTTGGCAATCGCGGCGCCGTAGAGGCCCAGCAGTCCCAGGCCCTGGATGACCACGGCGTCACCGACGCCGATCTCCGCGCGCTCGGTCACGCAGATCATGGTGGCGACGCCGCAATTGATCGGCGTGGCCTCCTCGTCGGTGAGCTCCGCGGGGAGCTTCAGGATCCAGGATTGCGGCAGGACGTAGCAATACTCGCCGAAGCCGCCGTGATGGTGGGGCTCGGTCGTCACCGCCATGTGGCCGTACTTGTCCACGCCGGGCGATTTCTGCGGCAGATCCAGCACCTCGGTATAGTAATTCGGGCCTGGTATGAAGTACTCGCTCCAGGTGATCCGGTCCCCGGCCGCGAGCGGGTCGCCGCGCATGTCGTGCGTGATGCCTTCGCCCAGCGCGACGATATTGCCGATGATCTCGTGGCCGAGCACGCCCGGGCACGGGTTGGGACGGTGCCCGAGGTAGGAGTGGATGTCGGAGCGGCAGATCGTCGACATGCGAATCTTCACCAGCACTTCGCCGGCGCGGGGACGCCGCACCGGAAACGCCCGGATTTCGAAGGGCTTTCCCGGCGCATCATAGACCGCGAGCCTGCCGGTGCGAACGATGGCGCCCTCCCGTTTTGTCATCAGGCCGTGCCGTTGATGGCGAAATCGAAGACCTGGTAGCTCTTCAGAATCGCCGCGCCCGCCTTCAGCTTGTACTCGTCGTTCAGGGGCGCGTTGAGGATGATCGGCACTTTCGCTTCGGACACGCCGCCATGCGTGCGCAGGCGATGGCCTTCCAGCCCCGAGAGATCGTGATCCGCCGCGGACGCGCCGACACAGACGTCCGCCGTCGAGATGACGACCACGTCGCCCTCGCGGTCGAACGGCAGGTCGTGCACTTTGCACGCGGTTTCCTTGTCGAGCACCGACTCGAGCCCGTCCAGGCCCCGGATCGCGTCGATAACCTGCTTCGGGGTCGCCTTGCCGCGGCACCATACGCGCACGAATCCGCCGAGTGCGCCGTGGTGGGCGACGAATGCGTCGGTGATCGGGCAGATCACCCGGGTGTCGCCCCTGCCGAACCTGGCGTCGAGGATGTCCTGCAACCAGATCACGTTTGGCGTGCCGTCCGGCTTCGACTTGTCGTTCATGCCGTGATCCGCCGTCAGCGCGACGATCGCACCCAGCTCGGCGAGGCGCCCGAAGCGCTTGTCGAGCTCCTGGTAGAAGCGCTTCGCGTCGGCTTCCGCGGGCGCGTACTTGTGCTGCACGTAGTCGGTAAGCGACAGGAACATGAGGTCGCGCCGCCCGCGCTCGAGCAGCTTGATGCCGGCCTCGAGCACGAACAGCGAGAGCTCCATCGAATACATGTCCGGCTGCGCCATGCCGACGAAGTCGAGCACGTTCTCGATGCCGTTCTCCTTCAGCGTGCAGCGGCTCGCGAACTCGGAAGAGAAGCTTACGTGGCCTTTTGAGACGTCGAGGTTCTTGCCCAGCTGCTTGCGCAGCTTGTCCTTCGCCGTGATCGAGACCACCTTTGCCCCGGCCTCGGCGAACTTCGAGATGATCGTATCGCCGCGCAGCAGCTCGGGGCCCGTCATCACCACCGCTTCGCCGGTATTCGTGTCGAGGTAGAAGTTGCCGGAAATGCCGTGCTTCGAAGCCGGCGTGCCGGTGATCATCGACATGTTGTTGGGGCAGGTGAAGCTCGGCACGGTGCCGTCGGCCACGACGCTGAAACCCTGCGTCATGAAGCGCGCGATATTGGGAATCGCGCCGTCCTTGAGGTACTGCTGCAGGTAGGCGGGGTCGCCGCCGTCGATGCACACGACCACCACCGGCTTTTCCGGCCAGCGGTAGCGGACACCATTGACGCTTACCTCACGCTGCTTGCTTGTCGTCGCCATGTTCCTGTTTGAAGCCTGTTAGGGATGGGTTGCGGAGTAAACGAAATCGCCTGCGGCAAGGAAAATGACCGGCCGGTCCACTCCGGTTGGTTCGGGGAGACCGGCCGGCCAGGCCCTGGAACGCGGGATGATCACGCCTGTCCCGGAGACATGTCTACCGGGTCCGGAGTTCCTCAGCGGCTGTCTGCCGCCCCGGCGATGAGCTGGGTCAGCTTGTTGGTCTCCTTCGTGTACGGAACCACGACGGCCGCAAATCGCCGCTGCGAATCCAGCACCCTCTTGAAGAAGGCATCCTGCGCCTCGTATTTCGCAAGCACTCTCCTCGCCGACTTGATGAAGGAATCCGCGTACCCGACTGGAGCGTCGAACAGGGTGACGCCCTTCTCCTTCGTCAGCACGTTGAGGGCCTTGGAATTTTCATCCACGAAGTACATGAGCGCCTCGAAGATCGACGTCGTCATCGCCACTTCCACGATCGCCTGGAGATCCGGCGGCAGTGCGCGCCAAATCTTGCCGTTGATGACGATGTCCGCGATGTCGATGGCCTGGTGGAGCCCCTGGAGCGAATAGTTCTTGAAAACGTCCGACAGGCCCAGCTTCAGGTCGCTGGCGGGGTTGATCCATTCGACGCCGTCAATGAGGCCACGCTCCGCCGCGGGGATGACTTCGGCTCCCGACAGGTTCATGGGCACTCCGCCCATGTCCCTGAGGACGTCGCTCGGCAGGCCGGAGGAGATGCGGAACCTCATCTTCGTGAACTCGGAGACCGTCTTGGGCACTCTCCTCACCCACCCGAAGGCCTCGGGGCCGTCCGGGCCGTACATGAACGCCATCACGTCGGTCTTGAGGATCTTCTGGTAATACTCCAGGTACAGTTCGCGCCCGCCGCCGCGCAGGTACCACGACAGATGGTTGAACTGGTCGAGTCCGCTTCCGGCTCCGCCGAGCGGGGCGCTGAACAGGCCTCCGGCCGGGTGCTTCCCCGTCGCGTAATGCGTCCACCACTGCCCGGCTTCGATGATCCCCTTGTTCACGCCGTCGAGGATTTCGAAGGGAGCGATGATCGCTCCGGCCGGAAGCACCTCGATCTTCAACCGCCCTCCCGACATCCTGTCAATATTGGATGCGAGCCGGTTCAGCAGGTCCATGTGCGGGGTGCCCGCCGGATTGGCGCTCTGCAACCGCCACTTGAAGTGCGTCGCCGGCGCCTGCGCCGCCACTTCGGCCGGGAAGGTGCTTCCCAGCACGAACGCGGCCACCATCAATGCGAATAGCTTTTTCATGACTTTCCCTCCTTTCGTTAGTGGAACAACTACCTTCCGAACACCAGATCCGGCAGCCACAGCGCGATCTGCGGGAACATGAAGATCAGCGCCACGGCCGCCGCTTGCAGGAACATGAACGGCAGCATCCCTTTGTAGATATCCAGCAGTTCCCATTCCGGCATGATTCCCTTGAGATAGTAAGCCGATAGCGCCACCGGGGGAGAGAGCCAGCAAGTCTGCAAGGTTACGGCCAGCAAGATGGAAAACCAGATCATGTTGGTCTTCAGCTCGATGAGCGTCGGCAGGAAGATCGGAACGATCACAACCACGATCGGCACCCATTCCAGCGGCCATCCGAGAATGAAGCAAACGGCCAGGATGCCGGCAATGAAAACGTCGGGAGAAAAGCCCCATGACAGTATGGTGCTCGCGATGAGCTTGGGTGTGCCCAGGGCGGAGAAAACCACCCCGAGGAAGGTGGAAGCGGCGAGCAGAACCATCACCATGCTCGTCGTTTGCGCGGTCCGATAGGCGGAATCCTTCACGACCTTGAGGGTCAGCCGGCCATGGGCGGTCGCGACCAGGATCGCGCCCACGCAGCCGAGCGCCGCGCCCTCTGTCGGGGTGGCGAGCCCGGATATGATCGTTCCCAGAGTCAGCACGATCAGGGTGACGGGCGGCACAAGCCCGATGAAGAATTCACGCACCAGGTGACCCTTCGAAACGTCCAGTTCCTTGTCCGACAGCGGCGGGCCCAGCTCGGGCTTCAGCGCCACGCGGGTCATGGTGTATGCGAGATACAGAAAAGCGAGCAGCAGCCCGGGCAGGATCGCGGCCGCGTACAAGCGCGCGATCGACACCGACAGCACCGGTCCCATGACCACGAGCATGACGCTGGGGGGTATCAGGATGCCCAGCGTTCCGCCCGCACAGATCGTCCCCGCGGAGAGCCCCGTGTCATAGCGGGCCTTCTTCATGACGGGACCGGCCATCAACCCGATGATGGCGACGGCCGCGCCGACGATCCCGGTTGCCGCCGCGAACAGCGTTGCCGTGAAGACGGTCGCGATGTACAGGGAGCCCCTGGTCTTGCCCGAAATGAGCTGCACCGCCTTGAACAGGCGCTCCATCAGCCCCGCGCTCTCGAGCAGGTAGCCCATGAACGTGAACAGGGCGACCGCGGCCAGGACCGCTTCCATCATCGTCCCGAAGACCGAAAGGGTCATCAGGTGGAACACCCGCTCCTGCAGGGCGATGTAGCCGAAGACGATGCCGAGGGTGATCAACGTGAAGGAAATCGGGAAACCCACGAAGATCACGATGAAAAGAAGCCCGAGCAGGATCAGGCCGTAGATCTCCAGGCTCATCGTCGTTATCCGCGGACGTTGGTTGTCTTGAAAAAAAGCCGCAGCGACGATGCGGACACAAAAAGCGTGAACGATGAAGTCATGAAAGGTGCCGGACGCGAGGCTCGTGCTTGCCCGTAAGGATCGTTTTTACGGACTTGAGAAGCTCCGAGACGCCCTGCAGCAGCAGCAGTGCCGCGGCTAGGGTAATGACCGATTTGTACCAGTATGCGGGGGGCCTCCAGGTCGTCATCAGTCGTTCCTTCAGCGACCAGGATTCGGCTGCGAAGTCCCAGCTCAGCCAGACGAACATGACCATCCCGGGAAGAAACAGGAACACATAGCAGATCACGTCGACCCACGCTTGCGTTCGCGGAGACCACTTTTCGTAAAAGAAGTCGGTCCGGATGTGCATGCCCAGGTACAGCGTCATGGCGCCCGCGACGAAGAAATGGGTTCCGTAGAGCATCGTCGCGATATCGAGCGCCCAGATCGTGGGTGCGTAGACGTAGCGTACGATGACCTCGCCGGCGAGCAGCGCCACCATCGGGATGATCAGCCAGGAAACGGCTTTCCCCGACCAGATGCTGATCCGGTCGATCACCCTCGTGATCCGGTCGATGTTCTCCATATCAATCCACCCGGGCGTCAGGCCGCTTTGCGCGCGCTTCTTGGCGCGCGCGCGGGCGGGTTCTTCAAGGCGAGATGCAGGCGCTCGCGGCTGTTGATGACGTGCTCGAAGAGCAGCCGCTCGGCGAGCGCCGAGTCGCCCTTGACGACAGCATTCAGGATGGCTTCGTGGTCCCTCGTGGAAATCGGGATGTTCTGTGCATTGCGCACGAGCGTCTCGCGCCGGAAGAGATCCAGCTCATTGACGACGCGGCGGTAGTTGGCGCGCAGGGCACGGTTGCCGGCGGCCTCCGCCAGCACCTCGTGGAACTCGAGGTTCAACGGGAAGTACGCATCGGCATCGCGCGCGCGGCCGACCGCGTGCATGCGCTTGACGATCGCGCGCACGCGCGCGAGCTGCTCGGGGCGGATGCGCCTGGCCGCGAGGCGCCCGATCAGCCCGTCGAGCGCGGCGCGCACCTCGTAGATCTCGTTCGCCTCCTCGAGCGAGACCTGGCGCACGAACACGCCGCGGTTCTTCTCGAGGCGCACCAGTCCCGCCTGCTCGAGCGCGCGGAATGCCTCGCGTACCGGCCCGCGCGAGACGCGCAGCTCGCCGGCGATGTCCGCTTCATTCAACTTGGCGCCGGAGGCGAGCTCGCCCGAGACGATCTGCCTCTCGAGCTCGCGTTGCACCAGCGAGGTGAGCGAGTGCTGCTGCAGCAGCTCGATCTCGGCGCTGTGCAGCGTCCGCGGTGATGGCTGCTTTCTGGCCACGCGAAGTGGTCGTGAGGGCGGCGGGGGAAACATGGATTAGACAGGCTATATTGCAGATTGTCAACAATCCGCAATCTTCGTTTCCAGCCCATCCCGGTGCCCCGTGACCGGACGGGTGCCGCCCGTGCGGCGTTCCGCTCTCGCGGGAGCCGGGTCACCCGTCAGGGGAGGCTGATTTCAGGCGCTTTTCAGGCGCACATCGGAGGCGGGCCGCATCGCAAACGCCAGCGGCACCGCCGCGAAGACCGCGATGCCGATTGTCGCGATCACCGCTTCGACGCCGAATGCATCGCCGAGGAGCCCGTAGCCGAGGGGCGCGACGATCCCGCACACGGAGCCCAGCGTGTAGATCAGGCCGAACGCGCGCGGAAGGCGGTCCTTGTCCACGAAATCCCCGATGGTGCCGTAGAGCACCGACGAGGTGCCGTTCAGCACGACCCCGACGAGCGGCAGCAGCAGGAAGGAGGCGAGGTCGGGCAGGACGAGCGTCGCGAGGATCCCGCAGCCGGTGCCGATTTCCGTGATGACGACCATGCGGATGATGCCGAAGCGCTCGGCGAGCATCCCGCACGCGAGCTTCCCGGCCATGCCCCCGACGAGTATCAGCGGCACCGACAGGACCGCCCAGCCTTCGGGCAAGCCCTTCGCGATGAGCAGGAAGGCGACGAAGGTGAGGAAGCCGGTGCGCGTGGTCGCATCGAGGATCTCGACCGCGCACAATGCCGCGAATCCCTGCCGGCTGTGTATGCCCCAGCCGCTCCGCCCGGGCGCGGTCACGGCGGTCCCTGTCGGGCGCATCGCGTGCGTGTCGCTCACCAGGAAGAGGATCATGGCCGCGGCGATTACGCCGATCACGCCGAAGGCGATCACCGGCGGCTCCCACGATAATCCGGCGACGAGCAGCACGCTAACGATGCCTCCGAACAGGAACTTCCCGACGTCGCCGAAGAAGTTGTAGGTTCCAAGCGCGGCTCGGCGCCCCGCGTCCGGATACGCGTGCGAAATGATCGTCGAGCACAGCGGGTGCTGGACGGCGGCGCCGAGCCCGGCGAAGAACAGCGCGAGCAGGATCACCCAGAAGCCCGACGCGAACCCGAGCGCAATGAACGCGAGGCCCGCGACGAGCGTCCCCAGCGCGAGCAGGTTGCGCTCGCCGAAGCGCTCGGCGACGAGCCCGGCCGGAATCTGGAACGCCGCCATCGCGGCTCGGTAGGCGCCGCGGATGAGCCCGACCTGCGCGAGGGAGAGGTTGAACGTCTGTGCGAGCAGCGGCAGCAGCACGTACGTGACGTCGGAGAATCCGTCGTGCACGGTATGGACCGCGCACCCGACGGCGAGCGTGCGCCTGGGCCTGGGCTGTGGCATGTGCGGTCGGGTCGAGGTTACATTTTTTTCGCGTTTCTGTGACAATCATAGCAGCACTTTGGATGATGATGCGTGACTTGTGACTCGTGACTCGTGACTGGTGACTCGTGTGCGTCGAATTCCCGTACGGGCCAGCGTAAGGCATATGCCGGTCATTCGTTTCTCATCACCCATCACCCATCACCCGTCACGCTCGTGAAGATCATCATCTACGTCGTCGCCGGGCTGTTTTTCCTCATCTCGATGGCGCTGTTCTTTGCGCACGGCCGCACGCGGCATCCCGGCCTGCTGCTGATGGGGATCACGTACGGCGGATCGGCGGTGCTGGCGATCCTGCTGATGCACTGGTGGCCGCTGGTCGTGGGCTTCGTGCTCGTGTGGGTGCTGCGTATGCTCGGGCTGGAGCCGGGCTCCAAGGAGCAGTGAGCGGCTGCAGCCGGATGCCGGTCCTTCGTTTTGCTGCGCGCGCTGGTAGAGCGCCTGACCGCCCATTCGCGGCTTAGGGGGACCTGATCGCGATCCGGCGCGATGCCGCGCGCCGGGACGCAAAAAGGCTGAAGGATGAAGTAGAAGGCGGAAAAGATTCTTGCGGGTAGCGGTGTCGATTCGCTACTTCTGCCTTCATCCTTCTATCTTCTGCCTTGGGAATGGCACCCCGGAGACGAATCGAACGTCCGACCTGCCCCTTAGGAGGGGGCTGCTCTATCCACTGAGCTACCGGGGCGCAGGCATGATTTTAGCCCAGTGGGCTAAAATCATCAGGGATGAGGGATGATGATGAGGATTTAACCCGTTCCCCTTTGTGTCCTTCGTGTCCTTTGTGGTTAAGATTTGCTTTTCTCGGCGTGTATCGGCGTCCATCGGCGGCTGAGATCGTCTTGATCTTCTTTCTATGAAGTGGCTCATCGTCATCATCGTGGTCATCATCGCGCTGCTGCTGTGGCAGCGCTCCGCTTCCGCCTCGGGCGTGCCGAAGGCGGGCGACCCCGCTCCCGGGTTCTCGCTTCCCGACCAGAACGGAAAGACGCACAGCCTCGCCGATTTCCGCAACAAGTGGCTCGTGCTTTATTTTTATCCGAAGAACAATACGCCCGGCTGCACCGAGCAGGCGTGCACGTTCCGCGACGACTGGCACAAGTTGAGCGCGATGGGCGCCGAGGTGGTGGGCGTGAGCGTGGACGACGCGGCGAGCCATTCCCGGTTCGCGAAGAAGTACGGCTTGCCGTTTCCTCTGCTCGCGGATACCGGCGGCAGCGTGGCGGGCCGCTACGGTTCCATTCATGACCTGGGCGTCGTGAAGTTCGCCAAGCGAAACACCTTTCTGATCGATCCGGAGGGCCGCATCGCCAGGGTCTATCTTTCCGCGAGCACGTCGCGCAACTCCCGGGAAGTCATCGAGGACCTGCAAAAGCTGCAGAACCGGTAAGCGGTCCGCTGCGTCTCAGCGGTGCAGGACGCACTTGTCGTAGAGCGTGCGCAGCGCGCCATGCGGATCGTATTTCTTCTTGATCTCGCGGTAGGCTGCCCCGTTGTAGATGCGGTCGAACTCGGGCTCGTCGAGAAATGTCGAGGAGTAGAGCATCTTGATGCCGCCCAGCTCGAAGCACTTCCGGTCCATGATCCTGGTGTAGTGGTAATCGCCCTCGCCGGGGCGTTTTTTCACCTGGCAGTAGCATCCGAGGTTGAAGTAGAGCACGCCCGCGCGCACGGGGTAGAGCGTGGGGGATGCAGGCGTGCGGATCGGCGTGGCGACCCACGGCTTGCCCGCGAGATCCACCTCGGAGAGCGCGAAGCGCATCAATTCGGCAGCCTGGTCCCACGGGACCTCCCAGTCCTGGATGAGCGGCTCCTCGTCCTCGCCGGGGCGCAGCGGCAGCGCGGACCTGAGCTGGTTCCGGATTCCCGTGTAGCGTTTGTAGAAGCCGGAGTTGCGCAGCCCGGCGGGTGCATAGCGGCGGAAGAGGCGGTACGGCCAGCCCTCCGGCAGGTTCCAGAACCACTCCGGGTCGTAGCGGAAAAGGTAATCGTGCGTCGTGAGGTAAACGTCGGGCTCCCGCGTCACGAGCTTGTAGAAGATGTTGTGCCGCAGAATGTCATCGGTCCGCGGCACCCGCTCCTCGAAGCGCGCGAGGATCAGGAACAGGCGCTCGCGCCCGTAGAACAGCCCCTCGATGAAGTCCACGTCCGCGCGCCCGGTCGCCGCGCGCATGGCCTCGAGAAAGGCAACGGGATCGTCGAAGGAGATCGTATGCAGGTGCACATGGGGCGCAGCGGCCATGAGCCTCACCTTGGCGCGCAGGATATAGCCGAGCGTCCCGTACGAGTTGGGCAGCGCGCGGAAGAGGTCGGCGTGGTCGTTCTTCGCGGTGCACAGCACGATGCGCCCGTCGGGGAGCAGCACTTCGGCTTCGATCAGCGCGTCGTGGACGAAGCCGTGGCGGTAGCAGTTCGACTCGATGCCGATACCGACGATTGCCCCGCCGAGCGTGATGTGCTTGAGCTCCGGAGTGACCAGCGGCACCAGGCCGTGGGGGAGAGTATGTTCCACGATGGACTCGAAGGTTGCGAGCCCCTCCGCGTCCAGCGTGCGCGTTGCCGGGTCCGCGCCGAGCACGTGATCGAAGCCGTCGAGGTCGAGGCCGCGGCGCGCTTCGCGGCGCGGCGCGTAGCGGAAGAGATTGGAGCTCGTGCGCTTGTGCAGGCGCATCTCCCCGCCGCGGCCGGCGAGCCGGCGAACGAGTTGCGCCTTGCGCGCAGCAAACGTGCTGGCGGCACTCAAGAAGCGCGGCCCTGCGCGTAGAGATGCCTGCGGCTCATCGGGTAGTCGCGCCCGACGTTACCCTTGCTGTAGACGATCTGGAAGAAATGCGTGTAGCCGGTGGGCGAGCGGAACATCTCGGCGCACGAGTACAGATACGCGCGCCACTTGCGGCGGAAGCATTCGTCGAACCGGGCGGGGTCGAGCGCGTGGATCTCGTGCCAGTTCGCGTCGAAACGCTGCGCCCAGCAGTCGAGCGTGAGCGCGTAGTTGCGGCGCAGGTTTTCGATGTCGAGGACCTCGAGCCCGGCGCGCTCCATCTCGGTGATCGTCTCGGCGAGGCTCGGGATCCAGCCGCCGGGAAAGATGTGCTTGCGGATGTAGAACTCCGTCTCGTAGGCGCCGACGTGGCCGATGAAGTGCAGAAGCCCGATCCCTCCGGGCTTGAGACAGTCCGCGTGCGCGCGGACGACTTCGGCAAGCTGGTCGCGGCCCGCGTGCTCGAGCACGCCGATGGAGATGCATTTGTCGTACTGCCCGGGTATCTCGCGGAAATCGGCCTCGATCACGTGCAGCCTGTCCCCGAGCCCGCGCCGCGCAACCTCCTCGCGCATGGCCTCGACCTGCTCGGTCGTGTTGTTCACTCCCGTGCCGAGCGCCCGGTAGCGCTCCCAGGCGTAAAAAACGAAACCGCCCCAGCCGCAGCCGACGTCCACGAAGCGCTCGCCCGGCTTGAGCATGACCTTGCGGCACACGTGCTCCATCTTGTTTTGCTGCGCTTCCTCCAGCGTGCGGGTGCCCTCTTGCCAGTAGGAGCAGGTGTACATGAGATAGGGATGGTCGAGCCAGCGGCGGTAGAACTCGGTGCCCAGCCCGTAATGGAAGCGGGCATTGGCCTTGGCCTGCGCAAAGGAGCGGTTGCCGAACCGCAACTCGTGCCAGCGGTTGCGCAGCGAGTTGATACGATTGGGGCGCATGTCGAAGCCGCCCTCCATGCCCGCCCGGAACGCGGCCGCGATGTCGCCCTCGATGTCGAGCGACTGGTCGAAATAGCACTCGAGCATGCCGACATAGCCGAGCAGCGCGACGCGCCATTCGGCAAGGCGCCGCCGGAACACGAGAGTGACCGCAGCAGCCCCGTCGCGATTCTGGAACCACGACCCGTCCGCGAACACGACGCGAAAGCAGATGTCGGTGTGCCGTCCGCTCGCGCGCAGCACGCGTTCGATGGCGTGGGTTGGGTGCGGCAACGCCCGCAGGCTCGAGACCCGGTCCGTCATGGTTGCCAAGCCTCCCGTGTCCGGCGGTCACCCGCCGGGCCGTGCCGGCGGGTTTCCGTTGGCAGATTGTGCGGCAATATGCCTCGCCAGAGCCAGCCCCCGCCGGCGCGTTTACCTGCGTCCGCGGATATCGGACAATTGTTGCTGCAAGACAGTGTATCAGGAGGCAGGGCGTGATAGGCGGAATCGACCACATCGTTCTAACCACCGGTGATCTCGACCGGTGCACGGATTTCTACACCCGCGTGCTCGGCATGCAACTGGAGCGCTACGGCGAGGGCCGTATCGCGCTGCGTTTCGGGGACCACAAGTTCAACGTGCACCCGCCCGGTGTCGGCGCCTTCATCAAGGCGCGCACGCCCACGCCCGGCTCGCTCGACCTGTGCTTTCTCGCCGACCGGCCTCTCGAACAGGTGATCGCGCACATCAAGCGGAGCAAAGTGGAGATCGAGGAAGGGCCGGTCGAGCGCACCGGTGCGCGATTTCGGATCCGCTCGATCTACGTGCGCGATCCCGACGGAAATCTCATCGAGATTTCAGAACCGGCGAGCGGTAAGCAGTAAGCGGTAAGCAGCGCACGAGATTCCGTTTATGCCGCTTTCTCCGCCGACCGTTCACCGTTTACCGCTCACGGATTCTGATGCCTGATTTCTGGAAGGACTGCGGCTACGGGCTCCTGAAGCGCGCCGGCGACGGCCGCCTCGTGGTAACGGATGACTACCTGCGCGCCTATTACCAGCGGCCCGAGCTTGCTCCGGTGGAGGAATCGTGTGCGGCCGAGCGCGCGCTGCACGCCTCGCTCATGGCCGAGCCGCGGCGCAAGGTGAACGAGCGCGAGATCGGCGCGGTCGCCGACGCGGACGCACGGGAGAACTACCGGGTGATGATGCGGTTTCGCGACCAGCTCCTTGCCGCGCCGACGCTCGAGGCGTTCTACTTCGATCTGTTCCGGCGGGATATCGCGGTGCCGCCGGATTTCATACACCACACGGTGCAGGTAATCCTGCGCGGGCTGCTCGACGGCACGGACGACGCGCTGCAGGCGCGCGCGGCCGAGTTGTTCTTCCGGCCGCAGCGAACCACCGTCAAGGACGGCGCGGTTCTGCTGGCCGATGATGCGACGGTCGAGATGCACGCGGCGGCGGGCCTGTCCGGCACCATCGGCCAGCTGCTGAAGGAGACGCAGACGCCGGTGCGCACGGTCGAGCTCGACGTGCTCGACGGCAAGAACAGCGCCGAGTACTGGCGGCGTGATTCCCGCTTCGACACGGTGCTCAATCTCAATCCGGGCCGCCCGGGCTGCGCGGCGTTCGCGCGGGTGCTCGAGCGCTGGATCGCGCATTTCCACGGCACCCGGGTCTCCATCTCGTCGGTGCGGGAGATTCCCGACGAGGAATGGGTGTGGCACGTCGGCCTCGACGCCGAGGCCACCGAAATGCTCAATGAAATCTATGATGGCGGGGACGTGGAAGAGGATCGAATGAAGCGCATCATCGGCCTGTTCCGGGCCGAGTTCCCCGATCCGTCGGCGCTGCGCCCGGAGATTTCCGGATCGGCCGTGTTCCTCGGGCTCGCGGCCGCCGCCGACGGGCGCCTGCGCATGAAGCCGCAGAACCTGCTCATGAACCTGCCGCTGGCGCAGCGCACCTGATACTGGAAAGTGCGTGAGTCGTGAGTGAGTCGTGAGTGGTGAGTCGTGAGTCGTCAGTCGTCACGGTATTGAAATGACGCCCGCTGAGCGCTGGGAAGCCATCGTTGCCAACCCGGACGAGGACATCGACCTCGCGGAGGCCGCGCTGGTCATCGCCGCCGAGGAGTATCGCGGGCTCGACATCGATGCCTATCTCGCGCGCATCGACGACATGGCGGCGGTGCTGCAGCGGCGCCTGAGGAGCGATATTCCCGCCGCAGAAGCGATCCTCGCGCTGAACCGGTACGTGTTCGACGAGCTCGGTTTCTCGGGCAATGGCGCGGACTACTACGATGCGCGCAACAGTTTTCTCAACGAAGTGATCGAGCGGCGTCTCGGCATTCCCATCACGCTGTCCCTGGTCTACACGGAGCTCGGCCGGCGGCTCGGCCTCGCGCTGCACGGGGTGTCCTTCCCCGGGCATTTTCTGGTGAAATGTGCGGTGCGCGGGGGAACGGTCGTGCTCGATCCGTTTTCGCGTGGGCTATCGCTGAGCGTGGACGACCTGCGCGAGCGGCTGTGCAGGCTCTACGGCGGCACCGCGCCGGAGCCGGAGGCGATCGCCCACATGCTGGGCGCGGCGACGAAAAAAGAGATCCTCGCGCGCATGCTCCGCAATCTGAAGGGCATCTACGTGCAGCAGCGCGATTTCAACCGCGCGCTCGGTGCCGCGCAACGCATCGTCGCGCTCGGGCCCGTCGCGGCCGAGGAGTACCGCGACCGTGCCGCGATCTACGTCGAGCTCGAATGCTTCCGGGCGGCGTTGGAGGATTACCGGCAATACCTGGTGCTCAGGCCCGAGGCCGCGGACGCCGGGAGCGTGCGCGCGCGGATCGGCGAGCTTCAGCCGCTCGCGGCGCGGCTGAATTGATGCGCGGACGAGCGCAGCCCGGCAAGTAGAATCGGGGGTAACTCAGCCCGGCGAGAGTGGGCCGGGCGGTGCGGTCAGCGGCTGCCGCCCATCCAAACGCGCACGACGCGCTGCGGTTCGGGTTGCGGTGCCGCCGAGCGCCGCTCTGCGGCCGCCTGCGGCGCACGCGATGCCTTTTCCAGTGCTTCGAGCTGCGCCGGGGTCGGGTTCTCGATGTTCACCAGGATGGAACCGGTGCCAGTGGGCTCGGCCGAGACCGGGTACGGACCCGTATCCGGGCCCCGCTTGCTCTTCGGCTTGATGCGGATGTCCAGGTCATTCAGTTCCGGCGGCGGGTTCCCGTCGTAGACGAGATTGCGGCGGCGCTGCAGGTACGCGTCGCGCACGAATTCGTAGGGATCGAGCGCCGCGGTCTCCAGTATCTTCGTCGTATCCAGCAGCTCGGCGCGGCGGTTCACGAACCAGAGCCCGTAGAGCGCGTTGCGGTCCCGGTTCGGATCGACGTAGGTGATCGGGTTGGTCTTGTAGTCCGCGACGAGCCCGACCGCGTCGCGCACCGTGCTCGGGCCGAGGAAGGGGATGACCAGGTAGGGTCCGTCGCCGATGCCCCAGTAGCCCAGGGTCTGCCCAAAATCCTCGTTGTGCTTCTGCAGCCCGATTTCGGTGGCGACGTCGAGCACGCCAAGCAGGCCCGCGGTGGTATTGACGGCAATGCGTCCGACGTCGGAAAGGGCCTGGGCGAACTTGCCTTGCAGCAGGTTGTTCAGCGCGACGATCACGTCGCCGATGTTGGAGAAGAAGTTGCTGACGCCGGTGCGCACGACCTGCGGCAGCACGCCGCGGTAAACCTCGGCGGCGGGCTTGAAGATGAGGTTGTCCACCCCGTCGTTGAAGTGATAGATGCCGCGGTTGATCGGCTCCAGCGGATCACGCGGATTGCCGGTGGAGGCGCAGCCGCCCAGAGCCAGTGTAAGCGCGACCAGGCCGCAGACGACAACCGCGCGAAAACGGGACAGAGAACCCTTCATCCGATTTCCAAGTTTTGTTGTTGGCGCATTATATATCAAGCAATACGCGCTTGGGAGAGCACTTCCGCACCCGTGCGCGGCCGGATGACAGGCGCATGGAGCCGTCCCGCCGGTATCTGGAACGCGCGGCCGCTCGAGGCCGGAACAATGTCACGGTTTCGGTCCGGTGCAGCGCGCCTGTGTGCTCAAGTTGCGCGTGGGGCCCGGCCGCTTTGGGGCGGGCGGTGCCGGTCGCCGCGGGGAGAGCGGCGCGCGCCTCGATCTCGCCCCGCGAGGGGCGGGGTGCGAAGAATTGCAGGGCGGGCCGGGGGCTGCCGCGCTCTGCTATACTGAACAGCCTGATGCGCGGGGGGTTATCCGCCGTCCGCTTCTCCGGACTTCACGCGAGGAATCCAGACCATGCTTCAGAAAGTCAAGCCCGCGGTCCAGCTCAAGGACATGAGCCTGTTCCGCCAGCAGTGCTACATCAACGGCGAGTGGATGGACGCCGACGACAAGTCCACCATCCCGGTTCACAATCCGGCCGACGGAGTGCAGATCGGCACCGTGCCCAACATGGGCACGGCCGAGACGCGGCGCGCGATCGAGGCGGCCCACTCCGCGTGGGCGGGGTGGCGCGCGAAGAGCGCGAAGGAGCGTGCCGCCATCCTGCGCAAGTGGTTCGAGCTCATGATGGCGAACCAGGAAGACCTCGCGGTCCTGATGACCGTGGAGCAGGGCAAGCCGATCACGGAATCGCGCGGCGAGGTCGCCTACGGCGCTTCGTTCATCGAGTGGTTCGCCGAGGAGGGCAAGCGGATCTACGGCGACACGATCCCGGCCCCGACGCCGGACCGGCGCATCGTCGTGATCAAGGAACCGGTGGGCGTATGCGCGGCGGTGACGCCGTGGAACTTTCCCAACGCGATGATTACCCGCAAGGCGGGCCCGGCCCTGGCGGCGGGCTGCACGATGGTGATCAAGCCGGCGAGCATGACGCCGTACTCGGCGCTCGCACTGTGCGAGCTCGCCGGACGCGCCGGCATCCCCAAAGGAGTGGTCTCGGTCGTCACCGGCGCCTCCGGCCCGATCGGCAAGGAACTTACCACCAACGCGCTGGTGCGCAAATTCACCTTCACCGGCTCGACCGCGGTCGGCAAGCAGCTGATGCAGCAGTGCGCGGGAACGGTGAAGAAGGTCTCTCTCGAGCTCGGCGGCAATGCGCCGTTCATCGTGTTCGACGACGCCGATATCGACGCCGCGGTGGACGGCGCGATGGCGTCCAAGTACCGCAACTCCGGCCAGACCTGCGTGTGCGCGAACCGCATCTTCGTGCAGGACGGCGTCTACGAAAAGTTTTCGACGAAGCTCGGCGAGAAGGTCGCGGCGATGAAAGTCGGCAACGGCCTGGAAGCCGGCGTGGTGCAGGGGCCGCTGATCGAGATGAAGGCGGTGGAGAAGGTCGAGGAGCACATCGCCGATGCGCTCGCCAAGGGCGCGCGCGTGCTGACCGGGGGCAAGCGCCACGAGAAGGGCGGGCAGTTCTTCCAGCCCACGGTGCTCGCCGAGGTGGACACCTCGATGAAGATCACGCGCGAGGAGACTTTCGGCCCGGTGGCGCCGCTCTACCGCTTCCGGACGGAGGAGGAGCTCGTCAAGCTCGCCAACGACACGGAATTCGGGCTCGCCGCCTACTTCTACAGCCGCGATATCGGGCGCGTCTGGCGCGTCGCGGAGGCGCTCGAGGCGGGCATCGTCGGGATCAACGTGGGCATCATCTCGACGGAAGTCGCGCCGTTCGGCGGCATGAAGGAGTCGGGCATCGGGCGCGAGGGCTCGAAGTACGGCATCGAGGAGTTCCTCGAGGTCAAGTACCTGTGCATGGGCGGCATCGACAAGTAGCGCCGCCCGGGCAAAGAAACGCCACCGCGGATTGCGGTGGCGTTTTTGTTTGCGGCCACGTGACTGGTGACCGGCGGATCGAACGCAACCGCAGATGAACGCCGATACACGCCGATTTTTCGGGTGATGAGTAATGGGTAATGAGTTAATGGGCGAAAGCCCGTCACCCGCATTCCCCGTTACCCATTTCCCATTACCGGTTTCCATCTGCGTTCATCCGCGTTTATCGGCGGTTCCATTGATCTCTGACGAGTTTCAGATCAGGATGGATCACTCTAAGCGGAGCGCGTGATGATCCGGGTCCTCGGCATCGACCACATCGTGCTGCGCGTGCGCGACCTGGAGCGCATGGCGCGCTTTTACACCGAGGTGCTCGGCTGCCGGGTCGAGCGCCGTCGAGATGATCTCGGGATGCTGCACTTGCGCGCAGGCAGCGCGCTGATCGATCTCGTGGACGTCGCGGGCGAGCTGGGAAAGCGTGGCGGCGCGGCGCCCGGAAAAGAAGGGCGCAACCTCGAGCATTTCGCGCTGCGCGTGGCGTCGTTCGATGCGGATGCGGTCGCGCGCCACCTCGCGGCGCACGCGGTCGCGGCGGGCGAAGTGAAGACGCGCTACGGCGCGGAAGGCGAGGGGCCCTCGCTGTACGTCACCGATCCCGAGGGCAACGTCGTGGAATTGAAGGGCGTCAGCTGATTCGCTGCGCGACTTCCCCGGCGTAGGCCTGCGTGCCGAGCTTGCCGCCGAGATCGGCGGTGCGCGTGGCGGGGGCCTTGAGCGCGGCATCCACTGCGGCCTCGACCGCTTTCGCCGCGCGGTCGAACTCCGGCCGCGCATGGCGGCTTGCCATCCACTCGAAGAGCATCACGGCGGAGAGAATCAGCGAGGTCGGGTTCGCGCGGTCCTTGCCGGCGATGTCGGGCGCGCTCCCGTGCTGCGCCTGCGCGACGCAGCCCTCGTCTCCGGCATTGACCGAGCCGGCAAGCCCCAGGCTGCCCGAGAGCTCGGAAGCCTCGTCGGAGAGGATGTCGCCGAACATGTTGCCGGTGACGATCACGTCGAACCGGGTCGGATCGCGCAGCAGCAGCGCGGCGGTCGCGTCCACGATCAGCTCCTCGAGCTCGATGCCCGGGAAATCCTGCGCGACCTTGCGTACTTCGCGCAGGAACAGCGCGTCGGAGATCTTGAGCACGTTCGCCTTGTGCACGGCGGTCACCTTCTTGCGCCGCTTCGCCGCGCACTCGAACGCGACGCGCGCGATGCGCTGGCACTGGCGCGCGGTCACCTTGCGCACGGCAAGCGCCATGTCCGGGGTGGGCATGAACTCCCCGCTGCCCATGAACATGTTGCGGTCGGCGTAGAAGCCCTCGGTGCACTCGCGGAAGATCACGAGGTCCACCGGTTTCCCCGTGAGCCCGACGCCCAGGCGCGACTTGGCGGGGCGGATGTTCGCGTAGAGGTCGAGCTTCACGCGGAACTCGCCCGAGATGTTGATCCCGCCCTGCTCGCGCGGGGGGTAATCGAGGTGCGAGATCGGCCCGAGGATCACGCCCGGCGCCTGGCGAGCGGCCTCCATGACGTGCGGGGGGAGCGTGCTTCCGGTTTTCTTGAGCGCGGCGAAGCCGATGTCCTCGATCTGCCACTCCAGGCCAAGCTTGTAGAGCTCGCTGGCGCGGTCGAGTACCGCGAGGGTTGCCTTCGTGATCTCGGGGCCGATGCCGTCGCCGGGAAGAACGAGAAGCTTCATGATCAAGTCGAAAGTCGAAAGGAGAAAGTAAAAGCGTCGAGCCACCCGTGGCGTTACTTCGTCACTACGTCACTTCGTCGTCGCGTCACGGTTGTTATGGGGGAGGCGGGATTGTAACATCGGCTTTCCGACCCACGGGGGCGTCCGATGTTCGAAGGCTTCAAGCAGATCCAGGTGCAGACGAGCGACCCCGAGGTGAAGATCAACCTGCGCCACGGCGGCAAGGGTCCGGGCCTGCTGCTGGTGCACGGCAATCCGCTCACGCATGTCACCTGGCACAAGATCGCGCCGCGGCTCGCGGAGGAATACACGGTGGTCGCCTCGGATCTGCGCGGCTACGGTGACAGCTCCAAGCCGCGGGGCAAGCCCGACCACAGCAATTACTCGTTCCGGCGCATGGCGCAGGACCAGGTCGAGGTGATGGAGCATCTTGGTCTCAAGCAGTTCCACGTGGTTGGGCACGACCGCGGCGCGCGCGCGGCGTTCCGCATGGCGCTCGACCATCCGGGGAAGGTGCTCAAGTTCGCGAGCGTGGATATCGTGCCGACCCACCACGTATGGACCGAATTTCCTCGCGGCTGGGCGCTGCATTCCTACCACTGGATGTTCATGGCGCAGCCCTACGATTTCCCCGAGCGGCTGCTCTCGTCGAACCTCGAGTACTACATGAAAAAGAAGCTCGAGAAGCACATGCACGGGCAGGGCGGGCTCGAGCCCGAGGCGGTTGCCGAGTACATCCGCTGCTGCACGCCCGAGCAGATCCACGGCGTGTGCGAGGATTACCGCGCCGCGGCGACCATAGACCTCGACATGGACACGGCGGATTACGAGGCCGGCCGCAAGATCGAATGCCCCGTGCTGGTGCTGTGGGGCGCGAAGAGCCACGTCGAGCAGCACTTCAGCCCGCGCAAGGCATGGCCGCGCTACTGCTCGAACATCGCGGGCTTCGAGGCGCTTCCCGCCGGCCACTATCCGCAGGAGCAGGCGCCGGCGGAGACGTACCGTGCGCTGCGGGCGTTTTTCAAAGGCTGATCCGAAGAACGGGCACCGATGAGCGATTTTCTGGTCGAGCCGCAGGAGCTGCTGGACGAAGCAGCGCGCAAGGACGTGCTCTTCCTCGATGGGCGGCGCAGCGCGCCGTACGAAGCAGGACACATACCGGGCGCGGTCAAGTTCACGACCTACTATGAGCTTGCGCTCGATACCCGGCGGGCAGGGCTCGCCGCGTTCGCGCAAGACATGGCGCAGCGGTACGGGGCGGTGGGCGTGTCGCGCGAGCGCCCCATCATCGTGTACGAGGAACACACGGGCATGTTCGCGGCGCGCGACCTGTGGATGCTGCAGTGGCTCGGCTGCCGCGACGTGCGGATGCTGCACGGGGGCTACGCGGAGTGGAAGGCGGCGGGCGGCGAGTCGGAGACCGAGCTCGTGCAGCCGGTCGCGGCGCGGTTCGATCCCGAAATGCGCGACGAGCTCGTCATTGGTTCCGCAGAGCTCGAGAAGCGCCTGCGCACGCCCGGGCTCACGGTGCTCGACGTGCGCGAGGCGGCGGAATACGAGGGGCGCGACAACACGCCGTGCTGCGCGCGGCGCGGGCACGTGCCGGGCGCGGTGTGGGTCGAGTGGACGGAGTTGCTGGAGGCGGGGCAGTACAAGTCACCGGAAGAGATCCGCAAGCTCGCCGCGGAGAAGGGCGTGGACGTGAAGAGCGAGATCGCGCCGTATTGCCATCGCGGCGCGCGCTCGGCGGCCGCGTACTACGCGCTCAAGCATGCGGGATTCGCGAAACTGCGCAACTTCCTCGGGTCGTGGCACGAGTGGTCGGCACGGGGGGATTTGCCGCTCGAGAAGCCGTGACCGGAGGCCTTTCGGCCGTCACTCGTTTCTCGTCGCTCGTCGCTCGTTGCTCGTGACGCGGGACCTGAACGAAACCGCGGATGAACGCAGATAAGAACCGGTAATGGGTAATGGGAATTGGGTAATGCGAGTAACGGGCTTTCGCCCATTACTCATCACCCGAAAAATCGGCGTGTATCGGCGTTCATCGGCGGTTGCGTTCAAGCCACTACTCACCCGTCACGCCTATGACATAGCGTCTCCGGCCCGCGGGTAGGGCGGGTGGAATAACATACGGCCTCCGGAAGCGGGAATTCGCCCGCACGCCGGGAACGCGCGGTATGATCTCCACGCCTGGCAGGTCGAGACGCATTGTCAACAACATGGGGGAGCCATGGCAATCAAAGCGATCATCGTCAGCGAGACCGCGCCGTTGGCGCTCCGTGTAGTCGGGCCGGCGCGCCGGGCGCGCGCCTGGAAGCGGACTTGGTTGGTCGTGCTGCAGATGTTCGCCGCAGCATTCCTGGTCGCGGCTTTGGCGTCCCCGGGCTGGGCGCAGCCCTATCCGAACCGGCCGATACGGCTGATCCTGCCGTTCCCACCGGGCGGCTCCACCGACATCCTGGGGCGCATCGTCGCGCAAACCCTCGGCGAAAGGCTCGGGCAGACCCTCGTCGCCGACAACCGTCCCGGCCTTGGCGGCTACCTCGGGCTCGAGCTTGCGTCGAGAGCGGCGCCCGACGGGCACACGATCGTCATCGGCTCGCTCATCTATGCGAGCGGCCCATCGACCTACCGGACCATGAAGTTCAACCCGCAAAAGGACCTCGCGCCGATCTCGCAGATCTCGGAGGCGCCGAATTTCGTGGTGGTCAATCTCGCCGTTGCGGCGAAGACGCTGAAGGACCTCGTGGATCACGTCCGGGCGAACCCGCGGAAACTGCATTATGCGACGAGCGGCACGGGTTCCACGCTGCACCTCTCGGCGGCCATGCTGAGCAGCGTCACGAAAATGGACATGGTGCATGTGCCGTACAAGGGCGGCGGCGGCCCGGCGATGACCGCGGTACTGGGCGGCGAAGTCCAGGTGATCGTGCTGGGACCCGCGTCGGTGCCGCACTTCCAGACCGGCAAGGCGAGGGCGCTCGCCGTGCTGGGCGAGAAGCGCGCGCCGGTGGCGCCCGAGGTGCCGACCGCGAGGGAGCAGGGTTTCGACGTGGTGGTGACCGGCTGGCACGGACTGCTTGCGCCTGCCGGGACCCCGCGCGCGTTCGTCGAGCGCCTCAACAAGGAATGGGTGCAGGTCGCAAACGGCCCGGACATCCGCGAGAGGCTGCAAAAGCTCGGATTCGATCCGCGCCCGGGGACTCCCGAGCAGTTCACCGCGTTCCTCAAGGCGGAGACCGAACGCTGGACGCGGCTCATCAAGGAAGCCAACATCCCGGCTGCCGACTGACGGAGCGCGCCATGAGGCTGCGCGGCGTTGAACTGATCGTACCGCAGGCGCATGAAGCGGCCGAGTTCCTCGAGACGCTCTGGGGACTGATCCCGGCCGGCGCGCGCGGAAAGACGCAATTTTTCCGCGGCACCGGCGCTCATCCCTACATCCTGGCGGTTCGGGCGGGCGACGCACCGGCCGTGCATGCGATCGAGTTCTCGGGCCTGCCCGTGGAAATCGAGGAGCTGCACGCGCGGGTGCGCCGGTCGAATGCGCCGGTCAGGACTTTCGCGGAGCTCGACGCGCCGGGTGGCGGCGCGGGCCTAGTCGTGCAGGGCCCGGAGGCGCAGACGTATCGCTTCGTCGCCGAGCCGGCACCCCCGCCGGCGCTGCCCGCCGAGCGCGACAAGCCGGTCCAGGTCACGCACGCCGTCGTGAACGCGGCTGACGTGCCGTCGAGCGAGCGCTTCGCGGCCGAAGTGCTCGGCTTCAAGGTGTCGGATCGCACGCGTGCGATGACCTTCTTGCGCTGCAACCGCGCGCATCACGCGATCGCCTACGCGCACTCGGATGTGTCCTCGCTCAACCACATCGCGTTCGAGATGAACGACCTCGATGCCGTCATGCGCGGGATCGGCCGCATGCGGGATGCGGGCTACGAAGCCGTGTGGGGCCCGGGGCGCCACGGGCCCGGCAACAACGTTTTCGGCTACTTCATCGCGCCGTTCGGCGGCGTCATCGAGTACACCGCGGAAGTAGAGGAGGTGCCGGACGACTACAGGGTCGGTGGGCCGGATGACTGGAAATGGCCGCCCGGACGCACCGATCGGTGGGGCGTTTCGCGCAAGGACACCGCCCGGATCTCCGCCGCCGAGCGCACCTTCCGGTTTCCCCCGGGCGCGATGGAGATCAATGGGGTCAGACTCGATTGATCGGAGATCAATGGGGTCAGACTCGATTGATCGTGATCGTCTGCCGCGGTGAAGGATCGAAGTAACGAGTAACCAGTAACGAGAAACGAGTGACGAGAAACGGCCGGCCAGTCACGCCTTTCAGCTAAGGCCGTAGAGCTTCTTCCCCGCCACCGGCAGCTTCGCCATCAGCACGTCCCCCGACAGCGACTCGGTGATGTAGAGCGTCTTGCGGTCGGCGCCGCCGAAGGCGATGTTCGCCATGTGGTGGTGGTTCGGCCCGTCCGAGTACACGAGGTGCGTGGGCAGCATGTTCGCGTCGAAGCGCCACACGCCGACGCCGAGCTGGCACACGAGCAGCCCGTTCTCCTCGTCCATCTCGATGCCGTCGGGGCCGGCCACGCCGCCGGAGAGCTGGATCGCAACCCCGGTCTTCGAGATCGAGCCGTCGGCCATCAGCGGCAGCCGCCACACCTGCTGCGAGCGGGTGACGCCCACGTAGCAGTGCTTCTCCGTGGTGGAGAGCGTGATCCCGTTGGGGCTCGGCACGTTGGAGCACAGCCGGTCGAGGCCGCCGTCCGCGCGCAGGCGGAAAACCCGCCCGGTCGGATCGGCGATGCCGGTCTGGCCCTGGTCGGTGAAGTAGAGATCCCCGTTCGACGCGAAGTGCAGATCGTTGCAGCCCTTGAAGCCCTCGCTGTACGCGGTCTCGAGCACGGGCTCGATCTTCGCGGTCTTGGGATCGAGCGTGAGGATGCCCTTCTTGTAGTCGGCGATGAAGATGCGCCCGTCCTTGTGGAACTTGAGCCCGTTCGGCCAGCCGTCGTACTGCACCACGAGCTTCCATTCCTGCTTCGGCGAGATGCGGAAGATGCGCCCGAAAGGCGTGTCCACGATGTAGAGGTTGCCCTCGCGGTCGAAGGAAGGCCCCTCGAGAAAGCAGATCACCTCCGCTCCCTGGCGGTTCGGGTCCGACCACGCGGTGCGGCTCTTGTTGCGGAACTTGGGCGGCAGCGACGTGAACAGCTCGGCTTTGATCAGTTCGAGTTGCTTGAAGGGGTTGAACATTTCGTTTCTCGTGGCTCGTTACTCGTTTCTCGTGACTGGTGACTCGGTACGGGGCGCCGGCCCGTTCAAGGTTCAACGTTCAAGGTTCGAGGTTTCCGGCGAAGGTTCGTGACTTTGAACAATGAACTTTGAACTTGGAACCGGCTTATTGCGGTTCGACGCCAGCGACTTTCACGAGCCGGGTGAGCTTTTCCATGTCGGCGCGGATCGTCGCGGCCACCTGCTCGGGGGTGTTGCCGATCGGCTCGCTCGCCCCCTCGCGCTCCAGCCGCTGCCTGAACTCCGGCGTGTGGATGACTTTCACGATCGCGCCGTGGAGCCGCCCGATCACGTCGGGCGGAGTTTTCGCGGGCGCCCAGATCGCGTACATGATCGTCGCTTCATAGGCCTTCAGCTCCGGCGTCTCCTTGACCATCGGCACATCCGGCAATTGGGGCGAGCGGGCGGGGCCCGTCAGAGCCAGCGCGCGCAGCTTCCCCGCCTTGATGTGCGGCAGCGAGGGCGCAATGCTGCTGAAGTAGATCGGAACGTGCCCCGCGAGCGTGTCCACCAGCGCCGGGCCGCCGCCCTTGTACGGAACGTGGGTGAGATCGATCTTGCCCATGCCCTTGAGCAACTCGCCCGCGAGGTGCGACATGCTGCCCACGCCGAAGGAGGCGTAGTTGATCTGGCCGGGTTTCGCGCGCGCCAGCGCGATCAGCTCGCGCAGCGTTTTCGGCGGAAACGAAGGATGCGCGACGATCACGAGCGGCACCCACGCGATCTGGGTAATCGGCGCGAAATCGTTGATGGTGTCGTAGTTGAGTTTCTTGTACACGGCCGGATTGGTCACGTGGGACGTGATGCTGTGGAACATGATCGTGTAGCCGTCGGGAGCCGAGCGCGCCACGACTTCCGCGCCGATGATGCCGTTGGAGCCGCCGCGGTTGTCCACGATCACCTGCTGGCCCAGCGTGCGCGTGAGCGGGTCGGCGAGCGCGCGCCCGAGGATGTCGTTGGTGCCGCCCGGCGGCCACGGCACGACCATGCGCACGGGCTTTGCGGGATACGATTGCGCCGCCGCGCCGAACGCGGCAGCACACAGCAACAAACAGGTAAGATGCCTGATCGCTATCATGCGTTCCTCCATCGGTCATGTACTGGAGCGCCGCCCGGCTACTCGGCCTTGACGCCTGCCTCGCGCACCACCTTCGTCCACTTCGCGGTCTCCGCGCGAATGTGTGCGGCGAACTCCCCGGGCGAGCTCGAGGCCGCATCAATGCCGTTGTCGAGCAGCGCCTTGCGAACATCCGGCATCGCAAGCACCGCGACCGTCGCCTTGTTCAGCCGCTCGATGATCGCCTGCGGCGTGTTGGCGGGCGTCACCATGCCGTACCAGTTGGTCGCCTCGTACCCCTTCAGTCCGGTCTCCGCGACCGTCGGTACGTCCGCCAGCGCCTCGGCGCGCTTGTTGCCCGTGACGGCGAGGGCGCGCGCCTTGCCGGCCTTCACCTGCGGCACCGCGGTGGAAATCACCGCGACGAAGATCTCGATGTGGCCCGCGATCAGATCGACCATCGCCGGGCCGCCGCCCTTGTACGGCACGTGAACGACGTCCACTTTGGCCATGTTCTTGAACAGCTCTCCCGCGAGATGTCCCGGGCTGCCGATTCCCGACGAGGCGAAGTTCAGCTTGCCCGGCCGGCTGCGCGCGAGCGCGATCAGCTCCTTCAGCGAGCGCGTGGGCAGCGTGGGGTGCACGATGAAGATGTTCTGCAGCGCCACGGCCTGCGAGATCGGCGCGAAGTCCTTGAGCGGATCGTAGGGCACCTTGCCGATGGCCGGACTGATCACGAGCGAGCCGATCGTCGCGAGATGCAGCGTATGGCCGTCCGGCGTCGCCTTCGCCGCAAGGTCCGACCCGATGACGCCGTTGGCGCCCGGGCGGTTGTCCACGATGAACTGCTGCTTGAAGATCTCCGTGTACTTGGGCGCCATCAGGCGCGAGACGAGGTCGGTCGCGCCCCCGGGCGGAAAGCCGATGACGATGCGCACCGGCTTCGCGGGGTATTCCTGCGCTGCGGCCGGCAGCGCGCCGGTTGCGGTCCATGCGGCGAGAAAGACGAAAGCGGCGCCGCGCCGCCTGGTGCTGCCGGTTCCAGACATCTCGATCTCCAGCCGGTGTAGGGAAACTGCCGCGCGGGCCGTTCAGTTCACTTTCGCGCCCGAGGCCTTCACGACCTTGGCCCACTTCGCCATCTCCGCCTTGATGTAGTCGGCGAACTCTTCCGGCGTGCTCGGCGCGGGCTCGAGCCCCTGGGCAAGCAGGAATTCCTTCACGTCGGGCAGCCGCAGCGCCGCCACGAACTCGCGGTTCAGCCGGTCGATGATCGGGCGCGGCGTCTTGGCGGGGGCGAGCAGGCCGTACCAGTTGTTCGCCTCGAAGCCCTTGATCCCGGCCTCCGAGAGGGTCGGGACGTCGGGCAGCGAGACCGCGCGCTTGAGCGTGGTGACGGCGAGCGGGCGGATCTTGCCGGCCTTGATCTGGGGGTTCGCGGTCGCCGCCGTGGCAAAGATCATGTGCACGTGGCCCGCGATGAGGTCCACCATCGCCGGTGCGCCGCCCTTGTACGGCACGTGGACGAGCTTGGTGTCCGCAATCAGGTTGAAGAGCTCGCCGGCGAGGTGACCCGCGCCGCCCACCCCGGAGGAGCCGTAGTTGAGGTCGCCCGGCCGCTTCTTCGCGAGCGCGATGAGCTCCTTCACGGTCTTCGCCGGCACCGAGGGGTGCACGACGAGAACGTTGGTCGAGTCCACGCCGCGCGAGATCGGCGCGAAATCCCTCACCGGGTCGAACGGGAGCTTCTCGTAGAGGCTGGGGTTGATCGCGAGCGCCGCGATCGTGCCCATGAGCAGGGTGTATCCGTCGGCGGGCGCCTTGGCGACGAGGTCGGTGCCGATATTGCCGGCCGCGCCGGGCCGGTTGTCCACCACGATCTGCTGGCCGAGCGCGGCGGAGAGCTTGGGCGCCAGCGCGCGCGTGGTGGTGTCGGTGCCGCCGCCGGGCGCGAACCCGACGACGATGCGGATCGGCTTCACGGGGTATTCCGCTGCGATGGCGACGTGCGCGGTACCGCCCGCCAGGGAAAGCGCGAGCGCGGAAGCCCGGAGTAGCGCACCGGGGTGGTTACGGGCGGCAGGGCGTCGTCCAGCGTTCATGGAAATCTCCTCGATGGTGTCGTTTTGGGAATTATAGGGCAGCTAGTGCCTAGCGCGCGCCGCGCCCAGCATCGCGGCGATGCGCAGCGCCTGCTCGAGCGCGCCGGGGTCCGCCTTGCCTTTGCCCACGATGTCGAAGGCGGTGCCGTGAGCCGGGGTGGCGAACACGGTTTTCAGTCCCGCGGTTACGGTCACGCCCTTGTTGAATCCGAGCAGCTTGGTCGCGATCTGGCCCTGGTCGTGGTACATCATCACGACCCCGTCGAACTCGCCCTTGAGCGCGCGCAGGAAGATCGTGTCGGAGGGGATCGGCCCGGTTGCCGCGATGCCTGCCGCGGCGAGCTTCTCCACCGTGGGGCGGATGATGCGGATCTCCTCGTAGCCGAACAGCCCGTTCTCGCCCCCGTGGGGGTTCAGCGCGGCGACCCCGATGCGCGGGCGCTCGCGGCCCATGCCGCGCAGGGTCGTGTCGGCAAGCCGCACCGCGTCCTCGATGCGGCCGGGCGTGATGAGGTTGACCGCCTCGCGCAGCGCGATGTGCGAGGTGACGCGGAACGTGCTGAACTCCTGGATCACGTTCATCTCGCCGTAGAACCCGCGATGGCCGGTGAGATGCGCGAACATCTGGTGCTCGTCGTGGAACTTCCAGCCGCCGCGGTTGAGCGCCGCCTTGTTGAGCGGCGCGAAGCAGATCCCGTCGAGCCGTCCCGCGAGCGCGAGGTCGATCATGTGCTTGAGCGTCTCACCGGTGAGGCGCCCGGATTCCGGCGACATCTCGCCGCGCCCGATCACGGCCGGATCCACGTTGTGCAGGTCCACGAGCGGCACGTCCTCGCGCGGCCAGGCGACGTCCTCCGCGCGTTCGTGCACGCTGTAGCGCAGCGGCACGCCCGCATCGCGCATGCCGAGCTCGAGCACGCGCCGGTCGCCGAAGACGATCACGCGCGCGATATCGGCCGCTCTTCCGCTCGCGAGCAGCTTTGCCGAGATCTCGGGGCCGATGCCGGTCGCGTCCCCGAGCATCATGCCGATCAGCGGCTTGTCCATGGTGGGAAATGGGAAATGGGTAACGGGTGACGGGTGATGAGTGACGACTGACGAGTGACGGCTGGCGGATTGCTAGCGCTTCTTGCCAGCACGCTTACCGGTGGGGGTCTTCGCGCCGATGGCGAGGAGGCCGGTGAGCTCGCGGATGCTCTTCAGTTTTTCGAGGCGGAAGACGAGCTCGATCACCTTCTCCGCGCTCGCTTTCGGCAGCCGTCCCCACGCCGCGCACTGGCGGAACTTGTCGGCGAGTTCGTCGTCGCTCATCGGGTTCGCGGGGCTGCCCTTGCCGAAATCGGCGCGACCGCTGACCTTCTTCCCGTCGGCCAGCTCGATCTCGATGAGGGTGGTCATCTTCTCGTAGCCCGCCGCCTCGGCTTCCGGGTGCTCGGAGAACTGGATCCTGGCGATCATTTCCTGCACGTCGCGGCGGTTCACGACCTTGTCCGTGAACTCGGCGAGACCGGCCTTGCGCTCGAGCAGCAGGATCGCCATGCAGAACTCCATGCTGAACTTCGCCTGGAGCTCGTTCGTCGGCTGGTGGTGGATGAGAGCGTTCGGCATGTGCCGGTTGGTGCCGACCGCGACCCTGCGCACTTCGTTCGGCCGGATGTCGTGCTTGCGGATGAGATCGAGCATGAGGCCCATGCCGGGGTGCGTGAGCGAGCCCGACGGGTGCGGCTTGATCGAGACACCGGGAAACGCGAAGGACCAGGGATTGCCGAGCTTGGCCTCGATCGCTACCGGATCGTAGCCTCCGCCCGCCGCCTTGAAGAACCCGCGCCCGGCCTCGAGCACGATCGGGGTCGCGGTCCAGCCGAGCATCGCGAATTCGGCAGCCACGATCCCGCTCTCGCACGAGCGCCCCGGGTGGAAAGGCTTGGTCATGGTGCCGAAGTTCTCGCGCAGGCCCGCGGCCTGGCTCGCTGCGATGCCGAGCGCGCGCCGCGTCTGTTCGACGTTGAGGCCCAGCATGCGTGCCGCTCCGGCGGCGGCGCCGATGGTGCCGACGGTGGCGGTGGTGTGAAAGCCGTGATCGTAGTGCCGCGGATTGATCGCTTCGGCGACCTTGGTCTCGACCTCGACCGCGATCTGGTAGGCGACGAGCGCGTCGAGCCCCGAGCGGTTGTCGCGCTCCGCGAGCGCGAGCACCGGCGGCAGCGCCGGCGCGGTCGGGTGGGTGAGCAGCCCGTAGACGCGGTCCTTGGCAACCGCGAGCTGCGTGTCGTCGAAATCGTCGGCGTGGATCGCGATGCCGTTGGCGAAGGCGGCGAAGCGCGGGGACAATTTCATCCTCGTGCCGATCACGGTCGCGCCCTTGCCGTTCGCGACTCCGAGGCTCTTCAGGTATTCGCGCACGATGTGGCCCGACTCGGCGCGGTTTCCGGCGAGCGCGAGCCCGATGCCGTCGAGGATCGAGCGCTTGCCGAGGTGCATCACCTCGTCCGGGATCTTTCCGGCCTTTGTGCTGGTGATGAAGCGAGCGACGTACTCGGTGAGAGAATCGGTGTTGCGGGTCATGATGTTGCGGCTTTCGAAAACGTTGATAAATACCACATCCGCAGCGTGGGTGCCAACGCCAACGGCCGGCCTTGACCGGTTTTCACGCCGCGCAGTACCCTGCGGCCAATCCCTGCCCACGGTTGCGCGCCTCGCGTGAAGATCACCAAAGTCGAAGCGATCCCGGTCTGGTACGAGCTCACCGACGAGTACCATGCGCTGTTCGGTTCCGGCAAGAAGAAGGGCACCTCCGTGCACGCGCGCGAGGGCTGGTTCGCCGACATCCGCTACAAGGAGAACGTCTTCGTCAAGGTGAGCACCGACGAAGGCGTCACCGGCTGGGGCGAGGCCTCCGCGCATCCGGTCACCAGCGAGACGCAGGCCGGCATCCTCGCCACCGTCGAGCTCTTCGGGCGGCAAGTCGTCGGGCGGGACCCGTTCGAAATCGGGGCGATGCACGCCGCGCTCGACCACCTCTTCCTGCAGGGCAACGCGGGCGCCCGTAGCGCGATCGACATCGCGCTCTACGACATCATGGGCAAGGCGGCCGGCCAGCCCGTGTACAGCCTGCTCGGGGGAGCGTTCCAGAAGAGCTTCGGGCGGCTCGCGACGATGCCGCGCGCCGCGCCGAAGCAGATGGCGGAGCACGCGCGGATGCTGCTCGACCGCGGTTACACCTGCTTCGAGCCCAAGATGACCGGGCATCAGGAGTCGCTCGACGCGGACGCCGATCGCCTGGAAGCGCTCATCGAGGCGGTGCCCCGTTCGGCGCTCGTCATCGCCGACCCGAACCAGACCTGGGGCACGGCGAAGGACACGATCGAGCTGCTTCTGAGGCGGTTTCCTCGCGTCGCCAATCTTGCTGTCGAGCAGCCGGTCATGTACCACGACCTGGAGGGCCTCGCCGCGATCGCGCAGGCGGTGCCGCACAAGGTAGTGGCCGACGAGGCGATTCAGAACCTCGCAACGATGATCCAGATCACCTCGCGGCGCGTGGCGGACATGGTGAGCGTGAAGCTCGGCAAGTGCGGCGGCTTCTACAAGGCGATGCAGATCGTGCGCATGGCGGAAGCGGCGGGGCTGCCGGTTCGCGTGGACTGGACGCAGGGCAGCGCGCTTCTCGATACGGCCACCGGCCACCTGCACGCGGCGGTGCGCCTCACGGGCTGCGACCCGGGCATGGACTACCAGCTGCGGATCCGGGACAAGCCCGTGGCCGAGGGTGGGGCGCGCGTGCACCGGGGCAGGATCGTCATGCCCGATGCGCCGGGCCTGGGATTGGTGGTGGACGAGAAGCTCGTACGGCGCCTGGCCCAGCGCGGCCGGCCCGGAGCGGGCCACACGGAAAGGGGAAAGGGACGACGATGAACGCGCATGTACAGGCAGCGGTGCGGGTAGTACTGGCTTTCACCGTGTCGATGTGGGTTCCCTCCGCGGGCGCGCAGGCGTACCCCGGCAAGCCCGTACGCGTCATCGCGCCGTTCCCGCCGGGCGGCGGCACCGACATCATGGCGCGCGCCGTGGCGCAGAAACTGAGCGGCGCGCTGGGGCAGCAGGTCGTGGTGGAGAACCGCTCCGGGGCGGGCGGCATGATCGGCTCGGAACTCGCGGCGCGCGCCGCGCCCGACGGTTACACGCTGCTGCTCACCTCCTCGAGCACGCACGCGATCGGTCCCCATCTCGTCCGCAAGCCGCCGTACGATCCGCTGCGCGATTTTGCGCCGATCATCCTCATCGCCTCGGCCCCCAACGTGCTCGTCGTGCATCCTTCGGTGCCGGCGCGCACCGTCAAGGAACTCGTCGCGCTCGCCAGGGCGCGGCCGGGCGAGATCAACTTCGCTTCGAATGGCACGGGGACGCTCAGCCATCTCACCGCGGAATTGTTCAAGCTGCAGACCGGGACGAACATGGTGCACGTCCCGTACAAGGGCGGGCCGCCGGCGGTGATCGATCTCGTCGCCGGACACGTTTCGGGCCTGTTCGCCGCTTTTCCGACGGTCTCCGGCCAGATGCGCGCGGGCAAGCTGCGCGCGGTCGCGGTGACCAGCGCGAAGCGCGTGGACACGGAGCGGGACATTCCCACGGTGGCGGAAACCCTCCCCGGATTCGAGTCGAGCCAGTGGTGGGGCATGTTCGCGCCCGCCGGAACGCCCGCGGAGATTGTGGAGCGGTTGAACGGCGAGGTGCTGAAGATACTGGGCGACGCGGAGGTGAGGTCGCGTTTCGCCGCCGACGCCGCGCAGGCCGCGGGCGGCAGCGCGCGCGAGTTCGCGGCTTTTCTCATGGCGGATTACGAGAAGTGGGGAAAAGTGGTGAAGGCAAGCGGCATCCGCGCGGACTGAACGGCGCGGAGGCGCGGCCCGCGCCCGTCGGAGGCTGGTAGAATGTCCCGGATTTCCCTCCCGCGCTTCACCCGCATCGCAGCGTTATAACTGGAGACCCGGAGCAGGAATGGCTTCGACCATCGCCGAAAAAATTCTCGGCACGCACGCCGGAAACCGCGCGGTCAAGGCGGGCGACGTCGTCGTCGCGAAGGTGGACTTCGCGATGGTGCACGATGCGCGCGCGGCCAATGCGCTGCAAATGGTCGGGAAGCTCGGCGCCGCCGGCCTGCCGTATGCGCGCCGCAGCGCGTTCGTGCTCGATCACTATTCCCCGCCGCCGAATCCCGAGGCGGCCAACATCCATCGCGCGATGCGCGCGTTCGCGGAAGAGCACGGGGCAACGCTCTACGACGTCGGAGACGGGATTTGCCACCAGGTCCTGCCGGAAGGCGGTCATTTCACCGCGGGAGACCTCGTGGTGGGCACCGACACCCACTCGACGACGTACGGCGCGTTCAACGCGTTCGGCACCGGAGTCGAGGGCACCGACGTCTCGGCGGTGCTGATGACGGGGAAGCTGTGGTTCCGGGTTCCGGAGACCATCCGCGTCGAGCTGCGGGGCCGGCTGCAGCCGGGAGTATGGGCGAAGGACGTGACGCTGCACATGCTCGGGCGGCTCGGGGCCGAGGGAGCGAACTACCGCGCCATCGAGTACGCGGGAACGGCGGTGGCCGCCATGGACATCGACGACCGAATGACGCTCGCGAACCATGCCGCCGAGCTGGGTGCGAAGGCGGCGCTGCTCGAGTGCGACGAGAAGACCGCCGGCTGGCTCAAGGCGCACGGAGCGCGCGAGCCGCACCCGGTGCGGGCGGATCCCGGCGCGGAGTACTGCGAGCGCGTCGAGGTGGACGCTCCGCGGCTTGCGCCCCAGGTGGCGCGCAATCACCAGATCGACGACGTGGTCGGGGTGACGGAGCTCGCCGGACAGCGCATACAGTACGCGCTGATCGGCACATGCACCAACGGGCGGCTCGACGACCTGCGCCAGGCGGCGGCGATACTCGCCGGCAAGCGCATCGCGAAGGGCGTGCGCATGATCGTCACGCCCGCATCGCGCCAGGTCTGGCTCGCGGCCGCGCGTGAAGGGTTGGTCGAGGCGCTCACCGCGGCGGGCGCCTCGGTGGAAGCGGCGGGCTGCGGCACCTGCGTCAACATCACCGGCCATCTCATCCTGGGCGACGGCGACGTGGCGATCTCGAGCGCGAACCGCAATTTCAGGGGCCGGCTCGGCAACGCGAAGTCCGAGATCTTCGTCGGCTCGGCCGCAACCGTCGCGGCCTCCGCGCTGACCGGGCGCATCACCGATCCGCGCACGGTCGAGTGCGGGGAGTGGCGGCCGGTGTAAGCCGCGGGCGCGGATTTCCCCGTTCCACACTCGCTCCCTGCGCCCCGGGCCGGGCAAGACGGGAGGTTGGGCCCGGATACGCAAGGAACTGAGTTAGAATCATCGAGGCTTTGGCGACAAGCCAGCGCAAACAAAAATTTTTCACCTTTGACGAGGATGGCATGAAACTGAAGTTCTTGCTGCTCAGAACGCTCGGCCTGCTTGTTGCGTCCATTTTCATCATTCCCATCGGGCCGGCCGCGGCCTGGCCGGAGAAGCCGGTACGAATCATCATTCCCTGGGCGCCGGGAGGCAGCACCGATACCCTGGGGCGGCTTCTCGCGGCCGAACTCACCGCCCGCTGGAAGCAGCAGGTCGTCATCGAGAACCGGCCCGGTGCGGCCAGCATCGTCGGCCTACAGCTCGCGGCCGCCGCCGCGCCGGACGGCTACACCTTCATGAAGACCTCCACCGCGTACGGCTTTCTCATCGACAGGCCGAAACCGCCCGTCGATCTCGCCAACTCGTTTGCGCCGGTCGCCATGCTCGGCTTCGGCGACGGCGCGCTCGTGGTGCATCCGTCGCTCCCGGTGAAGACCGTCAAGGAACTGATCGCGCTGGGGAAAAAGAAGCCGGGTGCGCTCTTGTACGCTTCCTCGGGCATCGGCGGATTCCTGCACATGAGCACGGAATTGTTCAAGATCATGGCGGGCGTGGACATGGTGCACGTGCCGTTCAAGGGCAGTGGGCCGGCGAATCTGGACATCATTGCCGGCCATACCCAGGTCATGTTCGGTGTGCTGGTCAGCGCAAGGCCGTTCATCGAGAGCGGCCGCATGCGGCTGATCGCGACCGGCGGCACGAAGCGCAATCCCAGATTTCCCGACGTGCCGACGATTGCGGAGACGCTGCCCGGCTACGAATCGAGCATCTGGTGGGGGATCTTCGCGCCGCCCAAGACGCCGGCGGAAATCATCGCGCGTTTCCATGCCGAAACCGTGGACGTGATCTCGGCGCCGGGATTCCAGAAAAAGCTCGAGGAGCAGGGAGCCCAAGCCGTGAAAATGAGCTCCGCCGAGTTCGGCAGGCACATGGCATCCGAGCAGGACAAGTGGGCCAAGGTGATCAAGACCGCCGGGATCAAAGGCGAGTAAGAATGGTCTTCACCGGGACATGACGGCACTTATCCGTGGCGGAGCGCGCATCCTCGGCGATGAGGTCAACACGGACATTCATTGCTCGAGCAAGTATTTTCCGGGCCGGGACAACGCCTACATCGCGCAGCATACCTTCGAGCAGGTCGCGCCGGGTTTCGCGGCCGGCTTCAAGCCGGGTGACGTGATCGTCGCCGGTGCCAAATTCGGCATCAATTCTTCGCGGGAACAGGCGGTGCACGTGATGCGCACGATGGGCGTCGCCGCGATCGTGGCCCGTTCCTTCGGGCGGCAGTTCTTCCGCAACGCGATCAACAACGGGCTGCCCGTGATCGAGTGCGACGTTGCGGGCATCGAGCAGGGCGCGGAGATCGAGGTGGACGTCGCCGCGGGGCGCGTTGCGGTCCCGGCGCGTGGCATCGCGCGCAGCACGGCGCCGCTGCCGCGCGAGGTGCAGGCGATACTCGCCGCCGGCGGGCTCATCGCGTTTCTCAAGTCGCATCCGGAGTGGAAACTCGAGGAACGGGTGAGCAGTGAGCGGTAAGCAGTGAGCAGCAACGGAAGAACTTTGGAAACTTCGGGCATCTAAATAACCGCTTACCGCTTACCGCTTACCGCTTACCGCTTACCGTGTATTCATCATGAAAATCGAGCGCGTGGAAGTCTTCGGAGTCGCGGTGCCGCTGGTGGGCGAATACAAGAACGCCTATCTCACCAAGTCGGTGCAGAAGAGCGCGATCGTGCGCATCACCGCGTCCGGCGGCATCGTCGGGCTGGGCAACGTGGACCCGACGCCCGGCTACTCGAAGGAATCGACGGCGGAGCACCTGAAGACGCTGCAAACGCGGCTCGGGCCGCTGGTCGTGGGGATGGACGCGGCCAACGTGCACGCGATTATCGGGAAGCTCGATGCGGCCGTCGCGGGTTTTCTCGATTCCAAGGCGGCGATCGAGATGGCGTGCGTGGACCTTGCCGCGCGGGCCGCGGGCGTCTCCGTGCATACCTATCTGGGGGGCGCGGTGAAGGAGCGGCTGCTGTTCAACGCGTGGATCGGCATCCTGCCTCCCGGGGATGCGGCGAAGGAAACCCTGGAGTGGAAGCGCAAGGGCTTCCGCTCCGCGAAGATCAAGGTCGGCGGGAGCATCGAGGCGGACCGCGACCGGGTGGCCGCCGTGCGCGAGGCGGTGGGCCCGGACTTCGGAATCCGGATCGACGCGAACGCGGGCTACGACGCGGACACCTCGATCCAGCTGGCGCGCATGGTCGCGCCGTTCCAGCTGCAGCTATTCGAGCAGCCGGTGCCGGCGGAGGACATCGCCGGCATGGCGCGCGTTCGCCGCGAGGCCAACGCCGTCGGCGTGCCGATCATGGCCGACGAATCCGTGCTCGATCACGCGAGCCTGATCCGCATCATCAAGGCGGATGCGGCCGACATCGTCAAAGTGAAGGTGATGAAACAGGGCGGGTTCATCCACACGCGGCGGATGATCGCGACCGCCGAGGCGGCGGGCATACGCTGCGTGGTGGGACATGGCTTCGGGCTCGGCGTGAACACGATGGCCGAGATCATGCTTGCGGCGACCTCGCGCAACGTGATCGACGGGCTCGAGTGCGTGGGCCCGCTCAAGACGGCCGACGACATCGTCACCCGCAAGCTCGACCTCAATGCGGGCAGCATCGCATTGCCCGGGGGCCCGGGTCTCGGCGTCACGCTCGACGACGCCAAGCTCGCCAAGTACGCGCTCGACCCGAAGGCCGCGGCGTGAATAATGCAGGCCAAAAAATCTTTAGCCACAAAGGACACAAAGGACACGAAGGTTCTCTTTAATATTCATTGTTTAGTTTTCCTTTGTGTCCTTAGTGTCCTTCGTGGTTCGAGAATTTGATCTTTTTCCGTATCGAACGTCATTGGTTTCTAAAATGAGTGCCAGCACCCTTCGGCGGAAGCTGCGCCAGCGGCTTGCGGGCGGCCCGATCGTCGCTGCGCCCGGCGTCTATGATGCGTACGGCGCGCGCCTCGTCGAGCAGGCTGGTTTCGAGGCCGTGTACCTGACCGGCAACGGCGTGTCGGCGAGCCTCCTGGGACGGCCCGATGTCGGGCTTGTCGATCTCACGATGATCACGGGCCACGCGCACCGGGTAGCCGCGGCGGTGGGGATTCCCCTGATCTGCGACGCCGACACCGGCTACGGCAACGCGGTCAATGTCCGGCGCACGGTGGAGGAGTTCGAGGCGGCGGGGATTGCCGCGATCCACCTCGAAGACCAGGCGTCGCCGAAGCGGTGCGGGCAGTTGCCCGGCGCGCGTCCGGTGATCGGTCTGTCCGAAGCGGTCGGCAAGATCGAGGCCGCGGTGGCGGCGCGAAGTGACCCGGATTTCGTGATCATCGCGCGCACCGACTCGGCCGAAGGGCAGGGGCTGGACGAGGCGATCCGGCGCGCGCAGACGTTCCGCAAGGCGGGCGCCGACGTCTGCTTCGTCGAACTGAAGAGCAGCCCGTCGATACTGGACGATCTGAAGCGCGTGACTTCATCGGTGGACGCGCCCTGCCTCGTCAACATGAGCGCCGGGGGCGCGCTCGAGGGCCTCGATGCCGGGACGATCGAGCGGCTCGGAGTGCGCATCGCGATCTACCCCGGGCTCGCGCGCGCCGCGGCGGGGTTCGCGATCCGCGAGGCGCTCGCCGCGCTCAAGCACGACGGCAATACGAAGGCGTTGCGCAACCGGATGCTGACCCTCGCCGAGTACAACGAGGTCCTCGGGCTGGACGAGGTCGAGGAGTGGGAGCGGCGCTACCTGCGGTAGCCCGAAAGTGACGAGTGACGACTGACGGGTGACGGGGCGTACTGAAGGTGGAAGACGGAAAACGGCGGGCGGACGAACTCGATTCGCGTTTCACGGTCCGCGATCCACCGATGCTGAAGCTCTACAACCGCGAGCGATCCGGCAACTGCTACAAGGTCCGGCTGATGCTGTCGCTGCTCGGGCTGGAGTACGAAAAGATTCCGGTGCATCGCGAAGGCAAGGGGCGCAACATCCTGCCGCCGGAATTCGAGAGGCTCAGCCCGTTGCGCCAGATCCCGGTGCTGGTCGCCGACGGTAAGCCCTACTGGGGAACGATCGCGATCCTCGTGTACCTGGCCCGCAGGTACGGCGGAGAGCGCTGGCTTCCCCACGATCCCGAAGGAGAGGCCACGGTGACGCAGTGGCTCTCTCTCGCCCAGAACGAGATTTTCTCCGGCCTCGGGCGCGCTCGCTCGATGCGCGCCGGGCGATGGCACGGTTACGGTACCCTCGAAGAAGCGCATGCGGTCGCTGCAATCGCGCTGCGGGTACTGGAGGCGCGCCTGTCCGCGAGCGACTGGCTCGCGCTCGGACGCCCGACGATCGCCGATGTCGCGTGCTATTCGTACACGGTGTTCGCTCCCGAGGGGGGGATCTCGCTCAAGCCATACCCGGCGGTCCGGGCCTGGTTGGGGCGCGTCCAGGGTCTCCCGAATTATCTTGCGACGCCGGTCTACGACGGCGCCGGTGGCCCGCTGGTGGAATGACCCGCTAAGACGCCGGTCCAGGCCGCGCGGAACCAGCGCCTACGTAACGCGCGCGGCCGCCGCGCTATCGCGCGATACGCCGGGCATCGCGGCGCGAGCCGCAGGTTCGCGCTGCGCGAGCCGCCCTGCCGCGAGCTCGCCGGCCTGGACCACCGCCACGAGACGGCTCTGGTCCTGAAGCACGGCGATGTCACGCAATGGATCGCCGTCGACGATGAGGAGGTCGGCTACCTTGTCGGGTTTCAGGGTGCCGATCGTTTCCTGGCGCTTGATCGCGAGCGCCGCTACGCTCGTGGCCGCACGGATCGCCTCCAGCGGCTGCAGTCCGGCGCGCACCAGGAACTCCAGCTCCCGGGCGTTCGTGCCGTGCGGATAGCGGTTGCCGAGATCCCCGCCGGCCGCGATCGGAATTCCGGCGTCATGCGCCATCTTTGTGCTCTTCAACCATAGCGGCTCGTTCACCGCCATCTCCTCGCGATGCTTGCGCATGAGGTTGAGCTTCGCGCCGAGCTCCAGCACGCTATACAGGGTGCACAGGGTGGGCACCAGAATCGACGTTGTTTCCTTGAACATCCGGATGGATTCCTCATCGAGCCGGGTGCCATGCTCCACCGTGTCCGCGCCCGCCCGCAGGGAGAACTTCACGGAGTCGTAGGATTGGGCGTGTACCGCGACCGAACGCCCCCATCGATGCGCTTCCTCAATGGCCACCGTGACTTCTTCCTGGGAAAAGGTGGTCATCCAGGTGTACGCGTACGGACCGACCTCGACGCCGCTCGCGGCGAGCTTGATGTTGTCCACACCGTTGCGGATCTGCCGCCGGATCTCTTTTCGCATCTCGACG
>Ga0194120_10001427_pt1 | contig 43595 bp, 40 predicted proteins | sample TA2MahCa65mmetaG_FD_148642 | JGI IMG/M metagenome (GOLD analysis project Ga0194120, IMG submission 148642) | Freshwater microbial communities from Lake Tanganyika, Tanzania - TA2015019 Mahale Deep Cast 65m | ecosystem: Environmental > Aquatic > Freshwater > Lake | place: Tanzania: Lake...
CCGCGGATGACCCCGCGGAGATTCACGCCGTGCGGCATCGTACGCACCCCGTGTGGGGCGTACAGTTCCACCCGGAGTCCATCCTGACGCAGGAAGGCCGACGCCTGCTGGCGAACTTTCTGCGCCTCGCGGCATCGCGCGCGCCCGTCGCGTCGTGAATCCCCGCCCGTCAGCATTGGGAGCCAACGCATGACGCTTGTTCGCAGACTGCTCGCGGCCCTCGCCATCACCGCCGCCGTTGCGTGCCTCGTCTTCTTCCTCGGCGTGGCGCGGTTCGTGGGCGCGCGAATGAACCAAGTGGACGAAACCAAGGCCCTCGCCGTCTCCGAGCGCGCCGCGGCCCTGCACGCCACGCTGCGCGTCGCCGACCTGCACAATGACCTGCTACTGTGGGACCGGGACCCGATCACGCGACGCGGCTGGGGACACACCGACGTACCGCGCCTCGTGGAAGGCAACGTGACCCTGCAGGTCTTCTCGACCGTCACGAAGACGCCCAAGGGCCAGAACTACGAGCGGAACAGCGCCGCGACCGACAACATCACCTTGCTGGCCGTCGCCTCGCGCTGGCCGCGCCGCACGTGGGACAGTCGCCTCCAGCGCGCGCTGTATCAGGCGGACAAGCTGGAACACGCGGCGGGCATTTCTGAGGGGCGGCTCATCGTCGCGCACAGCGCCGAGGAACTCCGGAAGGCGCTCGAGTTCCGCGCCACGACGCCGGGGATCAAGCCGGTGATCGGCGTGTTGGCCACAGAGGGCCTGCAGGCCATCGACGGCGCACTGGCCAACGTGGACACGCTGTACGCCCACGGCTTCCGTATGGCGGGCCTGGCGCACTTCTTCGACAACGAGGTCGCCGGCTCGGCCCACGGCGAGGCCAAGGGGGGACTGACGGCGCTCGGCCGCAGCGTCCTGGCCCGCATGGAGGCGCTCGGCATCCTCGTGGACCTCGCGCACGCCTCGCCCGAGAGCTTTGCTGAGGCGCTGGCTCTCTCGAGTCGGCCGGTTGTCGTGTCGCATACCGGCGTCCAGGCGACGTGCCCGGGCCCGCGCAACCTGACCGACGACCAACTGCGGGCCCTCGCCTCGCGCGGCGCGCTCATCGGCATCGGATTCTGGGACGGTGCGGTCTGCGACCCGTCGCCGCAGTCCATCGCGAAGGCCATCCGGCACGCGGTCAACGTGGCGGGGCTGGAGCGCGTGGCACTCGGGTCCGACTGGGACGGTGCCACCACCGTGGCTTTCGGCTCGGATCAGGTGGCGCAGGTGACGGAGGCGCTGCTGCAGGCGGGGTTCACGGAGGCGGAGATCCGGGCCGTCATGGGGGAGAACACGTTGCGTTTCCTCCTCGCCAACCTTCCCCGGGGCGGCTAACCCCTTCCTGTACGCCGGGGCAGCGCCCGCTCTGAAGATGCCGCGTTTTTGACCATAGACGGTCCTGCCCATATATTGGGTGGCGTGATTTTTGCATCAGCGTCCCCGTTTCGGGGGGGTGCCATTTGAGCATCCTTGCCGTGATTCCCGCCCGATTGGGCGCCACCCGGCTACCCCGCAAACCGCTGCGTCTGCTCGGGGGGGTCCCGCTGGTGGTTCGGGTCTGCGAGCGTGTGCGCAGCCTCGGCTTGGCCGACCGTGTGGTCGCAGCCACGGAGTCCGAGGAAGTGATGGCGGTGCTGCGGGCGCACGGCGCGGAGGGCGTCCTCACGTCGCCTGATCATCCGTCGGGCACTGACCGCGTCGCCGAGGTCGCGCGCCGCCCCGAATACGCCGCTCACGACATCGTGGTGAACGTGCAGGGGGACGAGCCCTTCATGCGCGGCGATGCGATGGCAGGGGCCATCGAGATGGTCAGGGGCCGAGGATTTGATCTCGGCACCGCGGCGGGCCGCCGTGGTTCCGACATCCTGGCGGACCCGAACTGCGTGAAGGTGGTGCGTGCCGATGACGGACGAGCGCTCTACTTCTCTCGCGCGCCGATTCCGCACCTGCGCGACGCTGAGGATGCCGCAACGCGCGACTCGCTGGTCCTGCAGCACATGGGCATCTACGCCGCCCGTCGCGAGGCGCTCGCGACGTGGGTGTCGCTGCCGCCGCACCCGTTGGAAATCGTCGAGAAGCTCGAGCAGCTGCGCGCCCTGGCCGCCGGACTGGCGATGGGCGTCGCGATCGTGGACGCCCCGTCCTGGGGCGAGGTCAACACCGAGGACGACCTGGTGCGCGCCAACGCGCACTGGGAACAGCTCACCGCCGGGACCGCCGCATGACGCCCACCGCATCCAGCACCAAGTACATCTTCGTCACCGGCGGCGTGGTCTCGTCGCTCGGCAAGGGGATCGCGGCCGCCTCGCTGGGGCGCCTGCTCGTTGAACGCGGTCTGCGGGTCACGATGATGAAGTTCGACCCGTACCTCAACGTCGACCCCGGAACGATGTCGCCGTTCCAGCACGGCGAAGTCTTCGTGACCGACGACGGAGCGGAGACGGACCTCGACCTCGGCCACTACGAACGGTTCATCGACCGGCCGTTGAGCCAGGCGAACAACGTCACGACAGGGCGCATCTACCTGAACGTCATCACCAAGGAGCGCCGCGGCGAGTACCTGGGCTCGACGGTGCAGGTGATCCCGCACATCACCGACGAGATCAAGGCGGCCATTCGCCGCCTGGCGCCGGAGAATGATGTGGTGCTGGTGGAGATCGGCGGCACGGTGGGCGACATCGAGTCGCAGCCGTTCCTTGAAGCGATCCGCCAGTTCCGCCACGACATCGGCCGCGACAACGCGCTGTTCATCCACCTCACGCTGGTGCCGTTCATCGCCGCCGCTGGCGAAGTGAAAACGAAGCCCACGCAGCACTCGGTGCGCGAACTGATGGAGCTCGGTATCCAGCCCGACATCCTGATCTGCCGCACCGAGCGTCCGCTGAGCGAGGACACGAAGCGCAAGATCGCGCTCTTCTGCAACGTCGAATTCGGCGCCGTGATCGAGAGCCGCGACGTGCCCACCATCTACCAGATCCCCCTGGCCTTTGCGGACCAGGGACTCGATCAGCTGGTCTGCCGGAAACTCGGACTGGAGACCAAGCCCGCCGACCTGACGGCGTGGCGCTCGCTGGTCGAAAAGGTGGTCGAGCCCAAGTCGAAGGTGCGGATCGCGGTTGTCGGCAAGTACACCGACTACGCGGACAGCTACAAGAGCATCCAAGAGGCGCTGATCCACGGCGGGATCGCGAATGACGTTGGCGTCGAGGTGGCCTGGACGTCTTCCGACCTGTTCACCGACCGGGAGACGGCCAAGCGCCTGCTCGGCGCCTACGACGGCCTCCTCGTCCCGGGCGGCTTCGGTGTGCGCGGCGTCGAGGGCATGGTCGAGGCGATCGCCGGCGCGCGCGAGGGCGGCACACCGTTCTTCGGCATCTGCCTCGGCATGCAGGTGGCGATCATCGAGTATGCGCGCAACGTCTGCGGGCTCGACGACTCCAACTCCAGCGAGTTCGCGCCGGAGTGCGCGCATCCCGTGATCGCACTGATGGAGAGCCAGCACGGCGTGAAGGACCTCGGGGGGACGATGCGCCTCGGCGCCTACGCCTGCCGGCTCGCGCGCGGGTCGCGCACCGCCGAGATCTACGGCGTGCCGGAGATCAGCGAACGGCATCGGCATCGCTACGAGGTAAGCAACGGATTCCGCGAACTCTTCGTGGAGAAGGGGATGCGGCTCTCCGGTCTGTCGCCCGACGGGTCGCTGGTGGAAATGGTGGAACTGCCTGACCATCCGTACTACGTCGCGTGCCAGTTCCATCCGGAGCTCAAGTCGCGCCCGACGCGGCCGCATCCGCTGTTCGCCAGCTTCATCGGCGCCGCCGTCAACCGCCGCAATGCGAGGGCCGGGGCAGGGAGCGCCCCAGCGCTCGCAAAGGCGAAGTAGCATGCCCGCCGCCTTCCCACGCGGCGAGTTGTTCCTCATCGCCGGCCCCTGCGTCGTCGAGTCCGACGACCTGATGCTGCGCGTGGGCGAGCATCTCGCGCGCCTCGCCGAACGCGTCCCCGGCGGCATCATCTACAAGGCCAGCTTCGACAAGGCCAATCGGTCCAACGCGGGCGCCCCTCGCGGGCCGGGAATGGAGGAGGGGCTCGCGACCCTCGACCGCGTGCGCGCGGCCACCGGCCTGCCGGTGATCACCGACGTGCACCTGCCCGAGCAGTGCGCCATCGCGGCGCTCGTCGTGGACGCGCTGCAGATCCCCGCGTTCCTGTGCCGGCAGACCGACTTGCTCGAGGCCGCGGGCCGAGCTGGCAAGCCGGTGAACATCAAGAAGGGGCAGTTCCTGCACCCCGAGGGCATGCGCGGCGCGGTATCGAAGGTGCGAGCCGCCGATCCGACCGGCGCGCGCGCCCCCGGCGAACTCGACGTCGCAGTTACCGAGCGCGGCTCCTTCTTTGGCTACGGCGACCTCGTCGTGGACATGCGGGCCATCCCGCGTATGCGAGAGGCGTGCGACTGTCCGGTGATCTTTGACGCCACGCACTCCGTGCAGCAGCCGGGGAAGGGTGAGGGCGGCGCGTCGGGCGGCCTCCGCGCGATGATCCCCCATCTCACCCTCGCCGCCTGCGCGGCCGGTGCGGATGGCCTCTTCATGGAGACGCACCCGGACCCGGACCACGCGCCTAGCGATGGGCCGAACATGATGCCGCTGCACCAGCTCGACGAACTCATCTTCCGCGCGATCGACGTCTGGGCCGCGGCGAAAGGACGGCGCTGATGGCATCCCCCACGCTCGACGCGGAACTCGCGCAACGCATCGAGTTCGTCGTCTTCGACGTGGACGGCGTGCTCACCGACGGCGGCGTTTACCTCGGTGACGTCGACGGCCGGCGCATGGAGTTCAAGAAGTACGACATCCAGGACGGCCTCGGCATCCTGCTGCTCCGTTGGGCGGGCCTACGCGTGGGCATCATCACCGGGCGCGTCTCGGAGAGTGTCGCGCTGCGCGCCGCCGAGCTGAAGGTGGACGACCTCGTGCAGGACGAGCAGGCCCGCAAGCTGCCGGCACTGCGCAAGATCTGTCACAAGCACCACATCGCGCTGAGCGACGTGGCGTTCGTGGGCGACGACCTGCCCGACATCGGCGTCCTGCGCGAAGTCGGTCTTCCCGTCGCCGTGGGCAACGCCACGGAGGACGCGCTGAAGTGCGCGACGCTTCGCCTCACGCGCCCGGGCGGCGCGGGCGCCGTACGCGAGTTCTGTGAAGTGCTGCTGCGCGCGCGCGGCGAGTGGGAGGCGCTGGTCGAGCGCTACGTGCAGAGCCGGTCGGAGGGACACGTCAAGTGACGACGGCAGCGGAGATCATCGCGCGGGGGCGGCGCGTCATCGAGCTCGAGCAGGCCGCGCTGGCCCGGACGGCGGCGCGCACCGGCCCATCGTTCGCGGCGGCGGTGGAGCGCATCGCCAGCGCGAAGGGGCGGACCATCGTCGCCGGCATTGGCAAGAGTGGGCTCATCGGTCGCAAGATCGCCGCCACGCTCACCTCTACGGGCACGCCGGCCACCTTCCTGCATCCGACCGAGAGCGTGCACGGCGACCTCGGAATCGTCGGCACCGACGACGTCGCCATTCTCATCTCCAAGAGCGGCGAGACCGATGAGCTGCTGCCGCTGCTGGAACAGCTCAAGCGGCTTGGGGTAGGGGTCATCGCGCTCACGGGCGAGGTGGATTCGACGCTGGCGCGCGCGGCCGACGTGGCGCTCGATGCCTCGGTGGAGGAGGAGGCGTGCCCGCACGACCTCGCGCCGACCACCAGCACCACCGTCACGCTGGCGTTGGGCGACGCGCTGGCCGTCGCCCTACTCGAGGTGAAGGGCTTCCGGCGCGAGGATTTTGCGCGTCTGCACCCGGGCGGGTCGCTGGGGCGCAAGCTCCTGACGCGGGTGCGCGATGTGATGCTTACCGACCGGCTGCCGATACTCCCGCCGACAGCGACGATGCGAGAGGCGGTGGTGCAGCTCGCCGAGCGGCGCGGCATCGTGCTGGTGGCGGATGAACGTCGGCGGCTGATGGGCCTGCTCACCACGGGCGACCTGACGCGCCTGATGGAGAAGGTGCAGGACGTGTTCCCGGTGCGGGTGGATGGGGTGATGGTGAAGGCGCCCAAGACGGCGAGCCCCGACGAACTGGGCAGCGCGGTGGTGTACCGGATGGAGACGCACGGCATCATGGCGATGCCCGTGCTGGCGGAGGACGGCGCGATCGTGGGCGTCGTGCACCTCCATGACCTCATGCGGGCGGGGGCGGGGTGAGGGAACGACAGACGGTGGACGGTGGACGGTGGAGGGTGGATGGGCGCCGTCGGTGGCGGTGGCGTGTCGCCGCCTGCGCGGCGTTCCTCGCGCTCGCCGCCGCCTGCCGCGATGCGCAGCAGCCGAAGACAGGGTCCACGACCGCCGGCATCGACCCGGCGGCCGATCAGGTGGTGTTCGGATCGCGCACGCTGGTCACCGATGGCGGCCTGCGCCGCGCCGAGGTCTTCAGTGACACGGCGCTGTTCTACGATGACAACACGCGCATGGATATGCGCATCGTGCGGGCGGTTTTCTACAGTGCGAGCGGCGCCAAGGACGCGGTGATGACGTCCCGCACCGGGCAGTACCTCACGCGTGACAACGTGCTGGAGGCCCGCGGCAACGTGGTCATCAACACGATCGACGGCCGGCGGCTCCTGACCGAACACGTCAAGTACGATTCCCGCGTCAATCAGATCTCGTCGGACAGCGCCTTCGTGCTGACGGAGGAGGGGCGCGAGGCCAGCGGCGTGGGCTTCGTCTCCGACCCCGACATGAACAACCTGCGCATCCTGCGCGCGTCGCGGGCGAAGGCGCGCGACGTGAAGGTGCCGGGCACCTGATGCGCGCGCGCTGGTGGGGGCTCGCGCTGTTGGCGCCGCTGGGTCTCGCGGCGCAGGCCCCCGCGCGCCAGCGCACCTGCAACCTCGAGTTGTACAACTTCGACTCGACGACGACGCTCCTCATCAAGCTGCCGAGCGGCCAGTACAACGGCTACTACGGCCGTGGCGTGCGCGGCAAGTGCACCAACACCGACCAGCGGCTCGCCGGCGACTCGCTGGAGACGATGGGCGAGCAGAAGTCGTACACGATCATCGGCCGCGCGCACTACGAGGAGAAGCGGGTGCGCCTGGACGCCGACCGCATCAATTACTATCAGCTCGACGAACGCGTGCTCGCTGAGGGGAACGTCGTGGCGGTGACCGAGAACGGCACCGTGATGCGAGGTCCGCGCGCCGAGTACTACCGCGAGATGCCCGGGATGCGGGCGCAGTCGCGATTGGTCGCCACGGGACGTCCGGTCACCCGTCTGAGCCCCGCCGACGCCGGCGGCGGCGCGACGGACACTGTGGAAGTCATCGCCGACCAGGTCGTGGACGTCGCCGACTCGTTGCTCTACGCCGGCGGTTCGGTGGTCATCAACCGGCCCGACCTCTCGGCGACGTCAGACAGCGCCACCATGGACAGCGGCACGGAATGGGCTCGACTGAACGGACGGCCCCGCATCGAAGGGCGAGGCGAGTCCAAGTTCACCCTCGTCGGGCGGCAGGTGGACCTCTGGTCGCGCGATCGGAAACTGACGCGCGTGCTCTCTGCCGACAGTGCCCGCGCCACGAGCGAGGACGTCACGCTGGCCTCCGACAGCATCGACCTGCGCCTCACCGAGCAGAAGCTGTCCCGTGCCTATGCGTGGGGGGTATCGCGGGCGCGGGCGGTCGCCACGGACCGCGACATCCTGGCCGATTCGATCGACGTCGACATGCCGGGGCAGGTGTTGCGCGAGCTCCGGGCCCTGCGCAGCGCGTTCGCCAAGAGCAAGACGGACACCACCAAGTTCACCTCGACCGAGGATGACTGGCTGCGCGGCGACACCATCGTGGCCGCGTTCGACAGCGCTCGGGCGGCAGGCGATTCCGCAGCGAAGCCGCAGGTCCGAACCATCCTCGCGTCCGGCGCCGCCTCGTCGTTCTATCAAGTCGCCTCGTCCCAGGGCGCGCGCGCCGCGCCCAACCTGAACTATGTGAAGGGGCAGGCCATCACCGTGCAGTTCGGCGCCGATCGGGCGGTGCAGTCGGTGTCCGTGCGTGAGCAGGCCGCGGGCGTGTACCTCGAGCGGCTTGCCGTTGATTCGCTGTCTGCGGACAGCACTGCGGCCGCCAAACCACCCGCCGCCAACGCCACGCAAGGTCAGCGCCCCACCGCACCGCAAGCGCCGGCGTCGCCCGGCGCGCGCACGCCACCTCCAACGCCCGCGAAGAAACCGTGACGAATCCAGGCTCCGCCCCGCAGGATCCCGCTGAAGGGACCAGCGCCGACGCTTCGCGAGACGCCGCCGCGCTCGATACGCGGCGCGAAGAGGCGCGCGCCGTCGCCGAGCGGCTTGCCGGCGGCGATCGTTCGGTGGCGATGGCGTTGGGGGCGCTGATTGGCGTCGCCGATGAGCGCGGTGGCGCGGCGTTTAACGATCTGGCCGTGCGATACCGCGACGACCATCTGTCCGCGTTGCAGGCGGAAGGGCGTGACGTCGAGCGGGAGGCCGGGCGTTTGAGCCTCGACGAGGTCCGCACGCACCTCGCGAGCGTCGCACTGCCGCGCCTTGCCGATGCGGGATCGGTGACCTTCGGCGACCTCGAGGACCCGGACGTCCGGATCACGATCACCCCCGCGCTGTGGCAGTCGGTGAGCGACGGCCGCGACGTGTACACCGATGCCCTGCGCCAGACGGGCGAGCACGCCGCGCCGCGCGTGTCGGCGTCGACGATGCCGCACGTCGAGGGCCGCAGCGTCCTGCGCGCCGAGGGGCTGGTGAAGACGTACCGCCGGCGCAACGTGGTGAACAACGTTGCGCTGGAACTGCGTCAGGGTGAGATCGTCGGCCTCCTCGGACCAAATGGGGCAGGGAAGACGACCAGTTTCTACATGATCACGGGCCTCATTCCGCCCGCGGCTGGCCGCATCGTGCTCGACGGCACCGACATCACCAAGATGCCGATGTTCCGGCGCGCGCGAATGGGGATCGGCTACCTCTCGCAGGAGCCGTCCATCTTCCGGAAGCTGACGGTAGAGGAGAACATCCTCGCCATCCTTGAGGAGCTCGATCTTCCCAAGGCCGAGCGGGCGGCGCGGCTGGAAGCGCTGCTCGACGAGCTTGGGCTCAAGCACCTGCGCCACAGCAAGGCTTACCAGCTCTCTGGCGGCGAGCGCCGCCGGCTGGAGATCACGCGCGCGCTGGTCACGCAGCCGAAGTTCATGATGCTCGACGAGCCGTTCGCCGGCGTCGACCCCATTGCCGTCCACGACATCCAGATGATCGTCGCATCGTTGCGCCACCGCGGCATCGGGGTGCTGATCTCGGACCATAACGTCGAGCAGACGCTCGACATCGTGGACCGCGCGTACATCATGTTCGACGGGCAGGTGAAGGTGTCGGGTACCGTGCGCGAACTCGTCTTCGACGACACGGTCTCGCGCGTCTACCTGGGCCCGACGCTGACCGCGCGCCTGCGCGAACGCTTCCAGCGCGAACGCGGCGGCGAAGTGTCCGCCGCCGGAGCCGGCGTCGCGACGGAGCAAACCGACGCCGCGGACTTCGGCGCCGAGCCGCCGGCGCCGCCCGGCACCTCGGACGAGGCCGCGTCGCCGTGAAAACGGGGCTGAGCCAGTCCGTCCGCCTGGGGCAGGAGCTGAAGATCAATCCTCGCCTGTACCAGGCGATGGACATGCTCACGATGCCCCTGCTGGACCTGCAGCAGCACCTCAAGCAGGAGCTGCTCGTCAATCCCTTCCTCGAACTCGTGGAAGACGATGACGAAGAGACTGGCGACAGCGAGTCCGCGGACGACTCGTCGCCCGCCGAGGGCGAGGCGTTTGAGGTGCCGCTCGAGGAAGCGGCTCCGCCGCCGGAAGCGGATCCCCGCACGCAGGAGACGGACTGGGAAGACATCCTCCTTGATGGCTTCGACGTCTCCGGCGCGCGCGAAGAAAGCGAAGAGCGTGAGTACGTCGAACCGGTGAGCGTCGCGCGGGGCGGACTTGAGGACGACCTGCGAGGCCAGCTGGCCCTGCTCAACCTGACGCCGCGTCAGCAGGTGCTGGCCGAGGAGTTCGTTGGCAACATCAATGACGACGGCTACCTCGCGTGCGGTCTCGACGAGATTCTCCGCGGCATCAACGCCGAGATCGAGCGCAGCGCGGAGGCCGCCGGTCGGGACAGCGACGCGCTGCCGTACTTCACCGCGGCCGAGGCCGAGGCGATGCTCGGCATCATTCAAGGGCTCGAACCGGCCGGCGTGGGCGCGCGCGACCTGCGGGAGTGCCTCCTGCTCCAGTTGCGGGAGCTGCCCGGCGACGTGGAGCTCCCGCGACGCATGCTCGCCGAGCACTTCGAGGAACTGGTGGCGCACAAGTGGGCAGAGATCGCGCGCAAGGTCGGAACCACGGCCGCGGTGGTGCAGGGGGCCGCCGACCAGATCGCGAGGCTCAACCCCAAGCCGGGGCTGTCTAAGAGCGACGCACATGACGGCTACGTCATCCCCGATCTCGTCGTGCAGAAGGTGGACGGGCAGTATCTCGTGTTCCTCAACGACACGAACGTCCCGCGCCTTCGCCTGAGCCGCGTGTACCAGGACCTCGCTCGCGACCGCAAGCGGTTCACGGCCGAACACAAGGAGTTCATCGCCAGCAAGCTCAACGCCGCGCAGTGGCTGATCCAGGCCATCGAACAGCGGCGGCACACGATGCTCAAGGTGATGCACTTCATCGTGGACCGGCAGCGGGACTTCTTCGAGAAGGGCGTGCAGCACCTCCGGCCGCTGACCCTGCGCGAGGTCGCCGACGTCATCGGCATGCACGAGTCCACCGTCAGTCGCGTGACGTCGGACAAGTACGTGCAGACACCGCGCGGCGTCCTCCCGCTCAAGTACTTCTTCTCCTCCGGCATCGCCACCGCCGATGGCGAGGATATGTCGGCGCGCGGCATCAAGGACAAGATCGAGAAGCTCGTGAAGGACGAGGACCCGAAGGACCCGCTCACCGACCAGGCGATCGTGGCAATCCTCGATCAAGAGGGGATCCGCATCGCTCGGCGCACCGTGGCCAAGTACCGCGAGCAGCTTCGCGTGCTCCCGGCGCGCATGCGGAAGCGCGTGTAGTCATGCGGCGCCTCGCCCTCGACCAGCGGACCGGTTGGTCCGTGCCCGTTCCCCTGTACTGAGAGAACATCGTGCCTGTTCCCGTGACCTCAGTGGACGTCTCCGTCCTTGTTCCCTCCAAGGACGAGGCCGAGAACCTCCCGCTCTTTCTCGAGCAGTGCGCGCAGACCTTCGCCGGCCGCTCCGAGCGGTACGAAGTCGTCGTCATTGACGACGGCTCCACCGATGGATCGTGGGCGCTGCTCGACTCACTGCGCGCGCGCCATCCGTTCCTGCGCGCGGTCCGGCACCGCGCGCGCCGCGGCATCGCCGATGCGCTGCGCACCGGGTATCTCCACGCGCGGGGCGGCGTGCTCGTCTTCTACCCAGCCGACCTGCAGTTCAAGCCCGAGGACATTCCGCGGCTCGTTGCGCCGATCCTCGCCGGCGAAAGCGACATGGTCACCGGTTTCAAGCAAGGGAAGTACGAAAAGGCTTTCGTCTCGCGCATCTACAACGCGCTGAGCCGAGCACTCTTCGACGTGCGCGTGAAGGACCTCAACAACGTGAAGGCCTACCGCCGCGAGATCATGGATGCGCAGCCGTCGCGCCCGGACTGGCACCGGTACATGATCGTGCTCGCTACACAGCAAGGATTCACGGTCACGGAGATTCCCGTGCCGCTGTATCCGCGGCACGCGGGACGGTCGAAGTTCGGCATCGGGCGCATTCCGGTCGGCGTGCTCGACATGCTCTCGGTCTGGTTCGAGCTGCGATTCGGCCAGAAGCCGCTGCTCGCCTTCGGAATGCTCGGCGTCGTGCTCTTCGGCGCCGGGTTCCTTGCCGGACTCGTTGCCCTCTACCTCCTGTTCACGGAAAACGTCGGGGTGCGCGCGGTGTGGACGGTGATCCAGACCTGCCTGATCCTCGGCGGCATCTTCTTCGCCACCGGGCTGCTCGGCGAACAGATCGCCGTGCAGCGCGCCGAACTGCGCGAGCTGCGTCGGCGCCTTGACGAAACCTCTCAGCCCCCCGGGGAGTGAGCAGACCGCCCCTGCGGGTGCTCTTCGTCACGCACGCGTTCCCACGGCAGTCCGGGGACGCGGCAGGGGCGTTTGTCCTTGCGCTGGCCCGCGCGCTGAAGGGCGAGGGGGTCGAGGTCCGCGTGCTTGCCCCCAGCGCTCCAGGACTCGCCGACGCAGAGACGATCGACGCCGTGCGAGTGGTGCGCTACCGCTACGCGCCGCGTGCGTGGGAAACCCTCGCATACACCGGGACGATGGCCGAGCAGGTGGCGTCGTCGCTCCGCGCCAAGCTTGCGCTCGCGATGATGATCTGGCGTGGACGACGCGCCGCGCGGCATCACGTGCGCTCCTGGCGGCCGCACCTCGTGCACGCCCACTGGTGGTTCCCCTCGGGGATGCAAGCGGGTGGGCATGACGTCCCGATGATCGTCACTATGCACGGCTCGGATGTGCGCCTGATGCGCACGGTCCAGGCGCGCGCGATCTTCGGGCGTGTCGCCGAGCAGTCCGCGGCGCTCTTCGCCGTTTCGTCCTGGCTCGCGCGGCAGGCCAGCGCCGCCTTGAATGGCCGGCCGGTAGGGACCGCGCCGATGCCCGCCGCCACGGTGCTCTTCACGCCGCCTCCCCCCGACGCGCATGACCGCGGGCGGATGCTGTTCGTCGGGCGCCTCAACGCGCAGAAGGGACTTGATGACGTGCTGCAGGCGCTGAGCCAATCGCGGAAGCCCTGGACACTCGACGTCGTCGGCGATGGCCCGGATCGCGACGCGCTGCAGGCGCGGGCCTCGGCGCTCGGCGTCGCCGAACGCGTGCAGTGGCTCGGGCACCTGCCGCACCACGATCTGCCGGCGCTCTACGCGCGGAGCGCCGCGCTCGTGATCCCGTCCACCGACGAAGGGCTCGGACTCGTCGGCGTCGAAGCCGCGCTGTGCGAGACACCCGCCGTGGCCTACGCGAGCGGCGGTCTCACCGACGTCGTGCGCGACGGTGCGACGGGTTGGCTTGTCCCGCCCGGCGACGTCGCCGCGCTGGCCCACGCAATTGACGGCGTCGTCGAACGCCCGACCAAGGCCCGTGCGCTCGGCGCCGCGGCGCGCGTTCGCGCGCTGGCTGTGTTCTCGCCCGAAGCGGTCGGCGCGCGTTACCGCGAGGCGTACGACGCCGCGCTCGGCGGGCGCGCGTGATGCGCCGGGTGATTCGCCACGCCCTGCAGGCCGTGCTGCTCGGCTTCGTCGGCTGGTACTTGTACGTCCACTGGAGCGACTACGAACGCGTCTTCCAGGTGGCTCGCCCGCAGTGGTGGGCTCTCCTGCTGTCGTGCGTCCTCGTCCTCGTCGCCTACGTGGTGCTCATCCAGACGTGGCGTCAGGTCGTCGAGGCATGGGGCGAGCGGCTCGACTTCGCCGGCGCCGCGCGCATCTGGTTCGTCAGCAACCTCGGCAAGTACGTGCCGGGGAAGGTGTGGGCGATTGCCGCCATGGGCGCGCTCGCCCAAGAGCGGGGCGTTTCACCCGCCGCCGCCGTCGGCTCGTCGCTCGTCGTGCAGCTGGTGAACCTGATCACGGGATTCGCCGTCTTCTTCATTGCGGGGGCGCGCGCCGTGGAGGTGCCGGCGGCCGCAATCGGCGGCGTCGTGCTGCTCGCGCTCGCCACGATCGCCGCGCCGTCGCTGCTGCCGTGGTGCGTGCGCGGCATCAACCGTCTCGCCGGCAGGGAGTTCGCCGTGCCGCACCTGCCGACCCGCGCGATCTACTGGGCCGCAGGGGGCACAACACTCGCCTGGGCGCTCTATGGCGTGGCCTTCGAGTTCTTCGCCATCGGAGTCTCCGGCGGGGCGGTCGGCGGTTCGCTCGGCGACTGGACGGCGGTTTTTGTTGGGCCATATCTGCTAGGTTTCATCGCGGTCTTCGCGCCGGGTGGCATCGGGGTCCGCGAGGTGGCAATGGCCGAGGCGCTGCAGCGGAGCGGCCTCGCCATCGGCGCGACGTCGGCGCTGCTCGTCGCGGCGTCGCGCGTCTGGCTCACGCTCCTCGAAATCGTCCCAGGTGTCGTGCTGCTGCTAATGCGGCCCCCCGCACGCTCTTCCTCGACTTCCTCCCATCGCTAGATGACCACGCCCGACCTCGCGCCAGCGAACACTGAACCGCCGCGCGGCGCCCTCTGGGCCGCTCTCGCCTGCGCGCTCGCCGCGCTGGCGCTCGGCTATCCGGCGCTCGGCGGCCAGTTCCTCGTGAACCCGATGAGCGACCAGTACATCGCCGGGTTCGCGTTCCGCGACTTCGCCGTTGAGCAGTGGAGGGCCACCGGCGCCATCCCGCTGTGGAATCCCTACCTATTCGGCGGGATGCCATTCGTCGCGGCGATGCACGGCGACATCTTCTATCCCACGTTTTGGCTCCGCCTCCTGCTCGGCACCGATACGGGGATGACGTGGGGGTTCATCAGCCATCTCTGGCTGGCGGGGTTCGGCACCTATCTGTTCCTGCGCGCAGCGGGCCTCGGCTTCGCCAGCGCGCTGGTCGGCGCGCTCGCGTACCAGCTGGGCGGCCCGATCGCCGCGTATGCGTCGCCCGGGCATGACGGCAAGCTCTTCGTGAGCGCGCTGCTGCCGTTCACGCTGCTGCTGCTCACCCGCGGCATTCGCGACAACCGCCACTGGGCGTGGGGAGCGCTGGCCATCGTCATCGGGCTCGCCGTGCTCTCGCCGCACCCGCAGCTCCTGCAATACCACCTGCTCGTCGCCGGGGCGTGGGCCCTGATGCTCGCATTTGGCACCGCGGGGTTGGATCGCCCCACCGCCTTCAAGCGGCTCGGTTTCGCCCTCGGGGCGGTGCTGCTCGGCTGCGCCATCGGCACCATCCAGTACCTGCCGCTCGCCGAGTACACGCCGTGGTCTCCACGCGCCGGTGGCCGCGACTACGCGTACGCCACCTCGTACTCGTGGCCGATCGAGGAACTGATCAACGTCTATCTGCCGCAGTTCTCGGGCATTCTCGACAACTACTGGGGCCGCAACGGCATTCACCTGCACAGCGAGTATCTCGGTGCCGCGGTGCTGATGCTCGTCCCGCTGGCGTTCATGACTGGCGGGGAGGCGCGGCGCGGATTCCGTCGGTTCTGGGTTGGCGTCGGCATCGTCTCGCTTCTCTGGGCGCTGGGCGGCTCCACGCCATTCTTCCAGCTGGTCTACGCAGTGGTCCCGGGAACGAAGTTCTTCCGCGCGCCGAGCACCATGATGTTCGTCTTCGCGTTCGCCATCGCGGTGCTCGCCGCGCTCGGCGCGGAGCGGCTGTTCGCCGGCAAGGTCACGGCGCGCTACGCCTACGGCTGGATTATCGCCGGCGCCGCGGTGGCGCTGCTCGCGACGGCGGGGATGTTCACCGGCCTCGCCAAGGGCCTAGTCATTGACCCAAGCCTCATTGATCGCGTCGAGGCGAATGCCGGCGCGGTGACCGTCGGCGCCTGGCGCTCGTTCCTGTTCGTTGCGCTCGCCGCCGGCATGATCATCGCGCTCGCACGAGGCCTGAGCACCGCGCGGCAAGTCGCCATCGCTCTACCGGTCCTTCTCGCCGCCGACCTCTGGAGTATCGAGCGGAGGTACTGGATGTTCTCGCCGCCCGCCGCACAGCTCTTCGCGAGCGACGCCACGATCGACTATCTCAAGCAACTCAAGGAGCCGACGCGCGTCGCGGTGATCCCGGTGCCCGACGGCAATCCCGTCGCGCCCCACGATCCGCAGCTGCAGGGCGACGGCCTGATGGTGCACGAGATCCGGTCGGTCACGGGCTACCACGGCAACGAGCTGGGCCGCTACCAGCAGCTCGGCGGAAAGGACGAGGGGTACAGCGCGCGCCTCAATCCCTCGTTCTGGCAGTTGATGAACGTTGGCTACATGCTCACCAACACCGACACGCTGCCCATCGACGGCGCGGTGCGCGTCGCTGGTCCCGTGACGAATGCGGCGGGGACGCGCGTGGCGCTGTACAAGCTCCCTGGTGAGCATCCGTTCGCCTGGGTGGCGCCGGCCATCGCGAAGTACCCCGACGATGTCGTCCTCCAGGCCGCGCGGATGCCGAACTTCGCGACGTATCAAGTCGCGATCATGGACACGGCCGAGGCGGTGCAGGGCGTCACGCTTACGTCGCTGCCTGACCCATCGCCGATCACGGTGGCGACCACGTCATATCGGCCGGGCGCGTTCACCCTGAAGCTGAGCGCGCCGGCGCCGGCGGGCTCGGCCCTGGTGGCGTCGGAGATCTACTATCCGGGGTGGACAGCGACCGTCGACGGCAAGCCGGCAGAGGTGTACCGTACAAATTACGTCCTGATGGGCGTCCCACTGCCGACCGGGGCCACGACGGCGGAGTTCACGTTCGCCAACGCCACCTATCCGAAGGGGCGTCGCATCACATACATCGCTGTCCTACTGAGCCTGCTGCTCATCGCCGCCGGATTCGCCGTGGACCGCCGCACCCGACAGAATACCCATGGCTGACAAGGCCCTCATCATCGTCCCCACGTACAACGAGCGCGAGAACATCCCCTCGTTGGTTGATCAGGCGCTCGAGAAGGACCCGCGCCTCGAGATGCTCGTCGTGGACGACAACTCGCCGGACAAGACCGGCGATCTCGTAGAGGAGATCGGGCGGTCCAATCCGCGCGTTCACCTGCTGCGCCGACCGGGGAAGATGGGGCTGGGCACCGCCTACCTCGACGGATTCCGGTGGGCCCTGGCCAGGGACTATGAGTACATCTTTGAGATGGACGCGGACTTCTCGCATGACCCGCGGCACCTGCCGGAGTTCCTGGCGGCCGCGCAGGACGTGGACTTCGTGCTCGGTTCGCGCTATCTCGACGGCCGCGTGACGGTCGTCAACTGGCCGATGAAGCGCCTGCTGCTCAGCTACTTCGCCAACATCTACGCCCGCGTCGTCACCGGCATGCGCCTGTGGGACGGAACGGGCGGGTTCAAGTGCTTTCACCGGCGCGTGCTGGCGGCCCTCGACCTCGACAAGGTCCGGTCGAACGGCTACGCGTTCCAGATTGAGATGTCCTTCCGCGCGTTCCACAAGGGATTCCGCGGCCGGGAGATCCCGATCGTCTTCACCGACCGTACGGTCGGGGACAGCAAGATGAGCGGCCACATCGTCCGCGAGGCGGTCTTCATGGTCTGGCGGCTCCGCTGGTGGCAGCTGACGGGGCGCCTATGACCATTCCCAGCGGCCATCCGTTCTTCAAGATGTCGGGGTCGGGGAACGACTTCATCTTCTTCGATGCCCGCTCAGACACCGGCCTCACGCACGAGTTCGCCACCCCGGAGGCTGTCAGGCGCCTGTGCGCCCCCGGGACCGGTATCGGGGCAGACGGCGTGGTGTTTTTGCAAAGCGATACATATCAAGCCTTTAGGATACGCTACTTCAACCGTGACGGTAGCCTCGGCGAGCTGTGCGGGAACGCCTCGCTTTGCAGCGTCCGCCTCGCCCGCGAGCTCGGGATCATCGGTGATGGCACCTGCCACTTTGAGACCGACGCCGGTGCAATGACCGGCCACTTTCGCGACGGCCGCCCAGAAATTGACCTCCCGGCCGTGCATGATCTCCGGCCGGAGACGGAGTTCGATCGGCAGCTCGGTGAGCAGCGCATCGGGTTCGCGAATACCGGGGTGCCGCACCTCGTGATCTTGGTGGACGCCGTCGGCAACGTGGATGTCGTGGGGCGCGGGCGCCCGCTCCGGATGGACCAGCGCCTCAAGCATGGAGCCAACGTCAATTTCGTCGCCGCCAGCGGGGCAGGGCCCGACGAGTTCCTGATCCGGACCTATGAGCGCGGAGTCGAGGCGGAGACGCTCGCCTGTGGCACCGGGGCCGTCGCAAGTGCGGCGCTGCTTCATTCCTGGGGGCTGGCCGGACGGGTCATCAACCTCCGCACGAAGTCCGATCGGACCCTAACCGTGACGCTGCGGAAGAAGGCCGATGGTCACCTCTGGCCGACGTTGAGCGGAGAGGCCCGGGTGGTCTACCAGGGCCGAACGGCCGAGTTGTAACCCCGGCCGGCTCCACCAGAGGGCCTCTGAGGCCCGACTTGAGACTCGGGGCGGGCACCATCGGTGCTCGCCCTTTCTCGTGTGGTGCATCCCAGCGACACCAAGGCAACAGCAAGCGTCCAAGTTCCGTTGGCTGCAGGGGATGGGCTAATCCACCCCCAAATGGGTTATCCACCTTCGATAGTTTACATAATACATATTATAGGTACAGGTGACGACAGAGAATGACAGAAAGCGACCACTTTCCAAGGCATGCAAACGGGCGCGAGGCCAATGCCCCACGCCCGTTCAAGCTGTTTCTGAGGTCCGCTGATTCGGACCTGTAAACCTGCCCTACGGCTTCGCGGTCGTCGCAGTAAGCTCGCCCACGCGGATCCTGGCTTCGCTCGCCATCGGTGAATCCGGCTTGGCCGCCAGCTCCGTCCAGAGCTTCGCCGCCTCGGCCCGCTTGCCGGCCGCGGCGAGCGCCCGCGCCGCCTCACCCTTCAGGTAGTCCTTCTCCCCCGAAAGCTCGGCCTTCTCGACCGCCTTGAGGTAGTGCTCGCCGGCCAGGTCGAACTTCTGCTCCCCTTCATACCCAGCGGCGCGCAGCGCCTCGACCCCAGCCTGGAAGGCGCGAGGCGCCGAAGCGTCGTCCAGTACCTTGCGGCCGTCGGCGAACTTCCCTTCGTCGTACTTCGCCTGCGCGTAGAGCAGCGCGGCCTGGATCCCGCCGGACGTGCCGTTGTAGCGCTGCGAGACCTTTGCGAGCGCCGTCGGCGCCCCGGTGTCGCGCTGGGCCACGAGGTTCATGGCGTCGAAGAAGGCCCTTTCCGCCTGCGTTTCGCGCCGCGCGTCGTTCGCGCGCCAAATGAAAGCCCCGCCCACCACCACCGCCACGACGATCGCCGTGGCCGTGATCTGCTTCTTGTAGAGCTGGACAGTGTCGAGCAGCGATTCGGAATCGCCCGTGATCAGCGGACGCGCCGCGTCCCCGGTCTTCGTCATCGTACAGGGTCGTTGTTGGTTTCGACGGTGCGCCCTCGTGGCGCACAACCTGTGAATAGTAATGGGGTTGCGGGAGTTCAGGTACCCGTCACGAGGGCCGAGGCACCGGCACGAGCCGGGCGATCTTGACGAATCAGGCGATCAGCCGTATTCATACAAACGTATGAACCCAAAGCACCCGGTTCCCGAACGCCTGCTCTCCGCCGCGGGCGACCTCTTCGCCAGACACGGCTTCGACGCAGCCTCGGTGCGACAGATCACGAGCCGCGCCAAGGCCAACCTTGGCGCCATTACTTATCACTTCGGCTCGAAGGAAGCGCTCTTCCACGCGGTGCTTGATCGCGTCGGGGCGCGTATGTCGGACCGCTTTGTCGCCATCGCCGCCGAGCGCGGCACCCCGCTGGAGCGCATTGGGCGCATCGTGACCATGGTCCTCACCGAGGACAACCTCCCTGCCCCGACGCTCATCCTGCGCGAACTGGCCAACGACCGCCCCCTCCCGCCCCCGTTGGTGCTGCACATGCGCCGCAATTTCGGGGCGATGATCGCGCTCATCCGCGACGGGCAGCGCGACGGCACCATCCGCGACGGCGACCCACCGCTCCTCGCGATGAGCGTCATGGCGCAGCCGTTCCTGATGCGCATCGCCAGCCGCATTCCCCGAGACATCGCCGGCGTGGATGGGAGCGATCCAGACACCCGTCGTCGGCTCGTCAAGCACGTCGTCACGACCATCACTCGCAGTCTCGCCACCACGCCAGGGGACCGGCCATGATTGCCCTGCTGCTGATCGCCGCGCTCCACGCGCCGCAAGACTCCTCGCGGCTGACCATCACCGGCGCGGTGGATCGCGCGCTGGCGACGCACCCGACCGTCGCCGTCTCACGCGCCGCCGCGGATGTCGCCGCCGCCGAAGTGGGTCAGGCCCGCGCTGCGTGGCTCCCCGGCGTTTCGCTGGATGGCGGCATTAGCCGCTTCCAGGAGCCAATGATCGTCTGGCCGCTGCACGGCTTCGACTTTCGCAATCCGCCCTTCTTCGACACCAAGCTCTCGCACGCTACACTGGGGGCGACCTACACCGTTTACGATTTCGGCAGTCGTTCCGCGAAGGTGCGCGCGGCCGTCGCGCAGCAGGGCGCGGCCGATGCATCGCAAGGCGCCACAGAACAGCTGCTCCTTGCGCGCACGATGAGTGCGTACCTCCGCGTGCTCACGTCACGCGGCGTGCTCGCTGCGGAAGACCAGCGCCTCGCCGCGCTCACCGCCGAGGCGACGCGCGCGCGCGAGCGGTTCACCGCCGGCAAGGCCGCGCGCGTGGACACCCTCCGGGCCGCCGCGGAACTCGCCGGCGCCGCCGCCGATCGCATCCAGACCGCGGCGAGCGTCAACGTCGCCGAATCGGATCTTGCGCGGCTCATGGGCGTCGATGCGGCAATCGTGCACCGTGCCGCGCTGGCTCCGGTGCAGCTCGCCAGCCTTGCCGCGCGCCTGCCCGATGCAACAGGTACGGCCGCCCCGCGCGCCGCCGAGGCCAACGCCGAGGTTCGGGCCGCCGCACGCCGCGCTGATGCGGCCGCGGCGAGTGTCGGCGCGGCGAAGGCCACGCGCTTCCCGCAGTTACAGGCCACGAGCGCGGTGGTGGATCGCAGCAACATCACGGGACGCTGGATCTCTGAGTGGCAGGTGGGGCTGGGCTTGTCGTGGCCGATCTTCACCGGCGGCGCCCGCTCGCACGCCATCGACCGGGCCGAGGCGTCGTCGCGCGCCGCGCGCGAACAGTTGCGCCTCACCGTGCTCGCCGCCGAACAGCAGCAGAGCGAAGCGCAGGCCGCCTACGACGCCGCGCGCGCTCGCAACGCCGCTCTCGCCACCGCCGTGGAGCAGGCCGAGGAGGTCGCGCGCATCACCGCGCTCGCCCGCGACGTCGGCGGCGGCACGCAGACCGACTACCTCCTCGCCGAGGCAGCGCTCTTCCGGGCGCGCAGCGCGCTGCTGCAGTCGCGGCACGCCGTCATCGCCGCGCGGCTCGAGCTAGCGCGCGTGACCGGGGAACTCTCACGCTCCTGGATGGACACTTCGCTGGAGACAACGCCATGAAGCGCGTTCGCATTGCCGTCGTCGTCATCGCCGCCGCGGCGATCGCCGCCTTCTTTCTGTTCCGGGACCGCGGCGATGGCGCGAGCCTGGCCGCGTCTGGCACCGTCGAGGTGACCGAGGCCTCGCTCGGCTTTCAGGCCGCGGGACGCATCACGCGCCTGCCGGTCAACGAAGGCGATCGTGTGAAGCCGGGCGACACGCTGGCTGTGCTCGACCGCACGGAACTGCGCGCTCGCGAGGCGCAGGCGCAGGCACAGGAGAACGCGGCGCGCGCGGCGTTGGCTGAACTCGAGCGCGGCGCGCGCAGCGAGGAACTGGCGCAGGCGTTGGAGGCGGACAGCGCTGCCGCCGCTCGCCTCGCCGACGCGCAGCGCGACCTCGCGCGCGCGCAGCAACTGTTCCGCGGCGGCGCCGCGTCGCAGGAAGCCTACGACAAGGCGCGCCTCGCCGCCGACGTCGCGCGCAGCCAGCGCGAGCAGGCCGCGCAGCAGCTGCGACTGGTGCGCGCCGGCCCGCGCGCCGAGCGCATCGCGGCTCAGCGCGCCGTGGTCGCGTCGGCCGAGGCGCTTCGGCGTCAGGTGGACGCCCAACTCGCCAACGCCGTGATTACTGCCCCGTTCGCCGGCGTCGTGACGGTCCGCCATCGGCAGCCCGGGGAGATTGTCGCGCCGGGAGCGCCGGTCGTCACGCTCGCCAACTTCGAGGACCGTTGGGTGCGCATCTACGTTTCCGAAACGCGGCTCGGCGCTGTCGCTGTGGGTCAGTCGGCCGCGATCGCGTCGGACACGTATCCGGACCGGCGCTACGCGGGCACCGTGTCGTTCATCGCGAGCGAGGCGGAGTTCACGCCCCGCAACGTCCAGACGACGGAGGAGCGCGTGAAGCTCGTCTACGCCGTGAAGGTGCGCATTACCGGCGACACCGCCCTCGCGCTCAAGCCGGGCATGCCAGCCGACGTGACGCTAACGCTGGCCAAGTGACCCGTCACGCACCGTCCGCGGGCGCCGCGGCCGCCATCGACGCAACGGCGCTCACCCGCCGTTTCGGAGAACTCACGGCCGTGGACGCCCTGACGTTTCGCGTGCAGGCGGGCGAGATGTACGGGCTGGTGGGCCCGGATGGCGCCGGGAAGACCACGACGCTGCGCATGCTCGCGGGCGTGCTGCGGCCGACGTCGGGCGACGCGCGCGTGGACGGCGTCAGCATCGCGCGCGACCCGGAGGCCGTGAAGCACCACATCGCGTACATGTCGCAGCGGTTCGGGCTCTACACCGATCTGACGGTGCGCGAGAACATCGAGTTCTACGCCGACCTGTATGAGGTGCCGCGCGCGGAGCGCGCCGCGCGGCGCGACCGGCTCTACCACTTCTCGAACCTCGGTCCCTTCGAGCATCGCCTCGCCGGCCAGCTGTCCGGCGGGATGAAGCAGAAGCTCGGCCTCTGCTGCGCGCTCATCCACCAGCCGCGGATCCTGTTGCTCGACGAGCCGACATTTGGCGTGGATCCGATCTCGCGCCGGGATCTCTGGTTGATTCTGGAGGAGATGGTCTCGCAGGGCGTCACCGTGCTGGTGTCGACTGCCTATATGGACGAGGCGGAACGATGCGACCACGTGACACTGCTCGACCACGGTCGCATCGTGGCGCACGACGCGCCGGCCGCGCTGCAGGCCACCCTCGCCGGCCAGGTCACCGCCATCCGCACGCCGGAGGCCAGGCGCGCGATGGACGTCCTGCGCGCCCTCCCCGTGGTGCGTCGCGCCACGCTGTTCGGTGACACCATCCACGCCATCACGCGCGCCGGCGACGGCGCGACGCGTGCCGCGCTGCGAGACGCGCTTGCCGCGGCGGGCATCCCGATCATCGCGCTTCACGAGATCGAGGCATCGCTGGAGGATGTCTTCATCGAGCGGGTGACCGCGCGCGACGCGTCCGAGGTCCACACCTCATGACGGCTCGCGCACAGGACCACGCCACCATTCGCGACGGCACGACGCGCCGGCTGGCCGTCGAGGTGCGCGAGCTCACGCGCAGATTCGGCGATTTCACGGCGGTGGATCGCGTCTCGTTCACAGTGGCCGAAGGCGAGATCTTCGGCTTCCTCGGCCCGAACGGCGCCGGGAAGACTACGACGATCAAGATGCTCACCGGCCTGCTCGCGCCGACGGCCGGCGACGGGCGCGTCGCCGGATTCGACGTGCGCACGGAATCGGAGGAGATCAAGCGCAGCATCGGCTACATGTCGCAGCTCTTCTCGCTCTACGGCGACCTGACAGTCGAGGAGAACATCGCCTTCTATGGCGGGCTCTATTCGGTGGCGGGCGACCGGCTCGCGCGGCGCCGTGACTGGGTGCTGGCCATGGCCGGGTTGGGCGACCACCGTCGGCAGTTGACGGCCCAACTGCCGCTGGGCTGGAAGCAGCGGCTCGCACTCGGCTGCGCCGTGCTGCACGAACCGCAGATCCTCTTCCTCGACGAGCCGACGTCGGGGGTGGATCCCGTGTCGCGGCGCGCCTTCTGGGAGCTGATCTATCAGCTCACCGCCGGCGGCACCACGGTCTTCGTGAGCACCCACTACATGGAAGAGGCCGAGTACTGCGACCGGCTCGCCTTGATGAACCGCGGGCGGATCATCGCGCTCGACCGCCCGGCCGACCTGCGCGCGCAGATGGCCGAGCCGATTCTGGAGGTGGAGACCGACGACGCGTCCGCGGCCTCGCAGGCGCTTCAACACCAGCCTGGGATCGTCGAGGCGGCGATGTTCGGCCGCGCCCTCCACGTGGTCGTCGAGGACATCGCGCGGGCGCGGGCGTTCCTCCCGGCCTTCCTTGCCGAGCGCGGGATCGCCACCGGGGCAATCCACGAGGTGCCTCCATCCCTCGAGGACGTCTTCGTCTCTCTCGTGCGCCGCGAGGGCGGCGCGGTGGCGGGCTAGCCCATGGCCATCCGCCCCGGCCGCCTGCTCGCCGTTGCGCGCAAGGAGACGCTGCAGCTGCGCCGTGACACGCGCAGCCTGCTGATGGCGTTCCTGATGCCGGCGGCGCTGATCGTCTTCTTCGGGTACATCATCAGCTTCGATGTGAAGGACATCAAGCTGGCGGTGCTCGACCAGGATCACTCGCGGCAGAGCCGCGCGCTGGTGGAGAGCTTCGTCGCCGCGGGACGCTTCCACATCACCGAACGACTGACTCGAGACGCGGAGGTGGCGCCGCTCCTGGACCGCGGGGCGGCGCGGATGGTGCTGGTCGTGCCGCCCGGCTTCCAGCGTCGCCTCGCCGCCGGAGAGCCGTCACCCGTCCAGGCGATCGTGGACGGCGCGGACGCGAACACGGCGGCCATCGCGATGAACTACGCGACGGCGATCGTGACCTCATACTCCGCTGGGGTGACGCTGCAGCGCACGCGACTCGCCCCGCCGGTGGCGCCCGAGTCGCGCGTCTGGTACAACGAGACGCTGGAGAGCCCGCCGATGATCGTGCCGGGTCTCATCGCGGTCATTATGATGATGATCGCCGCGATGCTCACGGCGCTCACCGTGGCGCGCGAGTGGGAGCGCGGCACGATGGAGCAGCTGGCCGCGACGCCGGTGCACCGGTTCGAGGTCATCGCCGGCAAGCTCCTGCCCTACCTTGTCATCGGCTTAGTGGACGTGCTCGCCGCCATCCTCATCGGGATGTATGTCTTCGACGTGCCGTTCCGCGGGAACCCCGCCTTGCTGGCGGTGATGACCACGATGTTCCTGATCGGCTCGCTGGGACTCGGCATCTTCATCAGCGCGGTGCTTCGCTCGCAGCTGCTGGCCACCCAGGTGGCGATGATCGCGACGTTCCTGCCGGCACTGCTGCTCTCCGGCCTGATGTTCGACGTGCGCATGATGCCCGCACCGCTGCAGGCAATCTCCGCGCTCGTGCCGGCGCGCTACTTCATCACGGTGATGCGCGGCATCTTCCTCAAGGACGTCGGCATTTCGGTGCTCTGGGGACAGGGACTGGCAATGGTGGCCTACTCGGTGGCCGGGCTGGCGCTGGCCGTGCGCGTGTTCCGCAAGGAGATCGAATGAGTCTCCCATCCCGGTCGCGCCTCGCCCAGCTGCTGCGCAAGGAGCTGCTGCAGCTCCTCCGCGACGCGCGCTCGCGCCGGATGCTCTTTATCGCGCCGATCATCCAGCTGCTCGTCTTTGGGTACGCGGTGAACACCGACGTGCGGCACGCGCGCACCTTCCTGCTCGACGCCGACCGGACCGCCGAATCGCGCGCGCTCGCCGACGCGTTCACGGCCAGCGGGTACTTTGACATCACGATCCGCGACGACCGGCCGGTGGCGCTGACCCGCGCGCTGGACGCCGGCGACGTGCTGATCGGCGTGCACATCCCGCGCGGATTCGCCGACGACGTGGCGCGGGCGCGCGGGGCGACGGTGCAGCTGCTGGTGGACGGATCCAGCGCCAACACGGCCAACGTGGCGCTCGGCTACGCGACCCAGATCGTGGGGCGCTTTGGCATGACACGCGGCGTGGCGCTGAGCGCGCGCGCCGGCACGCCAGCGCCCTCCGGCGGCGTCGCATTCGAGACGCGGGTGTGGTACAACCCCAACCTCGAGAGCCGCGTGTACAACGTGCCCGCGGTCATGGGAAACATCGTGATGCTGATGACCCTGCTCCTGACCTCGCTGGCCGTGGTGCGCGAGCGGGAGCTCGGCACGCTCGAGCAGCTGATGGTCAGCCCGCTGACACCGGCGGAGTTGATGCTCGGCAAGACCATCCCGTCGGCGCTGGTGGCGATGCTCGACGTGGTGCTCGTCACGGCGGTGTCGCTGCTCTGGTTCCGCATCCCGTTCGAGGGGAGCTTCTTCGTGCTCGCCGTGGCCAGCCTGCTCTTCGTGCTGACTGGACTTGGCGTGGGGCTGCTCATCTCCACGATCAGCCGCACGCAGCAGGAAGCGTTCATGTCGATGTTCATGTTCTTCCTGCCCGCCCTCATGCTCGGCGGACTGCTCTTCCCCGTGGAGAACATGCCGCGCTGGGTGCAGGTGCTGTCACACCTCGATCCGGTGCGCCACTTCCTGATCGTCGTGCGCGGAATATTCCTGCGCGGCGCCGGCTGGGAGATCGTCTGGCCGCAGCTCGCGTGGCTAGCGGGGATCGCGGCGAGCGTGCTGTGGGTCGCGACGCGGCAGTTCCACAAGACGGCCAGCTAACGCGGCGCCGCGGAATGCCCCCGGCCTGATTCGAACAGGCGACCTAGCGTTTAGGAAACGCTTGCTCTATCCACCTGAGCTACGGGGGCGACGGCCGAAAGTTATTGGGGACCCCTCGCCTACGGCAACGCGTCGAGCACGCGTCGCCTCGCCTCGGGCTCGACTGCGAACGCGATCGCCTTCCCCTTGTAGACCACTGCCCCGCGCACGGTGGCCAGCGCGGTGTAGTAGTCCACATATGGGAAGCTCGCGATTGCCCCGCGCGCGAACTCGTACTTCGACACCGCGGCACGCCAGGCGTCGAGCTGGTCCGACACCTTCACGTACACGTACGGCTCGAAGTTCGTGGCGTCCTCCCAGTTGTCGGCGTACCAGACGGCGCGGATGCCGCGGTGCGCGGGAGCGTTGAGTTGAACGCCCGGCAGCGCCGCCAGCAGCACCGCCTCCTGGACGATGGCGCTCGTGATCCAGTGGTCCTTGTGCAGGCTCTCCTTCCAGTGCGTGAGGACCATCGTCGGCTTCACCTGCCGCATGACGCCAGCCACGTAGCGGCGGGCGCTCTCGTCGTTCGGAATCTCGCCGTCCTTGTACGGGCCGAAGATCACCTCCGCGCCCAGATCGGCCGCCACCGCCTCAGCTTCGCGACGCTTCTGCGCCCCGTATTCGGCGGGGCTCAGCCGTGGATTGCCCCCTTCGCCGAGCGTCAGGTGGAGGATCACCACCCGGTCGCCGCGCTGATGCGCCTGCAGCAGCACCGCCCCCGTCGTGAGTTCCATGTCGCCGGCGTGGGCGCCGATAGCGAGGATTGTCCGCGGCGGCGTGGCGGGGACTGCCGCCGGCGCGCCGCCGGTCTGAGCGGCGGCGCCCGACGCCATCAACACTCCGGCGCCGATGGCGCGTAGAACACAGGACCCACGCATGCGGTTTTCTCCGTTGTGGACCGGTCCGTCCTGAAGTTAGCAGCAATGGCGCCTGACCGCCCAATCGCGTAGCGTTCCTGCTTCCTCTCACGCCATGCACATGCGCTTCCGTCTCCTCCCCGCCCTGCTCCTCGCCGCGCCGCTCTCGGCGCAGCAGCCCGTCGCCGATCACTATCGCGCGGTCGCCAACCGGATCATCGACGCGGCGCTCGCCGACTCGTCCAGCGCGTGGGACCTGATGGCCGCGTTCGTCGACCACAGCGGTCCGCGGCTTTCCGGCAGCGAAGGCCTGGAGCGCGGCATTGCCTGGTTCCTGACCGGCATGCGCCGGGACGGGCTGGAGAACGTGCGCGGCGAGCCCGTGATGGTGCCCAAGTGGGTGCGCGGCCGCGAGTCGCTGACGATGGTCCGCCCGCGCGAGGCCGATGTGCCGCTGCTCGGGCTCGGCGGGTCAGTCGGCACGCCCGCGGGCGGCCTTACCGCGGAGCTGCTGGTGGTCAGCAACTTCGCCGACCTCACGCGACGCGCCGCTGAGGCAAAGGGAAAGATCGTCCTGTTCGACGTGCCGTTCACCAACTACGGCGAGACGGTGCAGTACCGCAGCAACGGCGCCATCGCCGCGGCGAAGGTGGGCGCGGTGGCCTCGCTCATTCGCGCGGTGGGACCGTGGGGGCTGCGCACTCCGCACACGGGAGCGATGCGGTACGACTCCACGGTGACGCGCATTCCCGCTGCCGCCATCCCGCTAGAGGATGCGGCGATGTTTCATCGCATGCAGCGGCGCGGCGATCGCGTCACGCTGACCCTCCGTATGGAGGCCCAGACTCTGCCGGACGTCCCCTCCAGCAATCCAATGGGCGAACTGCGCGGCCGCGAGAAGCCGGAGGAGATCGTCGCGTTCGGTGGGCACATCGACTCGTGGGACGTCGGCACGGGTGCGATGGATGACGCCGGCGGCGTCGTGGTGGCGTGGGAAGCCCTGCGTCTGCTCAAGCGCCTCGGTCTCACGCCGCGCCGCACGATCCGCGTGGTGGGCTGGGTGAACGAGGAGAACGGCCTGCGCGGCGGCACGGCCTACCGCGACGCGCACGTCAACGAGCCGCACTCGCTGCTCATCGAGTCCGACGCCGGCGTCTTCGCGCCACTCGGCTTCGGCTTCTCCGGCAGCGACTCCGCTCGCGTGATCATCAAGCAGATCGGCACGCTGCTTGACCGCATCGGGGCCGGACGCATTGGCGCCAGCGGCGGCGGCGCGGACATTGGCCCGCTGATGGGCACGGGCGTTCCGGGCATGGGGCTCGACGTCGACGGCAGCAAGTACTTCGTCTACCACCACACCCACGCCGACACGCCCGACAAGCTCAGTCCCGCGGACATGCAGAAGTGCGTTGCCGCGATGGCGGTGATGGCCTACATCGTCGCCGACCTGCCGGAGATGCTGCCGCGGAGGTAGTCAGTACTCGACGATTGCGTCCACCGACGAGCCGGCCAGTTGGTGCCGGCCGTTGAGGAACGTCAGGTCCACAAGGAAGCCGAACGCCACAACGGCCCCACCGACGCGCTGCACCAACCGGCGTGTCGCGGCGGCCGTCCCGCCCGTGGCCAGGACGTCGTCCACGACGAGCACGCGGGCGCCCGCTCCCAGCGCGTCCTCGTGCATCTCCAGCACGTCGGTGCCGTACTCGAGCGCGTACTCCTCGCGCACGCAGCGATGCGGCAGCTTCCCCGGCTTGCGCACCGGAACGAGGGGCACGCCCAGCCGTTGCGCGACCGGCGCCGCGAACAGGAAGCCGCGGCTCTCGATGGCAACCACGTGCGAGATGTGCAACGGCGCGGCGGCCTCGGCCAGACTATCCGTGACGCGCGCGAAGAGCGCCGCGTTGGACAGCACCGGCGTGATGTCCTTGAAGACGATCCCCGGCTTCGGGAAGTCGGGAATGTCGCGAATGGTGGCGCGCACGTCGCGTGCGAGCGCCTCGCGTCCGTCCAACGGTGGTCGGGCAATCATTCGGATACCTCGAAGGGATCCGGGAGCACCACGTCCGGATCAAGATCGTCCTTGGAGTTCACCGCGAGAACTTCAGCGCGCGGCGGGCCCTGCCAGAGCGCGCGCAGGAGTTGAGCGACCTGCTCGCGCGTGCCACGCGCCGCCACCTCGACGGCTCCATCGGCGACGTTTCTGACCCACCCCGCCATCCCGAGGGCGGCGGCCGACCGCACCACAAACCACCGGTACCCCACGCCCTGCACCCGCCCGGTCACGATCAGGTGCACGGTCTCGGAGGCGCTGCTCATTCGTTCTCCCATCCGTGCCGACCCAGCAACGGGACGAACCGGACGCCGCTCAGTTCGCGCCGCTGCGTCCCTGTCGCCGTGCGCGTGATCTCCACGAGGCGTTGCTCGTCGCGCCCGCCGATGGGAACGATGAGCCGGCCGCCTTCGGCAAGCTGATCGACAAGTGGCTGCGGAACCGTTGGCGCCCCAGCGCCGACGAGGATGGCGTCAAAGGGGGCGAACTCCGGCCAGCCGAGCGTCCCGTCCCCACACAGCAGCGAGACGTTGGTCACGCCGCATTCGGTGATGGCATCGCGCGCCGTCTCCAGCAGCGGCCGAATACGCTCGATCGAATAGACATGCCGGCACAGGTGCGCGAGCAATACGGTCTGGTAGCCGGAGCCGGTGCCGATCTCCAGCACCTTCTCTTGCCCCTTCAGCCCGAGCGTCTGCAGGTACATCGCGTGCACGTACGGCTGGCTGATCGTCTGGCCGTTGCCGATCGGCAGGGCCGCGTCTTCGTACGCGCGGTGTCGCACGCCGGTGGGCACGAACTGGTGGCGCGGCGTCAGGTCGAGCGCGCGCAGCACCGCGAGGTCGCTGATCCCCTTCGCCCGCAGCTCGTCGAGCAGGCGGCGGCGCGCCCCCGTGAACTGCGGCGTTACAGGGGACGCCACCACTGCTCCGCGCGATCGAGGATGTCGCGGTGGGTCAGGTCGAGGTGCAGCGGAGTGATCGAGACGAATCCGTCGCTGATGGCCTGGAAATCGGAGTCGGGGGCCGAGTCCTTCCAGTCCACCGAGCCGCCGCCGATCCAGAAGATCTGGCGCCCCCACGGATCCTTCATGCGCATCAACGAATCGGAGTACGCGCGCCGTCCCAGCCGCGTGAGCCGGAAGCCCTGCACCTGCGAGGCCGCGATGGGCGGAATGTTGACGTTGAGCAGCGTGTGCTCCGGAAAGGCGGGGAGCGCGGTGACGTGCCGGAGAATGCGCTCGATGGTGCCCACGTGGTCGTCGAGCATCGCATCCGCGCGCAGCACGCTCCCGGCAAACGAGAAGGCGATGGCCGGGACGCCGAGGGCGAGCCCCTCCATGGCGGCCGCGACCGTCCCGGAGTACAGCACGTCCTCGCCCATGTTCGGCCCGTGGTTGACGCCGCTCAGCACGAAGTTCGGGCGCTCGGGAATCAGCGCTTCGAGGGCGAGCATCACGCAGTCGGTCGGCGTGCCATCCACCTGCCACCGATGGTCGCCGATCTGCACGGGACGAAGGGGATGGTGCATGGTCAGCGAGTGGCTCGTGGCGCTCTGCTCGCGATCAGGAGCCACCACGTACACGTCACCGAGGGGAGCGGCCGCCCGCTCCAGGGCCGCGAGCCCTCGGGCGAGAATGCCGTCGTCGTTGCTCAGGAGGAATCGCATCAGCGGTCCGATGGGTCGCGCAGCGCGGCAAGCAGGGCCTGCAGCTCCGCCTCGAGCGCGAGAATGGTCTGGAGGTCGAGTCCGGCGCGCGCCGCCGGACGCACGCCGCCGGTCTTGCGGTACTCGTCCAGCTTCTGGCGGGCACCGTCAATCGTGTACTTCTCCGTGTACAGCAGGTGCTTCACGAGCGTCACCATCTCGACCTCGCGCCGGCTATAGACGCGGTTGCCGGAGCGGTTCTTCACCGGGCTGAGCCCCTTGAACTGGCTCTCCCAGTACCGCAGGACGTGCGGTTTCAGGCCCGTCAGCTCGCAGACGTCGCCGATGCTGAAGAACTCCTTCACGGGTTCCGGGGCGCTCGCCGTCATGTCAGTCTCGCTCCCCGCGCAGTTCGCGCGACATCAGCGCCACGAGCGCCTGGCGCGCGGGCTGGTGTTCGAAGAGGACCCGGTGCACCGCGTTGACGATCGGCATCTCGACGCCTCGCGCCTCGGCGAGTTCCTTGGCGCTCTCCGTGGTGATGACGCCCTCCGCCACCGTCTCGCGCCCAGACAGGACCTCGGGCAGCGTCGCGCCCTTCCCGATTTCCAGTCCCACCTGGCGATTGCGGCTCAGCGAGCCCGTGCACGTCAACACGAGGTCGCCCATTCCCGCGAGTCCGGCGAACGTCTGCGGATGCGCGCCCATCGCGACGCCGAGTCGCATCATCTCCGCCAGGCCGCGCGTGATCAGCGCCGCGCGCGCGTTGAATCCGAGGCCCAGCCCGTCGCTCATCCCGGCGGCGACGGCCATCACGTTCTTCAGCGCGCCGCCGAGTTCGACGCCAATCACGTCGTCGGTGGAGTAGACGCGGAAGTACCCCGCGCTGAAGGTCTGCTGGACGAGCGCCGCTGCCGACGCCTGCTCCGACGCGGCGACCACCGCCGTCGGCTGCTGGCTCGCAACCTCGAGGGCGAAGCTCGGCCCGGAGAGCGCGACCACCGGGTGTCCGACCAGCTCCTGCGCCACCACCTCCGTCATCAGTGAAGAGCTATGGCGCTCAATGCCCTTCGTGGCCACCACGGCCGTCGCCGAAGGGGCGATCCACGCGCGCGCGTGCGAGACGACGTCGCGCAGCACGTGCGAGGGCGCGGCGAAGAGCACCACGTCCGCCCCGTCGAGCGCCGCGGCCTTGTCCGTGGTTGCCCGCAGCGTCGGCGCGAGTGCGGCGCCCGCCAGGAACCGCGGGTTCGTCGACGAGTGGTTGATCGCCTCGGCGACGTCCGGCTCAAGGCACCAGATCGTCGTCGCATGCCCATTGCGGGCCAGCAGGCTGGCGAGCGCGGTCCCCCACGCTCCCGCGCCGATCACCGCGCACTTCATGCGCCCTCCCCGGACGACTTGCGTCCGAAGCGATGTTCCGTGCCGTCGCGCAGGCGACGGATGTTCGTGCGATGCGACCAGAAGACAAATGCCGCGATCAGGACGGCGACGATCGTCAATGGCGAGCTGACCCCTACAAAGCCGCCGAGGAGAAGTGGCAGCGCAGTCGCCGCGACCAGCGATGCCGCGGAGACATACCCCGTGCGCCAGAGCACCACGACGAAGAGCGCAAGCGCGATGAGCAGCGGAAGCGGCGCCAGCGCCGCGAAGATCCCCGCGGCCGTGGCCACCCCCTTCCCGCCGCCCTTCCAGAGCAGGAAGATCGGCTTCGCGTGGCCCACGATCGCGGCCACGCCGAATGCGAGCGCCCACCACGCCGCCGTGTCCGTTCCCAACTGCTCAGGAGGCAGGACCACCGCCGGAAGCAGCGCCGCCGGGAGCGCGCCCTTCAGCATGTCCACGGCGAAGACGACCGCGGCCACCTTGGCGCCTAGCACGCGATAGACGTTCGTCGCACCCAGGTTGCCGGATCCGACCGTGCGCAGGTCGATTCCCTTCAGCGCGCGGCCGGCGATGTACGCCGCGGGAATGGAGCCCGCGAGGTACGCGACGGCGAGCGCGATCATCCCGTTCATTGCCGCGGGACCGGGTTCTTCCGGCGCAGGGTGATGCGCACCGGGCTGCCGTCAAAGCCCCACGCCTCCCGGAACCCGTTGTGCAGATAGCGCACGTAGTGCTCCTGCAACTGGTCCGGGTTGTTGCCGAACACCGCGAAGACCGGGGGCGCCGTTTCCACCTGCGTGGCGTAGCTCAGCTTGATCTCGAATCCGGCCGACTGCGGCGGCTGTCGCCGCGCAAGCAGCTGCTGCAGCACGTCGTTCACCTGCGACGTCGAGATCCGCTTCTGGCGCTCGGCGTCCACGTGGAGGATCAGCTCGAGCACCTTGGTGACCCGCTGGCCGGTCAGCGCGGAGGCGAACAGGAAGGGGACGAAGCCAAGGAACGGCGCCTTCTCCGCGGCATCCTTCTCGAACTTCGCCGACGTCTTGTCGTCCTTCTCCTTCAGGTCCCACTTGTTGACGACGATGATCAGCGAGCGGCCGGCCTCCCACGCCATGTTCGCGATCTTCAGGTCCTGATTGTGCAGCCCCTCCGTCGCGTCGATGAGGAGGAGGCACAAGTCAGCCCGATCGATCGCCCGCCGCGTGCGAAGCGCCGAGTAGAACTCGATGCCGTCGTCCATCTTCGACTGCCGCCGCAGGCCGGCGGTGTCCACGAAGATGATATCGCGTCCGTGGTACGCGAACGGCGTGTCGATCGAATCGCGCGTGGTGCCGGCAATGTCGGAGACAACCAGGCGCTCCTCGCCGATGAGCCGGTTCACGAACGATGACTTGCCGACGTTCGGGCGTCCGATGACCGCAACGCGCAGCGCCGCCACGTCCTCGTCGCCTGTGGCCTCGGGAACGCGGCTGACGATCGTGTCGAGCAGGTCGCCGGAGCTCTTGCCGTTGGCCGCCGACACCGGCTGCGGATCGCCCGCGCCGAGGCGGTAGAACTCGTAGAAGTCAGTCTCGCGCGGGTCGTCCACCTTGTTCGCCACGACGATCCATGGCTTCCCCGACTGGCGAAGCAGCTCGCCGACCCGCGCGTCGCTCGGGTGCACGCCGACTTTGGCGTCCACGACGAAGAGCAGAAGGTCCGCCTCGTCGATGGCCTGCGCCACCTGTCGACGGATCTCGAGGTCCATCGGCAGTTGCGAGTCCTCGGTGAGGCCGCCGGTGTCCACGAGCCAGAACTTGCGCCCGGCCCAGTCGGCGAGCGCGAAGTGCCGGTCGCGCGTCGTACCGGCCTCCTCGCTCACGATCGCCTGATCGTGACCGATGATGCGATTGAAGAGCGCCGACTTGCCCACGTTGGGGCGGCCGACGAGTGCGACGACGGGGATGTTCACGCGAGAGCTCCGGCGGAGGACGCCGGCGGCTGCGCAGGCAGCTCCAGCACGTCAATGAAGTCGTACGACGGGAAGACGGGGATCGGCACCTGCTCGCGCAACTCAGCGAACACGACGTCGTCGAGGAAGATGCCGTCCTCGTTGATGCTCTCCGCGGGGATGAGCGCGAAGTCGGCGCCGTCCGTCTCGGCGAGCGCGCGCTGGACGTCCGCGCCCACGAGCAGGCCAGCAGTCGTCACCGTGGGCCCGAAGAGCGAGTTCTCGGTGCGCCGCAGGTCGAAGGTCGCGCCGGTCGCCGCGGCGAGTTGATCAAGCATCGGCGGCAGCTGTGCCGCCATCGCCGTGCCGGTCACCACGATCACTCGCTTCCCATCCAGGCGGGGCAGGCGACCCAGCCCAGACTCCACACGGTGGCGCAGCATCGGAAGCGCCCCCACCCCGTTCTCGATCTGCGGGAAATCGCCGTAGTGCTCGATGGGCGGCAACTCATGGCCAGCCAGCAGGTACAGCTCATCGGAGCCGTACACCCAGGGGAATCCACGCTCGGCGTTCGCGCGCTCCGCCCACCGCTCCGCCACCGCGAGCAGGGACTGCGCGTTCTCCACGTCCATCGACCGCCCGCTGTAGAGGTGCGAGAACTGCGTGAGCCCCACGGGCACCAGCGCCACGGAGAGGCACGCGTCGCCGTACTCCCAGAGGTCCGTCAGCGATTCCTCAAGCACCTCGCCGTCGTTGAGGCCCGGCACCACGACCATCTGACCGTGGAACTGGATGCCGCCTTCGACGAGGCGCCACAGCTGTTCCTTGATGTCCGGCACGCGAGGGTTGTTCAGCAGCACCTTCCGCGCGTGCCACGGCGTGGCGTGCACCGACACGTACAGCGGCGACAGCCGGTACTCGAGAATCCGCTCCTCGTCCCGCTCCTTCAGGTTCGACAGCGTGGCGAAGTTTCCGTAGGCGAAGGACAGACGGTAGTCATCGTCGCGGATGTACAGGTTCTTGCGCAGCCCCTGCGGCAGCCCCTCGATGAAGCAGAACTCACACCGGTTGGCGCAGCGGCGCACCGTGGGCGGCTCTAGTTCCACGCCGAGCGGGAGCCCCTCGATGCGTTCGATCTCGTACACGACGTCGTCGCCGCTGGGGAGCCGTGCCTCGACTTCGAGCGTCTCCTCGGCGGTCAAGAACTCCCAGTCGAGGAAATCAGTGAGTTCGCGCCCGTTGACGGTCAGCAGCTCCGTCCCCGGTTCGATCCCAAGCTCCTCGGCGATGCTCTTCGGCTTGATGCGTGCGACGCGGACCATTGGCCCCCACGAAAACGACGGGGAAAGAGGCGTTCGCTCCCCTTTCCCCGTGGAAGAAGCGTCCATCTGAACGCTTCATCTAATTTAGCAGACGACACGCCGGAAGTCAATCTCCGACAACGACTTCCATTCCGTCATCAACGCATCGTGTAGCGCCAACCAACCGGCGACGCGCCGGCGATCTGCAGGGTGAAGTCCTTCGACGCTTTCGGGGGCACGGCCTCGATGACCGCCGTGCCGGATCCGACGCCGGCGCCGGTCTTGTCCACCAGCTCGAACAGGACGGTGTACGAGGCTGCGGCGGCTCCCAGGTTCTCCATCGACCCGGTGATCGTCGCCTTGCCGTCGCGGCCGACCGTGAACTGGTTGACCTGCACGCGCGCGGGGAGCTTCCCCGCCCGCTCGATGTACGTAATGGTCGAGTCCTGCGCGGTCTTCTTGGCCTTCGCGTCCGTCGCCTGGCGCCCGCGCTCCTGCCAGACGGCGCCGGCGAGCTTCACCACGTCGGGATTCATGGGGTCGATCGCCCGCAGCCGGTCGACCAGCGGCGCCATCTTCTCGGGGAGTCTCAGCCCGAAGTACACGTTCGCGGCGTTGAACAGCGCGTCGCGGTAGTGCGGGTTCATGGCCAAGCCGGCCTCATACAGCGTGGCCGCGTCCTCAAGCTTCTTGCCGTTCGCCAAGACGACGCCAGCCTCGAAGAGCTGGAGCGCTGTGTACTTCGCCGGATTCGCGATCATGTCCGCGTAGACGTTTGCCACCGCCACGCTGTCCCCGGCCTCCTGCAGCGTGCGAGCGTACGCCGCGCGCGACGTGGCGGCATTCGGGCCGTCCGGCGCGAGTTCGGCGACGCCCTTGAACAACTCGGCGGACCGCCGAAGCAATGCGGAGCGCTCCGCCCCTTCCTTGGTCACGCCGAGATCGCGCGTAAGCACGGCGAGGTTGAACATCGCCGCCGCGCGGGCCGGCGCGCCGGCCGCGTCCGTCCCCATGCCGGCGATCGCCTTCTCGAGGCTCGCCACCGCACCGGCGAGATCACCCTTCGACTGCGACGCGTTGGCAAGCACCTGATAGGCGTTCCCCACCTGCGCCGAGCGCGGGCTGACCTGCAGCGCGTACCTGGCATACTCGATGGCGGGGTCGTACTGCTTCGCGTTGTAGTAGGCGATGGCCGTATTCAGCACCTTCGCGAAGATCGCATTCCGATAGCGGAGCGTGCTGTCGGCGCAGGCGGGCATCTCGCGCTCGACGATCGACATCGCCTCGTCAACTGCCGTCGGCAGGAAGAACTCACCCTCGGCGTTCTCGGAGAAGCCCAGATCGCCACGCGTGGCCCGCACCTTCGGACGCGCGCCCTGATCCTGGAACCAGCGGACGTAGACGCCGCCGAGTAGGAAGTTGCGCCCGGCCTCGTTCTTGATCCGCTCGGGACGGTCGGTCAGCACCTTGACCGCCTCCTTCAGGCGCTTGGCACGTTCCGACTCATCCACCTGCGCGTCGTGCTTCTGCAGGTAGAGGACCGCGCTGGCCAACTGGTACGGCTTGCGCGTCTCAAGCTCGCAGGCGCCCTGCGCCAAGAGCGGCGAGGCGACGAGCCCCAAGGCCCAGAGCGACGTGGCGATGCGAATTCCGGTCATCTGACAACCCCTCGGTGCAAGACGGTCGTGTCGCGATTGAACGCGAACAATCTACCGTGATTCTACCCCGCCGACACGCCCCGCGATTCCCCGGCGCGCCGGGCTGCGTCTGCCACGGCCGTCGCGGGCCGTCCCAGCGCGCGCGCCGCGGCCTGCACGTCCTCCCACTCTGGCTTCGCGCGCACCGATCCGTCGGGCAGCGTGACCGCCTTCAGGCGAATTGGATGGCCGTCCACCGTCACGGTCTCTTCCCGACGGGGCAGCGCCCTCCGGCTGACGAGTGAGCGGCGCACGCCGATGGTCGAGCTCTCCGTGAGCAGCAGCTCCTCGAGCGCATCGGCATCAGCCGGCGCGCACAGCACCTCCACGCGCACTCCCGGGCGCCCCTTCTTCATCACGGTCTGGAGCAGTGTGACGTCGAGCGCGCCCGCCGCGCGCAGCGCATCGGCCGCGCCGGCGACAAACTCGCCGGAGAGATCGTCCAGATCGCAGGCGAGCACCGCCAGCGTCTCCACCACGCCTCCGGGAGGTGTCGCGCGGTGCGCCTCGTCGACGCCATCCCAATCGGCGAGCACGATGCGCAACGCATTCGCGCGACCCGGGAAGTCCTTCGTGCCGGCACCGTAGCCGCTTCGCACGGGACGGTACGTCGCCGGGGGAGCGCCGCGAGAGAGCACTCGCACGAGCACTGCTCCCGTGGGCGTTGCGAGTTCCCCCGCCCCTTCGGGGCCGGGCCGCACGGCAATACCCTCGAGCAGGCGCAGGGTCGCCGGCGCTGGCACGGCCATTCGTCCGTGCGCGGCCTCCACGAAGCCCTCGCCAAGCGTCACTGGCAGGCTGTAGACGGCTTCGACGCCGAGCTGCTGCAGCCCCCAGATGGAGCCCACGATGTCTAGGATTGCGTCCACCGCCCCAACCTCGTGCAGGTGGACCTTCTCCCGCGTGGTCCCGTGGATTGACGCCTCGACGTCGGTCAGCTGCGTGAACGCGTCCATCGCGACCCGCTGAACCTCCTCGGGTGCACGCGAGGCGCCCACAATCGCCGCGATGTGCTTCAGGTGGCGGCCATGCGGCTGCGGCGGGATGTCGAAGTCGACCTTCTTGCACGCGATCTCGCCGCGCTTCACATCGCTGATGCGCACGGTGACACCATCGAGCCCAAGCGCGGCGGGCAGCGCGCGCAACCAATCGGCATCTAGGCCAAGGTCGAGCAAGGCGCCGAGGGCCATGTCGCCGGCAATGCCGTGTGAGGGATCAAGGATCGCGATGCGCATTCGTAAAGATCTATGGTGTGAGGCCGTTCTGTGAAGTCCGTGGAGCAATGACGCCGCGCGCCGTGTGTTCTCACGCCGCCAGCAGCGTCACCAGCGATAGGATGCCCCAGAGCCGGTGTTGAACACGACCACGGTGGATTCGGGCGCGAGGCGTCCCGTCTTGACCAGTTGCGCCGTCGCGGCAAGGGCGCAGCCCCCCTCGGGCGCGGCGTCAATCCCGCTGCGCGACGCGAGCGTGAACGTACCGGCGCGAATCGCGTCCTCGTCCACGGCCTCGGCGTCTCCCCGACTCTCGCGCAGCGTGCGCAACGTCCACCGGTCACCCAAGGGGCCGGGCACCCGCAAGCCGCTGGCGTGCGTCACGGGATTCTCCCACGGCGTCGCCTTCTCCTCTCCGGCGTGGAAGGCGCGCACCAGCGGCGCGCACCCAGCGGCCTGCGCGATGATCATCCGCGGCTTCACGACATCGCTCGGCAGCCATCCCCACGCGACCATCTCATTGATGGCCTTCCAGATGCCGATGGTGCCCTCGCCGCCGCCGGTCGGATAGATGATGGCGTCGGGCAGCTCCCAGCCGAGCTGCTCGGCCAGCTCGAAGCCCATCGTCTTCATTCCCTCCACGCGATACGGCTCGCGCACGGTCGCGACGTTGAAGTAGCCGCTCTCCTTCGCGAACTGCATCGTCGCCTTCCCCGCGTCGCCGATGTGGCCATCGACAAGTTCGAGTTCGACACCGAAGGCGCGAATGCTCCCGAGAATCGGCGGCGGCGTGGTGCGCGGCGCGTAGATGCGAGCCGGCAGGGCCGCCGCGGCCGCGTACGCGGCGAGCGCGATTCCCGCATTGCCGGCGGTGGGGACGCACACGCCGGGCAGGCCGAGCGCCTTCGCGCGCACGACCGCCATCATCAGGCCGCGCGCCTTGAAGCTGGCCGTCGGATTCTGCCCCTCGTCCTTCACCCACAGCCGGTGCACGCCGAGTTCGCGGGCCAGCGCGGGAAGCTCCACGAGCGGGGTCATCCCTTCCCCCAAGCTCACGCGAGCCTCGCCCGGGGCGATGGGCAGCGCCGGCGCGTACCGCCAGAGAGACCACTCGTCGCTCAGGGCGTCGCGCGCCGGCGCCGCGTCGTACGCGACGGCGAGCGGTTGCGCGCACTGCGGGCAGAGGGAGGCCAGTTGGTGTCCGGGGGCTTGATAGCCACATCCGGTGGTGCAATGCAGGGTCCAGGGCATGGGAACGACGGACGGTGGACGGTGGACGGTGGACCGCGCGCTGGTGCGAGAGGCGCGATGCCCACGTCGACGTGGAAATTACGACTCGGGCGGCGCCTCTGCTGGTCGGCTGTTCTCGGCCGGCGGCTCGGCAGCGTGCGCCCGGTCCGACGCCTCAGGCGCGTGCGCCCGGTCCGGCGCCGTCGCGCGCAACGCCTCCAGCAACGCGGCCGCGGATTTCGCCGAGAAGCCCTTGAGCGCCGCCACCTGCTCCACGGTCGCCGCGCGCACGCCCTCCACGCTGCCGAACGCCCGCAGGAGCTCGCGGCGCTTCGCCGGCCCGACGCCGGGGATTTCCAGGAGCGCCGACGTGATGGTCCTCATCGACCGCCGCTTGCGATTGTAGCCGACCGCGGTGCGATGCGCCTCGTCGCGCGCCTGTTGCAGCAGGCGCAGGGCCGCCGAGCGACGAGAGAGCCGCAACGGCTCCGCGCGGCCGTGCACGAACACTTCCTCCTCCCGCTTGGCGAGGGAGACCAGCGGCAGCGCCGACAACGCCAGCGCAGCGAGCGCCTCGTGCGCCGCGCCCAGTTGGCCCTTGCCGCCATCCACCACCACGAGGTCCGGCAGCGGCTTGCCCTCGTCCACGCGCCGTCGGAAATAGCGACCCACCACCTCGCGCATCGAGGCGAAGTCGTCGGGCCCGAGCGCCTCGTCCACGGACTTCACGCGCATCGTGCGGTACTCGGAGCGCCGCGGCCGGCCGTTCTCAAACCAGACCACCGAACCGACGCTGTCCTTCCCCTGCGCGGTGCTGTTGTCGAAACAGACGAGCGCGCGTGGGATCTTCGCCAGGCCGAGCGCGCGCCCCAACTCGTAGACGGGATCACCGGCTCGCTCCTCTGTCTCATCCTCGGCGAGCTTGAACTCCTCCAGCAGGTGCCGCGCGTTCTTCTCGGCGAGGTCGAGCAGTTCCCGCTTGAGGCCGCGTTGGGGGATCAACACCCGCGTCGGCCGAAGCGCGGGCTCCAGCAGGTCGAGGTCCTCCGGCGCGAACGGTAGAAGCAGCTCCGCGGGCCGCTCCGGAAGCGCCCGGTAGCTGCCGGCGAGGTACGCCGCGAGCACCGTCGCATCCGGCTCCCCTTCCGCCTGCTCAAGGAAACGCTGGTCGCGCGCGAGCAGCTTGCCGCCGCGCACCTTCAGCAGCGTGACGCACGCATCGTCACCGTCGCGCGCAAAACCCAGCACGTCGCGGTCGTTCCCTTCGACGTCAACGATGATCGCCGGCTCCTCGAAGCGCTCCAGGTGCCGCAGGGCATCGCGCAGTTCCGCCGCTCGCTCGAAGTCGAGATCGGACGCCGCGGCCTCCATGCGCTGTCGCACACGCCGCGTCACCTCGTCTGGCTTCCCGTCAAGGAACGCCACCACCTCGCCGATCATCGCCTGATAATCCGCGACGGACTGCGCGCCGATGCAGGGGCCCTTGCAGCGCTTGATGTGGTAGTCTAGGCAGGCGCGCTCCGGCATCTCCGCGGGCATGTTCCAGCGACAGGAGCGCACGGTGAACACGCGCTTGACCACGTTCAGCGCGTGCCGCATCGCGCCGACGTCCGTGAACGGCCCGTAGTACCGCGCGCCGTCGTCCAGCACGCGACGCGTCACGAGCACACGCGGATACACCTCCTGCACCGTCACCTTCACGTACGGATACGTCTTGTCATCCCGCAGCATCACGTTGAAGCGCGGGTGGTGTTCCTTGATCAGGTTGTGCTCGAGGATCAACGCGTGTTCTTCCTCCGGCACCACGATGGTCTCGAGGTCCACCGCGTGCTCCATCAGCACGCGCGTCTTCGACGTCGGGGCGTGCTCGGTGCCAACATAGCTGCGCACGCGCGAGCGCAGGCGCTTGGCCTTGCCGACGTACAGCACCGTGCCGTCCGCCCCCTTCCACAGGTAGACGCCGGGGGTCTCCGGCAGGTGCGGCAGTTTCTGGCTGATGGACTCGGGGACGTTTCGCATGGGACCTCCCCGGAATCTACGCGCGCGTCAGCGCGCGCCGAGCAACCGCCGCGCGCGACCGGCGATCGAAGCGGCCTCTGGAATGCCGAGCCACCGCGTGAGGCCAACGTAGACGACGCCGTAGAGCGGCAGGGCCAGTCCGCCAAGGAGAAGCGGCTGGTCCACGCCAAGGGCCAGCTTGACCCCCCAGGCCACGGCCGCCGCCGCGAGCGCGGCCATCCAGAGCCGGCCTTGATACGGCCGGTCCACCCCCACGTCGCCGACGCGCGACGTGAGCGAGCGGCGCAGCAGCGTGCACTCCACCCACGCGGCCACGCCGGAGGCGGCGGTCAGTCCGGCCACGCCCCACTGCGGGTCTACACCCAGCAGTCGCGGCACGTGCAGTGCCGCGAACCAGCCCATCGCGAGGCCAATCGTCACGCGAATCGCGGCGAAGCGCAGCGGGACGCGAGTGTCCCGCAGGGCGTACCACGTGGAGGCATAGAGCCGACCAAGCGTCCCGGCAAGCAGACCGACACCGGCCCCCGCCAGCACGCCCCACATCCACACCACGTCCGCACGGCCAAATCGCCCCGACTGGTAAAGCGTCGCGCCCACGATGTCACCGATGGCGAGGAATGCCATCGCCGACGGAATCACGTAGTAAGCGATCCGATGCAGCCCGTCGGAGAGCCGCCGGCGCAGGGCGGCGGCCACCTCAGCGTCCGACCCGATGGCGCCGGACATGGCCGGCAGTTCCGCCGCCGAGACGGACATGCCAAAGAGCGAGACGGGAAGCATCGTCAGCACCTGCGCGTACGACAGCATCGCCACCGCGCCGGCGCCTACCAGCGACGCCAGCAGGTTGTCCACGTAGGCGCTGACCTGCACCACGCCACGTCCAAGCGCGACCGGACCGAACTGGCCAAGCACCACGCGCACGTGCGGACTGGCGAGATCGCGACGCCAGCGCAGTCGCCGCTCCACGCGAAGCACCGTGGGAAGCTGCACGAGCAGCTGCGCCGCGCTGCCGATCACCGAGGCCCACGCCAGCGCAACGACCAGCCGCGTCTGCCCCGACGCATCGCCGCCCAAGCGCGGACCGAACCAGAGCAGCGCGCCAATCATGACCACGTTCATCGCGACGGGCGAGACGTACGGCAGGAAGAACCGACGGTGCGAGTTGAGCACGCCGAGCGCCCAAGCGGACAGCACCAAGATGCCGACGCCCGGGAACATCACCTGAACCAGGCGGATGGTCAGCTCGCGCTTCTCTCCGACAAAGCCTGGCGCGATGAGCGCGACCGCCCACGGGGTGAGCATGATGCCCACCAGAACCAGGACCGTGCTGGTGAGCGCGAGCAGCGTTCCGACCGCGGAGGCCACCCGCCCTGCCTCCTCTTCGTTCCCCTCCGCCAGCAGGCGGCTGTACGTCGGGATGAAGGACGCGGACAGCACGCCTTCCCCAAAGAGGTTCTGCAGGATGTTCGGAATGCGCAGCGCCGCGTTGAACGCGTCACCGGCATCCGACGTGCCGAGGAAGTGCCCGAGCAGCCGGTTGCGGATGAGCCCGAAGACGCGGCTCAGCAGGATGCCAGCGGCGACGACCGCGGCACCGCCCGCTCCGTGCCGCCGCTCGCTCATGCGAGCGCCTCGGGCCGACCCGGAACCGCTCGGCGCGCGGTCACGCGCCGCCGAGCAGCTGCGCGGCGT
>Ga0194120_10001428_pt1 | contig 43593 bp, 31 predicted proteins | sample TA2MahCa65mmetaG_FD_148642 | JGI IMG/M metagenome (GOLD analysis project Ga0194120, IMG submission 148642) | Freshwater microbial communities from Lake Tanganyika, Tanzania - TA2015019 Mahale Deep Cast 65m | ecosystem: Environmental > Aquatic > Freshwater > Lake | place: Tanzania: Lake...
CGCGGGCCGAGTCCCGCCGTGATGAGCCCCGCCGTGATGAGCCCCGCCGTGATGAGTCCCGCCGTGATGAGCCGCGGCACGATGAGCCGCGGCATGATGAGCCCCGCCGTGAGGACTCCGATCGCGGCGAGCGAGCGCCGCGCGAGGGGCGGGCGCGCGGGCAACGACGTCGAGACGCGCACATGCGCCCCGCGGGCAGTCGGTCCGACGCGCCGCGCCGTACGACGGGTCGCGACGAGCCGCGCGGGGACGAGCGCCGCCCCGACGCACCGCCCCCGGAGCGCGCGCACCAACGTGCTCCTGCGTCCCCCACCGCCCCTGCGACTCACACGGCACCGAGTGTCCCCAGCGACCGGCCCAAGCGGGCGATGTCGACGCGCGAGCGTCTGCGGCGCGAGCGCGAAGGTCGACTTCCCTCCGACGGCTAGCTTCGCGAGCGAGTAGCATTTTGGCCCCGTGTGGCCCGAGCCGGGCACAGGGGAACGATCCATGGGCGGCTCGAACCCCTACCTTCACTCCTCCACGTACGCGCTCCCGACGCGGCCCTACAAGCTCACGTTTCTGCCGCTGGGCCGGACGATCGAGGTGCGGCCCGAGGAGCTGCCCTACTCGCGCGACGGCGCCAAGGGTTCCATCCTCGAGATCGCGCTCGGACACGGGATCGACCTCGACCATGCCTGCGGCGGCGTGTGCGCCTGCTCGACTTGCCACGTGATCGTGAAGCAGGGCCTCGAGAGCTGCAACGAGCCGTCCGAGCCCGAGCTCGACCAGCTCGACAACGCGCGCGGCGTCACGGCGCGCTCGCGCCTCGCCTGCCAGACCGTGCCGGACGGGCGCCACGACGTGGTGGTCGAAATCCCGAGCTGGAATCGCAACCTCGTGCGCGAAGACCACCACTAGCCGCTCGCGCGAGCGGACGCCACCATGAGTCTCGAGATGCAAGTGCTCCTCGCCCAGCCGCGCGGCTTTTGCGCCGGCGTGGATCGCGCGATCGAGATCGTGGAACGCGCGCTCGCGCTGTACGGCGCCCCGGTCTACGTGCTGCACGAAATCGTGCACAACCGCTACGTCGTCGACGATCTCGCCAGCCGCGGCGTGAAGTTCGTCGACAGCCTCGACGAGGTACCCGAGGGCGCGGTCACGATCTTCAGCGCGCACGGCGTGGCGGAAGAGGTCGTGGCGCGCGGCGTCGCGCGCAAGTTGCGCGTGATCGACGCGACGTGTCCGCTCGTCACCAAGGTGCACCTGCAAGCGCAGGCCTACCGCAAGGAAGGCCGCGAGGTCGTGCTGATCGGTCACCGCGGCCACCCCGAGGTCGAGGGCACGCGCGGGCGCATCGACGGACCGGTGCACGTGCTCTCCACGGTCGAGGAAGTCGAGCGCCTCGAGGTCGGCGATCCGCGCCAGCTCTCGTACGTGACCCAGACGACGCTCTCCGTCGACGACACGCGCGAGGTGATCGACGCGCTCGTGCGACGCTTCCCCGCGATCAAGGGGCCGGAGCTCAAGGACATCTGCTACGCGACGCAGAACCGCCAGAACGCGGTGAAGCAGCTCTCGGACGAGATCGAGCTCTTGCTCGTCGTCGGCTCGAAGAACAGCTCGAACTCGAGTCGGCTGCGCGAGCTCGGCCTGCGCAAGGGCGTGCCCTCGCACCTGATCGACGGCGCGCACCAAATCGAGCGCGCGTGGTTCCGGCCCGGGATGAAGATCGGCGTCACGGCGGGCGCGAGCGCGCCCGAGTCGCTCGTGCAGCAGGTGCTCTTGCGGCTGCGCGAGCTCGGCGTCGGCTCGGTGACCGAGATGGACGGCGAGCGCGAGACCGTCACGTTCCGCCTGCCCGACGAGCTGCGTTAGCGCGAGCGAGCAGTTTTTTCGCGGCCGAGCAGCCCGCGGCGCACGCGTGCCACGCGGGCCGCGTTTGGAGCGAGCGCTCGAGTGCGGACCACGGCGAGCAGCAGCCGAAAACCCCCGCCGCATGCGCGCGCGCAACCGAGCTCTGGCCATGACCCTTGCCGCGGCCGCGATGACGTCGCTCGTGGCACTGGTGCGCTTTCTCGAGACGCGCGCGCCGCGCACGGATGCGGTGCAACTCGCGGCCGCGCGGACGCGCGACGACGCGCCGCGCGACACGCACGGTGAATTGCTCGAGCGCCAGGCGCTCGAAGTCACCGGCGAGCACGCGGCTCCCGCGCTCTCGAGAGCCGTGGAGCCGCAGGCGGCCTTGGAGCTGCCGACGCTGCCGGCGCCGTGCGCTCAGGGCACGCTCGAGCTGCTCGTGCTCGAGAACGAGAGCCCCGTGCCCGGCGCCGAGGTCCTCGTCGTCGCGCGCAAGGAAGGCGGCATCGATCGCGGCTGCACGGATGAGCTCGCGCCGCTGCTGCGAGCGACGACCGACTCCAGCGGCCTCGCCGCGTGGGTCGAGCTGGGTGCGGACCGTTACGACGCGCTCGTGCGCCACCCCAACGGAGCCGAGCTCTCGTGCAGCGTCGAGATCGACCCGCACGAGGGACGCGAGCGTTGCATCGTGAGCTTCGGCAGCGCGCGAGTGCACGGCACGGTGATCGACCACGACGGCGAACCGCGGCGCGACTCGCCCGTGCGGCTCGCACTCGCGCCGTCCCGCGGCGCCACGGAGCTTCTCGCAAACGCGCGCACCGATGGGCACGGACGCTTCGAGTTCCTCCACTTGCCGCCGAGCTCCGCGCTCGCCGTCGACGGACATCCCGATGTGAGCTGGCTGACGCCGGGGCATGCCGTGCGCGTGGAACTGACCGAGGGAGCCGTGCGCGAGGTCGCTCTGGGACCTGCGGCGGAAGGCAGTCGCTGCACGGGTCGCCTCGTCGGACCGCTTGGAGCGACGCTCGGCGCCGAAGTCGCGCTGCGCTGGCGGGAGGACGAGCACGACTGGCACGCGACCTCGCGCGCGAGCTCCGACGGCAGCTTCGACGTGAACCTGCGGCCGGGCACGTGGAGCGCGTACGTCGCAGGCCGCGAGGGAGCGCTCGTGGTCGCGCGCGCTCGGATCGGGGCGGACGACGTGCAGGTCGACGCGCACTTGCCGCCCGGCTGCCTGTCCGTGCGCCTCGTCGATGCGAGCGGCGCCGCCGTCGAAGGGGCGATCGCGCTCCGCGATGCAGCGGGCGTGCGCAGCGAGCATCCGGCGCCGGGCGGTCGCGCGTTCGTCGCGGGGCTCGCACCGGGCACGTGGCAGGTCGAGGGCCTCGCCTTCGGCGGAGCCGAGCTGCTCGTGCAAGCGACCGTCGCCGATCACGGCGCGCCGCTCGAGCTGACGCTCGAGCTCCCGCCCGCTTCGCGCTAGCGCGACGAGCGGCTCACCACTGGTCCGCGGCGATCAAGCGCTCGATGGCCTGCGCTTCGCCGTCCTTCGGCCAGCACTCGAGTCCGACATAGCCCTTGTAGCCGAGCTCCGCCACGGCGCGGAACACGCGCGGCCAGTGGATCTCGCCCGTGCCCGGCTCCTTGCGCCCCGGCGTGTCGGCGACCTGCACGTACCCGAGCTGGTCGATGCCGTCGGCGAGGCGTCCACACAGATCGCCCTCGGCGAGCTGCATGTGGTAGAGGTCCCAGTTGATCTTCACGTGCTTCGAGTCGACCTCGCGGCAGATGCGCACGGCGGCCTCCGAGCCGTACAGGCAATGACCGGGGTGATCGACGCGGCCGTTCATGGGCTCGAGGATCAGCAGCACGTCGTGCGCTTCCGCGATGGGCGCGAGCAGCTTCAAGCCGGTCGTGACGTGCGCGTGCATCTGTTCGGTCGTCATGCCCTTTTGGTTGTTTCCGGCGACGATGGTCATCATCGGAGCCCCGATGCGCTGCGCGGTCTTGCAGGCCGCGCGCACTTCCTCGACAGCCTTCGCGTGATGGTCGGGGTTGCACAGCCCCGGTTCGAAGCCCCACGCCGTGAACTGCACGAACTTCACGCCCCTGTCCTTCGCGAGCCGCTCCAGCGCGGCGAGGTCCTTGTTGCGCCACGGCCAGAACTCGATCCCGTCGAAGCCGTGCGCGAGCGCGAGCTCGACGCGCTTCTCGAACGGTTGACCGCCCCACCAAATCTCGCCGTTGACGGCGAAGCGTGTCTTCAGCTTGCGCACGCGTTCGGCGAGCGACGCGGTGGCGTCGGCGTTCTGCGCGCCCGCGCGCAGACGAGGAGCGGCACACAGCGCGGCGGAGGCGGCGAGCAACGAGCGGCGATCGAGTGAGATCATCGGAGGGGCTCCGGGTCAGAGGTTGGCGAGGTATTCGAGGAGATCGCGCATTTCGCGGCGCGAGAGGTGCTTGGAGACGTCCTGTGGCATCGCGGACAGGTCGGGACGGCGGCTCTCGATCTCGCTCGTGGCGACTTCGACGAGCTCGTCCTTGGGCGTGCGCACCACGATCGTCTCGCGATCCTCGCGCACGACGATGCCGGCGACGTTGCTGCCGCGCTCGAGGAACAGGATCGTGCCCTGATAGCCCTCCGCGATGCGGCGATTGGGATCGCAGATCGACGCGAGCAAGTCCGCGCGCGACATGCGCTTGCCGACTCCGACGAGGTCGGGCCCGACCTGTCCGCCTTCGCCCCACTCGATCCGGTGGCAACGCAGGCACTCGGTCTCGGCCTTGCCGCGCAACAGCTCCTTGCCGCGCGCCTTGTCGCCGCCATGGAGCGAGTCGGTGAAGTGCGCGAGCGCCGCGTCGATCTCGCGCAGCGAGCGCAGCGCCGCGAGCGAGTCGACGACGGCCGCGTCTTGACGCGCCTCGGCGAGCTCGACGAGATCGAGCGCCACTTCGCGCGGCACGAGCCCCGCGGCGAGGCGGCGCACCTCGCTCGCGACGAGCGCGTCGACGCGCGAGTCTCCAAGCTGCGCGAACAGGGAGTAGGCGACGCGCCGCTCGTCGACGGAGCCATGCCGCGCGGCTTCCTCGAGCAACGAGAAGGCCTTGGCGGGCTCGACGCCGGCGATGGCGCGCAACGCGGCGGCGCGCACGGCGCTCGCGGGATCCTTCACCAGCGTCGCCAACGCCGGCTCGAGTTCCGCGGGGACGACTTGCTTCGCCGCCCGCAACGCGGCGGCGCGCACATCCTCGGACGCCGCGGCGTCCTGCGCGAATGCCAGCAAGGTCGCCCCCACCGAGGGACACCCGCTCGCTTCGACCAGCCCGATCCACTCGCGCACGACACGCTCGGGACCCTTGGCGATGCCCCGATCGGCCAACTGCTTCGCCAGCGCCGCGAGCAGGGATCCGTCGCGTGCCGCTAGCGGCCAGCTCTCACCGGTCACGGCGTCTCGGCTCGGCGGCTTGCTCCAGTGCGCGAGCCGCTCGAGCGCTTCCGCACGCCACGGCTCCTCCGCGTCGCCCCGCGCCGCGAACTCCGCGAGCGCCGCCGCGTGTTCGCTCTGTCCAAGGCGAAAGTTCGCGTTGAGCACGCGCCGCACGAGCGCGGTCGCGGACAAATCCGCGCGCTCCACGAGCTTGGCGAGTGCCGGCAGCGCGTCGGTGATCTGCTCGTCATAGATGGCCCGCGCCGCCTCGACGACGACGCGCGGCTCGCTGTCGGCGAGGAACCGAGCGACGCTGCCGCGCCTTTGGCGGCGCAGCGCCACGACGGCTCCGACGCGCACGTGCACGGACTCGTGCCGGGCAAGCTCGAGGAGCTGCTCCTCGCTCCAGCAGTTGGCGAGCGCGTGGATCGCCGTCGAGCGCAGGGCCGGATCATCCTCGGCGGCGCGCTCGAGGATGGACACCATCGGGAGGGAGCCCGAGGGGTGGAAGCGAGCCCCCGCGCGCACGCAGGCGACGAGCGCGTGGCGTTGCACCGTGGCGTGCTCGTCGTGCAAGCGTGCCAGAATGGTCTCGAGCGACTTCCACGCGTCGTGGGCGCCCAGCGCGCGCACGGCCTGAGCGCGCAGCATCGGATCCTCGTCCTCGCACGCGCGCACGAGCGAAAGCCGTCCCGGTTCCTCGAAGCCTGCCTGCATCAGGCCCCAGATCGCATGGATGCGCGCGAAGCGCGTCGCCGTCGCGTCCTCCACCAGCCGCGAGAGCAGTTGCCTCTTGCCGCGCGCGACGAGCTCGAACTGCGCGAGGAAACGCACGCGCGAGTCGCTGCTCACGAGCCAACTGCGTACCTCGGCGTCTGAGAGCTTCGACCAGTCCGCCGCGAGCATGCGACGAGTGTCCGCCGCCTCGGCATGCGACGCGTCCGGTTCCAGCCGATACATGCGGCCCTTGCCGGTCCTGTTCCAGCCCTCGACCCAGTCCGAGAACCACAGCGCGCCGTCGGGACCGAAGTCGCAGTCGGTGACGAGCGTGCCCCACAGGAACTTCTCGAACGTGTCGAGCTCGAAGCCCGAGCCCTTGGGCTTCACCGTGAACGTGTGGACGCCCGAGTAACTCGCGTCGCCGCGGAAATCGCAGATGAAGAACGTGCTCGGATGGGCGCCGCCGAGCGCGGTGCCCGGGTTGTACGCGAGGCCGCTCGGGCCGTCGCAGATGTTCGCGAGCGGCGGAACGATGTACGCGGCCTGACCGGCGAAGTGGGGCTTCCACAGGCCCTCGTCGTTCCACGGCCCGCGCAGATTGGGCTCGGTGATCCACTGGTAGGCCTGCCGCCAGCCGGCATCCATGCCCTCGACGACGTGCACGAGCCGCGCCTTGTCTCCGCCGTCGGAGTTGTTGTCGACCGTCCACAACTCGCCGTACTCGTCGAACGCCAGCTCCTGCGGGTTGCGCAGGCCGGTGGCGAAGATCTCGAGGTTCGAGCCGTCGAGGTTGCAGCGCAGCACCGCTCCGTTGAACTCGTTGCGCAGCCGCGAGCCGTCTGGCAGCGGCACGTTGAGCCCGCGGTCGCCGCACGAGAAGTAGAGCTTCCCGTCGGGGCCGATGCGCAAGCCGTGCAGATCGTGGCCGATGAGCGCGAAGCGCACTCCATAGCCGGTGCTGAGGATGCGCTGCGCCTCGGCGCTGTGGTCGCCATCGGCGTCGGAGAGTTCCCACAGGCTCGGAATGCAGGCCGCGTACAGCTTGCCTTCGTGTTCGAGCACGCCGGCGATGATGCCGTCCGCCGTGGTGCCGAAGTTGTCGGCGAACACGGTGCTCGCGTCCGCTACGCCGTCGCCGTCGGTGTCGCCGACCCACTTCACGCGCTCGCGGTCCTTCGTGTACGCGCTCTCGAACTTCGCGCCGAGGTGCTTCGCCAAGTACGCGACGCGATCCTCCACCGTGCGGCACGCGAGGTCGTCGTCGAGCCAGTCCATGTGGTCGCGGATGTCGTCGACGCCGCTCTTGATGCGGTAGGTCTCCGCCACGTACGCGTCGCCCTTGTTCGACACGTACATCGCGACCGGATTCGCGAGGTCGGGCTCCGCGGCCCACAGCTTCACCACGAAGCCCTCGGGCGCCTTCATGCGCGCGATCGCCGCGGCTCCGTCGGGCGAGGCGGGCGCGACATAGGGCCGGTAGGGCTGGTTCGACTCCTGCGCGGCGAGCGCGAGAAGCCACGCGGCAAGCTGCGCGGCGCTCACGACGCGAGTTCGAGTTGAAGGCGCTCGAGGAGCTGCTTCGTCAGGCGAATGCCGTCGTACTCCTCATGCACGCTGCCTTCGTACTCGATGCCGACGAAACCCGAGTAGCCCGCCGCGAGCACGATGCGCATCATCCGCGAATAGTCGGTGTGCACTTCGTTTCCGCGCGCGTCGAACTCGTGGCTCTTGGCGCTGACCGCCTTGGCGAAAGGCATGAGCTCCTCGACGCCCTTGTAGCGGTCGTAGGTCTGCCCGTTGCCGAGGTTGAAGTTGCCGAAGTCGGGCAGCGTGCCGACGCGCGGGTGCGCCGCGAGCTTCATCACGCCCGCCAGCCAGTCGCCCTTCGACGAGCTGCCGCCGTGGTTCTCGACGATCACGTTGAGGCCCGTCGAGTCGGCCTTGGTGGCGAGCGCCACGAGCGAGTCCGCCGCGCGCTTTTGCTTCTCGGCCTCATCTCCGCCGCCGCCCGCGTTGACGCGGATCGAGTGGCATCCGAGGTAGGCGGCGCAGTCGAGCCAGCGCTCGTGGTTCGCGATCGCCTTCTTGCGCTCGCCTTCGTCCGCGTGAGCGAGCTCGCCCTCGCCGTCGATCATGATCAGCAGGCTCTTCACGCCTTCGCCGTCGCAGCGCTTGGAGAGCTCGTCTAGATACTGCTTGTCGCGCGCCTTGTCCTTGAAGAACGAGTTCACGTACTCGATCGCCTCGATGCCGAACTCCGCGCGGGCGATGCGCGGGAAATCGAGGTTGGTCATCGCGCCGCTGCCGAGCGTGCGGTGCAGCGACCACTCGGCCAGCGAGATGCGAAACGGCAGGCTCTTGCGCGACGAGGTCGTGCCGCAGCCGAACGCGGCGAGTCCGGCGAGGCCGGCGGAAGTGGCGAGAAATTGACGACGCGAAGCGCTCATGGGTTCTCCTGTGCGGGACCTGACGGGGACTAGTGGGATACCAGCCCGCGGCCCATCGCGGAAGAGCCCATAGGACGTTCATTGCGGCTCGACGCGGTGCTAGAGTCGGTTCCGCGATGCGCGTGGAGCGAGCCTCGAGGGACGCTGCGACGCCGCTTTACGGCGGCCTCGAGGCGGGCGGCACGAAGCTCGTGTGCGCGGTGAGCTCGAACCCCGCGCGTGGCGCGCTCGCGCAGGTCCGTTTTTCCACCGGTGACGATCCCTCCGCGCTGCTCGCGCAGGTGTGCGAGTGGTTCACCGAGCAGGAGCGCGCGTGGGCGCCACTCGCCGCGCTCGGCGTCGCCTCGTTCGGTCCCCTCGATCTCGATCCGCGCTCGCCCACCTACGGCTTCATCACCACCACGCCCAAGCGCGGCTGGGCCCAGTGCGATCTGCTCGGCCCCCTGCGACGCGCCTTTCCCCGTCGCCCCATCGGCTTCGACACCGACGTGAACGGCGCGGCGCTCGGCGAGGGTCGGTTCGGCGCGGCGCGCGGCCTCGAGGACTTCCTGTACATCACGGTCGGCACGGGCATCGGAGGCGGCGGACTCGCGCGCGGCGCGCTCCTGCACGGCCTCGTGCATCCCGAGATGGGCCACATCGCGATGCCGCGCCTCGACGGCGACACCTTCGAAGGCGCCTGCCCGTTCCATGGCCGCTGCTGGGAGGGCCTGTGCTCGGGCCCGGCGATCGCGCGCCGCGTCGGAGCGAGCGCCGAGACGCTCGCGGCCGATCACCCGGAGTGGGAGCGCGTGACGCGCTACATGGGCGTGGCGCTGGGAACGCTCACCTGCGTCGTGTCGCCGCGGCGCATCGTGCTCGGCGGCAGCGTGCGGAGAGCGGGCCAGCTCGGCGAGGCGGAGTTCTTCCGTCGCACGCGGGCCGCGCTCGCGGGCGCCCTCGGCGGCTACATCGACTCGCCGGCGCTGCGCGAGCGCGGTCTGGACGGCTTTCTCGTTCCACCGGAACTCGGCGATGACGCCGGAGTGTTCGGCGCGCTCGCACTCGCCCAAGATGCGCTCGCGGAGGCTGCGCGCTCGCGCTGAGCGCGCTCAGCGCAGCTCGACTCGGTCCTTCAAGCCCTCGAGCGACCCCTCGATCAGCGCCTGATGCGCCCGCTGGGCCAGCTCGACGACCGTGACGGCGTACAACCGCGCGAGGAGCTTGTCGCCGAGCTCGACCGATTCCCTCCAGCTCACGCGGCAGCCCTGCTCCGTTGGCTCGATCCGGATCGTGCCGGGCACGCGGAAGTCCTCGTCGATACCGCCGAGCTCGACATGCGTCGAGCGCGACACGAGCCCGTGCGCGTGGGAGCTCGCGAGCCGCAGGCTGCCGTAGTGCCAGCTCGTGTACTCCAGCCCCGTGGGACTCACGGCGTCGAGTTCCAACTTGCCGAGCGCCCAGGGCGTGTCCGACCCGCCGCGCGCCTTCGTCCACAGCACGGTCGCGCCAGCTCCGCGCCGCGCGCCGCCGAACTCGCGGTCGATGGCTGTGTCCGTGTCACGCTCGAAGCGGCTCCACTCGCTCCAGCGCCGCAAGTCCTCGAGCAGGGAGAGCACGTCCGCGCTCGGCGCCGCGATCTCGATCGATGCCTCCGCCGTCCAGTTCGTCGGCTTGCTCTTCGCCCAGCGCAGGCCAAAAAACGCGACGAGGCCCGCGAACAAGAGCAACGCCACGCAGCCGCCGCAACACCACTTGATCCACTTCGTCATGCGTTGCTCCCGATTGTCATGCGCCGCGCCGCAAAAAAAGCGGACTGCCTCGCAGGTTACTCAGAATCCGCTCGCGCTGCCGCGATCAGTCCCTCGGCGTAGTCGATCCCGTCGGGAGTGCGCGAGCCGTGCCACGACAAGTACTCCCCATCCGCGATCACGACGCGCTGGCGCGGAATTCCGGTCGCCCGCGAGACCTCGTCGGCATGCTCGGGCCTGAACGAAAACGGCTCGGTGCAAAGGAACACGCGCTCCGGCGCGCTGTGCGCGAGCTCTTCGAGCCTGACTTCCGGGTAGCGCTCCGAGCGGGCGCCGAACACGTTGCGGCCGCCGGCGAGCGCGAACAACGCGTCGACGAACGTGTCGCGATTGACGCTCATCCACGGCTGGCGCCAGATCAAGTACGCCCAGCCGATCTCACGCTGGCCCGCCGCCGCGCCGCGCACGCGCGCCGCGCGCCGCTCGATGTCCTTCGCGATCGCTTCCGCCGCGTCCGCACGAGCGATGTCCGCACCGATCGAGCGCACCATCGCCGCCGTCCCGTCGGTGTCTTTCGGGAAACTCGAGTGCACCCGCACGCCCGCAGCCTCGAGCGCTCGCGCATCCTCGACGCGATTCTCCTCCTCGTTCATCAGCACCAAGTCCGGCGCGAGCGCGGCGATGCGCTCCACGCGCGGGTTCTTGGTGCCGCCGACTTTCTCGATCGCACCCACGCGCGAGGCGGGATGCACGCACCACTCGGTGATGCCGACGAGCTCCTCGCCCGCTCCGAGATCGAACACGAGCTCCGTCAGGCTCGGACACAGGGACACGATGCGTCGCTTCAACACCTTGGCTCCCACAGAACGTCAGGCGCAAGCTCGCCGAGCGCCAGGACGCGACACTCCGCCTCGCGCCGAGAGTCTCCCGGCGCTCGCGTGCGCCCGCGGCCCACGGGGGCGAGCCAGCGCCGGTCGGGGTGCTCGCGCGCGCGCTCGGATTCGCCGTCGAGGTCACAGAGGGACATGCGCGCCACCTTGCCGAGCAAGATAGCGCGGGAGCGTGGTTTGCGCCGTCCATGGAAGCCGACGCCCGCTCCGTCGTACCCTGCATCCAATGGCCACCAAGCCCGCCGTCGATCCGCAGCAGTTCCAGCGCGCGCTGCTCGAGATTCTGCACGCCCTCGTGCTGCTCGCGCCCGCGGCGTTCCTCGTCTGGCCCGGAGCGCTCTCCCCCATCGCCGACGATCCTTTTCCGATTCCGACGGGCACCGGCGTGGCGGGCGTCGCGGGTACGCTCGCGATCGCGCTCTTGATCACGCGCCGCGCGAAGCCTCTGGTGCGCGGCGTCTGGACCTACCTCGCGTTCCTCGCACTCGGCTACGTGTCGCAGTGCATGCGTCCGCCCAGCGACACGTTCGGCGCAAGCCGCGCGCTCATGCTCGCCGCCGTCTGCGTGACGGCGCTCGCGGGCGGTGCGAGCCTCTCTCGAGCGGGCCTCTCCGCGCTCGCGCGCGGCCTCGTGCTGCTCTCGATGCTCGCGGTCGTTCCCGCGCTGTTCGACAGCGAGAGTCAGTTTTCCGGGCGCCTCGGCAACAGCGGTTCGACCTCGGAGGTCGCCCTGCTCGGCGCAGCGACGGGCCTGTGGCTCGCACTGCGCGAGCGCGACTTGTGGCGTTGGATCGGAGCGCTCGCCGCGGGCCTGTACTCGTTCTACGTCGGCGTCGCGCCGGTGCTCGCGGGCGCCGCGAGCTTCGCGCTCGTGCTCGCGCTGCTCGTCATTGCGCTGCCCGACACACGGCGTCTCGCGCTGCTCCTCGGCGCGAGCTGCGCGCTGCTCATGGTCGGCGGGCGCGTCGTTCCGCATCCGCGGCTCCCCGCCTCCGCGCGCCCCGCGGAGCACGCGCCCGGCGACAGCGGTGGCATCGCGGTGCGCAGGCTCCTGTGGTCCTCCCTGCCGTCCATGGTGCAGGCCCACGGGCTGCTCGGCATCGGCCCCGGCCAGTTCCAGTCCGCCTACCCGCCCTTCCGCGATCCGCGCGAGATCGAGCTCTCGACGCACGAGCGCACGCTGCCGCAGGCCGAGACCGAGGTCGAGCACGCCCACTCCGACCTGTTGCAGGGCTGCGTCGAGGCCGGTTGGCTCGGAGGAGCGCTGTGGCTCGCATTCTTCGGCTTCGTTGCGCGCGCGAGCTGGCAGCGCCTGCGCGACCGCGGCGACGACCTGCGTGCGCCGCTCGCGGCCGCGGCGCTCGCCGTGCTCCTCAACGCCCTGTGGCGCGAGCCGCTCCTGTGGAACCCCGCTTCCGCGAGCGCGGCCTTCGCGCTGTTCGGCGCGCTGCTCGCGATCGACGAGCCGCGATCGACGACGCGCTCGCGCGTTCTGCGCAGCGCGTTCGTGCTGCTCTCGATCGGACTCGTCGCGTCGCAACTCGCGCGCGCATGGTCGATCGCGTGGCACGGTCGCGCGCTCGCGCAATTCGCCAGCTCGGGCAATCCAGCCTTTGCCCAGTTGGCGCTCGAAGTGTGCGAGGACTCGCCCGTCGCGCGCGCGGTGGCGGCGCGCCGCGCGGACGAGATGAGCGAGGGAAAACCGTCCGAAGAGAGCGTCGAGGCGTGGCAGGCCGTGCTCGAAGTGCGCCCGCACAATGTCGAGGCGCTGATCCAGCTCGCGACCGCGCAGGCGCGCACGGGACGCGAGGCGCGCGCGCTGGAGACGCTCGCTCACGTGAACGAGCTCGATTCACGGCATCCGATCGCGCGCCGCAACCTCGTGCGCATGCACGCGCTGTTCGGCGACCTCGCGCAAGCGCGCACGCTCGCGGCCGAACTCGGCAGCGACTCCGCCGAGACGTGGCGCTCGCTCGGTGGGATCGCGTTGCAAGAGCTGCGCGTCGCGCGCGGCTTGGAGTTGTTCGCGCTCGTCGACGCGCGCTTCGCGGGCCTCGGAGCGGACCGCGCCTACGCGCTCGCCCGCTCCGGCGAGAGCGGGCTCGACGAGTCGGGGCGACTCGCGCTCGAAGGCACGGCGCACTTGCTGTGGGCGCGCGAGCACGGCGAGGCGGGTCGCTTCGAGGATGCGTTGCGCAGTTACCGGCAAGCCAAACGTTGCCTCGCGCCCCGCGACGGCTCCGATCCGCCCACCGGGCTGGCGCTCGAAGTCGCGGGTTCGCTCGCCGCCCTCGGGCGCGTGGACGAGGCCCGCAAGGAACTCGGGTCACGCACGCACTCCGCCTCGGCACTCGCGCGCATGCCCGAGTGGGCCGGACAGGCGCTGTTCGAGAACGGGCTCCTCGGACGATGATCCGCTACGAAGGCACGCTCTACCGGCCTCCGTCGGAGGCCGACAGCCTGATCCTGCAGGCGACCATCGGATGCTCGTACAACGAGTGCACGTTTTGCGCGATGTACCGCGACAAGCGCTTCCGCGTGCGCAAGCTCGACGAGCTCGAGCGCGAAATCGAGTGGGCGCGCGCGAACCTCGGCCCCGTGAGCAAGGTGTTCCTCGCCGACGGCGACGCGCTGATGGCGAAGAGCGCCTTCCTCGCGCGCCTGCTCGAGCGGCTGAGCGCCGCATTCGGAACGCTCAAGCGCGTCAGCTGCTATGCGAGCCCGCAGGCCCTCGCCGTGCGCTCCGTCGACGAGCTGACGTTCTTGCGCGAGCGTGGCCTCACGCTCTACTACCTTGGAATCGAGAGCGGCGACGACGCGACCCTCGCGCGACTCTCCAAGGGCGTCGACTCGAGGGAGATGATCCGCGTGGCGCTGAAGGCTCACGAAGCCCGCGTGCGACTCTCCACGATGATTCTGCTCGGCGCGGCTGGTCGCGCTCGCAGTCTCGAGCACGCCCGAGCGAGCGCGCGGGTCGTCAGCAGCATCGACCCACGCTTCGTGAGCACGCTGGTGATGACGCCCGTCGAAGGCACGCCGCTGTACGAGCAGAGCCAGCGCGGAGAAGTGGACGAACTCTCGCCCCTCGAGCTCGCGCGCGAACTGCGGGAGTTCCTGATCGGACTCGAGCTCTCCGGCGCCGTCTTTCGCTCCAACCACGCCAGCAATTACCTCGCCCTCAACGGCACCCTTCCCCGGCACAAGCCCGACCTCATCGCCGCCCTCGACGGCGTCCTCGCCCACCCCGAGCACGCCCCATTCCGCCCCCAGTGGCGCCGCGGCCTCTAGTCGCCGCCAGGCTCCCCACCCTTCGCCCGATCGCCCCAAAATGGATCGAACAGCCTCGGCGCGCCCAGATCGATTGCCGAGCGCACTTCCCCCCAAGCGTCTCCCCGCCCCGGCAGCCCCCCCCGATCAGCCCCAGACGCCCTTCCCTCGCACAGCAACGCCGCACCCCTCGACCCATCGTGCTTCCTTGTCCACTTGCTCGCATCCCTCGGATCTCCCTCTCCCGCGCGTGGGCGGAGGTTGAGAGGCGACGGCCGCGGTCCTGAAGGCGTCGCGCCTCGCTGACGTCCATGCCGCCGAACTTCGCCTTCCAGCGGTAGAAGGTCTGGTCGCTGATGCCGTGCCGTCGGCACACGTCAGCGGCTGCCGCGCCCGCCTCGGTCGCCTTCAGCACCGCGATGATCCGTTCGTTCGTGAATCGACCCTTGCGCATGGGAACTCCGGGTTCGTCGCACCCCCTGACTCACACAAGCGCTGGATCAGCTTTCGGGGGTACGCTCAACGCGAGTTCCGTGCGCGCCGCTCCGACTTGGAGCGAGCTACAGATCAACGGAAATGGCCTGGATCTCCCGTGGCTCGCCGGATGTGACCTCGACGGTCTTCTCCACCACAGGCCGCCCGAAACACTGGACTCTGATCGTCAGCGCTCCGATCGGCAGCAGCCGCTCGATGCGCGAGCCCGCAAGGGCCTGAATGGTCGCCGTGCGCCCTAGGGCGCTCAGCGTCCACACAGCCTCGCTCGACAACTCCCCATCGTCTGTCCGCGCCTCCAATCGGCAGCGACGCAGCCCAACGGAGGCCGTGACCACGACGTCGCCCGGCGCCGACAGCTCCGCAGGCGTCAGCCCGCCCGCGAGAAGCAGGTCACCGTGGCTCAACGCGTATCGTCCCGACGCTACGCGGAGTCGTCCATCGGAGTCGGCAGCAACAACAAAGCCGTCGAAGAAACTCTCGCCCACGGTGACACTGAGTCCGAGTGGTGAGTGCTCCCTCCCGTCCGCGTCAAAGAACCATAGACGCGACTCGTCGGCGACACTGCGATGCGAGTCCGGCAGGACCAGACTCTCAGGAGCTTGGAACGTCCCCCAAAGTGTCCCTCGGACGGACTCCTCGTGCCGATCACCTGACGCCAGCAGCAGCCGCAGCGTACTCAGCGGCGCAGCGTCACCGTCCGTCAGCGCGGCGACCGCCACGTACGCCTCCGGGAACCGACCGTGAATTTGAGCTCGCTCATGCTCCAAGACGGGGTTGGGAAGGTTGGCTGCTATCCACCCGCCGTCGAACCGATACGAGTGCGAGTCGACGCGCTCGGCGTCGGCGCTGAACGCGAACACGTAGATGGGCGCGAGCACGACCCGAAGCGGGACATCGGATGGCTCGAACGCAATGGGCGAACCCGCGCGAATCGCCACCATGCCCGGCTTGGTCACTGTGTACCGATGCCGCGCTCCAGCGAGCCCAGTCAAAACGACCCGGCCGTCGTCGTCCGAGACGCCCTGGAACAGCGCGGAAGGACCTGGGCCCGGAATCCCCGCCGCGCTCGCTCCGACGGTCATCTGCGTCAGACTGAGCGACTGGCGAGACGCGACAACGGTGCAACCGGCCAGGGCGCTTCCGCGAACATCGACGCACTCCACGACTTGCCGGTAGCCCTCGATCAATACAACGACGCGCTGCTCGTCACGCTCGAGCGGTTCAATCAGTTCGCCGGGAAGGAACCCCTCGGCAACCACGAACCTGACGGCCTCGATCGAGTCAAGGTCCAAGAGCTGCACCCGGCCGTCGCCGCCAGTCTTACCCAGCACTTGAGCATCCGACTCGTTCAATCGCCGCGGGGTCGGCGAGCGGCACACAAGGGCCCCACTCACAGGCGCCCCGCCTTCATCGGTGACCAAGATATGGGCGCGAATTCGAGCGGGCGCCGCCTCGGCACTAGAGATCGCCACGCGAACCTGAGAATCAACGGCCGACGGAACACCAACGCGACCGGACTGCTCGACGGTCGTGACGCGCAGGGGCTCGGCAGGTGTCGGTACTTGGCGACTCTCGCCACCGATCCAGTTCGAGCCAATGAGAAGACACAAGACTACAGCCGCAATCGCGGTGGCCGACCGCAACACACGACGTTTCCCCGTGTCTTCGGCGCCCATGTCAGCTGCAAGAACAGACAGCGCCCTGTTGACTGCTCGGATTCGTGCAGCCTGTCTTGCAGCCGTTCGTCTCGCACTCCCAGGTGATCGTCCCGGCCTTGTTGAAAACCACGCCTAGGCAGTCCGCGCTCGACTCCTTGGGACCGCAGCGGCACGTCGTGCCAGAGTTTCCGTTCACCGTCACGGTGACTTGCGAGCACACTTCCTGATTGTCGCACTCTCCGTCACAGTAGGAGACCGATATCGGCGGGTCCGTGATGGCATGCAACTGACATGTGTCGGTGGCGCGCAGAGTTCTCGTCGGCATGGCCGACGCTCCGATCAAGAGGATCGCGGCGACGGAGAAACAGTAGATCGGCACGGGAGAAGTTCGAAAGTTCGAGAATTGGGATCGAACGCGGGCATCAACGTACCCCCCCCCGCTCGAGTCTGGGCAAGTGGTGTAGCTCCCGTTGTTCCTCTCGGCGCTTGGGGGGGGGTGGAGGTTCCGTGAATTGGTGAAGTTCACTGGCGTGCAGGCCGCCCCCGAGGCGGCGCCCTGAGCGGGTTCGGTCAGCCGATCGCGACTTCCTTCAGCAGGTCCGGCGGCGGCAGCACGCTGGAGCTGACTCCCTCCTTGCCAACGTGAGCGAGACACCTTGCCCCTGCCGGTTTGGTGTCGAGGGCCGAAGGATGTTCCCCGTTGACCAACAGCAACCAAGAAGCACACGCCCTGCCCCCGAGGTCGCCGCGCGTCCGACTCAGCCGTCCACTTCGACGAGAACCGATCCCGGTCGGCTACTTCCAGTGCGGTGTCCAGAGGGAGCGTGGAATGGGAGGGGTGAACGAAATCGGTGGGAAGTTGCTCACAGGGGGCGCGAGGGGGCGTAACTCGGGGTGGCGGGTGGGGTTGGCAGTGGCGGCGGCGGGCATGGTTCCCGGGCGCGCTGTTAGCCTGTTCCGCTACTCGAGGTCCTGATCCATGCACGGCACTCCCGCGTCCCCGTCCCAGTCCTCCGCTCGAGCGGCCGCCGCGAGCGACTCCACCCCGCCTTCGGCGCAGCACGACGTCCTGATCGTCGAGGATGAGGTCGATCTCGCGCTCGGCTTCCGCGATGCGCTCGCGCACGCGGGCTATCGCGCGGACGTGGTGCACGACGGGCGCAAGGCGCTCGAGGCCCTCCGCCAGCGCCCCTACGAGCTCGTGCTGCTCGACCTGATGCTGCCCGGGCTCAACGGCATCGACGTGCTCAAGGAGCTGCGCACGTTCCGCAGCGACACGTGCGTGCTGATCCTGACGGCGCTCGCAGGTGGCGAGGACGCCGTCATACGCGCCATCGAGGCCGGAGCGGACGACTACCTCTCCAAACCGTGTTCGCCGCGCGAGCTGGTGGCGCGCGTCGAGGCCCGCTTCCGGCGGCGCGCTCTCGACTCGGCGCCGCCCGCGCGCCTCGAGCTCCCCGGCGGAATCTCGGTCGATCTCGCGCGCCTCGAAGTGCACCGCGACGGCAAGCTGATCCCGCTCACGCCGCGCGAGGGCGACATCATCGAGTACCTGATTCGCCACCGCACGCGCGTGGTCACGCGCGACGACCTCTTGCTCGACGTGTGGCACTACAAGAGCGCCAACGTGGAGACCCGCACGGTCGACATCCACATCGTCGGCCTGCGGCGCAAGATCGAGCTCGTGCCCGAGACTCCGCAGGTCGTGCAGACGGTGAGGGGCAAGGGCTACCGCTGGTACAGTTGAGCGCGGCGCGGCGCAGCGGCCGCTCACGACGCGTGAAGCCCCAGATCGGCCTGCGAACCCACGGCGGCGCGCTCGCGCTGTACGGCGTGTTGCTCGTGCTGCCGACGCTCGTGCTCGGCTTCTTGCAGTGGCACCACATCCAGACGGAAGCGGAGCGCGAGCTCGGCGAAGTGCCGCGCGATGCCGAGGATGCGGCGTCGCGACTACGCCGCGCCCTGCAAGGCGAGCTCGACCGGCTCGTGGCGAGCGAGTCCGTGCGTCCCTTCGAGCACTACGCACGCTACTACAGCCCCGACACGCCCGACGGCGAGTTCGCGCTGCTCGACTCGCCGCTCGCGCGCAGCGAGCGGCCGGTCGGCGTGCTCGGCTGGTACAAGCTCGACCTGTCCGATCCGGAGGCGTCGCAGGTCGAGGTGTATCTCGGTGCCGACGACTCGCCGGTGGCGCACGGCGCGCTCGAGGCCGCCACCGCCGGACTTTCGTCGCGTCACTTCGACAGCCTGTGGTTGCGCACGTCGATGCCGCTCGGCACGAGTTCCGAAGAGCTGGCGCTCTCCGTGCGCGCGCTCGCGGCCAGCGCGGCCGGAGCCGACGACGCGGACTGTCTCAGCGCGGAGCAGATGTCGATCTTCGATCCGGTCCACTCCGTGGTCGGCGATTTCGGCCTGCTCGCCTACCGCGAGGACGATGGCACGCCGCGCCTCGTGGCCCACCGCACGGTGCTGATCGAGCCGCTGCCCGAGCTCCTCGGCCGCGGCGAGTGCCTGCAGCGCCTCGCGCAGGGCCGACGCATGGTGCAGGGCTTCTTTCTCGACGCGCGCTGGTGGCTCGACGAGCTGCCCGCCGCGCTCGCCGCGCGCGTGCTCACCAAGCGCGAGCGCTTCTTGCCGGCGGGGACCGCGGAGGCGAAGGAAGAGCACGGCTACCTCGCACGCGTATACCCCGTGGCGGACACCGGCTTCGAGTCCGAGTCGGATGCAGACGGCTTGCTCGGCGAGCTCAGCGTCGCGATCGACGCGGCCGGGATCGAGGCTCGACACGTCGAGCGCGAGCGTCGCTTCCTCGGCGTGGCCCTGATGCTCGCGCTCTCGCTCGGCACGGGCTTCGTGTTGCTCCTGCACGGCGTGCGCAAGGACATCGAGCAGGCGCGGCGCACGGAGAACTTCGTGGCCGCGGTCACCCACGAGCTGCGCACTCCACTCTCGACGATCCAGTTCCACGCGGAGATGTTGCAGGACGGCTGGGTGAACGACGACGAGCAGCGCGACGAATTCCATCGCCGCATCGTGCGAGAGACCGCGCGCCTCTCGACGCTCGTCGAGCGCGTGCTCGAGAAGGCGCACCTGTCCGCGGGCCCCGCGCAGCCGCGGCCCGGCGACCTGTGCGCCGAAGTCGCTCGCCACATCGACAAGCTCCACGGCTGGCGCACCAGCAAGGAACTCGACCTCGCCTTCGCGCTGCCCGAGGAATTGCCGCCGGTGATGCTGACGCCCGAGGCCGTGGGCTCGATCCTCATCAACCTCGTCGAGAACGCACGCAAGTACGCGCCCGTCGACCCGGCGCTCCCGGGACACGAACCGATCCTCGTCGCAGTACGCCGCGAGCGCGACGGACTCGCGCTCGAGGTCGCCGACCGCGGGCAGGGAGTTCCCTCGACCGAGCGCGCGCGTGTGTTCGAGGCTTTCTACCGCACCGGAGACGAGTCGACGCGCAGCGTGCGCGGCACCGGACTGGGGCTGCACTTGGTCGCACTGCACGCGAGCAGCGTCGGCGGCCGAGCGAGCGTCGAGGAGCGCCCCGGCGGCGGCGCGCTGTTCCGCGTGCTGTTTCCCTACGCGCCGATGTCGGCGAGCTGAGGTCGCTTCAAGCGCGCTGCGCCGCGCGAGCCTCGCGATTGCCCCGATGCACGCAGGCACGCCGCGCCGCGCGGCTCCAGAGGCGCGCGAACGGCCTAGGACTGCGCGGGTTCCTGCGCGGACTTCGTCTTCTCCGCCGCCTCGCGCGAGGGGAAGCTGAAGCCAAAACGCGCCTTGAGCGCGGCCGCGCCGAACATTTCGTCCAGCATCTCGTTCGAGCGCTCGGTGGCGGCCTGATCGCGCAGCGACTTGTAGTCGCGCGGCTCGAGCCGGACCACGGGCGGATCGCGCTTGCCGAGCTTGCGCACGACGTAGACGCGATCGCGGCCCATCGTGGTGAAGGGCTGCGCGACGACGCTGTCATCCACGTTCATCGCCGTGCGGCCCGTGACGGCGAGCGCGGACTTGAAGCGCTCGACCTCGGTCGGGTTGTTGAGCGTCTCGCCGGTGAGCTCGGCCTCGTCGACCCAGCCCGCGGAGATGACCGTCGCGCCCTGAGCCTGTGTGACCTCGCGGAACATGGCTTCGTCGACCTTGAGCGGCGCACTGGCCTCGCTGCTGCCCGACTTGGCGCGCACGGCGTCGTAGAGGTCGCTCGCCTTGCGGTTGGAGATCGTGAAGGCCTGATCGCTGCGCCATTCCTCGAGGGCGCGCGCGGCGACGTCCTCGAAATTCGGGGCGCCTGAGTCGGTGATCGTGCCCGCGCGGCCGAAGACGATGTTCGCGGCACCGACGTGGAGCGGAATGAACTTGTCGCCGCGGGCCGCGCGCAGGATCGAGGCCGCGAAGGTCGCGTCGCCGACGCCCGGGTAGCTGCTCCAATCGGCCTGCGTGCGCGCGGAGTCGTCGCGGATGTACGCGAGACCGAGTTCCGCCGCCTCGAGCGCCAGCACGTCGCCGGCAAGGCCCGTGCGGATGCGCTTTTGCACGTCGAGCGAGTAGTCGACGAGCGCCGCGTGGATGCGCGACTCGCGCCGCGCTTGATCGGCGACTTCTTCGAACGGCAGATAGAGGCGATCGGCCGCCGTGGCTCCGTCCGCCTTCTCTTCCGCGCGGCGGAAGCGCACGTTGGCGAACTGGTTGTAGTAGTCCTGCGCGAGCTTCTCGAGGTCGACGCCTTCGGGGCGCGGGAAGCGTTCGAACAACTTGGCGGGCTCGCTGTTATCCGCGTGGTTCCACATGAGCAGCTCGGCCCCCGCGCGCTCCGACAACCACTCGGCGTTGAACTTCTGGCGCTTGGTCATCGAGTCGAGACCGTCGTACCAGCCGCGCAGCGTGGCCTCGTCGGCCGTGGCGCTGTCCGCCTCGACGCGGGCGGCATCGACGTCGAACACGACGAAGTCGAGGCCGTACTCCTGATGCTGCTTCTTCCACGAGGCCTCGATCGCCTCGGGCTTGGGCTGGGCCGCGACAGCGACGAGCGACTCGTAGCGCTCGATGCGCAGGAGCTGACGCAGGCCGCTCTCGAAGTCGAGCGGCGCGAAGTTCGCGGAGGCGAGCACCTGCCTCAGCAACGCGCCGTCGGAGATCGGGCGGATCGGGATCGTGATCTGCGGGTACTGCGGGTTCTTGGAATCGCGCGACGGGCGCGAGAACTGGAGGATCGCGCCTTCCATGATCACCTTGCGCAGCTCGTTGTCGGTGATCTCGATGCCGGCGTCCTGCGCGAGGCGATCGAGGATCATCGTGCGCCCGACCTGCTCTTCCTCGAGCATCGAATCGCGCGCATCCGCGAGCGCGTCGGCGTAGGGCTGGAAGTCCGCGCTGATCACGCCGAGGAAGTACAACAGGTTGCTCATGCGCTGCGACTCGAGCATGAAGGCGCGCGCGTTGACTTCCTGACGGCCCTCGCGCGGGTGATTCCACGCGAAGTAGGACTCCTCCGCGGGGTCGCCGGAGCGGAACATCTGCGTGAACTCCGCCGGAACGACGTAGATCACGAGCGTGAAGATCATCAGGCCGAGGATCAGCAGGAACTTGCCGCGGCTCTGGCCCTTGGGAACGTGGACCGGATCACCGGCGGCGGCGAGCTGCTCCGGGGTCGGATCCTGATGCGGTGCTTGGTTGTGCTCGGACATGGGTGCGGGCTTGGGTGAGGGAAGCAGCGGTGGTTCGTGGGAGCGCGGCGGCCGGGCGCGGAGGCTTGGGCCGTGGCCGCGCGACTAGTCGCGGAGCAGCTCTCCGTCGCGCGGCAGGTCGTCGAGGGACGCGAGCGCGAAGGTGTCGAGGAACTTGCGGGTGGTGACGTACAACAGCGGCTGACCGGGATCGTCCGAACGGCCGCCGACCTTGACCAATCCGCGATCGACCAGCGTGCGCAGGATGGGTCCGACCTGCACGCCGCGGATGGCTTCGATCTCGCCCTTGGTGACGGGCTGGCGGTAGGCCACGATGGCGAGCGTCTCCAGCCCGGCCCCGGAGAGCTTCTCGTCCTTCTTGGACTTGCCGAGCAGGGCCACGGTCTCGGCCACGTCGGGCGTGGTGAAGATCTGCCAGCCGCCGGCGATCTCGCGCAGTTCCCACGGCAGGCACGCGCTCGCGAGCCGCTGTTGGAGGCGCGCGAGCGCCTCGGCGATGCGCTTCTCGCTCGCGCCACCCACCAAGGAGGCCAAGCGTCCCTTGGAGAGCGGCTCGCTCGAGACGAACAGCAGCGCCGCGAGGTCGCGCTCGAGCTCCGACTCCGAGAGCTCCGACTCCGAGACCGCGGCGCTCGCGCACTCCTGACCGGCGAGCGCGGGGTCGCAGGCCGCGACCTCGCTCGAGGCCTGCGCGCCGAGCTCGAGTCCGGTCGCGGCGCGGGCCGCGGCCGACGGGGGCGCATCCGGCGTGGAATCGTCGGGCTGGGTCATGGCGGCAACAGGTTCGTCGAGCGGCCCCCCTCGGGTCAAGGACGGGGCCGACCGGCCGGTGCTCATCGGCCCGCGGCGCCCTTGCGCTCCACTTCCTGGAAGAACGGCTGCAGGTCGACCCGATAGCGGCGCACCATCGCGGCCCGCCACTGGACGAACTCGAGCTCCCCGACCGGCGCCATGGTGAGGCTGCTTTCGACCTCCTCGCGCAGCTCGACCCACGAGCCCTCGCGGCCCTCGTGGCGAACCTCGGGGACGAACAACAGCCAGCGGCCGCCCTGCTCCAGAGGCCCGCCGACGGTGCCCACCGCGGTCGCGAAGACGGCCCGGGCGAGGTCCTGAGATTCGGCGCGGGTGATGCGCAGGAGCGTGGTGGCGCTGACCGCGTCGTCCCCCGCGCCGTGGGCCTTGGCAACCTCGGCAAAGGTCTTCCCGGCATTGAGATCGGCCTGAGCGGCGGCGAGGGCGTCGCTCGAGCGCAGCTCGGTCACGCGCACGTCGCAGCGATCGTTCTCGACGGCCCAGGCGCGCACGCAGCGCTCGGCGAGCATCTGCAAGATGGCCTCGTCGCGCAGGTCGGCGAGGTACAGCTCGGGCTCGATGCCGATCACTTGATCGATGTGCTCACGCAGGGTGAGCTTCGACTGGCGATCGACGAGCTTGCGCTCGAGCTCCCCCATCGCGCGCAGCACCTCGGCGTCGACCGCCGACTCGACCAGTCGGATGCCGAGCCGCGTGGCCTCGAGCTGCGTCAGGCGCGTGAAGACGAGCTGCTCGACGACGCGACGCGCGAGGCGGTTGTCGGCGATCCACAGCTTGCGCAGGAAGTCGCGCGCGGTGAGCGGCTCGTCGCCGACACGGCCGAGCTCGAACTGCGCCTCGCGCAGGGGCGCGACGGTGGCTTCGACCGGAGCGACGCTGGTGGCTGGCGGGCTCGTGGATGGCGGGCTCGTGGATGTCGGGCTCGTGGGAATGGGGTTCGGGGGAGTCGCGCCCGCAGCCGTCGCATGCGGGCTCGGCGCGCCGGGGTTCGAAGCGAGCGCCGCCGACTGCGGCGTCGGAGTCATCGCCGGCTGGAGCTTGGAACGCTCGGGATTGCGCGTGGCCGCGCAGGCGCCGAGCAGCAGCGTGAGGAAAAGTGACGCGCGCATCAGCGGTAGTTCACGCGGCGGATGATGCCGACGCCAAAGCACGCGGGGCACTCGACCATCTGCGACGTACCGCTGGTCGAGCCGCCCTGCCCACCGCCCTGTCCACCGCGATTCTGCTGCCCCACGGCGTTGACGATCTCGCGCCGACCGCTGCCGCCGCAGTCCGGGCAATTGGAGAACTGCGGGTCGCGCAACTGGAAGTCGCCGGAGTGCTCGGCGAAGTACGCGAGCATCCACTGGCCGCGATTGGTCGAGCCGTAGCCCTTCCAGAAGGCCTCGGTCTTGCTCTCCTCGCCGTCGGCGGCGGCCGCGCGGGCCGCGCGCACGGTCTCCTGCGCTGCGAGGTAGCGCTGCAAGCGCTCCTCGAGCTCGCTGCGCGCGCTTTCGGACTCGCTCGTCGGCGCGGACTTCGAGTCCTCCTTGGTGAGCCCCTTGCGCGCCTCGGCGTCGCCGAGCAGGAACGTGCCCTGACCGTAGCTCGCCCGACGCCAGCGGCCGCCGGCGCGCTCCTTCCAATAGCGCGTCACCTGATCGGGGGTGACCGTCGCGGACACCGAGCGCATGAGCTCGCCCGTCACCGCTTCGACGAGCGGCTTCTCGATGCCCTCCTCGAGCCACTCGACCGCGGCCTCGTGCGTGAGTTGCGGCTCGCGTGCCTTGCCCGAGATCAGGCGCGGAACCCACGCGTGCCAAGCCTCGGCCGCGCGTTCGCGCAGCTTCTGTTCGCGCGCCTTCTCGACCGTCGCCTTCTTCTTGAGCGCGTCCTGCGCGAAGCCGCTGGTGGGATTGGCGGCCACGAAAGCCTCGATCTTGGAGAGCGCGCGATCGAAGTAGCCGCGCGCGCGGTCCTGATCGATCTCGCGCAGGGCCTCGAGCTGCATCTGATTCGCGGCCTTCCCGCGGTTGCGCGAGAGCGCGATCGCAACCTCGCTCGCCTTGAACGTGGGGTCGAGCTTGAGCAGCGCCTCGAGGTGCTCGACGCAGTGCACGAAGTCGTAGATGCGCTCGCAGTACACCGCGAACTCCCACAGCGACGGCGGCGAGGCGAGGTTCGCGCGCGCGAACTCGGTCTGGTAGAGCTCCTCGCGCGTGTACACGTCGAGCGCGGGGGCTTGCACGCGCGTGGCCGCGCCCGACAGCGCGCGCACGGGCACGGGGAACGTGCGCTGCGCGGTCTTGACCCACAGCTCGGTTCCAGTGCGGTTGACGATCAGACCGATCACGTCGGTGCCGTCGTTGAGCAACAGGCGATCGACTTCGACGAACACTTCCTCGCCCGAGCGGTCGACGTAGCCGAACTTGGCGAGCAGCTCCTCCGACAGCGCCGGATCGAGCCGCGTCCACGGCAGCTTGACGAAGCCGCCATTGTCGAGGCGCTGGACGTGCAACGCCTGCGCGTCGTGCCCCGCGATCGAACCCCACAGCAGCCCGCCGTCGTACAGGCGCAGCATGGTGAGCTCGAGCGCGGCGGAGGGTTGCTCGGCAACGGGCGACGCCGACTGCGGAACGGCGGACAGCAACAGCGACACTAGGAGGAAGTTCATCATGGCCTGTGGTTCTCGCTCGCAGGGCTCTCGCCCTCGATCAGCTCGCGGCGCAGGCGCTCTCCGAAGGGCACTTGGCGCAGCAGCAAGGTGGTGAACGTGCGCGACTTGACGCGCCCAGCAGTGGTCCAGCGAAGCTCGACTTCGACGCGCCAGCGCAGCGGTCCGCCGGGCGTGGCGCGGTCGCGCGGATCGCCGCTGCCGCGCGCCCAATAGTGCAGGCCCTCGTGGCCCGGTACCGGACGATTCTCGATCGCGTCGGGCGCGCCGACGCGCACCTCGCCCGTGACTTCGTCGCGCACGAGCGGGAAGAAGTTCTCCTCGAGATCCGCGACGACAGCCTCGACGGCGCTCGCGCCCGCGCTCTTCAACGCCGCGTTGCGCGTCATGGAAGCGCCGAACGAGAGGAGCCCGAGGATCGCGCTCATGCCGACGAGCAGGATGCCCATGGCGACGAGCACCTCGAGGATCGTGAAGCCGCTCGAGCGGCCGCTGCGGAGCGCGCGCTTCACAGGTCCCAGTCCTCGCGGTGCGTGGCGATCGGAACTTCGCGCACGAGCGCTCGACCGAAGTGCACGAGCGCGCCGTTTTCGTGCGCGGCCGGCGCCGTGCCGCGCGCGCCACGCCGCACCGACACCCAGCGCCCACTCACGCTGGTCACGCTCATCCACTCGGCGTCGATCAACACGTGGCCGCCGACGGCGGGCAGTCGCGCGGGATCGTCGACCTCGAACGACCCGTCCTGCTGGTTGATGAACGCCGAAAGGCGCGTGCGACGCTTGAGGTCGGAAGCCTGCTCGAGCTCGAACTCCAAGCGCACTCGCCGCGGCAAGAGCGGCGCGTCCGAGATCTGCGGCAGGAAGTCGCTCGTGTCGTTCCACACATGGCGCTCGGCGAGGGGGCGCTGGCGATCCCACGCATCCCACGACGCGACACTGTCGCCGCTCGCGCGCCCGATGCGCCAGCCGTCGCGCAGGATCGTGGTCTGCGTCGCGAACTGCATCCCGAGCCAGAGTACGCCACCGGTGACTTCCTGCGTCGAACCCGGCCGCGGCACCCCTCCGCGGCTGAGGTACGGCTCGGAGAACATCGACACATCGGCGCCGCGCGCGGGGCCGAACACGCGCTCGCCGCGCCACAGCGTGCCGACCGCGCGCCGACCGTTGTCGCGCGTGCCCGGCTCCGTCGGCAGCACCGCCCACACGACCTCGATCAGACCCTCGCCGACGAGCTGCGCATCCGCCTGCTCACCCGCTTGCAGGCGCGCGAGCTCCGCGGGCGAGGCATGGCGCACCATGCGCACGCGCGGCCACTTGGTCTCCGCCGTACCGTTCAGGTCGTGGTCGAAGAACGCCCACTCCGCGAGGAAATCCCCGCGCGCTCCGGGCTCGAGCGCGGCGAGATCGGCGGCGAGCAGCTCGGACACGCCGGTCGCTTCCTCGACCTGCATGCGGCGCACCTCGCTCTTCTCCCACACGCTCATGAATTGCCGCACGAGCTGGAACACGGCGGTGAGCAGGATCGCGAGCAGGCCCGCGGAGAGCATGAGCTCGACCAACGTCAGGCCGCGGCGCGAGCGCGCGGCGAGGCTCGTGCGCAGCTTCACTCGTCGACCCTCCGCAGCACGAGGCTCGGCGCCGAGAACTCCGCTCCGAACGTCCGCAGCCGTGGCGACTGCTTCCAGCCGTGCGCGAGTCCGGTCTGCTCGTCGAAGGCGCCGTTCAAGTAGCGCGCGTGCACGCGCCACTCGACGAGATCGGCCTGCGCGCCCATCGGATGCCCCTCGCCGCGCAGCAGGCCTTCTCTCAACAGCTTGAGGCCGCGCGTGACGTTGGGCTCGCCGTCCCACGGCGGCGGCGGCTGGCCGCGGCTCGAGAGTCGCTGCAGCACTTCGATCTTCACCTGCCCGCTGCCCGGCTCCTCGGCGGCGAAGAAGCTCGTGCGCCAGTAGGCGTTGGGTTGATCGAGCGCGAGCCCGAAGTAGCCGAGCTCGGGCGCGTCGGCCTTTTCCGTCCAGCGATCGTGATAGCGATGCGGGAACACGATCACGGGCGTCCCCGCGCTGTGGCCGGTGGGAACCGTGCCGAAGCGGCCGCGGAACATGCCGTCGCCCTGACCGTTCATGGCGCCCGCCTCGCTCGAGCGCCGCGGCATGTCGAGGCCCGAGCCCGCGATGCGCGTGTAGTGGATCAGCTCCGTGCCGACGAGCACCGTGCCGCTCGGCGGGAAGCCCGCGACGTCGACGAGCGGCAGCGTCGCATCCCCAGCGCCGATGTTCGCCGTGAGGATGCTCACGACCATGTGTTCGAGATAGCTGGCCGTCGCGCCGATCTCGTGCGTCTGGTCCTGCGTGCCGAGCAGTCCGCGGCCACCCGGCGTCACGTTGACCGTGCCGCTCGTGGCGTCGTAGGACAAGTAGCACACGATCTCCTCGCCCAATTGCAGCAGCCCCGCATCCCGCGGCAAGCCGTCGAGCCAGTTGGTGTTTTGGTTCCAGTTGCCAGCGGCGATGCGCAAGCCCTGTGGACGCACGTTGAACTGTAGCCCAGCTTCGGGAAGGTCGAGATTGAGCGCCAGTTGCCCGCCCTGCGCCGGCGAGTTGTTGCCATCGCCAAAGCCCGTGGTGTGGAACACGACTTCATCGACGAGCATGTCCGCCGCGGCGCCGCCGCGCAGGTCGCGGCCGATCACGACCCGATCGGACTCCCGCGGCCGCTCGCCGCTGGGGTGCTTGAGCACGCGCGCGATGGTGCGCGACTCGAAGTTCGGCGCCGAGGTGCCCGACTGCACCGTCATGGGCACGGGCGCCTGCGCCTGCGTGTCGAGCGCGATCATCACGGCGTTGCGCGCGAGGATCAGCCCATCCTCGACCGCCGTGCCGACTTGATCCGCGGTCGGGATCATCGGATTGGCGGGATCGAACGTCCACGTCGCCACCGTGCGGTCGAGCGGTCGGTAGGTGCGGTGCACGCGCACGGGCCAACCCAGCGAGTTAGAGGACTGGTCCATGAGGAACACGGAGTCGAAGCGTCCCGGCTCGCCGCCTTCGACGCCGTTGCGTTGCACGCGCCAGACCGGAAGGATCTCGACGCCTGCCGCGTGATCGTGACTGTGCGTCCCGCACACGCCGCGGAACTGGAACACCGAACGCGCCGCGCGCGTGAGCGGCAGGTTCGTGTCCTCGTTGGTGCCCCACCACGCTTGCCACAGCGACGCGCCCGACGAGCCGCCCTGAGGTTGCGCGGCGCTCGCGGGCACGGCCAACAGGAGCGACGGACCACCGCCTCCACCACCGCCACCACCGCCACCGCCACCGCCGCCGCCGCCGCCACCGCCGCCACCACCGCCGGGGACGCCACCCTGCACGGTGCGACCATCGTTGTTGAGCGTCAGCGTCGCGCGCAGATCGATCAGCGCCGTGCGCTCATTGCGCACCAGATGTCCGTCGGTAGAGATCGTGTCGTAGCGCACCCACTCGGTGAGCTCGGCCGTCGCGAGCTCCGTGATCTGCGCGAACTCCGAGCCGGCGTTCGCCACCGGCTGCAAGAAACCGGTCAGCGAATTCGAACCCGGCGCCGGAATCGAAATCGGCACGACGAACGTCTGCCAATAGAGGATGTTCGCGATCGGCACGCCCGCCTGCTGGTCCTGCCAGTTGGGATCCCAGTTGACGACGAAGGCGTGCGCGGACTGCGCGGGATCGCCGGTCGGCAAGGCAGCGCGCGCACCGATGTTGAGCGTGTCGCCCGACCACCCCGTGTAGCGCACGATCTCGAAGCCAAAGAGCGGCGTGTTGTTGACCGTCACGTTCTGCGACGAGCTCTGCGCGGGCTGCCCGTTGGGCTGATAGTTCACGGTGCCGGGCGTGACCTGCACGAGCAGCGCATAGCCGCCTTGCTGGCTGAAGGCCGACATCGTCTTCTGCAGCGTCTGGCCCTGATCGCAGGCTGCGAGTCGGATGCCCGTCACCGAGCCGTTGCCTTCGATGCCGTACCCCAGCGGCACGAGAATGCCGCTCAGCACGATCGGATCCCCGAGCGAGCCCTGACCGCCGACGACGCCCGTGGCGCGCGCGACGGTCCACGCTCCGATGTCGCCCGGCAGCCGCGCCACGCCCGAGGGCACGTTCGACGCGAGCATCGAGGTGTAGCCGTAGAGCTCGACGCTCGCGCCCGCGGGATGATCCATGTCGACGCTCGTGGTCGCCGGCACGCCGAGTTCGCCACCGACGTAGGGGACGCGCGCGAGGCGGCCACCGAAACCCGCGTTGACGCCGGTCAGAGCGGGCGCCGCATCGAGCAAGCTGCCCGTGCCGCGACGGCACTCGATGAGCTCGTCGCCGATGCGCACGACGCAAGGGTCGGGGAAGCCCTCGAGGCTTTCGACCACGATCTGGGTGCTCGACTGCGACAGACTCGAGGCGAGCCGCGTGAGTCCGGGATAGCGCACGCCGAACGCCCGACCGTCGACGAGCATCGAGAGCTGGCTGGGGCGATTGCCGCGCACGTCGAGCGCGACGTGCGACCACGTGCCAGTTTGCAGTCCCGGGCCGCGATCCGGCGCGAGCGCGAAACGCGCTTCGCCCGCCTCGATGTAGCCGACCGTGCCCGGGTGATCGCCCGCGCCGTCGAGCACGCGCAGCACGAGGTCCGTTCCGTCGACCGACAGCTGCACGCGATCCGTCTCGAGCGAAGAGCGGCCGACGTCGAGCACCGTCGATGGGCCGAGCGAGCGCGGCTTGAGCCACATCTGCGAATGGAAGGCGCGCAAGAGCGGGCTCTGCGCGCTCGTCCAGTTGAGCTCGGCCGTCGAGCGCTGCAACGGCTCGGCCGCCAACGCGCGCCCCTCGGGATCGGACGTCTCGTGATCGAAGTGCGTGACGAAGCGATTGGAGAGCCCCGCGATCGCGTCCGGTTCACGCGCCGTCCACAGCTGCGCCCAGCCGGTGTCCTCCCGCGACGCGAACACGTGCTGAGGCGAGGGCGCTTCCTGAGAGCTCGAGCTAGCGCCCTGCAAGGTCGGAGTCGTCGACAGGAACGGCTGGCCGCCGAGCGTGCCGAAGTGCGGGACGAAATTGGACGGCGGCGTGGCGCCGTTGTCCCAGCGCTGCAGCGAGTTGGGACCCGTCGCCCAGAATGGCGCTTCGCGATCCAGCCGGAAGGCGTCGTCGAAGTCCTCCTGACGCGCCCAGATCTGCATCAGGTCGCGCTGCGGAACGACGAGCTCGACCTGCTCGCGCACCATCGCGACACGCTCGACGCCGCTCTGCGCATTGACGACGGCGCGCAGGTCGAGCTGGTAGGTATCGCGCGCGATGAAGCACAGCGGCAGCGTCGAGAAGAGCAGGTAGCTGTCGTTGGCATTGAGTGCGTTGCGCAGCAGTGCTTCGGCATCGAGCGCATCGATCAGGGCGCCGCCATCGGCGAGCGCGCCCGGCACGACGCGCGCGTTGGCGGGCAGCTTCTCGAGTCCAGCGGCCGGCATCACGATGCGCCGGAGGAAGTCCTCCATGCCGTCGAACGGGCGCGACTCGACCACGATCGCCGCGAGCGTGCGAGCCTCGTCGCGCGTGATGCGCTCGTTCTTCTGGCGCAGCTGCAAGTTCGCGAACAGGGCCTCGAGCAGCTCGGGCTCGGCGAGGTTGACGTTGACCGCGCGCCGTACTTGCGCGCGCACCTGCGCTCGGTACGCAAAGTAGTCGAACTTCGCCGTCTCCATGAGGCGAATGCCGCCGTCGACGAGCTCGTGCACGATGCCGAGCTCGCGGTTCGTTCCGTCGGTGATCTCGACCGTCGTTCCCGGCGCAAACCAACGCAGCTCATCGACGCGCAGGATTCCGGTCTGGCCCGCGACGATCGGGTTGTAGACGCGCACGGGCCGCTGCCACACGTGACCCGCTCGCAGCGAGCCGTAGGTCGTGCCATGGGCGCCGATCGGGCCGACGAACGCCTCGACGGCCTGCTGATAGGACTCGACCACGTCTTGCGCAGCGTCGTCGGGTGGGCGCACGGCGATGCCCAGTGCGAGCTGGGCGGTGTCGCGCAGCTGCTCGGGCGCATCGAACTCGCGCAGGCTCGCATCCGGCGTGGCGACGCGCCACATCACGGGCGCGAACGCGCGCTGGTCGATCACCGGAGCACCGATCGCGTGCGCAACGGCGGGCGTGGGCCCCGCCTCGGCCGCGGCGCCCTCGCCGCCGCTCGCGGCCATCATTCCGCGCGTGAGCTGCTTGAGCTTCGAACCGTCGACCTCGCCGTAGCGCACGAGCTCGCGCTCGATCCACACGTAGCCCTGCGACGGAAAACCGCTCGTCGACGAGACGGAGAGCTCGAGGTCGCCTTCCTTCATCGGCTCGACGAGTCGACTCGAGGCCGCGAGCAGGTTGGCGATGAGCTGCGGCGGCGCGCTGTTCAGGTCCGCCTTCGAGGCGAGGTCGGTCACCTCCGCGCGCCACATCAGGCCGAAGTCATTGGCGGCGTCGAAGAACTCGGGCTCGAGCTCCGGCAGGCGCGTGATTTCCTCCGCGTCGTCCCAGTAGGGCGTCGTGTCGATCGACGGATGCGAGTCCCCCAAGGACGCGCGTGCATGGCGCACCGCGGCGTCGAGCGCAAGCCGCGCCTGCGCGCGATCGGAGAGTTGCGTGCCCGCGCGCGACGCGTTGCGCGCCGTCATCAGGAAAGGCGCGCACAGCACGAGCAGCGCCATCAGCACGAGCAAGACCGTGACCAGCGCGAAGCCGCCGCGCCGCAGGTGCGTTGTTGCGCCTGTCGCGTGCATCATTCCACCGTCCCGTACAGGCCGACCACGATGGCGTAGGAGCGTCCCTCGGCTTGCTCGAGCGAGAAACGCACCGGCTCGCGATGCACGGACCGATCGAGGTTTCCACCGCCGTCGAACGCGATTTGCGCCGGAGTCGTCGCGGAAAACTCGACGCCGTCGGGAAGGCGCGTGCTCTCGCTCGCACCGATCACCGAGAGCACGAGCGCGTCGATCGAGCCGGTGAAGCCGCCCTGTGCGTCGCCGATCACCAGCGGTCCGTCGATGCGCCAAACCGGTCCCATCTCGGGCTCGGAATCCTCGGGCGGATCGATGCGCACGCCGTCGACCTCGAGCACGAGTCCGCGTCGGTCGTAGTGGAACGACACGCGCCGCCAGCGCCCCGCGGCGAAGGTGCCCGCCGGCGCTTCCAGCGAGGCCCGGCCGCCCCGGAGCTCGCCGCCGAAGCTGTCCTGCGCGCGCGGCACGAGCCACACGCGCATCGCGCCCTCCGAGCTCACATCGACGCCCACGCTCTCGCCGATGCGCAGCACGCGCCCCCCCGACGCTCCGTCGAGGCGCAGCGCGAACTCGAGCCGGAAGCCCTCCGTGAGGTCGTAGGCCGAATACAGCTGCACGGGCACCTCCGCGCGGCCGCGACTGCCGGGCTCGAACGAGAGCGCGCGTCCGGTGAAGCCGTCGTCGACGAGCAACGCACCCTGATTGATGCCGTCGATCTCGAACGCTCCGCGAACGACCTCCGTGCCACCTTCGAAGTGCCACGTGCCGACGACCTCGAAGGCGTCGGCGCGAATCGTGCGCCGTGCGCGATCGATCACGACGCGCGAGGGTGCGCCGCGCGCGACGGACGAGTTGCGCGCCGCGCGAATGACGCTCTGCACGAGGCCCTTGGCCGCGCGATGTCCGACGTCGACCGACGCGACCAACCCGACGCCCGCACCGAGCAGCACGCCGATCAGTCCCATGACGATCAAGAGCTCGAGCAGTGTCATGCCGCGCCGCGCCGCCCCGTGGCAGCGCAAGCTCGCGCTCTTACCGCTCGTGCCGCTCCGCATCGTTCGCTCTCAGTCCTTGCGCACCGCAAAGCCCGGCACGTCGTCTTCCGTGCCAAATTCACCGTCGAGACCCGCCGAGATGAGCTGGAAACCGCGCGGCTGGTGGTAGCGCTGCGTGGCCTCGTCCTTGAGCGCGCGGGCGATGCTGTCGATGCGCTCACCCGTATCCGGGCTCAGCGTGACGTACGCGTCCTCGCGACCGTAGTCGCGCCAATGGAAGTACGCGAACGGGTTGCCCCATTGGTCGCACAGCTCGAAGGCCGTGGCGACGTTGAAGCCCGGCGCGCGCCTGCCGAACGAGTCCTCGTCGCTGTTCGAGAGGTGCTCCTCGAGCACTCCAAACCCCGGCTTGCCCTCGGCCATGAGCGCGACGTGCAGCGCCTCCGCGCCCCGATTGGTGTCGTTGGGAGGAAGTCCGAGCTCCGCGGGCAGGGTCGTCGACGCGAAATCGCCCGTGTCGTCGGCGAGCTCCGCGAGCGCCGCTCCGATCTTCTGCGCCGTCACCCGCGTGACCGACACGTCGACCGCGCGCACGACTTCCGTGAGACGCGGCACGAGAAACACCGCGAGGATGCCGATGATCACGATCACGGCGAGCATCTCGATCAGCGTGAAGCCGCTCGAACGCGCGCGCACTGTCAGGGGCTTCGACATGGTTTCCTCCCGCGCCTGCGCGCGCCTCACCTACGCCTCTTGGTGACCTCGACGTCGTCGATGATCGCGCGTCCCTTGAGGCCGCTCTGGCCTTCGACGAACACGCCGACGCGCACGTCCTGCGTGGACGCCGCGAGCCGCGGCAGCTTGAAGCCCTCGCGCACGGCGATGCCGTCGATCGAGATGCGACCTCGGGCGTCGTTGCCCTCGCCCACGCGCTCGATGCGCACGCGCACGGGCTCGTCGAGCGGCCACCACGACTTGCCGCCCACGTTGGGGATGTCTTGCCAGGCCTCCTCGGCGGTGGCGGCGTCCATCAACAGCACCACGAGTCCCCCGTCGCGCCGACGCGCGATGGCGAACTTCGACTGGACCTGCGAGCCCGAGCCCACGCGACGCTCCTTGGAGACGAACAAGCCGACCTTGGCATTGCTGTCGGATGGCACCGTCAGCGTGAGCTCGACGGCCACGAACTCGGCCGCGGCATAGGCGCGATACAGCCGCGCCGCGCCGTTCGTCGCGAAGGTGCCCTCGATGCGCGCGGACCCCTCCACGATCGACACGACGGGCCCCGCGGCCTCCTCGACATCCCAGTCGTTCTTGAGCTGAAGGCGCTCGAACGCGTCGCTCCACACGACCTTCGAGATGTGCTCTTCGATGCGCGCCATCTGAGCGATGGCGTACCTGCGGAACGGGTCGGCCTCGGGCAGCATGCGGCGCACGTCGTTCAGCTCGGCGAATTGGGTGCGAGCCTTCTCGGCATCGCCGCCGCGATAGGTCGTCCACGCCTGACCGACGCGCGCGAGCGGCTGCAGCGGATCGAGCCCCAGCGCGTTGTCGAAGCTCTCGTCGGCGAGCGCGTAGTCGCTCTGTTGGATGAAGTTGAGTCCGCGCAGTGCGAGCACTTCCGGTCGGCGCGGCTCGATCGAGAGGGCGCGTTCGAGATAGCGCTCCGCCGCGGCGTGGTCGCCGGTGCGATACGCCAGATGTCCGAGCGCGACGAGCGCGTCGACGAAGTCGATTTCGCGGTCGAGCGCGCGCACGAACGCCTCTCGCGCGCCCTGAACGTCGTCGCGGCTCGCGAGCACGCGACCGTGCTGGTAGAGCGCCCAAGTGTCGGTCGGATCGCCTTCGAGCGCGGCTTCGATCCAGCGCGACGCTTCCTCTGGATAGCCGCAGGACTCGGCCAGCCACGACAGCGCGCGCCACGCCTCCGGAGCGCGCAGCGGATCGCTCGACGCGGCGAGCGCGAGCCCGTCGCGCGCGGACGCGAAATTACCGGCGTCGAGATCCGCCAAGGCGCGGGCGAGCGAGAGCTCGAAGCTCGCGCCCGTGGGCGCGCCGGTCGGCGCGCTGCCCTTGGCGCCCATGCGCAAGGCCGAGAGTCGCCCGGCGAACGCGTCGGGGTCGCCGGCGTCCGCCTGCTGCGCCTTCTCGAACATCGAGAGCGCTTCGTCGTGAGCGCCCGTCGCGAGCAGCGCACGGCCGAGCGCGGTGCGGATGCGCGCGCGCGTCGGAGCGGCCGCGGGCTCGCTCGGCTCGAACTTGTAGGCCTCGCGCAAATGCACCAACGCATCCGCGAAGCGGCTGCGCTCGAACAGGAACCGACCGAGCGCGAGTTGCACGCGCCACTGCGAACGCCCGGTGCGCTCCGCCTCGCGCAGGTGCGACTCCGCGCTCTCGAACAGGCGCAGCCGAGCCTCGAGCTCGCCGATGCCGACGTGCACTTCGGGGCGGTGCGCGTAGGTCGCGAGCAGCCGCTGGTAGACCTCGTAGGCCTTCTCGAGCTGGAATCCGGCCTCGAAGCAGCGCGCGAGACCGAGCTGCGGCGATGGCTCCTGCGCATCGACCGCGGCAGCCCGCGTGTACATCTCCTCGGCGACCGCGAGCGCCTCCCGAGCAGCGAGCCGCTGCGCGACGCACTCGTCGGCGAAGGCGAGCAAGCTCGCGAGCTGGCTGGGACCGACGTCACCGGCGAAGTCGCGCCGTCGAATCTGGATGCGATTGGACGGCGTGTCCGCGAAGCCGAATTCGGTCACGCGCGAACGCTTGAATCCGACGGGCTTTTGGCCCGGAAAGCGCTCGGCGCCGGTCTCGGGCTTCACTTCGACGAACAGCACGTCGTCCTGCCCGCGCGAGCGCAGGCCGTAGCGATCGGCGTTGCGGATCTGGCCGAAGAGCGGCTCGCCATCGTCGAGTCGAATCCAGTCGTGCAGACGCTTGTAACCCGCGACGAGCGCGGCGCGCTGGTCGGGCGTGAGCACGCTCAACGGCACTTCCATCGCCGCGGAGGTGTCCGGCGCCGCGCCGCTGTCGATGGCCTCGAAGCTGTCGCCCGCCTGCGCGTCGTCCGCGCTCGCGAACAGGCCCGGCACAGGCTTAAGGGCCAGCTCGGTGCGCAGCGCGCGGCCGAAGAGCTTGCTGTCGAGCGTGGGCACGCACGGCGGACGGAGCGCGGCGAGCGCGAACAGCGGCGGATCCTCGAGTTCGAGCAGCGGCAGCGCTCGCGTGTCCCGCGGCGGCGCGAAGACGTCGCGATCGAGCTGCGCGAGCGCGCGCGCGGCCGGGAGCGAGAGCGAGGTGTCGGGCACGGCGTGGCGTTCGAGCTCGGGCGCGGCCCCCCCCCGCGTGCCGCCGCGCGATGCGACCGGCGTGCTGCCGCCCGTGAAGTGCAGCGCGCCGAGCACGAGCAGCGTGCCGGCGAGGACGACGTGTTCCTTGCGCAGGTTCATTGGTTCACCTCCGAGGAGGCCGGCAGTCCGAGCGATCCCAGGTGCGGGAGCGCGAGCACGAATTCGAGCCGCACTTCGTCCGTGCCGCGCGTGCGCGACGGCGCGAACTCCGCGCGCTCGAGGGGCAACACGCGACCCGACGAGCGGTTCTGCAGCGCGCACGCGAGCTTCGCGAGCGGCAGCGCCGCGCCGCTGAGCTGGACTTCGACCTGCGTGCGCTCGACGCCCGCGATGGGCTTGCCAGAGAGGAGCGCTGGGTCGAGACGGACCGCGACCTTGTCGATGCGCTGGCAACCCGACGCGATCGCGGCGGTCACGACCTGCTCGATCGCATCGAGGGCCTCGAGGTAGCGCGCGAGCGCGGCCTCCTTGGTCGGAGCGACGGCGGGCATGCCGAGGTCGGGCGGCACCGCGAGCCCCGCGCGACCGGCGCGCCGCTTGACGTCCTCGCTCGTGCGTTCGAGCGTCGTGAAGTAGCGGCTCGTCGCCGTCGTGCCCTTGTCCATGCGGAACTCGGGCCGCGGAATGAACTCGAGCCCCTCGCGCAGCGCAGCGCAGGCCTTGCGCAGCGCCTCGTTCTCCGCAATCGCGCGCTCGAGGTCCTGTGCGCCATGCAGCGGTGCGCGCAGCTCGCTCTCGACCTTCGACTTGCGCGCGCGCTGCGCCCGCAAATCCGCGCCGACGTAGCCGTCGATCGTCATCCAGCCGCCGATGAAAGCCACCGCAGCGATGCCGACCGCCACGAGGAAGCGCTTGTTTTCCTGCCAGTAGTTCGAGAGATCCATGGCGCTACTTCGCGGCCTCGCTTTCGGGAGCGTTCGCGCGCGCGGGTGCGTGCAGCGTCAAGTCGAGCGTGAACTTCTCACCGGAGGGACTCGGCGCGTACTGCACTTCCGCCGTGGGAAAGCGCGCGCGCAGCTTGCCGACGTAGCTGTCGAGCAGCGCCGCGATCGACTCGGTCCCCTCGCGCGCGCGACCGGCGATCTTGATCACCGGCTTCTCGGAGCCGCGCACGACGCGCAGCCCTTCGCTCACGCGGAAGTCCGTCGAGAGTCCCTCGATCCAGAAACCGTCGGGCAGGTCCGCCTCGATCTGCTCGAGCACCCGCGCGAGCTGCTCGCCGGAACCGGCGCGCGCGTGCAGGTCGCCCGCGGCGGCCGCGAGCGCCGCATTCTCCGCGCTCACTTCGCGCGTGCGTCGATCGGTCTCCTTGGCGCGCCGCAGCTTGCCGTCGAGCGTCGCGACCTCCGAGCGCAACTTGCCGAGCTCGCCCGAGGCCTGCGCGTACTGCAGTCCGAGGAAACCAGCCGCGAGCACCGCCGCGGCGATGGCCCACACGGTGCCGAGCGCGAACTCGCGCCGACGCTTGACCTTCTCTGGCAGGATTTCGATCGAGTAGGCCGCGGGATCCGAGGCCATCGTGGCGAGGCCGAGCGCGACCACCGCCTCGAGCTTGTACTCCTCGAGCTTGGCCGCCTCGTCCGCGGGCAAGCCGGACGTGTCCGCGGTGCGGAACGGATCGAAAAGCTCGACCTTCACGCCGAGGCCCGCCGAGAGATAGCGCGGCAAGCCCGCGAGCGCCGCGCCGCCTCCGCACAGGAGCACCTTGTCGACGCGCAGGTTCGACACCTTCACTTGGCTCTTGCAGAACATCACCGTCGACTGCAAGAGCGACAGCAACTGGCCACCGGCCGCCGTCGCCGCGCGGCTCGCCTTCTCCTGATTCGCGTCGCGATAGCGCGCGAGCGGCTCGAGCGTGGCGAGCTCGATCTTCACCTCCTCCGCCTTGTCGAGCGAAACTCCAAAGCGCTCGGCGATCGCCGCGTCGAAGAGCTTCGAGCCGCCGGTCAAGTTGCGCGCGAACAGCAGATCCGGTCCGCGAACGAGGATCACGTCGAGGTTGTCGTGACCGATGTTGGCGAGCAGCACGGTCTCGTCCTCGATCACGCCGAAGTGCGTCCAAGCGTTGTAGAGCGCGAGCGCGCACGGGCTGAAGGCATCGATCGTGCCGCCGAGGCCCGCGAGCCCGCTCATGTGCTCCTCGAGCAGGCTCTCGCGCGCGAGCGCGAGCAACACGACGTCCTCGTCCTCGATCTCGGGCAGCGCCGGCAGCAGATTGAAATCGCTCGCGACCGTCGCACCGGACGTGTCGCCGACTTCCTCCACCTCGAAGCGCATCAGCTTGCGCAGTTGCCAGTCGGGCACGCGTGGCACGCGCGTGTAGCGAATGTTGACATCGCGCCCGGTCAGTCCGATGCGCGACTCGCCGAGCTTGAACGGCGCCGAGCCCGCGCCCCACGCGTCGGCAACGTCCGTCTCGCCGTGCGCGACGACGCCGAAGCGCGCGAGCACGAACGTGTTGCCCTTGTAGTGGCCGCGAACGAACTTGTTCGTGCGCGAGCCGATGTCGATGCCGGTGAGCATGCGCGCCATGGATCAGTTTTCCTCGCGCGGCGCCGCCGCACCGGCCAAGCCTTGCAGGTACTCGCGCACACGCCGCGCGAGCTGCGGACTCGCGCTCGCCTCGAGCGCTCCGGCGATGCCCTCGAGGCGCGCGCGCTCGGTGCGCGCGAGGTCCGCCTCGAGCGCGGCGGAGTCCCGGTCGATCTCGAGCGCGAGCGCGCGCGCGTCGCTCTCCACTTCGCCGCCCGCGTATCGCACGGCGACGGCGAGCGCGTCGCGTCGGCACTGGCGATACAGCTCGCTGAGCCGGAAGAAGCGCGCGCGCTCGACCTCGCCGCGCAGGCGCCGCAGTTGCGCGAGCCCGCCTTCGGCGATGCGCGTGCGCGCCGCGTCGGCTTCGTCGAGCGCCTTGGCGTCGAACGGATAGTCGTCGCGCAGCGCGAGCCAGCACGTCGCCGCGAGCCCTAGCTCGCCGCGCTGTTCCGCCTCGCGCGCCGCGCGCGCGAGCTTGGCCGCCTCGTCGCGCTCGACCTGAAACGAGGTCTGCAGGCGCAGCGTCGAACCAGCGAGCTCGCCCTCCAGCCGCATGCCGCCGCCTTCCGCGCGGCCCCGCAGCGTGAGCGGCGCGTCGAACGCCAGCCGCACCTGATCCTTGCCCGCACCGGCGATGATCGACGTCACCCCGCTGCGGGAAAACTCCGTCGCGTGCGCGCGGTAGCCACCGCTGCCCGTCGTCGCGAGGCCGCCCTTCAAGAGCGGCTCGTCGATGCGCAGCGAGAGCGTGCGCCGCCCCGAGCCACCACAGTCGAGCGCGAAACCCGTGTCGCCCTTTTGGATCGCGAGCGACTCGCGCGCGAGGAGGCCGCCCTCCGCGCCGCGCACGTGGAAGTCGGAGAACAACGTGCGGTCGATCTTGAACAGCGCGGCCGACGAGGCGCCGTGCTGCACGAACTGGAACTCGTCGATCGCGGCGAGCTGCGCCGCGCCACCGGCGACGAGCGCGACGTCGTCGAAGTCCACCGCTCCACCGCTCGCCGACGCCGATTCGCAAAGCAGCACCGCTCGCACGACGTCGAACGCGCCGGGCACCGTGGCGCGGAACTCGAACGGCGCGAAGTCGGCGCTCGAGGCGAGCACCGGGCTGCAGGCGAGCGTCGTCGCCGAACTGCCCGAGGTACTCGCGAGTTCGAGGCCGACGCGCGCGCGCGCGAGGTCGCGCACGCGAACCATGCCGACGAGCGTGAGCACGCGCGTGCCGCTGCCCTTGACGGCAGCCGAGCGCGCGAGCGCCCATTGCTGCGCATCGACGAACACTCCCAAGCCCGCCTCGCCGCTGTGGCGCGAGCCGCGCTCGACACCGAACGCCGCGGGGCCGGTTGGGTCGGCCTCCCACGCACCACCCTCGCCTTCGAACGAGAAGCCGCGCTCGAGCAGATTGCCCGCCACCGGCTCGACGGCGCGCGCGCTGCGCGTCTCGCCCTGTGCTGAAGGCTGGAGGAAGTACCACGTGCCGCCCGCTCCGCCGAGCAGCGCGCCGAGCAGCGCGACGAGCCCGAGCGCCGAACGCTTGCCCGAAGCCGCGACCTTGTCGGCGCTGATCGTGCGCACGGAGTCTGCGGAGCTCGCCGCCGGCTCCCTGACGGGCGCCGCCGCGTAGGCGGGCTCGCGCGGCTGCACCTCGCGCGGCTGCACCTCGCGCGGTTGCAGGTCGCGCGCGGGCAGCGGGCTCGCGGGCCGCGCAGGCTCGTCGAACTCGAGCTCGAGCTCGTCGGGATCGCGCCCGGAGCCGGCCGCCGAGCTCGCGCCGCGCTCGAGATCGAGCAGGGTGAGCTTGACGGAGCCGAGCACCACCACGTCGCCGTGGACGAGCCTGCGCTCCGAGATGCGCTCCGAACCGAACTTGGTGCCGTTGGTCGAGCCGAGGTCGCGCACGAGCACGCCGTCGGGCTCGACCGTGAACTCGGCGTGGCGGCCGGAGACCGAGGGATCGGAGACCTGCACGCTGTTGCCCGGCCGACGGCCGACGGTGAACGAGCTGCCGCTGATCGGGACCGTCTCGCCTTGCCGCTCGCCGTTCTCGAAGCGCAAGGAGTAACGAGGTTGCATGGCGCGCGAGTCTCTCTGGGAGCGGTTCGGGGAGGGCGGAAGGCCCGAGCCCGCGCAGGTCGGGGTCGGCGCCGAGGGCGGTGACGGAGGGACGTCGGACCCGCGCAACCCCACAGCGGGCGAGCGGTGCCGAGGGATCCTCGGAAGGAGCGGCCAGTGGCGAAACGACCGCTGGAGGGGCTCCCGACCGGCCTACCGTGCCCGGCGGCGGGGGTAACGTGCCCAGCGTGCGACTTCGCTCTGCGCGGGGCGGAGGATAGCGGGCGAAACCGATCCAGTGAAGGTCGAGCGCCTTGCCGCGCGGCGGACCCCGCTCGACAATCCGCCGCACATGGCACGCGAACGGCACGAGGGCGGTGAGCGCTGGTTCTTCCTCGACCCCGCCGCGCGGGAAGGCGCACCCCGGCTCCACGCCGACGACGAGCGCCATGCCCTCAAGGTGCTGCGGCTCGAGCCGCTCGCGCGCGTCGTCGCCCTCGACGGCGCCGGATCGGCCTGGGACCTCGAACTCACCCAAGCGCGGCGCGGCGAAACCCTCTGGCGCCTGCTGGGCAAGCTGGCGAGCGAGCCGGAGCCGGGGGCCGCCGACTCGCCGCTACCGTGGCTCGAGATCGCGGTCGCGCCGCCCAAGGGCGCCCGCGCGGACGAGCTCGTCGAGCGTCTCGTCCAGCTCGGCGTCGCCGCGGTCGTGCTGATCGGCGCCGAACGCACGCAAGGCTACGCGCGCGAACAGGTCGGCGAGCGCCTCGAGCGCTGGAACCGTCTGGCCCGCGAACAGTGCAAGCAATGCCGCCGCCTGTGGCTCCCCGAGCTCTCCGGTCCCGTCGATCTCGCCACCCACCTGCGCGAGCGACCCGCGTCGGCGCAACTGTGGCTCGACCCGCGCGCGCGCGCGCCTCTCGCTGCGGAGATCGCCTCGCGCCGCGCAGGAACCCGCGCCGCGCCGCTGCGCCTGTGGATCGGCCCCGAAGGCGGCTGGAGCCCCGCCGAGGAGCAGCTCTTCAAGGCCGCGGGAGTTGCGTCGGCGGCGCTGGTCCCCCACGTGCTGCGCGTCGAGACGGCGGCCGAGGCCGCGGCGGCGATCGCGCTGCACGCCGCCTGGCGTCGCGAGTAAGCCCGCGCCGCGAGTAAGCCCGCGTCGCGAGTGAACCAGCGCCTTCGCGCCGCTCACAGGCCCAGCCTCTGGCGCATGGAGACCCACGCTCCGTCCCCGAGCACGACGTGGTCGAGCAACGGGATCCCGAGCAGCTTTCCGGCCTGATCGAGCCGCTGGGTCACGGCGACGTCCTCGGGACTGGGCTCCGGATCGCCACTGGGGTGGTTGTGGGCGCACAGCACGGCGGCGGCGGCCGCCTGCACGGCCGGCCGAAACACCTCACGCGGGTGCACGATCGAGGTGGAGAGGCTCCCGATCGACACCGTCTGACGAGCCTTGAGGCGGTGCTTCCCGTCGAGCAACAGCACGTGAAACTGCTCGCGCTCCTCGCCCCGCACGAGGTCGCCGAGCAGCGCCAGCACGTCGGAGGGTCCGCGCACGACCGGCCTAGGCAGCGAACGCTCCACCGTCGCCCGTCGGCCGAGTTCGAACGCCGCCGCCATCCTCCATGCCTCGGGAGCGCGCGCGCCCAGACGCGCCGAGAGCTCCTGCGGCGCGAGCCGCATCAGCGACGCGAGCGCTCCGTCCCAATCCGGACGCGCGCGCGCCTCGACTCCGAGCAGGCAAAGCAAGTCCTCGACCTCGAGCGCTTCCGTCCCGAGCACGCGCGCCCGCCGCCGCGCCCGAGCCTGCGCTCGAGTCCGCTCACCCCGTTGCTCCGACGCGCTGACCTCCATCGACACACCGTCGCTCGGGAGCGCTGCTAGTCGCGCCCGTTCCGGCGCTCTCGGCGAGTTCCTCCGCCGCGCCCGCTCGGCGCTTGCGGCCGCTGTGGAACGGTCCAAGGACTGACTCGACGCGCCTCGACATCGGATGGCGGTCGCGACCCGTGCCGATCCGCGCTGCGCCAACGCCCCGCTGTCGGCCGACGGTCCCGCGCGCCAACGAATTTCCAATTTCCTCCACGCCGCGGTCTTTTCACACTCCTTCGTGAGACTTGCGCGCCCTCATGAAAGCGTGGCGATAGCGTCTCACCTTGTGGTGTAAGTGCGGAGCCGGCTTGAAGGCCGGCCCCGCGCCGCGGGAACGCCCCGCGGAGCCCGGTTTGTTCTTCTGTGTGCGTGTACCAAACCCACAGGAGATCGACCG
>Ga0194120_10001429_pt1 | contig 43571 bp, 44 predicted proteins | sample TA2MahCa65mmetaG_FD_148642 | JGI IMG/M metagenome (GOLD analysis project Ga0194120, IMG submission 148642) | Freshwater microbial communities from Lake Tanganyika, Tanzania - TA2015019 Mahale Deep Cast 65m | ecosystem: Environmental > Aquatic > Freshwater > Lake | place: Tanzania: Lake...
TTCCGAAGCCAAAGGTCGTGGGTTCGACTCCCGCCGAGCGCGCCATATTTATCAATACAAGCCAAGATAGTGCTCACTTACTTGGATCTGTTTGTGCCCATAAATTTTCGGTATCTCTTTTCTAAATATGAAAATGTCCTTTAGTTTTTGTGCCCATTTTCTAGCGGTGCATCATATTAAAAAAACTTTAGAGCATGACCCCTTTGCGGGACTTAGCGGTTATTGAATAAGCGCAGTCAAGCAATAGAGTCCTGAGACAATTGCACTGCGTCATGACCTTATTAGTGGCGGTAAAGATATTCCGCATACGCTGAACCCCTTCCGGCTGAGGCTATTTGCCAAGGTGGGCTATTGGTAACTGAGGGGCGAAAGAAAGTCTTGAAATTGACGATTGCAATGCAACAGCGACCGTAATTTGAAAGGGGGTGGGGTAAATAAACCCTTCGATCTACCCATTGTATTTACCCCAATTCTTACGTTTTGAGAATTTCTAATGGAAAATCTTAGATCATCGCATCTTGTTGTATCAGTAGGAGAAATTTCATCTGATTATTGCGTCATAAGCATGGGGTTAGGGTGACTGTGATAAAATCCGCCCCCATGAATACTGAAACTACACAATCACAGCAAGGCGCGCTCGCCAAATCCTTTGATCCGAAAACCATCGAAAGTAAATGGTATGCGTTCTGGGAGGGTAAAGGCTACTATGCGGCAGGTCTGAATCCCGCTGTCCAAGACAACTTCTGCATATTGCTACCACCTCCCAATGTGACTGGCACGCTACATATGGGGCATGGTTTTAACCAGACCTTGATGGATGCACTCACGCGCTATCACCGCATGAAGGGTGACAACACGCTCTGGCAGCCAGGGACTGACCATGCGGGTATCGCCACACAGATTGTGGTTGAGCGCCAATTGGATGTGCAAGGGATATCACGTCATGACCTAGGGCGCGAGAAATTCTTGGAAAAGGTCTGGGAGTGGAAGGAGTATTCAGGCGGCACCATCACCAAACAGATGCGTCGTCTTGGCACATCGCCAGACTGGAGCCGCGAGCGGTTCACTATGGATGCTGGGCTGAATCAGATTGTGACCAAGACCTTTGTGCGTTTATATAACGAAGGGTTGATCTATCGCGGCAAGCGTTTGGTGAACTGGGATGTGAAGCTCGGTACAGCCGTGTCAGACCTCGAGGTGGTGCAGGAAGAGGAAGATGGCTCCATGTGGCACATCACCTATCCATTGGCCAATGGCGATGGTCACCTGACCGTCGCAACGACCCGCCCGGAAACGATGCTGGGCGATGTGGCTGTGATGGTGCATCCGGAAGATGTGCGCTATCAGCATCTGATTGGTAAAAATGTGAAGTTGCCATTGTGTGACCGTGAAATTCCTATCATTGCCGATGATTACGTGGATTTAGAGTTCGGCACCGGCGTGGTGAAAGTGACGCCGGCGCATGATTTTAACGATTATGCGGTCGGTCAGTGCCATCAATTGCCGATGATCGGCATTTTGAATCTACAGGGATTCGTGAATGAGAGTGCGCCTGCCCAATATCAGGGTTTGGAGCGTTTTGCTGCACGCAAGCAGATAGTGACCGATCTAGAGGCGCAAGGCTACTTGGTTAAAACAGAAAAACATAAACTCAAGGTACCACGCGGAGATCGAACTGGCGTGGTGATCGAGCCGATGCTAACAGATCAATGGTTCGTGGCTATGAGCAAACCAGCCGCAGATGGTAAATCCATCACGCAAAAGGCGTTGGATGTGGTTTCAAGCGGCGAGATCAAGTTCTATCCGGAAAACTGGATCAATACTTATTACCAGTGGCTGAATAATATCCAGGACTGGTGTATTTCACGCCAGTTATGGTGGGGACACCAGATCCCAGCCTGGTACGCTGATGACGGCCAGGTGTTCGTGGCGCATGATGAAGCTGAAGCCAAAGTGTTGGCGATAGAGGCAGGTTATGCAGGCACTTTAACGCGTGACAATGATGTGTTGGATACTTGGTATTCATCAGCACTTTGGCCGTTTTCGACCTTGGATTGGACGGGGGATGAGGCACTGGATGCGAACAATCAGGCCTTGCAACAGTACCTGCCGTCCAGTGTTTTGGTGACTGGGTTTGACATCATCTTCTTCTGGGTGGCTCGTATGGTGATGATGACCACGCATATTACGGGCAAGATCCCGTTCAAACATGTGTACGTACATGGTTTGATCCGAGATGCTGAGGGCCAGAAAATGAGCAAGTCTAAGGGGAATGTGTTAGACCCGATTGATTTGATCGATGGAATCGGTCTTGAGGAGTTGATCAAAAAACGCACCACGGGGTTGATGAATCCCAAACAGGCAGAACAGATTGAAAAGCGCACGCGCAAAGAGTTTCCGGAAGGCATCAACGCTTATGGGACGGATGCCTTGCGATTCACTTTCGCCGCATTGGCTTCACCGGGGCGTGACATCAAATTTGATTTGCAGCGCTGTGACGGATATCGCAATTTCTGCAACAAATTATGGAATGCGACCCGTTTCGTTTTGATGAACACTGAAGGCCAGGATAATGGCTTTGACGCGGCAAGCTGTCATGCGGGAGGACGCAAGTTTTCCCAGGCAGACCGCTGGATTGTGAGTACCTTGCAACGTACCGAAGCCGAAGTTGAGCGTGCATTTGAAGATTACCGTTTTGACTTGGCAGCGAAAGCGATTTACGAATTTGTGTGGGATGAATACTGTGACTGGTATTTAGAGCTCGCCAAAGTACAGATTCAAAACGGTGACAAGGCCGAGAAGCGTGCAACACGCCGCACTTTACTGCGCGTGCTGGAAACCATTTTGCGTTTGGCGCATCCAATTATGCCTTTTATCACAGAAGAAATCTGGCAAACAATCGCCCCGATGACAGAGGCGCATGGTGCAAGCATCATGCTACAATCTTATCCAAAGGCACAGGCAGAAAAGCTGGATGAGGCTTCTGAAGCATGGGTGACGTTGTTGAAACAATCAGTCGACGCTTGCCGCAGTCTGCGTGGTGAAATGGGCATTTCGCCGGCTACTAGAGTGCCGTTGATCGCGGCGGGTAACGCGGAAAAATTGGCGCAGTATGCACCTTACCTCAAGGCGCTCGCTAAATTGGAAGAGGTCGCAGTGGTGGCCGAGTTACCCGAAGCTGATGCGCCTGTGATGCTGGTAGAGGATTTCAAGTTGATGTTAAAGGTTGAAATCGATGTCGCCGCTGAAAAAGAGCGTTTGGGTAAAGAAATTGCGCGTCTGGAGAACGAGATCAACAAGGCTAATGCTAAACTCAGGAACGAGAGTTTCGTTGCGCGCGCACCAGCTACTGTAGTTGAGCAAGAAAAAGGCCGTGTGGTCGAATTTAGTGCCAATTTGGATAGACTGAAAACGCAGTTGGCTAAGCTCAAATAACCGCAGGTTGAATCTGGTGATTAGAAAGGGGCGATGAGCCCCTCGCATTGCCTCGCTGGTGCATTGCAAAGCGTATTGATTGAGTAAATGAAGACGGGTGGCTTATGAATAGCAAACGCTTTGCTCTGCCTCCCTGCTTACATAGAATCTGAATGATGTTTAGCCGTATCTCCAAGCAAGCGCTCACAATGGTATTTGCCGTGCTCTTATCAACACAGGCCTGTGGCGGTGATATTGATGTATTAGCTACCCATCTTAGTGCATTGGAAAACACCAGCGACCTAGAATACATCAGGATCGATTCCGGCTCAAAATCGCTACAACTAGGCTACATCAACCACAGAGTCACACAACTCAGAGCTAGGCTCATTCAACTAGGCTACGAGATTGCAAGCGAAGGAGTATATGACAAGGCGCTTGAGAGCGCTGTCAAGGACTATCAAAAATCCATCAACCTGACAGCAGATGGCAAAGTAGGCAAACTCACTTTGTTTAACTTGAATTTGACGCGTGCGGAGAAAATCCACATCATCAAAAACCAGTTGCTGTCGATGAATGAAGTGTTCAGCACCTTAGGGTCGAACAAGTTTATCCTGATTAACATTCCTGCTTATCAGCTCTATGCATACGAGAACGGCACCCCCTCTTTTAGCAGCAAAGTGATTCTTGGACACAAGGAACGTCAGACTCCACTAATGGAAACTTCGCTGACCGGCATTCTCTATAATCCGACTTGGACACTTCCGTCTACGATTATTGAAAAAGACATCTTTAAAAATGGTAAGCTGGACCTTAAATACATCGATGATCATAAGCTGGTGCTGATGGATCACCAGAATAACCTGGTCGGGCCGGATGGCAACGTTTCTTTGAATGACTTTTTATCTCACCGCATTAAGCTGGTGCAGCCTGCCAGCAACAATAACGCGTTAGGCGTCATTAAGTTCCAACTAAAGGACACCCCCGACATTTACATGCATGATACCAACCAGCACATCCTTTTCGAGCGGGACGCAAGGGCGCTTTCATCAGGATGCATTCGTGTCCAGAAGTATCTGGATCTGGCCTCTTGGGCTTTGGGCAAATCGGATAAACACATCATCAAGATGATTGAGGCAGCAAAGACCGTGCCTGTTCGGGTGCAAGCCATCCCTGTTAAAACAGTGTACTGGATGGCAGAAGTTGTGAACGGTGAAAGTGTGCTGTATCATCAAGATGTATACAAGATGAATAGCCTGACTTCTGGTGCCACCTCAGTCAGAAAAACATACAGCCCGTAAGCAAGCACTTACATTTTATTGATGCTATGCACATTCCACATAACACTTCCATGCTTGGCAAGCTCGTTTGTGTGCTTTCGCTGTTATTGATTAACTGGCATGCTGGTGCAGGGGAATCAATTGGCTCGCCTGCAAACGGCTGCCTGACCAACGCCACAGAATTGCCTTTGGATGCATCAGGCTATCAGGTTCTGCGCCCTGAAAGAAACCGGTACTACGGCCACAATACGCTGATTCACTTAATTCAGAAGTTGGGCGAAACCGCGCATCAGGCGCACTGGGGGCAGTTGTTGATCGGCGACCTGTCCGTTGCAACAGGCGGTCCGCTGTTAGATGGCCACCGTAGCCACCAGAACGGGTTGGATGCCGATATTCTCTTTGCGATGCCAGCAGAGCCATTACCAGCATTTGCACTTGCTACTCCGGAAATGCCAGAGATGGTGATGCCAGACGGCAAACACATTGATCATGAAATGTGGCGTGCAGGTCAGGAGCAGCTATTAAAATTAATCGCAGAGGATCCGCAAGTGGATAGAGTGTTTGTTCACGCTGCCATTAAAAAGCACTTGTGTCAGAAAACCTCTAGTGATACCTGGTTAAGGAAAATTAGACCATGGTGGGGTCATACCGAACATCTGCACGTACGCATGCTCTGCCCGAAAGATAGTCCTGACTGCGTCGACACCAACCCTATTCCTAATGGCGATGGCTGTGACGTTGGCTTAGACTGGTGGTTCCAGCAACCCCCGTCTGAGACTGAAGAACTCCATGACCCCGTACCGCCAGTGCGCTGCCGTATGGAAAAGAGCTAGTCGATTAAACGCCTTGCACCGCTCAAGCGGCGCTCATAAGTATTGGCTTCGATCTCATCTATCCCGATAGTGCGGCCTGACTCCGGCGCATGGATGAATTTCTTATCCCCCAGATAAATTCCTACATGAGCAAATAAGCCGCGTTTACTTTTGAAGAAAACCAAGTCACCGGGCAACAGATCTTTTAGGTCGATCTTGCGTCCCACTTGAGACATGGCCATAGCAGTCCTCGGCAGGGTCATATTAATACTATTCCCCACGACAAAGCGCACAAAGCCGCTGCAATCAAATCCACTTGAGGGGGAGTTGCCACCCCATTTATATTTAATTCCCATTAACGTGAGGGCATGGGCGACAATATTAGATGATTTCTGCAAAGACTGATTGAGGATATTGAGATCTGCTGACTCTGACGTCTCTTCAGTCAATGCCTCTACTTCTTGGGCATGGCCTGTATCTAGCTCATCTGCTATTGCAGAAAAGCTACAACCCCCTCCCACCATCAGTATCAAAACAGCAAGCAATTTTCTCATCTTGCGTTGGAATCTCAAATAATCGAGGCATAATTATATGATTTTATTATATTTTTACAAGAGGCGCGCTCGAAATTGAAGTGTAAAATTTTCGAAGGAAAGTATTGCATGGGAGGCTACAAACAATTTGAGCATAGAGGACGAAGTATCATCCAGGCGCTGGCTGGATAGCGATTGGTTATCAGTATTGACGATTTTGCGTGAGCTGCGTCGGAGTTGCTCACGCCAGACGCATTCTATTTTTGGCAACATAATTCTGCAATTTTTGCACTGCAACCTTGAAAACGCCCATATTTTCCTAAAACAGTTCTCAACTATATAAAAATACTAGCTATTTTAAAAATAGCTGGTAAAATTCGCGTCACTCAGTATGGCTTGAAGTAGAGCTGTTACTGAAAAAAGTTTTTTTAACTAGTTAAACTTAAGGAAATAAAATGACACGTTCTGTATTGTTAGCTGCATTGTTGGCTCTTGCTGTTACTGCTTGTGGTGAGAAAGCTGCTGAAGCTCCTGCTGAAGCTGCTCCTGCTGTAGAAGCGCCTGCTGCTGAAGCTGCTCCTGCTGCTGAAGCTGCTCCTGCTGCTGAAGCTGCTCCTGCTGCTGAAGCTGCTGCTAAGTAATTCATTTAGTTAGCAAAAAGTACAAAGCCGACTTTCAAGTCGGCTTTTTTGTTGGCATCAATCTGCTACATTGATTTATGCTTGTTTGGTATGAATATCTGATTTGGATCAATGTCAGTCGTGCATCCCTTAGCGGATGACGCGCCAATCCAGCCCCAAGGATTGATCGGCCACCCCTATCCACGCGTGTTCGCACCCCAAAATGTCCGCTAGGGCTGTTTTCGCCAATAACGGAGTATTGTTCTTTGCGCTGAGATGTGCCGCCACGATATGCTGTAACTGGCTGTTGTCTAACTTAGACAGCAATTTCGCGGAGTCTGAATTCTCTAAATGCCCAAGATCGCCGCCAACGCGCTGTTTTAACATTCTGCTGTAGGGACCATTCTTCAGCATTTCAGCATCATGATTACACTCGAGCATCAGGGCATGACAGCCGCTCAAGCGCTCTTCTATATGAGGTGTGCTTTTTCCAACGTCAGTCAGTACGCCCAATCTAAAGTTTCCGTCAGAAAAACAGCATTGGATTGGTTCGCGGGCATCATGGGGGACAGGGTAGGGCTGCAGTTGAATGTCGCTGATTTCCACGGTTGAATGACTATCGATCACATTCAGTTGCAGGCTGTGCTGGCTTGGAATATAGCGCTCCGCCATTTTTAGAGTGCCATAGGTCAGCCAAATCGGAATATCGAATTTTGCGGCAAATTTGAAAGCACCGCCTGCATGGTCGTCATGCTCGTGCGTAATCACTATTCCTGTTAATTCTTCTGGGGTAAGCGACAATCGCTTTAATCTGGAAGTCACTTCTTTGATACTGAATCCGCAATCCAGCATCAGGCGTGTTTGTTTGACTTCCACTACCAGGGAGTTGCCGGCGCTACCGCTGCCTAGAGAAGCGAATCTCATCGCTGAACCTGTTACCTGCTAGAGGGCGGCATTTATTTCAACTGCTCATACATCAGCGCGATGATACGGTTTGCTGTTGTAGTTTTAACGCGAGTACCCTCGGTATCTACCACGGTAACTACGGATTTTCCCTGTTCGCCATCCTCAACTTTCACGCGATACTGCTTATCCGGATTGGTTTTTTGCTTGTCGTCCGTTCCCCAAAACTTTAGGCTATCAACCAAACTTTTTTCTTCTTTCTTGACTGCAGTTTCTGGTTCTTTCTTTTCATCATCTCCCCAGAATTTTAGCGTCTCAATCAGACCTTTCTTTTTCTTTGGGCTGTCATCAATGTCTACATCGGCATACCTCACGAAGAATACACCTGCTGATCGATTTTTGTCTTCGATGACAAAACCAATTCTATCCAGTGCCAGACCTACACGTCGCCATGCGCGGTCGAATGGGTCATCTAGAATAAGCCTGACGCCACCATCAGACTCCTTGATGACTTCTGCGCGTTTGACTGTAACAGCTTCCGCTAGTATGGATTTAGACTTTTTCTCTTCTACGCCAAGTCTTACCATGAGTCTACGCAACAATTCAGCATCTAACTCATGATTGATAGGCTCGGATTTTTCCTCAGTTTTAGCACTAGTGCGATAGCCCGTTTCGATTTCGCCCATGTTGGTTCTGACTCTATTTTTTCCATCGTCAGGCGCGCCATTGACGGCGCGGTGCGACATATAGATCTCAGTGGTATTTTCTTGGGAACCACGTTCCAATCTGGTTCTGAACTTCTTCTTATCCGCAGCTATTCCAGATAACTTATCCAGCCATTTGTCGAACTTTTCAGTGGCACTCAAGTTTTCTTCTTTTTTAAGCGCATCATTATCGATCCACTCGGTTTCCATAAAGCCTAACTGCGGATTTTCCACACGTACGGCAAATCCCATTTCGTTCCAAAAATCGCGAATGACTGGCCAAACTCTTTCTGCAGGGGCATTCACTACTAACCAGCGTTGGTTGCCTAGTTTCTCCATGCGAACACCATCAGGTGTCGTTAAAATCTTCTCTACGCCGGCTTCTTGACCTTCTTGTGCCTGGCTGTAGGTTGAGAAGCTGGTGCTACCAGGGATAGAGTAAGCGTCGCTGACTGGGCTCGCAGTTAAATCTGGCGGCACCTCGAGTGGGCGCGATCTTCCTGCACCTTTGTAATCAGATTTGTTATCGATAAAAGGAATGCTGTCGCAAGCAGTTAAACATGTCAGCAGAAGCAGTGACAGTGCTGTAAGTTTTGCGCCTTTTAAGTCTACGCGGTTTAACATAATACTGACTTGTTTCATTCAAACCTCTTTTTTTAATTCACTCAATGCACTGCGGAACTACTTAACGAATGCTGACTTTCAGATGACGCCAGCCTGTTTGCAGGCGCCACGCAAGTCATCATGAAATTGTGGCGATAAGCTTACCAAAGGCAGACGTATTCCCGATTTAATCTTGCCCATCTCGGCAAGCGTCCATTTCACGGGAATGGGATTGGCTTCCACAAATAATTTGCGATGGAGTGCAAACAGCTTGGCGTTGATCTGGCGCGCACTGATCACATCTCCTGACATGGCAGCTACGCACATTTCATGCATCAGTTTAGGTGCAATGTTCGCCGTTACAGAGATGACGCCATGCCCGCCTAGTAACATGAGCGCCAATCCAGTGGCATCATCTCCGCTGTAAATCGCAAAGTCTTTAGGCGCGCGTAACAGCAGATCTGTGCCACGCTCAATACTGCCCGTTGCATCCTTGATGCCCACGATGTTAGGGTGCTGAGCCAAGCGTAGCGTCGTATCATTGCTGAGATCACACCCGGTTCTGCCGGGTACGTTGTAAAGAATTTGAGGGATGTCGACTGCATCAGCGACTGCTTTGAAGTGTTGGTACAGTCCTTCTTGTGACGGCTTGTTGTAATAGGGCGCAACGAGCAGGCAGGCATCTGCGCCGAGTTCTTTGGCTTTTTTGGTCAGAAGAATGGCCTCTTTTGTCGAGTTTGCTCCTGTACCTGCAATCACGGGAACACGCTTGTTGGCTTGCTTGACTGCGATTTCAATCAGCAGACAGTGCTCCTCGAAGTCCACAGTCGGAGATTCTCCAGTTGTGCCGACGATGACAATGCCATCCGTACCTTGATCTATATGAAAATCGATCAGTGTATTTAAAGAGGAAATATCCAATTGCCCGTCATCAAGCATTGGGGTGACAATCGCGACTAAACTACCCTGCAACATAGTAAACCTAAACAGTTTTCAATGTTACATTCTAACCTAAAGTAATCACAATTTGCGCAATAAATGGCGAAGCATTCATTGTATAATGCGCTACTTGGTTAGTATGACTTTTGACTCGACCCAATAGGGTTGGAGATGTTATTTTCGCATCTATTCTCACTCCGTGATGCATATGAACTTTCACCACTACATTATGATCTTGATTGGCACGGTGCTCGTGAACAATATCGTTCTGGTCAAGATATTAGGCTTGTGTCCGTTTATGGGGGTATCCAAGAAGTTGGAGACGTCTATCGGCATGGCCGGTGCGACTGCATTTGTGCTAAGCATCGGCTCGATGACAAGTTGGGGGATTAATCACTACTTGCTTGAGCCGAATGGTTTAGCGTATTTACGCACACTATCGTTTATTGTGATCATCGCTGGCGTCGTGCAATTTACTGAAATGGTGATGGAAAAGAACTTCCCACCGCTTTATCAGGCCTTGGGTATTTTTCTGCCATTGATTACAACCAATTGTGCCGTATTGGGTATCCCATTATTGAATGCGCAAGCAAGTCATGGCTTTTTAGAGTCGTTGATTTTTGGTATGGGTGGGGCTTTGGGTTTCTCGCTGGTACTTATTCTCTTTGCTTCCATGAGGGAGCGGTTGGAGGCGGCAGATATTCCTATGCCGCTTAAAGGATCGGCGATTGCTATGGTGACAGCATCATTGATGAGTCTGGCTTTTATGGGTTTTGCTGGGTTGGATAAATACTAGGGAAGCACGGAACAAGTCCACATGACCGCTATTTACATTATGTTGGGACTGGCATTGGTGCTGGGCGTGTTGTTGGGTTTCGCCGCACTTTTATTTAAGGTGGAGGGGGATCCTCTGATTGCACGTATTGATGCGATTCTGCCGCAGACGCAGTGTGGTCAGTGTGGCTATCCAGGCTGTAAACCTTATGCGACAGCGATCGCTAACGGCGAGGCAGATATCAATCAATGTCCGCCAGGTGGGGACGCAGGTGTGCGCGCTTTGGCTGAGCTCATGGGTGTTGAATATAAGCCGCTTAACGCGGAGCATGGGGCGCCTAAGCCGAAATCCGTAGCATTGATAGATGAGAATACTTGCATCGGATGTACGCTTTGCATTCAGGCCTGCCCTGTGGATGCGATTTTGGGGGCGGCCAAGCACATGCATACGATCATTGCTTCGGAGTGTACCGGCTGTGAGCTTTGTCTTGTGCCGTGTCCAGTTGACTGCATTACGATGCAACCAATCGCAGAAACGCCTGATAATTGGAAGTGGAAATATCCAGTGATTCCAATCAAAGCATTATCCAGTGGCGGGGTGATCTGACTTGATGCATTCGATCATACAATTCGTCAGTCGATTGATTTCCAGCAAAAGGATTAAAAGCGGTATTTATCCATTCCAAGGTGGCGTGCATCCAGACGGCCGCAAGGAGGCGTCGACAGCTTCGCCTATTTCCAGATTTCCGATCCCTGATAAGCTGGTTCTGCCATTGCGTCAGCACGTTGGATATATTCCTAAGATTAGAGTCCAGGTGGGGGATTATGTCCTTAAAGGGCAGATGTTAGCCGAAGCCGAAGGCAATGTTTCTGCTGCTATCCATGCCCCGACGTCCGGTACGATTAGTCAAATCAGCGAGGAAGTCATCCCTCATCCGTCAGGTTTGCCAGATATGTGCATGACGTTAATCCCAGATGGCAAAGAGGCTTGGACTACATTAACGCCTATTGACTGGCGCAATCAGCCTAAGCATCAATTGGTCTCTAGTCTGCGTGCATCTGGTATCGTCGGTTTAGGCGGAGCGACGTTCCCTACCCATATAAAAGTGCGTGCCGATGGGAAGTCGCATATCCACACGCTGGTGATCAACGCTGCCGAATGTGAACCTTACATTACGTGCGACGATATGTTGATGCGCGAACGAGCTGATGAAATTGTCAAGGGCATAGAGATTGTTCAGTTTTTGTTGGGGGCTGAACGATGTGTTATCGGCATTGAAGACAATAAGCCCGAGGCAATTGCCAGCATGCAAGCGGCTTGTCATGCCATGGAATATTTGTCGGTAAAGGTTGTGCCGACTTTGTACCCGAGTGGGGATGCGCGCAGGTTGATCCATCTGTTGCTTGATACAGAAATCCCGCATAATAAACGCGCTACAGACGTTGGCGTGCAGGTTTTTAATGTGGCAACGGTATTGGCAATTTATCGCTACCTTGTTTTTGGCGAACCTGCCATTAACCGCATCGTTACGGTGACTGGGGGTGTCAATCATCCGAAAAATTTTGAAGTGCTGTTTGGTACGCCGTTGCGGACGCTGATTGATGCAGCAGGGGGCGCAAAGGAAAATGCTTCGCATTTCATTATGGGCGGCCCGATGATGGGTTTTGACCTGCCTTCGATTGACGTGCCGATCACCAAGGCCGCAAACTGTATTATTGTAGCTACTCCAGAGCTATTTCCTGAGCCGCCGTCAGCATTGCCATGTATCCGCTGCACACGTTGCGCTGATGCTTGCCCTGTTTACCTGCAGCCGCAAGAACTTTATTGGTTCTCGAAATCGGACAATTTTGAGAAGGCTCGCGATTACAATCTGTTTGATTGTATCGAATGTGGTTGTTGCAGCTATGTCTGTCCAAGTAACATTCCCTTGGTGCAATATTATCGTTACGCCAAGAGCGAAATCATCGCCACTGACCGAGCCAAGGAGGCAGCGAATCTTGCACGCGAACGTAATGAATTCCGGCTGTCGCGTATTGAGCGTGAAAAGTTGGAGCGTGCGCAAAAACATGCGGAACGCGCCGCTGCAGGTAAGGCAGAAGCCGCTAAAGCTGAGGCGGTAAAAGCGGAACAGATTCCAGACAATAGCACGCAAAAAGCAAGTAGTACGGGAGCAGATGATGTCAAGAAAGCTGCTATCGCTGCGGCTATCGAGCGAGCAAAAGCCCTGAAGACGGCCGCTGCACAATCTGAACATGCGCCTGTCAATGCATCAAAAGAAAAACTTGAGCAAGTGGCCGCACCAGCTGTGCCTCCCAAAGCAAGCGATGATGAGAAGGTGAAGCAGGATAAGCAAGCTTTGATTGCGGCGGCAATTGAGCGTGCTAAAGCTCAGAAATTAGCTGCCAATCAGGCTGGGAATTCGCCCATGAACACCGATAACGTCAGTCCGGCGGTGCAGGCTGAAATCAATGAAATTGATGCTATGCGTGCAAAGGCAAAAGAACTGATTGATCAGGAAAAGGCCTGATTAAGCTTTAGGGACCTTCGCAAAAGTCTCTTTTAATAGATGATATTTTGATTTGAAAGCATTAGGAAAAAACACTTGAACCGTTCACCTTACATCAGCAACGCACCAACGGTTAGCGTCATTATGCTAAAGGTGTTGTTCGCGCTTGTGCCCGGTATTATTGCTTATACTTGGGTATATGGCGGGGGCATTTTAGTGACATTGTCACTTGCTACGATCACCGCTGTGGCTTCTGAGGCAGCTCTGCTTAAGATTCGTCAGCGACCGATTGCACCACATTTAACGGATTTAAGCGCGGTAGTGACGGCTTGGCTACTCGCATTAGCGCTACCGACTTTGGCGCCTTGGTGGTTGGTTGTAGTTGGCACATTCTTTGCCATTGTGATTGCAAAGCAGCTTTATGGCGGTTTGGGCTACAACCCTTTTAACCCCGCGATGGTGGGATATGCAGTGCTGCTGATTTCTTTCCCAGTCATTATGACTAAATGGCCTGCCCCGTTGATTCTGGCACAGACAAAACTGGGCTTCATGGAACAGCTACAGTTGATTCTGGGCGGAGTACTCCCTGCCAATACACCGCTGGATGCCATTACTTCAGCGACGCCACTGGATTATTTAAAAACGCAACTTATGCTGGAACATGAAATTGCCAGTATTGGTCAGGCACCGATATTTGGGGTGTTCGGTGCGCAAGGTGGGGAGATCGTCACTGGCGCATATTTGCTCGGTGGGGTGTATCTGTTGCAGCAGCGCATTATCAGCTGGCATTTGCCAACGGCATTTTTAGGAGTGCTTGCTACAATGTCTTTTGTTTTTTATGTTGCTGATTCAACGCATTTTGCTAATCCGATGTTTCATTTGATGAGTGGAGCCTCCATGCTTTGCGCATTTTTCATCATCACCGATCCAGTAAGTGGTCCTACGACACCCAAAGGTAAACTATATTTCGCTGCTGGAGTTGCTGTGCTTACTTATTTGATACGCGTTTATGGTGGATATCCAGATGGCGTGGCTTTTGCTGTTCTGCTGATGAATATGTGCGTGCCGTTGATTGATGCACACACCCAGCCGCGCGTGTTCGGGCACAACGATTCAAAATAAACGCTATGCCAGAAACCATCCTCAAACATGCTTCTAAGACCGCGATGACAATGCTGACCTTTGCCTTCGTCGGCACAGCGATGCTTGCTTATGTATTTGGCGTTACGCGGGCACCGATTGAAGCCAGCGAACGCGAGGCGCGGTTGGCACTTTTTAAGCAGATATTGCCGGAGCATGCTTATAACAATGAACTGCTGAACGAAACTGTAGTGATCGCACCTAATGAACTGTTAGGCAATCGCCAAGCGGTCACGGTCAACATCGCAAGGCTGAATCATCGGTTTGCAGGGGTTATTCTTGAGGCGGTCGCTCATGATGGTTATAGCGGTGATATTAAATTACTCATTGCAATCAAAGCGGATGGATCCATCAGTGGTGTGCGAGTGCTGGCGCATAAAGAAACACCTGGATTGGGAGACTATATTGACATTGCCCGTGATCGGTGGATTAAACAGTTCGATGGTGAGTCATTAAATAAAACACTAGCAGCGCAATGGCATGTGAAAAAAGATGGTGGGCAATTTGATTACATGGCGGGCGCAACCATCACCCCTCGTGCGGTCGTGAAAGCCATTCACAAGGCATTGCAGTTCTTTGAACAGCATCAGGCAATGTTATCCGCGACCCACAATAGTGAAAAATCGCTTAAGGATTGATCAAGAGCATGTTTAAAGAAATCAGTATCAATGGCTTATGGAAACAAAATCCTGCCGCTGTACAGTTGCTAGGGCTATGCCCTACTTTGGCGGTGACTTCGACCGCTGTTAACGGCTTGAGTCTTGGTCTTGCTACCGCGCTGGTGATGGCGGCCGCTAATGGGGCAATATCTCCTGTGCGTAAATTCATTCCGAGTGAGATTCGCGTGCCAGTATTTATCCTAGTGATTGCTTCACTGGTGACGGTGATTGATCTGTCCATGAACGCGTTTGCTCACCCGTTGCATAAAGTGTTGGGGATATTCATCCCACTTATCGTGGTGAATTGTATTGTTTTAGCGCGGGTAGAATCCTTTGCCGCTAAGAATGATCCTTTACCGTCGATTCTGGACGGATTCATGATGGGAATTGGTTTGACATTGGTGTTGGGTCTGCTTGGCGGGGTGCGTGAGGTGTTTGGCAAAGGGACATTATTCTCAGGTCTGGATTTGGCGTTCGGTTCTGCTGCTCAACAGTTGATGATCACCGTTATCCCTGATTATCATGGGTTCTTACTGGCAATTCTCCCCCCAGGTGCATTTCTTGGTTTGGGCGCAATCATCGCGTTGCGCAACTGGATGGAAATCAGACACAGTAAGAAATCTACTGCTGTCGGTCATTCAGTCGAACCCGCTGTGAGTCACTAGCAAGTATGAATGCAGAAAAGCGCTTAAAGATATTTCAACGCTTAAGCACTACCATACCAAATCCGACGACTGAGCTGAGTCATGCGAGTACGTTTGAACTGCTGGTGGCGGTCATTCTATCTGCGCAAGCAACAGATAAAGGCGTGAATATTGCAACCAATAAGCTATTCAAAGTGGCGAACACGCCAGAGGCGATACTGGCGCTTGGTCTGCAAGGACTGGAATCGTATATCAAGACAATCGGTCTGTATCATGCAAAGGCTAAGCATATACTGGCAACTTGCCAGATATTGATTGCCAAACATGACTCCAAAGTCCCGAGTACTCGAGTTGCGCTTGAAGCATTACCCGGTGTGGGACGAAAAACTGCCAATGTGATTCTTAACACTGCTTTTGGTGAGCCGACTATCGCTGTCGATACCCATCTGTTCCGGCTTGGTAATCGCATCAAACTAGCTACGGGCAAAAATGTGTTGGAAGTGGAAGAAAAGTATCTGAAGACGATGCCAAGAGAATTTCTGCGTGATGCACATCATTTGCTTATCTTGCACGGTCGCTACGTCTGCACTGCAAAAAAGCCAAAATGTGCTGAGTGTTGTATTGAAGATTTATGCGAATATCTGGCAAAAGAATACAATGGCGGATTCAAGATTGAGTCTGGGAAATAATTGAGCGATTAAAGCGGTTTTTAGGATAATGCAGTAAGAGTAAGTGCCATGAATAGAATTCTATGGCAATAGTGAGATTTCATCTCATGGCACGTCCTTAGTTACTGCCATATTCGGCAGTGTTGGCGTTGTTTTCAGCAGAATGCCCCCTTATGAAGATGAAATAACATGAGCCTGTACAATCCGACGCGTGATCAAGCAAGACAATTCCTATTTGATGCATGGGCTAAATTTAGTCAGCATGCTGTGTTGACAGATTTGGAGAAGATTGCGGTTGAAGTGATGCAGATGCATCCAGAGTATCACGGCATATTAAATGCGCCAGAGCGCTATATGCAACAGCAGTATTTCCCCGAAATGGGCGAGACTAACCCTTTTCTGCATTTAAGTCTGCATCTTTCAGTGATCGAACAAATTGGAATCAATCAGCCTATCGGCATTGCCTCTATCTATCATCAGTTATGTAAGCGACATCAAGATCAACATCAGGCGCAACATGATATTTTAGACTGCTTGGCAGAGACTATCTGGCATGCGCAGCGTAACAACATCCCTTTAGACTCGACGCATTATCTCAAGCTATTACAGGGCAGAATTCAAGGTCAGTAATCATTATCAATAAACCAATGAAGCTGGAGGATCCCATGCAGATTGATGACCAGTGTCGTGCCACAGGGTAGTTCAAACCCCGTCTTGCAAGATGATTGTGAGGCGACTGGTCACGTTCCCACTCAAAAACTTCCGCAAAAACTTACTTTTCTGATCCAGAAAGACTGCCTCGACGGAGATCAATATCAAATATTAACAACTCATGTATGGCAGATGACAGCACGATATTGATCAGCATCGCTGTAGAGATTTTCTTCAGAGAGAATCTGATTTGATGTCAAAGAAGACTATTTTCATAGTGTCATATCTGTCCTGAGAATTGCAGGTACCCCGCATGATACCAATCACGAAGCTGTTCTAGTAGCACTTTGTCCAGCTCGCCTTGACTCAGTGCTTCGGCACTGACAGATCGTTGATCCGCTAGCACTTTCAGCAGCTCAGCAGATGGACTCTCGCAGACAATCCTTTCGCCATTCAAATAAAAGAGATTGCCTGAGAACAGCATTTGACTTTGTAAATGCAAATGAATGCCCAGCTGTATTAACTTATCTTGAAATGACTTTTTAGAAATCTTTTTGTTGGGATTAAATACCACATGCGGCTTTGGTTCAGAAAGATAAGTGCCTAGAAAGGCGGCCACATCCTCTTTTGACCATTTTATTTGATCGAGCACCGCCTTCACCTTGGCGATCATATCGGCGCTGATTTCAGCCGGATGTTGTTGGTAGCCAAGATCAGCATCTTGATATAGACCTGCTATCGTAAGCTGATCCTGATTAAGTTTATCTTGCATGAATCCAAGAAACTCCGTAGCAAGCTCCTGATGCTTCGGTGCGCGGAACCCAATCGAGTAGGTCATGCAATCTACACCATGATCAGAGACAGCAATCCCCCAATGCGCAAGATGAGGTGGCAGATAAAGCATGTCACCCGCTTCCAGTACCCACTCTTCTGCAATATCAAAGTTTTTCAAGATTCTGAGTGGGGCACCTTCAATCAGCGTCAGATCAGTCTGCTCGCTGATGCGCCACAGTCGCTTGCCCTGACCTTGCAATAAGAATACGTCATAACTGTCGAAATGGGGACCAACACCACCGCCATCAGGCGCGTAGCTGACCATCAGGTCATCCAGCCTTGCATGAGGAATGAAGTCGAATTGCTGTAACAGCTCACTGGCTTCTGGCAAAAAATGATTGACGCTTTGCACTAATAGTGTCCAACGGTGGTTTGGATTAGGTTGATCAGGTAAAGCGGCGAAATCTTCATCGTCAAATGGCCCATGCTGTATATGCCACACTCTGTTGATTTCTTCAATGATGCGCGACTGCACCTCGTCTTCACATGCCAGCCCGGCAAGCTCTTCCGGACTCAGCAATCCTGTGAAATGAGGGATGGCATTCTTAATCAGGAGCGGCTTCTTATGCCAGTACTCAACTAGAAATTGTTCCGGTGTTAGTCCGCTCAATAATTGCAATGGTTTGTTTTTAGGAGGCATACAAAGAAACTTATCAGTATTTTTGAATATTATGCCACCGCGCTGCGATATGACCAGCAGTTATTGAGGCAACACAATAGGTAGTGTCAGCGGGTGATGGCTTTTTCTAGTAAAATTACATCATGAACATTTACCCGCTTATCAGGCCATTATTGTTTCACTTTGATGCTGAATCAGTCCACGATCTCACCTTAAAGAGTCTTAAAGCAGCCGAACGCGTAGGCGCATTGAAGTTTCGTGCCTCTCCTCCACCTTGCCAACCACGTCAGGTAATGGGGCTAAGTTTTTCCAATCCGGTAGGCTTGGCCGCTGGACTAGACAAAAATGCGGCGGTGATTGATGGAATGGCTGCGCTCGGTTTTGGATTTATAGAAGTCGGCACGGTCACACCACGGCCGCAGTCAGGCAACCCTAAACCACGCTTGTTCAGAATTGAGGCGGCGGAAGGAATCATCAATCGCTTTGGGTTCAACAATCTCGGGGTCGATCATCTGGTTGAAAATGTAAAAGCAGCCCAATATGACGGCATACTCGGCATCAATATCGGCAAAAACTTTGACACACCCAATGAGCATGCAGTGGATGATTACCTCATCTGCATGCGTAAAGTCTATGCCTATGCCAGCTACATCACCGTCAACATATCTTCTCCCAACACCAAAAACCTGCGCGCACTGCAGGAAAAAGAAACCTTATCAAACCTGTTGCAATCTTTGAAGCTGGAACAGTTAAAATTAACTGAGGCGCATGGACGTTATGTCCCTATCGCATTAAAGATTGCCCCAGACTTGGAATCAGGTCAGGTAATTGAAATCGCAGACCTGCTCATGCTGCATAAAATCGATGGCGTGATTGCGACCAATACGACCCTTTCTCGTGAGAGGGTGCAGGGAATGCGGCATTCCAATGAGGCTGGCGGGTTATCAGGTGCCCCAGTGAGAGAGAAATCCACACTGGTGATTCAGCAGCTATCCAAGCAACTACAAGGCGCCTTACCCATCATCGGTGTCGGTGGCATTCTAAACGGTGCTGATGCAGTAGAAAAAGTGGCAGCAGGCGCAAGATTGGTGCAACTTTATAGCGGCCTCATTTACAAAGGACCACAACTGATCCATGCTGTAAGCAGGGCTCTTGGCTAGTTGTGCTCAATTTGCCAGCTAGGTAGCCGCCAGGCTTGATGGATCGCAACAACTCTGAATCCGCACATCAAAGTCGCCGGCAAGAACACACTAAGCGCCTGAGATAACTGTAGCATGTTTAGTATTACAACCATTAGGCTTCCTATAAAGGCAATTACTGCATACGGCTGGTGATCATAAAATGCCTTAGGAAGCTCATTACAAAAGACATCGCGAAGCACTCCACCAAAAACGGCTGTCACCACCCCCATCAGCACACAAACGATGACAGGCATGTGCATATCCAATGCGATTTGGGTCCCTAGCGCTGTAAATAACCCTAAACCCAGGGCGTCCGGAAATTGAATCGCTCTCACTGTGACTGGTATGTGTTGGCGGCGCATAAAAGTCATGGCTAATAGACACAACAAAATTAACAGCCACAACCAGTTAGCATGCTCTACCCAGAAAAATGGTCTTCGATCCAATAAGACATCTCGTAGTGTTCCTCCGCCAAAAGCCGCGACACCAGCCACCACAAACACACCAAAAGCATCCAGCCTTTTCTGTGCACCTGCAATTACACCAGAGAGAGCGAAAGCCATGGTGGCAGAGATTTCTATTGATAATTGAAAAGCACTTCCAGTCGTCGATACCATACACACCTTTAGTTGATTGAGAGCCTCTCAACCCAAAATGGGCTGAATCATTCGATGATGGCGGGCTCTACTTTTTGTACAGGTTCGAAGGTCAGTTTAATTTCATCTTGATCATTTATGTCTACATGCACTACGCCGCCATCAGCCAGCTTTCCAAACAACAGTTCATCAGCCAATGCTTTACGAATGGTGTCCTGAATCAATCTTGCCATCGGACGAGCCCCCATGAGTGGGTCAAAGCCCTTATTCGCCAAGTAAGACTTGAGCTTATCTGAAAATGTGGCATCCACTTTTTTCTCATGTAGCTGATCCTCAAGCTGGATCAAGAACTTATCGACGACCCTGATCACAATTTCTTGTGAGAGTGCGGCAAAAGAAACAATAGCATCTAACCGATTGCGGAATTCAGGTGAGAACATACGCTTGATGTCAGCTTGCTCATCACCCGCCTGTTTCGAGGCGGTAAATCCCATACTGGATTTGGATAAACTTTCAGCCCCGGCATTGGTGGTCATGATGATGGTCGCGTTTCTAAAATCAGCTTTGCGGCCATTGTTATCGGTCAACGTGCCGTGATCCATGACCTGTAGCAGAATGTTGAATATATCCGGATGCGCTTTCTCAATCTCATCGAGCAGCAATACGCAATACGGGTGCTTTGTGATAGTTTCTGTCATCAGACCACCCTGCTCAAAGCCCACATAGCCTGGAGGCGCTCCAATCAGGCGAGAGACTGCATGACGCTCCATATACTCACTCATATCGAAACGAATGAGTTCAATGCCCATGATGTACGCCAACTGCTTTGCAACCTCGGTCTTGCCCACTCCCGTTGGTCCACTGAACAGAAAGCTCCCTATCGGCTTATTACTTTGGCCCAAACCACTACGTGCCATCTTCACCGCGGAAGACAAGGCCTCAATTGCCCCGTCTTGACCAAACACCACGGCTTTCAAGTCACGCTCTAAGGTTTTAAGTGCACTCCTGTCATCAGCTGAGATGTTCTTAGGTGGAATGCGTGCCACTTTAGAGATGATGTCCTCAATCTCTTTATGTCCAATGACTTTCTTCTGTTTGGATTTCGGTAAGATGCGTTGCGCCGCACCAGCCTCATCAATCACATCAATGGCCTTATCAGGCAAATGCCGATCATTAATATATTTAGCTGATAGCTCGGCGGCCGATGTCAATGCACCCGCAGTATATTTGACACTGTGGTGCGACTCGAAACGTGATTTGAGTCCTTTGAGTATTTCGATTGTCTCGGCTACAGTAGGTTCCACCACATCAACTTTTTGGAAACGCCGTGACAGGGCGTGGTCTTTCTCAAAAATGCCACGGTACTCCTGATAGGTCGTCGCGCCGATACATTTGAGCGTACCATTCGAAAGCGCGGGTTTGAGCAAGTTACTGGCATCCAGGGTGCCGCCACTTGCAGAACCGGCACCTATCAAGGTATGAATTTCATCGATAAAAAGAATCGCATCAGTTTTTTCGGCCAATTGCTTCATCACGGACTTGAGACGCTGCTCAAAATCACCGCGATATTTAGTGCCTGCCAACAAAGCGCCCATATCTAAGGCATATACGACAGCGTTCAACAATACCTCTGGAATGTCTTTTTCAACGATGCGGTGCGCCAAACCTTCCGCGATTGCAGTTTTACCTACGCCAGCCTCTCCCACTAACAGTGGATTATTCTTACGACGACGGCATAAGGTCTGCACGACTCGCTCCAGTTCGGCACCACGTCCTATCAATGGATCGACTTTTCCAGCGGATACCTGCGCATTCAAATTAATGGTGTAGCTCTCCAAAGCACCAGCGGGTGTGCCTTCCGTGTCCGCTTCATGGCTGGCCCCTTCTGTTTTTGCAGGCTCGCTGACTTTTGAGACACCATGTGAGATATAGTTAACGATATCCAGTCGTGTAACGCCCTGCTGATGTAGAAAGAATACCGCATGAGAATCCTTCTCGCCAAAGATTGCAACCAGTACATTAGCCCCAGTGACCTCTTTCTTTCCTGAAGACTGAACGTGCAGCATCGCACGCTGAATAACGCGCTGAAATCCGAGCGTCGGTTGCGTATCAACCTTATCTTGCCCCAATACCGTAGGCGTGTGCTCTTCAATATATTGATTTAGCTCGGTGCGCAGGGTTTCTAATTTTGCACCGCATGCGCGTAACACATCTGCGGCCGTTGGATTATCAATCATGGCGAGTAGCAAGTGCTCAACCGTGATGAGTTCATGGCGCTTTTGTCTTGCGTCCATGAAGGCCATATGCAGGCTAACTTCTAACTCTTGAGCAATCATTTTGACCCTAACTTTCTTTTTTAACTACTTGATGCTATCTAGGCGGCTAACAACTTGCGTTAAGCCACCTCTATAATGCACTGTAGCGGATGTTGCGCTTTTCTTGCGTAACTTACGACCTGGTGCATCTTTGTTTCTGCGATATCTTGCGGATAAATTCCACACACTCCTGCGCCCTCAGTATGAACTTTGAGCATGATCTGTGTCGCTTGCTCACGGTTTTTATTGAAGAGGCGCTCTAACACGTCGACGACAAACTCCATAGGAGTGAAGTCATCGTTTAATAGTAGCACCTTATACATGGGAGGCAATTTTGGTTTTGCAATCTCAGGTTTAAGGGCTGTGTCGTTTTCGTGCGGTGAATTGACCATACGCATCCAAAAATGTTGGAACTATTTTGAGCCAAACTAGAAAAAATTCAAGCATCATTTGACCGCACGAGGGCATCATAATGCGATCAAGCTCAGGTCATTTGCTGAGATTATGGGTATATTTTCACGCTTTTCACGATTCTGTCTTGTGTTTGCATGATTTCCAGTACGTGATTACCTACTTTAAAACTGGTGCTGGATTCAGGAATATCTTCAAAATATTCCAATATCAGTCCATTGAGTGTGCGCGGTCCATTCACAGGAAAACTCAAATCCAACTTTTTATTCAGATCGCGCAAACTACTGCCTCCATCGACCAACCAGCCGCCGTCCTCCGTTCGATGATAGCTTCCTAATTTTGAAGGTGATTGGGTCGTAAAATCCCCGACCACCTCCTCAAGAATGTCTTCCAGAGTGACCAAGCCTTTGAATTCACCGTACTCATCCACCACGAGCGCAATACGCTGATGATTCTCTTGGAACTGCTGGATTTGAGTAAAAAGTGGTGTGCCGGAAGGGATAAAATAGGGTTCACTGATGATTTCCCTAAGCACATCCTTAGCTAACTCAGTCATCGCACCATCGGCATGCAACTCCTTGAGCTGACTGATGACCTTACGTACATACAGAATACCGATGATCTCCTCCTGCTCACCTTCACGAACTGGCAAACGGGTGTGATGGCTACTGGAGATGCGCTGCAATATTTCTTCCAATGGCGCATCAAAATTAATGGTCTCGACCATGGTGTGTGCTGTCATCACATCATCTACAGTAATCTTTTCTAACTCGAAAAGATTCAATAAGATAGCGCGGTGCTTTTGCGGCATATAATGCCCTGCATCGGTCACAATGCTACGCAACTCGTCCATGGTCAGGGATGGCGTTGACTCTCCAAAATTGACACGAACGCCCAATAACCGCAATAGTCCCCCTACAAATAAGTTCACAAACCAAACGGCTGGGTACAACACTTTAAGTAAGGGGTAGAGGATGTAACTACAAAAAATACCAATTTTCTCAGGGTGGGCGGCCGCAATCACCTTGGGAGAGATCTCGCTGAATACCAGAATGGCAAAGGTCACGACCAGTGTGCCCACCATCAGCACCCACTCCCCTTCACCAAACAACTCGACGGTGATCACAGTGACTAGGGTGGCTGAGGCTGCATTCGCAAAGTTGTTGCACAATAAGATCACACCCAGCAGCTTGTCTGTCTTCGCAAGCAATGCACTGGCCAATTTTGCGCCACGATGCCCCTCCTTGACCAAATGTCGCAACCGATAACGGTTCAGTGACATGAGGCTAGTCTCCGCGATGGAGAAGAAGCCTGAAATAAGTAGTAGCAAGGCTAGAGCGCCTAATTGCCATGAGATGGGGATATTGTCCAATGAGCGAGTCTAAACGATTGAGATAGCTGAAGTGTATATGCGAGATGGTTGTTTAAGCAAGTATCAAACGCAAGCATGGCTTTCCCATCTTACAATGTTAGCCTGCTGGAAGGGGCTCTAACCAAAATTGGGGCATTTCCTGTGGGAGCCATGAGAGTTCGAATCATCCAGCATCGACTGGTCAGGGACTCTTGCACTTTTTAAAGCCTGAATGAAAACACTGTCTATGCAAAAGTGGCCTGTGTCCCGTCTTGTTTCGTTACACAGGAGAGTGTCTTTGATAAGCACTATTCTACTGGCACCTAAGGCTGGTGGGGATGTTGTTGTGAATGTGGAAAATCAATCGCGGGGTTGGTGATTGAATATTGGTTTTTTTGGCGTAGTGCCAATCGACAGGTATAATTAAGAATCAAATTACTTAATTTTTAGGAAGGTGGCGATGGCTAAGATGGATAACAAAAAGGTTGCAGGGTGTACGATTTTGACTGCGGTTGTAAGCGTAGCAGGTGTGGCACTGCTCATTTTCGTTTGGGGAAAGTTGTTTGGCCTGACTGATGTGATAGAAGTAGCACCGCCTGTTGTTGTGGAATCAGAATCGGATGCCAATATCAAACCAGTGGCACAAATTGAGGTGGCTGCGGCAGTCGAGCCAGGTGCGGCAAAAGCTGAAAAGAGTGGTGAAGAAGTGGTGAAGGCAGTTTGTGCGATGTGTCATGCCGCAGGTTTAATGAATGCGCCAAAAATTGGTGATAAAGGGTCGTGGGGCCCTCGCGTTGCTCAAGGTTATGATATTTTGGTTAAGCACGCCGTTGAAGGTATTCGTACCATGCCAGCACGCGGTGGCAATTCAGCACTCACGGATGGTGAGGTGGCCGCTGCAGTGAAGCATATGGCGAACGCTTCTGGCGCTTCCTTTTAAGCTAAAACCGCATCTCAACGTGTTTAACTGCGGTTTCTGGGCTTAAGGTAGCTCTCGCTTGGGATGGCAAGCCACTTGACAACCAAGTGGCTTTTTTATTCGGAACGGTACCAAGACAATGGCAAGATACGCAATAGGGGACATTCAGGGCTGCTTCCATACTTTTCAAGCTTTGCTTGATCGCATTGGATTCAATGCCCAAACGGACCAGCTTTGGCTCGTCGGAGATTTGATTAACCGCGGTAGCGGATCACTCGAGGTATTGCGCTGGTGCTATGAGCATCAGGATAGTCTGCGCGTAGTGCTTGGTAATCACGACTTGCATGCATTGGTTGTCATGAATGGAATTGTTCCACCGCACAGAAATGACACTTTAAACGCGCTGTTGCAATCCAAAGATCGCGACGTGTTATTTGATTGGTTGCGTCATCAGCATCTCGCCTATCAGTGTGGTGATTATTTAATGGTGCATGCGGGGTTATTGCCACAGTGGACTGCTGAGCAGGCAATGCGTTATGCAGGGGAAGTTGAGGCTGCGCTACAGCAAGATGACTATCTGCATTTCTTAAAGCATATGTATGGCAATCTGCCTAATCACTGGAATGCATCGCTCACTGGGGTAGACCGTTTGCGTGTTATTACCAACGCAATGACGCGGCTGAGAGTATGTACGCTGCAAGGTGAGATGGAGTTCAAGTTTAAGGGAGAATTGCCAGATATACCTGAGGGCTATGTGCCTTGGTTTGATGTTCCTTGTCGCGCCAGTCAGGATGTGCAGTTGATTTTTGGGCATTGGTCTGCGTTAGGGTTACATCAGCGCAAGAATCTTTATGCGCTGGATACAGGGTGTCTTTGGGGGGGGGTGCTAACTGCAATGAATTTGGAGACTAAGCAGATTGCACAGGTTGATTTGCATCCGCTGGATAAATCAATGAAGATCAAGAAATAGAATTAAAGGTTCAGTTTTTTTCGAATTAACCCTTCAACATGCAACGTCAATTCACGCCTGTCCATAGATAGGTATGCTTCATGTGCAATAGGCGGTAAGAAATGCAGAGCAACCACGGGTTGCTTTTGCTTGAGCACAAGGCGTATCGATTCTACCATGGTGGTTTCTCCCGCATAAGCAACTTGGGTATTGATGCTGCCGTCAGTCATCGGATAGCGGATGGCAACTGGCCACACGGTCGACTTGGCAAGGATGGCCGATTGAATCAAGCTGGTTTTGAAGGGCTTGATTTCAGTGCCGTCTGTTGTGGTGCCTTCTGGAAAAAAACATAAATTATCCCCAGATTGCAAACTCTGGTGTGCCATTTCAATTGTTCGCTGGGCATCTTGTTTCTTGGTGCGGTCAGTGAATAAGGTATTCGCCTTGCCAGCCAGATAACCCAAAACGGGCCAATGTTTGATTTCAGATTTCGCGATAAACCGCAGTGGCGTGATACTGTTCAATGCAAGAATGTCAATCGAAGAAACATGATTGGCCACAAACATGGTGTTGGACATTTTTGTGTTTTGCTGTGGGACATGCCCCATTGTGATCACTTTGATGTTGAACGCCGCAACTAGACGACTACACCACCAGCGAATCAAGCGGGGCTTGAGCGCATTGTCGGCCAGTGGGAACACGGTAGCCATGATGATTATGCCGTAGGTGGTAAGCCAAATCACGTGAGCTATCCTGAAGCAACGCACTATAACGTTCGTCTGAGTTGGGTGCATATAGGGGTAAGAAAATCTAGGTGAATTCACTGGAAGTGGGATTGCATTTTACATGAGACGCACTGCTTTGTATCCCGCAGGCACCACCAGTTTTTTCCAATGCACATGAGCCTAAAGGCGCATAAATCTGGATCATGGAGACATGATAGTGACTTTACAGACGCTGGTGTAAATCCTCGTCTTTATAACGGGCAACGCACAGATTCTTTCCCTCTTGCGGGCAAGGCATGTTGAACTGACGCAGAACACAGAGGTATAAAGTATACTTTGTCTATCAGGATAGACCATGGCAGCGTTGCATTAATGAAAATATCAATGAATTGCTATGCCAGTACTTGCCAAAAAGGGGAGTCTTGAGCGTATACGGCCAGGAAGATTTAGATGCGATTGCGTGTAAACTGAATATCAGGCCACGCAAATCGTTAGGTTTCAAATGCCCTGTGGAGTTGTTTGCGCCAGACGCGTTTGATTTTAGGCAACATTATGCTGCTTTTGCACTGCAACCTTGAAGCTACCCTACAGTGTCACTGCGCTTCAGTCTAAAGTGATTTATAGTATGATTTGGTGACCATGCCTAGTATTGGTTAACATGGATCAATCGCTTAGTTAGAACAGGATGAATACGCATGACTTACAGTATGACGGGCTTTGCCGCGCTGGAACAGCTTATAGAAAACGCAACCTTGGTTTTGGAGTTGCGTGCTGTTAATAGCCGTTATCTCGATGTGCATTTTAAGCTGGATGAATCCCTAAGAAATTTCGAGCCTGTCATTCGGGAGTTGTTGAGCGCAACACTCAGTCGAGGTAAAGTGGAGTGCAAGATTCATCTGATGCAGCGCACACAATCAGTACATGCGCCGCAATTGGATGAGCAGTTGATGCAGCAGTTGGCCACGATGCAAGCCAAGGCGCAGAGCTATTTTCCACGGAGTAGGCCGTTGAGTATTGCCGATATTTTGTGTTGGCCAGGCGTGGTGCAGGGGAGTGAGCTGAATCAGGAAGCATTGCAGGAAAGTGTTAGAAAGCTGGTGCAGCAGGGGTTATATGACTTAAACGCATCACGCGCCCGTGAGGGAGAAAAGCTCAAGGCAATTATTCTAGACCGCATCGCCCAGATTGAAGCCTTAGTGGAAAAGGTAAAACCATTGTTGCCGGCCTTGAATAAGGAATATCAGGCCAAGCTGGAACATAAATTAAACGAAACCCTGAAAACTATTGATCATGAGCGCATTGCGCAGGAGTTGGTGTTATTTGCTCAGCGTATTGATGTGGATGAAGAGTTAGGACGATTGACTGCCCATGTGTCTGAAGTGAAGCGCATTCTAAATAGCAGTGCGCCAGCAGGTAAGCGCTTGGACTTTCTGATGCAGGAGTTTAACCGAGAAGCCAACACCCTCGGATCAAAATCTGTTTCTGTGCAAACCACGCAAGTGTCGATGGACTTAAAGGTGCTAATAGAGCAGATGCGGGAACAAGTACAGAATCTTGAATAACCTATGATATCCTGTACAGCCAACTTGAATGGTCTAATTTAAAAGGAAATGGACTCAATGCTTGCGGGCAACCTTTTTATTATTTCAGCTGCTTCCGGAGCAGGTAAAACCAGCTTGATTAAGGCGTTGCTGGAGCGTGATTCACATCTTAGACTTTCCATCTCGCATACGACGCGCAAGCCAAGACCTGCTGAAGTGAATGGCGTGGATTATCATTTCGTGGATGATGCGACCTTTCTGAAAATGCTGGGAGATGCTCAGTTTCTAGAAAGTGCTGAGGTACATGGTGCACGTTACGGCACATCGCAGGATGCTGTCGATGGCCCGTTGCAGGCTGGTTTTGATGTGGTTTTGGAAATTGATTGGCAAGGTGCTCAGCAGGTAAGACGTTTGTTTCCTGCTGCGGTCAGTATATTTGTATTGCCCCCTTCACTGGAGACCTTGGAGCATCGACTCAATGGGCGTGGACAAGATAGCCAAGAAACGATTTCTCGGCGTGTCGCAGTCGCGCGAGAGGAAATGAGCCACGTGGGAGAGTTCGATTATGTTACAATCAACAATCAATTTGACGAGGCTTTGCAGGATATCGCTGCAGTCATTCGAGCGCAACGGCTTAAGGGCGTAGTGCAACTTAAGCGTTACGCACATTTAGTTCAAACACTCACTTAAACCAGCCGTCCATGCCCATGTTAAATGGGAAAAATGTTTGGGTCGGTTTTTTGTTTTAATAAGGAAACACCTTTATGGCACGTATTACAGTAGATGATTGTTTAGAAAAAATCCCTAACCGTTTTCAGCTGACGTTGGTTGCTGCGTATCGCGCGCGTCAATTGCATAATGGCGCTGAGCCACAAGTCAACACGCATCATAGTCGTGATAAATCGACAGTTATTGCGCTGAGAGAGATTGCTGCAGGTAAAGTGGGTGTTGAAATATTGACTCACAGAAACCATTGATATCTTAGTGTTTGGCAGTGAGTTCCCATGTCTAAAACCGCGGCCAATCTCAAGGCGGAATTAGCAAAGCCAACTACAGATCCCTTGTTGCCCGCTGATAATGAGGGTTCTGCACTCACATTACGTCTTAAGAAATACCTTAAACCCCAAGATATCGAACAAGTCTGGGAAGCCTATCGTTACGCTTGCCATGCGCATGAGGGCGTCGTGCGTAAAACCGGTGAGCCTTATATCACTCACCCGGTGGCAGTGGCTTGTATTCTGGCTGATTTGCACATGGATATGCCGACCATCTTGGCGGCGTTGCTACATGATGTGGTGGAAGACACGGAGATCACCACACTTGATATCAAAGAAAAATTCGGTCAGCAAGTGGCTGATTTGGTGGATGGGGTCACCAAGCTAGACAAAATAGAGTTCCAAAGTGCCAGTCAGGCGCAGGCGGAGAATTTTCGCAAGATGTTGCTGGCCATGTCGCAGGATGTGCGCGTCATCTTGGTCAAATTGGCAGATCGTTTGCACAATATGCAGACGCTTGAGGTCATGCGACCTGAGAAGCAAAAAATTATTGCTAAAGAAACGCTGGATATTTATGCGCCGATTGCCAATCGGCTCGGATTAAACTCAATCTACCAGGCACTGGAGGATTTGAGTTTTGAATATCTTCATCCAATGCGCTATCGGGCGATTTCACAAGCGATTATGGCGGCACGTGGAAACCGTAAAGAGGTCGTCAGCAAGATTCTAGATGCTATCAAGCATCAATTGGGTCATTTTAAAATTGAAGCCGAAGTCACCGGTCGGGAAAAACATCTTTACAGCGTTTATAAAAAGATGACCAGCAAGGCGACGCCTTTCTCCCAAGTGTATGATATTTATGGTTTTAGAGTGATCGTCAAAAATATGCCCAGTTGCTATATGGCGCTGGGGGCGTTGCATGCCCTATATAAGCCTATACCGACCAAGTTTAAGGATTACATAGCGATTCCCAAAGCCAATGGATACCAGTCGTTGCACACCACCTTGTTTGGTCCTTTTGGCACGCCTATAGAAGTGCAAATCCGCAGTGCCGAAATGCATAGCATTGCCGATGCCGGTGTGGCTGCTCATTGGCTGTATAAGGCGAGTGATGCACAGTTGACAGCGTTACAGCAGCAAACCCATCAGTGGTTACAGCGTTTGCTAGATATTCAAAGTGAGAGCACGGATTCGCTCGATTTTCTGGAGCACCTCAAAATTGATCTGTTCCCGGATGAAGTGTATGTATTCACACCCAAGGGTAAGATTCTAGCGCTACCAAGACGTGCAACCGCAGTTGATTTTGCTTACGCCGTCCATTCTGATATTGGCAACAGCTGTGTCGCAGTACGTATCAATCACGAACTGGCACCGCTAAGGTCAGAGCTACATAACGGTGACCATGTTGAGATTGTCACTGGATCAATTGCTAAGCCTAACCCTGCGTGGCTGAATTATGTGGTGACGGGCAGGGCGCGTGCGCATATCCGTCATTTCCTCAAGATGCAGCAATCCACGGAGTCTTCACATCTGGGCGAACGCATGCTGAATCAGGCGTTAAGGGCCTTGCATGTAGAGCCAAGCCAGATCACGAAAGAACATTGGCAAAAACTGATCCGAGATTACGGTGTGAAGAAAAAAAGCGAGATATTGTCCGATATCGGTTTGGGTAAACGTCAGAACGTCATGGTGGCACATCAATTAGTGGCGATGACGGATGATCATGTGGAGAAACACACCAAACTGCCGGCCAGTTTGTTAGACACCATTACCATTCGAGGCACTGAAGGCATGGCGGTGCAGTTCGCGCCTTGCTGCAGGCCGATTCCAGGTGATCCGATTCTCGGCTTCATCAATAAAGATAAAGGTTTGATCATTCATACGCATGACTGTTCCAGTGTGCGTAAATTTAAGCTGGACCCTGACAAATGGCTGGATGTGGAGTGGGAGCCGGAAAGTACGCGTTTATTTAAAACTAATCTTTGTTTAACGGTCGCCAATCAGCCGGGGATGTTGGCCAAGATCGCATCAGGGATTGCCGATGCGGAGTCTAATATCGATAGCGTCAGCGTGGAAGAGGCAGATGGCAGTGTTTACGCGAATTTGTACTTTACGGTGCAGGTGAAGAGTCGCGTACATTTGGCTGAGTTGATGCGGGAGTTACGTAAAATACCGGATGTTGTGCGAATTAATCGTGCCAAGAGCAATGTCAAGGGGAATTCTAAGTCGGCTTTGCAGTAGCGAAGCCTAATCGTTAACTGAAAAGCGAATTAAAATGAGCACAAATGCAAAACAAGTGATTCAAACACAAGACGCACCGGCGGCAATCGGTACGTACTCTCAGGCAGTGAAGGTAGGCAATACGGTGTATCTTTCAGGTCAGATCGGTCTTGATCCAGCCAGCATGCAAATGGTGGAGGGTATTGAGGCACAGGTGCATCGTGTGTTTTCAAATCTTAAAGCGGTCACTGAGGCGGCAGGAGGAAGTCTTGCTGATGTGGTGAAGCTCAATATCTTTTTGACAGACTTATCACACTTCACTTTGGTCAACACCATCATGGCCGAGTACTTTAGTCAGCCTTACCCAGCGCGCGCGGCGGTAGGCGTGGCTTCGCTCCCAAGAAGTGCGTTGGTGGAGGCGGATGCCGTGATGGTAATCTAGTGGAGGGCACTTCTATAAATGCAGAGTTTGAGATGCAGTATTACCCGAAGGCAATGCAGTCATGCGATCAAGTGGTTTTGGCGGGCAATCAGCAAAACTGATGCTCGCAAAAAATGGATTGATAGAAGTGCCCTTGATGGATGGCTCTATTCGAATGCTGTGGCACGTTAAGTGACACAACTTGCTTTCATCAAGGCTTTCAACAAGCCGCTACTTTCTAGTCTAGAGAGATTGGGCATCAGAGATCTGCAAGGTCTGTTGCTCCATCTCCCGCTGCGGTACATTGATGAGACTCGGGTCACGCCGATTCGTGATGTGCGAACAGGAGAGTCCGTTCAAATCGAAGGCATGGTTGTGCATGCTGAGGTCAGCTATAAGCCGCGCAAAACCCTAATCGCAAGACTGGAAGACGCAGGCGCTCAGATCACGCTGCGCTTTCTGAATTTTTATCCCAGTCAAATTGCCACCCTCAGTGTGGGGAATCGTTTGCGGGTGTATGGTGAGGTGAGGCATGGTTATTTCGGTTACGAAATGGTACACCCGGCCTGCAAAAAGGTCGGAGAGGTCACTACGGTAGCCGAGACGTTGACCGCTATTTATCCGACCGTGTCTGGTGTAGGTCAGTCGCTCGTCCGCAAGGCGATTCGCATTGCGCTTGAACAGGGTGATTTGGAGGAAAGCTTACCGGAAGAGTTTTACCAGAAGCTGCATCTGCCCCGTTTTGAGCAGAGCATACGCACTTTGCATCACCCGCCACCAGAATTTGATCTACAGGCTTTGGAAAATAAAACATCAGTATACTGGCGTCGGCTGGCATTCGATGAGCTATTGGCACAACAGCTTTCGATGCGCAAGCATTATGCCAAGCGCCGCAGTGTCAGTGCCCCGAAGTTCACGCCCTCTCAGCAACTTGTTCCAGCCCTGTTAAAAAGCCTGCCTTTTGCATTGACTGCTGCTCAGCAGAGAGTCTCACTGGAAATAGAGCAGGACTTGACACAGCCACACCCGATGCGGCGGTTACTACAGGGGGATGTTGGGAGTGGCAAGACCATAGTGGCTTGTATGGCCGCGATGCAAAGCATAGAGAGTGGCTGGCAGGTGGCATTGATGGCTCCCACGGAGATTCTGGCCGAACAGCATTATCGCAAGATGCTCACCTGGCTAAGCCCGCTTAAGGTAGAGATTGCTTGGCTAACAGGCAGCCAAAGCAAAAAAGAACGTGAAGTCACTCTGGCCAATATTCGCAACGGGGTGGCGCAGCTGGTGGTGGGGACACATGCTCTGTTTCAGGAAGCGGTACAATTCAAGAATCTGGGGCTTGCGATTATTGATGAGCAGCACCGCTTTGGTGTGCATCAGCGCTTGGCTCTGCGTCAGAAAGGGCAACTAGAGCCGCATCAGTTGATGATGTCAGCGACCCCAATCCCACGTACTTTATCCATGAGTTACTACGCAGACTTAGATGTGTCGGTGATTGACGAGTTGCCACCTGGGCGCACCCCCATTATGACCAAGTTAATTTCCGATATCCGACGCGATGAAATCCTACAGCGTGTGCGTGAAGCCTGTGTGCAGGGTAGTCAGGCATACTGGGTCTGCCCTTTGGTAGAGGAATCAGAGGCATTACAGCTGGCGACAGCGCAAGACACCTTTACACTAATGCAGGCGGCGTTTCCAGAGTTAAGCATTGGCTTGGTACATGGTCGCATGAAGCCTGCAGATAAGCAGGCGGTGATGTTAGCCTTTGGTGCGGGGAAGTTGCAACTGTTAGTGGCAACAACAGTAATTGAAGTGGGGGTAGACGTTCCCAACGCCAGTTTAATGGTGATCGAGCACGCAGAGCGCATGGGTTTGTCTCAGTTGCACCAGTTGCGCGGTCGGGTGGGGCGTGGTGCGGCACAAAGCACCTGCATTCTGTTATACCAGAACAAACTGTCCGAAACAGCTCGTGCGCGTTTAAAAGTCATCTATGAAAGTAATGACGGCTTTGCTATAGCACAGGCAGACTTGAATATCCGTGGGCCTGGTGAATTGTTAGGCATTCGTCAAAGTGGAGTGCCCATGCTAAGAATAGCTGATTTGACGCGCGATGTGGATTTGCTAGAAGCAGCAAAGTCAATAGCCAAAGGATTGCTACAACAATATCCACAGGCTGTTGAACGGCATCTTGAGCGTTGGATGAATCGTGCTGATGAGTTGGTAAAGGTTTAGCTCCGTATAAAAATAGGCGCGCATCATGCGATAATCACGCTTGTGAAAATGATCAAAGACGCTTCTACTTATCGCTCTCCCTGGATGGTCAAGCCGGTGTTGGCGCATCAATATCAAGGCTGGTTGATTGATAAAGGGTCATTAACGGCGCGGTTGCAGAGAAAGTACGCGCAGTTTTCAGTGCAAGCACTCAGTGTCCATTATGGCAAGCCCTGCTTTGATGAACTTCGGCCACTAGGATTGCCGATGCGTGAGCGGGCGTTGGTCAGAGAAGTGTTATTGTTGGGAGATTATCGACCGGTGGTATTCGCGCATAGCGTGCTTCCGCGTGCCAGTTTGCGTGGCCTATGGCGTGGCTTAGGTCGTCTCGGGAATCAACCTTTGGGAGTACTGTTGTTTGCAAATCCGAAAGTAAAACGCACGCAGTTAAGTTATAAAAAATTAGGCGCTCATCACGTACTGTATCGGTCTGCACTGAGGCACACGGGCAGCACCCCGCCCTATCTTTGGGCACGGCGTTCCGTGTTTAATTTGAATGGAGCTACCATGATGGTCACTGAAGTTTTTTTTCCTCATATCATTAAGTCATGAATCTCAATATCATCCGTCGCAAGATAGATGCTTATGAGCGCTTGATGCGCTTGGATAAGCCCATTGGGATTCTGTTGTTGTTGTGGCCTACCCTTTGCGCGCTGTTGATTGCGAGTCGTGGAGAGCCCTCGTTGTCTGTAGTGTTAATTTTTTTCACAGGTACGGTGCTGATGCGCAGTGCAGGTTGTGTGCTGAACGATATTGCAGATAGTCGCTATGATGGTTTGGTCGAGCGTACTCAGCACCGCCCGCTTCCTAACAATGAGGTGAGCAAGAAAGAGGCTTATTTACTGGCTACCGGATTAAGTCTGATAGCGTTTGCTCTGGTAAGTTTCTTGAATGCACAGACAGTGATGTTGTCGGTTTTAGCTTTGTTCCTAGCTGTTACTTACCCATTAACGAAACGTTTCTTTGTAATGCCACAGGCGTATTTGGGCATCGCCTTCGGTTTTGGCATCCCTATGGCATTTGCCGCGATTAACGACCATGTTCCTCCTGTCGCGTGGCTACTGCTGATGGCGAATGTTTTTTGGGCAGTGGCCTATGACACAGAGTATGCCATGGTGGACAGAGAGGATGACCTAAAGATCGGCATTAAGTCATCGGCTATCACCTTTGGTCGTTTTGACGTGATGGCTGTGATGGCTTGTTATATGACCACGCTGGCGCTATTGGCATTGGCTGGATATTGGTTGCAGCTGAGTGTGGTCTATTATCTTGGATTGGTCTTTGCGGCAAGCATCTCGCTTTACCATTTTTCACTGATTAGGCAGCGTAATAGGCAGGATTGTTTCAGAGCGTTTCTGGGTAATAACTGGTTTGGATTGGCTGTGTTTGTCGGCGTGGCGCTACATTATCACCCACGTGTATGGTCGCTATTTGGGTAAGTTCCACTCAATCAAGTTAGTTGTTTTAGCATTGCCTTCTGCTTGATCCTTGGTGCCATCCGGCGACTTGATTGACCCATTTGATTCCATTGGTTGATCTTTGTTCGCCTCAGTTCGCCTGCTTAGTGTTTTTATGGACGGCTTAAAAGTCGTGATTCAAAGTCCTTGCAAATCTTAAGACAAAAAATAAAATTCAATTCTGTTTGACAGAACATATTGCTTTGGCATAAAATCCGCCTCTTAATTTTTTAGCTCATAGTATTGGTAACACGATGAAGACCTTTTCAGCAAAATCACATGAAGTGAAGCGCGACTGGTTTGTGGTTGATGCCACAGACTTAGTGTTAGGCCGTTTGGCTAGCGCAGTTGCACACCGTTTGCGTGGCAAACATAAAGCCATTTACACACCTCACGTAGATACAGGTGATTATATTGTCGTGATTAACGCCGACAAGATTAAAGTGACTGGCGATAAAGCAAATGATAAGCTTTACCACAGACACTCTGGTTATCCAGGTGGCATCACCACAACATCATTCTCTAAAATGCAAGACCGTTTCCCAGGTCGTGCGTTGGAGAAAGCGGTTAAAGGCATGTTGCCTAAAGGTCCTTTAGGTTATGCAATGATCAAAAAAATGAAGGTTTATGCGGGTAGTGAGCATGACCATGCGGCACAACAACCGCAACCATTGACCATCTAAGGATAATTAAAATGATCGGTAAATATAATTACGGGACAGGTCGTCGCAAAAGTTCAGTGGCACGTGTATTCTTAAAGGCTGGAAAAGGCAACATCATCGTTAATGACAAACCAGTGGATGAGTACTTTTCACGTGAGACATCACGCATGATCTTGCGTCAGCCACTCGAGTTGACCAATAACACAGCAAGCTTCGATATCATGGTTAACGTGATCGGTGGCGGTGAATCAGGTCAAGCTGGTGCAGTGCGTCACGGCATTACACGTGCTTTGATTGACTACGATGCGGCGTTGAAGAGCGCGTTGTCAAATGCAGGATATGTGACACGTGATGCGCGTGAAGTTGAGCGTAAAAAAGTTGGTTTGCGCAAAGCGCGTCGTCGTAAACAATTCTCTAAACGCTAATGCTTTAAACGCTCAGGCGCTAGAATTAAGAAAAGGTCGCTTAGGCGACCTTTTTTATTGGATGAAGAGGCGACTGAGCATATAATCTAGACATATATTCACTGAAAAACTATATGGCACATAAAAAGATCAAAGTAGGCATCGTCGGCGGCACTGGTTATACCGGTGTTGAATTGTTGCGCTTATTGGCGAGACATGCCGAAGTGGAGCTGACGGCAATTACATCACGCGGCGATGCAGGCTCGGCAGTGGCAGAAATGTTTCCCAGCCTGCGCGGATATGTAGATTTGGTCTTTTCTGATCCAGCGACGGTTGATCTCAGCGCATGTGATGTGGTGTTTTTTGCAACGCCACATGGTGTGGCGATGAGTCAGGCGCAAGCGCTTTTGGCAGCGAATGTGAAAGTGATCGATCTGGCGGCAGATTTTCGTTTGCAGGATACTGCAGTTTTCGAAAAATGGTACAAAATTCCGCACAGTTGTCCGGATATATTGCGTAAAGCAGCTTATGGTATTCCTGAACTTAATCGTGAACAGATTCAGTCTGCACAGGTGATTGGCAACCCTGGTTGCTACCCGACGACAGTATTGCTAGGCCTGGCGCCGCTGTTAGAGCAGGGCTTGGTTGATTTTTCTGCACCGATAATTGCCGATTCAAAATCTGGGGTATCTGGTGCAGGCAGAAAAGCTGAAGTGGCAACATTATTTGCCGAAGCGAGTGACAGCATGAAGGCGTATGGAGTGGCAGGTCATCGTCACCACCCTGAGATTCTTGCACAGTTGAAACAACTGGCCGGTCAAGAGATGCAGTTCATTTTTATGCCACACCTTATTCCAATGATTCGGGGCATGTTGTCAACAATATACGTTAAACTGTCATCTCAGGCAAAGCATGTGGACTTGCAGGGGTTGTACGAGCAGCGTTATCAACATGAGCTCTTTGTGGATGTGATGCCTGCTGGGAGTCAGCCTGAAACGCGGTCGGTGCGCGGGTCAAATCAGATTCGTATTGCACTGCATCAGCAGGCTGCATCGGGCTATCTGACGCTCTTGGTTGTGCAAGATAATTTGGTTAAAGGTGCTGCGGGACAGGCTATTCAAAACATGAACATAATGTTCGGTCTGCCTGAAACCATGGGCTTGGAAATCGTTCCCTTGTTGCCGTAGTTGGGTCAAAGCATGAAACCTGTAAGACGTAGGATCAGAAGGCATTTTGGATTGACGGCGAAACAGGTCGCGATTCGCTCTAAGCGTCCTTGGTATTTTCAGTGGGTGGTCACGGGGTTGTTGGTTTTGTCTGGATATGCAGTGGCTTATTGGCAGTTTGCAAGTGGAGGCGAGAATCTGCACGAGAATTTACGTCAGACCAGTCTTGAAAATCAAGCGCTGAATACCAAGATAATACGGGTAGAGCGTCAGTTGCAAATTGAGCAGGCGGCTCAGGAAAATTTGAGTAAAGAGTTAAATCGTGTACAAGATGAGAATATGCATCTTAAGGAGGATTTGGTTTTTTACAAGAAGATGACGAATGGCAGAAACAGATAGTTTGAATGGATGGGGGCAGTATGTTTTTTAAGAAGAGCAGTCGAATACAGAATAGTATTGATACACTTATTGGCGCCGATACGCGAGTGGAGGGCAATATTCATTTTTCAGGCGGCCTGCGCATAGATGGAACAGTGATAGGCGCCGTGACTGAACCAAGTGACAGTCCGAGTACTCTGATACTGAGTGAGCATGGGCGTGTGGAAGGTGCAATCACGGCATCCAAAGTAGTTATTAATGGAACGGTACTGGGCCCAGTGCAGGCCGGTCAGTTTATAGAATTGCAAACAAAATCGCGTATTACGGGTGATGTACACTACAATTCTCTAGAAATGCATACAGGTGCAGTGATTGAAGGCGAATTGGTCTACCTAGGTGACCGTTCGGAATAATTGGTGAGAAGAGCCCTGCAATTTTATTGAAATATTTAGGAGTAAATGATGAACACAGCAGTAGAAAATTTAGAAATCCCCTCACCATTGATTTTTACCGATAATGCAGCAAAGAAGGTTAAAGAGCTCATTGAGGAAGAAGGTTCGCCAGATCTTAAATTGCGGGTTTTCGTAAGTGGCGGTGGATGCTCAGGCTTTCAATACGGCTTCACTTTCGAAGAAGAAGTGAATGAAGATGATACGCAAGTGGTAAAAGACACCGTCACGCTGTTGATTGACCCGATGAGCTTGCAGTACCTGATGGGTGCAGAGATTGATTATCAGGACAGCTTGCAAGGTTCTCAATTCGTGATTCGCAATCCGAATGCGACCACGACATGTGGTTGTGGCTCTTCTTTTTCGGTCTAATTTAGTAGATGGGGCGGTAAAAAAACCAGGCTATAGCCTGGTTTTTTGTTAGGGGGCATGGCGTTGATCTAAACTTAGCTTTGGACTAATTTAGCGTTGGTCTAATGGGACAAATTCTCGTCTAGTCTGTCCCATGTAAAGTTGGCGCGGTCGCCCAATTTTAGCTTCAGGATCAGAATGCATTTCAGACCATTGCGCAATCCAACCACCGGTCCTTGCTAGCGCAAAAATCGCAGTGAACATACTGTTAGGAATGCCCATTGCTCGCATTACAATACCCGAATAGAAGTCGACATTCGGATAAAGTTTTCGGCTGACGAAATACTCATCTTCTAGGGCGATCTTTTCTAATTCCATTGCCAGTTTAAACATAGGGTCGTTGTTGAGACCCAATTCATCCAGCACTTCATGGCATGTCTTGCGCATGATCTTTGCGCGAGGGTCCATATTGCGGTAGACGCGATGACCAAAGCCCATGAGTCGGAAACTGTCGCTTTTGTCTTTTGCACGCTTGATGAACTCACCGATTCTGGAAACATCGCCAATCTCCTCCAGCATTTTTAGCGTGGCTTCATTTGCTCCGCCATGGGCGGGACCCCAAAGCGAAGCAATCCCCGCAGAAATGCATGCAAACGGGTTTGCACCACTGGAGCCAACTAGGCGTACAGTAGAGGTTGAAGCATTTTGTTCGTGATCTGCATGTAGGATCAAGATGCGCTCAAAAGCTTTTGCCAGTACGGGGTTAGGTGTGTATTTCTCACATGGTGTGGCAAACATCATGTGCATGAAATTTTCCGCATAATTCAGGTGATTTTGCGGATAGATAAAAGGTTGTCCCAAGTTATATTTGTAGCTCCACGCAGCAATGGTCGGCACTTTCGCTAGCAGGCGGTGGGCGGAAATTTCTCGGTGCTTGGCATTTTGGATCTCCATCGAATCAAAATAGAATGCGGATAGAGATCCGACTACACCAACCATTACGGCCATTGGGTGCGCATCACGCCTAAACCCACGGAAGATGTTGCTCAACTGATCATGCAACATCGTGCTGCTGGTAATGGTGTCGGTGAACTGTTTTTTTTCATCAGGGTTCGGTAATTCGCCATGCATGAGCAGGTAGGCCACCTCCAAGTAGTCGCAATGTTCCGCCAGTTGCTCGATCGGATAGCCATGATGATAGAGCAGGCCCTGTTCACCATCAATGAACGTGATACTGGAGTTGCAGGCTGCGGTAGACATGAAGCCTGGGTCGTAGGTGAAGACGCCGTGTTTGCCTAAGGTGCGAATATCAATCACATCATTGCCTAAGTTGCCTGAAAGGACCGGCAATTCAATCGGCGTTAAGCCGTGATTAAAAGTAAGTGTTACTTTAGTTGGTTTGTTCGTCATGTGTATTCACAATGCTTGTCATGGTACTGAGCTGATTATACTTTAATCGATCTGCTTTGAAAAAATGATTGCTTGAGTTCATGGCTGTTGTTGATAGATGGCACCCAGAATTCGAGTACCTTTAGCACCAGTGACTGCGGGCAGGTTGGCCGTTTGACGAGATAAGCACTGTTTAGCCAGCCAAGCGAATGCGACGGCCTCTACCCAGTCAATGCCTATCCCCAATGTATCAGTGGTAGCTAGTTTTCTTTCCCCCAGTAGCGCTTGCAAATCACTTACCAACAGTGCATTTTTTGCGCCGCCGCCACAAAGATAAACCTCATCAACATCATCGCAGAGTTCGATCAGGGCGCTGTAAATACTGTGCGCCGTGAGTGCAACTAGTGTGCGTGCTACATCCTGAGGCTGATAACCCTTGTTTGCAAGATGGCTGTTTAGCCAAGTTTCGTTGAACAAGTCTCGCCCAGTACTTTTGGGGGGCGGCATTGCCAGATAAGGCTCTGTGAGTAGCGTAGATAATAATGGTTTTATTACGCTGCCGGTTGCAGCCCACTTGCCATTGGCGTCGAAGTCCATATCAAGATGTCGCTTTGTCCACATATCTAGCAACATGTTGCCTGGCCCAGAATCAAAGCCAAAGACCTCGCCGCTCGCTGACAGGTGGGTGATATTGGCGATACCGCCTATGTTAATGATGGCTCTGTTGAGGTGTTGATGGGAAAATAGTGCTTGATGAAAAGCTGGCACCAAAGGCGCGCCTTGTCCACCGGCAGCAATATCTCGACTTCTGAAGTCTGCAATAACTGTAATGCTTGTTAGTTCTGCCAGTAGTGCAGAGTTGCCAATCTGCAAAGTAAAGCCCAGTTCAGGTCTATGTCGTATAGTCTGACCATGACAGCCGATGGCGACAATATCATGGGCAGATAGATTGGAATTTTTCAGCAGTTGATTAACGGCATCGGCATACAGTCTGGCCAGTTGATTGGCGATGATTTCTGCAGTTTCTAATTCGTTATTGGTGGGGTGCTGCAGTGCCAGTATGGCACTGCGTAAAGGTGTTGGGTAAGTCAGGTAATGTGTAGCGATGACTTTCGGAGGAAGATGGTCTGTCGTTGCGTCTTGGAAATCGACCAATGCGACGTCAACCCCATCTAGGCTAGTGCCAGACATCAGACCAATAAATAATGTTCCCACCATGGCAGGGTTTACTCTAAAGCAGCAATATTGCTGGGGCCTAACAGCCTTAGCTGAGCGGAAAACTGATTACTGATTACATCAAATTCGGCTTTTACGCGTGTGCCGGTAGGCGCTGCCATCTCTATACCTTTATGCCAGAACGTCTGTGTGACATTACTGGTAAGTGTCTGCGGTGAAACGCCGAAAGCTGTGTGGATGCCGAATAGCGGCAAGCAAGAAATAGCCAAAACCCAGCGCAACTTCACTTTGCGCCTAGTCTTTGGCACTGAATTGTTGATGTTTTGAGCTAGAATAGAGAATTGCGTTGAGTAGTGCTTAAAAAGCTCGTCATTTTTCACGGGCCAGCCTTGTAAATAGATACTTATGGGGAAATACTAACAGAAAACGTAATGAAAACAAATAAATGAGTATATAAAACCATACGATTGAGGGCGTAAACACGTGAACATTGATATTAACCAACAGCTTGCCGTGATCAAGCGTGGTGCGGATGAGTTGTTGATAGAGTCAGAACTGGTCGAAAAAATGAAAAGGGGGAAGCCGCTTAGGGTAAAGGCAGGTTTCGACCCAACAGCGCCCGATCTGCACTTGGGGCATACCGTACTCATCAACAAACTGCGCCAGTTTCAGGAGCTGGGTCATCATGTATTGTTCCTGATCGGAGATTTTACAGGCATGATTGGCGACCCTACTGGCAAAAGCACGACACGTCCGCCACTAACGGCAGAGCAGGTGCAGGAAAATGCGAAATCATATGCTGCACAGGTATTCAAAATCCTCAAGCCCGAGCAAACAGAGGTGGTGTTTAATTCAAAATGGCTTACAGAGATGGGGGCGGCAGGCATGCTGAAGCTGGCATCCAGTTACACGGTTGCACGGATGCTGGAGCGAGATGATTTTACTAAGCGCTTCAAAGGCAATCAGGCGATAGCGATTCATGAGTTTTTGTACCCCCTACTACAGGGGTATGATTCGGTCGCGCTCAAAGCGGATATCGAATTGGGTGGAACAGACCAGAAGTTCAATTTGCTCATGGGGCGAGAGTTGCAGAAACAGGCGGGTCAGAGCCAGCAGTGCGTGTTGACCATGCCGTTGTTGGAGGGGTTGGATGGCGTCAACAAGATGTCCAAGTCACTCAACAACTATATAGGGATTGCCGAAGCACCGGAAGTCATCTTTGCTAAGATTATGTCAATTTCCGATGAGTTAATGTGGCGCTATATAGAATTGCTTTCGTTTGAGTCTTTGGCGACGATTGCCCAGTGGAAGGCGCAGGTCGAATCTGGTGAGAATCCGCGTAATATTAAAGTGCGCTTTGCTCAAGAAATCGTGACGCGATTCCACAGCGCATCCGATGCTGAGAGGGCCTTGCTGGATTTTCAGACGCGCTCTAAGGGGGGTATTCCAGATGACGTGCCGGAGGTGGAAATTACGATAGATGCAGAAACTATAGGGGTGGCTCAACTGTTGAAACAGGCAGGCTTGGTGGCGAGCACATCTGAAGCGTATCGAGCAATTGAGCAAGGGGGCATTAAGCTGGACGGGGAAAGGGTGTCAGATAAGGCATTGGTTTTGGCAAAGGGCATCACTGTGGTGGCGCAAGTAGGCAAGCGTAAATTCGCAAATGTAAAAATATTGTAACAATTCAAAAAAGGGCTTGACCAAAGACATGAGCCCTGTAAAATGCGCGCCTTCGCTGATAAACAAGTTGGTGAAGGCGCGGTAAAGCAGTTCACAATCTTGCAAAAATAAATTTAAAAATTATTTACGAATTTAAGATTGACGGTTTTAAATATGGCTGTATAATGCGCACCTCGTTACCGAGAAGCGGTAGTGAAGGCAGCTTAAAGTGACGCACTTTAAGTGGATAAAGAGATCTTTAACAAAATAACAACTGA
>Ga0194120_10001433_pt1 | contig 43490 bp, 38 predicted proteins | sample TA2MahCa65mmetaG_FD_148642 | JGI IMG/M metagenome (GOLD analysis project Ga0194120, IMG submission 148642) | Freshwater microbial communities from Lake Tanganyika, Tanzania - TA2015019 Mahale Deep Cast 65m | ecosystem: Environmental > Aquatic > Freshwater > Lake | place: Tanzania: Lake...
AAGTGCGGAACGATTTTCTCCCATTGCTCGTCACTGAACCAGAACAAGTTCGCGTCCATGGCCTCGGCCTCCATCAAGTCGACCAAGCCACTGAACCAAAACATGGTTAATTAGGTCTTAACCCTAAGCCGTCGAATTTGCGATCGGACGCGAAGGCGACATGGTCCACGTCGAGATTGAGGCCCATGCCGATGGCGTCGGTCGCGACGATATAGTCGACGTCGCCGTTCTGATAGAGTTCGACCTGCGCATTGCGCGTGCGCGGCGACAGCGCGCCAAGCACGACGGCCGCTCCGCCCCGCTGGCGCTTGATCAGTTCGGCGATCGCATAGACCTCTTCGGCGGAAAAGGCGACGACGGCGCTGCGCGGCGGCAGCCTGGAGATTTTCTTGTCGCCCGCAAAGGACAGTTCCGAAAGTCTCGGGCGCGTGAAGATCGGCGCGCCGGGAAAGAGTTCAGAAACGAGCGGCGCCATCGTGGCCGCCCCGATAAGCAGCGTTTCCTGGCGTCCGCGCCAATTGAGCAGCCGGTCGGTGAAGATATGGCCGCGGTCGAGATCGGCGGCGAGCTGTATTTCGTCGATAGCGAGGAATTCCGCCTCGACGCCGCGCGGCATCGCTTCGACCGTCGCGACCCAATAGCGCGGCGCGCGCGGCTTGATCTTTTCCTCGCCGGTGACGAGCGCGACATTGTCGGCGCCGATGCGTTCGGCGACGCGATTATAGACTTCGCGGGCGAGTAGGCGCAGCGGCAGGCCGATGACGCCGGAAGAAAAGGACAGCATCCGTTCGATGGCGTGATGCGTCTTGCCGGTGTTGGTGGGGCCGAGCACCGCAGCGACGCCCCTGTCGAACGACCCTGCGCGGGGAGCGGCGCGGCTCGCCGGATCGGACGGCGCGATTGTCATTTTTCTTGCTGCCTGACGCGAGCGTGGAGCCCCTTCGTCTCATATCGAAACTTGGCGCCGTGTGCGAATTTACTTTCTGAACAGCCTGCGAACGAATCGCGCCCGAATCGCTGACTCTCGTCGAGTCATGGTCTGTTCCGACAATATATGGACGCTGGCCCAACAAAAACACTAGAAATTGCAGATCAGGCGCGCCATAGGGCTAGGCGAAGGCGATCGTGCGAATGTCGCCGACGGACTCCTTTCGCCGCTCCTGTCAACGGTGAAGATTCGGCGGTCCATCCCGTTGCTGTTAAGTTTTGGGATCAAGCGGGAACGTAGCGGGCACGAATCAGCGTTGGGTATTGGTTGGCGTTGCGTTCCGGCCGATTTCCGCAGCCGTCGGGCGCATCGCTCCGGCGGCGGCGCGCGAAAGCGTCCCAAATGGACGGGCGTTCTTAACTTTGCGTCCTTGTTTGGGACGGCCGATCAAAGCCGCCCTAACAGTCGCTCGGCATGGCTCGTGACGTCGAGGCGCCTCCGCCGGCGCAGCGCCCGCGCGCAATTGGTAAACGGGGCGGTCGCGAAACCATCGGATCGAATGTGGCGAACGGGCCGCCGCAAGATCCTAGAACTGTGGCTGGAGGCGGCGCCTGACCGGGGCGCCGAAGGCGACCGCGCTGAGAAATATCTCGCAGAGGCTGGAGCGGGTGAAGGGAATCGAACCCTCGTATTCAGCTTGGAAGGCTGCTGCTCTACCATTGAGCTACACCCGCGCGGCGCCGATTCTATGCCAATCCGCGCGACGCTTGGCAATGGGCGCGCGGGCGATGCATTTCCCATTTGACAGCGGCGCGCGACGCCACTAACCGGAGCGCCCACATAGTCTCTCCATACAGGCGGGGCGTTCCCACGCCGCTTCTCGAGGACCATTCGACCGTGGCCAAACCCGAACTCGGCGCCAAACGCCAATGTCAGTCCTGCGGGACGAGATTTTTTGACATGAATAAAAATCCGATCGCCTGTCCGAAATGCGGCGCGATCTATCAGGTTGTCGCGCTGACGCGAACGGCGGCGCGCGCGATGCAGGAAGAAGAGAGCGAAGTCGAAAAAGAGAATCCCGACACCGTGTCGCTCGAAGAAGTCGAGGAAACCGAGGCCGCCGCGGAATCGCTGGACGTCGAAGATGAGGTGGAGATCGAAGGCGACGATGCGGAAGACGACACTTTCCTCGAAGAGGAAGAGGGCGACGACGACGTCTCCGGATTGATCGACGGCGATATCGAAAGCGACGAGGAGACCTGAAGCCCGGTTCGCCGCCCTTGCGATCGACTGAAGCCGCAGCCGGAGCGGCGGATTCAGCAGGGCGATCGATGGGCGGCGATCTGTGAAGGCGGCCGCTGCGACCGCCGCTTATTTGGTGCGACGGCGGCGCTGCTGTCCGAGACCCATCTGTTTGGCGAGGTTGGAGCGCGCCTTGGCGTAATTGGGCGCAACCATCGGATAGTCTGCGGGAAGCCCCCACTTTTCCCGATAGTCTTCGGGCGACAGTCCATATTGCGTGCGCAAATGGCGCTTGAGCGACTTGAACTTCTTTCCGTCCTCAAGGCAGACGATGAAATCATTTGTCATCGACCGCTTGACGGCGACGGCCGGTTTCGGCGGCTCGGCGGGCGCCGTCGAAGAACCGACGCCAACGCGCAACAGGGCGTTGTAAACTTCGCTGATCAGCCCGGGCAATTCTCCGGCGGGGACCGAATTGTTGCTGACATAGGCGGAGACGATGTCGGCTGCGAGTTCAATGTTGTTGGTTTGAGTCATTGGATTGCTCACCACTTCCTTTTGAGATCGACGCTGCCCCCACCGGCCTTGGTCAATGCTTCGCTGCATAAGAATCGCCACTCAACCGTTACTTGGAGATTGCCTAACAGAATGCAGAGACTTCATCAAGTAATATTATGCACTATTGCCACGACCTGATTCTCCACAGTTGATCGGCGGCGATTGGGGGCTTTACGGCCGCGACGGGCTAATGTTTTCCTTTTTTATAACTTTTTTCACCGTTGGAGGCGCCGCTTTGGGCGCGAGCGCGCAGGGGGAGAGGTCGACGTGACTGAGTTCAGGGCCATTCGCATCGACAAGGGCGATCACGGCCATCACGCCGACTATGTCGTCATGCGCGCGCGCGACTTGATGGCAGGCGACGTCGACATCGACGTCGCCTTCTCGGCGATCAATTACAAGGATGGTCTCGCCGTCACCGGCAAGGGAGCGGTGGTGCGCCGCTTCCCGATGATTCCGGGCGTCGACCTCGCCGGTCGAGTAACGCGTTCGGCGCATCCCGATTTTGCGCCGGGCGACATCGTGGTCGGCGCCGGCTGCGGGCTGGGCGAAGCGCATTACGGCGGCTTTGCGCAAAAGGCGCGCCTTTCGGGCGACTGGCTCGTGAAACTGCCGCCGCTGCTGACCATGGCGCAGGCGATGGCGGTCGGCACCGCCGGACTGACCGCCATGTTCTGCGTGATGGCGCTGGAGCGTCATGGCGCGCGGCCGGAGGATGGTCTCGCGGCGGTTACGGGCGCGGCGGGCGGCGTCGGCTCATTCGCCGTCGCGCTGCTCGCCAAGGCCGGATGGCGCGTCGCCGCCGTCACCGGACGAGCGGCCGAAGCTGACTATCTGAAACGCCTGGGCGCAAGCGAAATCATCGGCCGCGAAGAATTCGCCGCTCCCGGAAAGCCGCTGCAAAAGCAGCATTTCGCCGTCGGCGTCGATACTGTGGGCGGGCTGGCGCTCGCCAATCTTCTCGCGCAGACGCGTTTCGACGGCGCAATCGCCGCCTGCGGCAATGCCGGCGGCATGGAGCTTCCGGCCAATCTCGCGCCTTTCATTCTGCGCGGCGTCGCGCTGCTTGGCGTCGAAAGCGTGCGTCCGCGCATCGCTCTGCGGCGCGCGGCGTGGAGGCGAATCGCTCAGACTCTCGATCCCGTCGCGATCGACGCGATGAGCGAAATCATTCCCTTCGACGCGGCGCTCGAGCGCGCCCGCTCGGTCGTCGACGGCAAGATTCGGGGCCGCATCGTCATCGACATGGGGTTGAACCTTCCGCCAGGGGATGCAGAATAGCTGGGTTCGCTCGAACGAGGAGCGCTCGACCCGGACGCCGATCATTCTGGCTTTCCGAACTCCGTTCTTGAAACGGCGAAGCTAAACCTTTCCAAAATCGCGCGAATCGTCGCATCGTAACGGCCCTTTCTCGACAAGCGCGCCTGTCTCGGCTCTAATGCCGGCGAACGGCCCGCTTGGGCCGATTGTTTTTGTTGAGGCTGCTCGCCGCGCTGGCGCGGCCCAGAAGGCTAAATGCGCATGAGTTCGGCTTTCACCAAGGAACAGGACGACGACAATCCGCGCGAGGATCTGCCTGACCGGCCGATCAGCCCGCACCGCAATCTGGTGACGGTCGAAGGCCTGCAGCAGATCGAAGGCGAGCTGGCGCGCCTGCAAAAAGAGATCGAACGCGCCACGGCGGCCGAAGACAATCACGCCCTCGCGCTGGCGCAGCGCGATCTGCGCTATTGGACCGCGCGCCGGGCGAGCGCCGAGGTCATCCGGCCGATCGCCGATCATTCGGCGGTCCGCTTCGGACACCGCGTCGTCGTCGAACTCGATGGCGGCGAACGCCGCAGCTTCCGGCTGGTCGGCGAGGACGAAGCCGACCCGACGAAGGGCCTAATTCCCTATGTCGCGCCGCTCGCAACGGCGCTGATGGGCAAGTCAGTCGGCGACAGGGCGGAGGTCATCCACCACAGTGCGCGGATCGTGGAGATCGGCTAGGGCGATCAAACTCCAGGCAAAATTCACTCATGCGATCGTCATGCTTGCGGCAGGGAGCCACGCCGAAATTCTCTAAGGCGCGCCGCCTCGCTATGTTAGTCAATGACGATGTCCGATCTGTTCCAAGCCGCGAAGCTCGAAGACGACGCGCCGCGTCCGCTCGCCGACCGGTTGCGGCCGACCCGTCTCGAAGAGGTTGCCGGCCAGGATCATCTGCTTGGACCTGACGGCGCGCTGACGCGGCTGATCCGCGCCGGCGCGCTCGGTTCGCTGATTTTCTGGGGACCGCCCGGCACCGGCAAGACCACGGTCGCGCGGCTGCTGGCGCATGAAACCAGGCTCGCCTTCGTGCAGATTTCGGCGATTTTCTCCGGCGTCGCCGAGTTGAAGAAGACGTTCGAAGCTGCGCGCGCCCGCCGCGCCGCCGGCCAGGGGACCTTGCTGTTCGTCGACGAGATTCATCGCTTCAACCGCGCCCAGCAGGATTCGTTTCTGCCGGTGATGGAGGACGGCACGATCACGCTCATCGGCGCGACGACCGAAAACCCCTCCTTCGAACTCAACGCGGCGCTGCTGTCGCGCGCGCGCGTGATGATCTTCAAGGCGCTCGATGAGGCGGCGATCGAGCGGATGCTCGAACGCGCCGAAAAGACGGAGGGCAGGCCGCTGCCGCTCGACGCGGACGCGCGCGCGGCGCTCGTCGGCATGGCGGACGGCGACGGCCGCGCGGCGTTGACGCTGGCCGAGGAAATCTGGCGCGCCGCGAAGACCGGCGAAATCTTCGATCGCGCGGGGCTGGTCGAAATCGTGCAGCGCCGCGCGCCGATTTACGACAAGGCGCAGGAAGGCCATTACAATCTCATCAGCGCGCTGCACAAATGCGTCCGCGGCAGCGACCCCGACGCCGCGCTCTATTATCTGGCGCGCATGCTCGCCGCCGGCGAAGACCCGTTGTTTCTCGCGCGGCGCGTCGTGCGGATGGCGGTCGAAGACATCGGCCTCGCCGATCCGCAGGCGCTCGTCGTCGCCAACGCCGCCAAGGACGCCTATGATTTTCTCGGCAGTCCGGAGGGCGAGCTCGCGCTGGCGCAGGCGGTCATCTATGTGGCGACCGCGCCGAAATCCAACGCCGCCTATGTCGCCTATAAGCGCGCGCAGCGCGTCGCCGAGGAGAAGGGCTCGCTGACGCCGCCAAAAGTCATTCTCAACGCGCCGACGAAATTGATGCGCGACGAGGGCTATGGCGCGGACTATGAATATGACCATGATTCGCCCGAGGCCTTCTCGGGCCAGAACTACTGGCCCGATTCGCTGCCGCGGCAGAAATTCTACCGGCCGGTCGAGCGCGGATTCGAGCGCGAGATCGCCAAGCGCCTCGACTATTGGGAGCGCTTGCGCAAGGAGCGCGGCGACTGATCCGCCGACGTTCGCGGTTCCGGCCGCTTTCCGTATTAATAACCGTGGCATGTGCGAAAGAGCCGTGAGCGCTCGCATGGACCGCGCCGGGCAACTCCTTTAAGGAATGAAAGCAGGACGCGCGATATCCCCCATATTCAGCGCGGCGGCCAATAGCTCGAGCGGCGCGCCAATGCTACCCCCTGAACATTATTCATTACGGAGCCGATTCACGTCGACCATGACCCGTAAACGGTCCGCTCTCCTGGTCGCCCTCATCGCAAGCCTTGCGATCGGCGCCGCATTGCCGTCTCTCGTGAAAACCATCGGCGCCCTGATCGGCCCTGACCGGCAAAACCAGGCGACCGAGGCGGCGACCGCTGAAGGAGAGGTCCGCCTTTCCCCGGCTCAGATCGAAACGTCGAAAATCCTGGTGAAGGCGGTCGGCCCAGGCGACATTTCCCGTCAGCTCACGGCCCCCGCCGCCGTCACGCCCGATCCCGACAAGATCGCGCGGGTCGCGGCGAAGGTCGCGGGCGTCGTCGAAGAACTGCGCAAGCGGCTCGGCGACAATGTCGTGCGCGGCGAAACCATTGCGATCATCGACTCGCGCGAAGTGGCGGAGGCGAAGAGCGAATATCTCGCCGCGCTGGCGAATTTCGATCTTCAAAATGTGCTCTTTCAGCGCGAGAAGGGACTGTTCGAAAAGAAAATCACCGCCGAGCAGCTCTTCCTGAAAGCCAAAGCGGTCTTTATGGAAGCCAAAGTAAAGCTCGATCTCGCGCGGCAAAAACTCGCCGCGCTGGACATGAGCGAGCAGGAGATCGCCGCACTGCCCTCGCAGCCGATCGCCGAGCTTCGTCGCAAGGAGATACGCGCCCCAATCTCCGGGCGAATCATCGAGCGTCTGGTCAACATCGGCCAACCGGTCGGCGGCGAAGGCCAGGCGAAGGAACTCTACGTCATTTCGGATCTCTCGGTCGTCGAGGCCGAGATCGCGGTGCCCGCCGCCGACCTTGGCCTCCTGCGCGAGGGACAGGAGGTGCGGGTTCAAAACGCCGAAGGGCGTGTCTTCGAAGGCAAGATCACCTACGTGAACGCGATGATCACGAAGGAAACGCGCAGCGGCAACGTACGCGCGCGCTTTCCCAATCCCGATTTCTCGCTGCGGCCTGGCAGTCTCCTCGACGCCGAAATTTCGCTCAAGCAAGCGCGGGTGAAGCTTAAAGTTCCGCGCTCGGCGGTGATGATCATCGACGGCAAGCCGAATGTCTTCGTTCGTACGGCCGTCGGCTTTGCCAAGCGTGAAGTTGAACTTGGGCGGGGCGACGACAGTTCGGTCGAAGTCGTTTCCGGCTTGACGCCAGGCGAAGAGATCGCCGTCTCCAACGTCTTTCTGTTGAAGGCGGAACTCGGCAAGCAGAGCATTCCGGAGGAATGATGCGCGTCGACGGCTTCGCTTGCTCGACGCTCTGGCCGGCGCTCGCGCCATGCGCCGCGCGCGGCGCATTGAACGCCGGCGGTCATCGATGATCAAGAATCTCATCGCGCTCTCTGTCCGAAACCGTTGGCTCGTCGTCTTGCTGACGGCGCTCACCGTGCCGCTTGGCGTCTGGTCGCTGATGCGACTGCCGATCGACGCGGTTCCCGACATCACCAACAATCAGGTGCAGATCAACGCCTTCGCGCCTGCGCTTTCCGCCTTCGAGATCGAAAAGCAGGTCACCTATCGGGTCGAGAACGCCATCGCCGGCATACCTGGACTGGAATATACCCGCTCCCTCTCGCGCAATGGCTTCGCCCAGGTGACGGCCGTATTCGGCGACAATGTCGACATTTATTTCGCGCGCCAACAGGTCGCCGAACGCTTGGCCATCGCCAAGGAGACATTTCCGCCCGGCGTCGAATCCCACATGGGCCCGGTCGCGACCGGCCTGTCCGAAATTTACATGTGGTCCGTCGACTATGCGCCGCGGACCGGCGAAAAGCCGGCAAAGGACGGCGAGCCGGGCTGGCAGCGCAACGGCGATTATCTGACGCCGGAAGGGCAGCGACTGCATACGCCGCTCGAACGGACCGCCTATCTGCGAACCGTGCAGGATTGGATCATCCGGCCGCAATTGCGCACGGTGCCCGGCGTCGCTGGCGTCGACTCGCTCGGCGGCTACGTCAAGGAATATCACGTCCAGCCCGACCCGGCCAAAATCTTCGCGCTCGGCCTGTCCTTCGCCGATCTCGCCGGCATTATCGAGCGCAACAACATCAGCCGCGGCGCCGGCTATGTCGAACGCAATGGCGAGGGCCTGGTCGTGCGCAGCCCCGGCCGGCTGGAGTCGATGGACGACATCGCCAAGGTCGTCGTCTCGACGCGCAATGGCACGCCGGTGCGCGTCGAGGACATCGCCGAGGTGGGCGTCGGGCGTGAATTGCGCATGGGCAGCGCCAGCATGAATGGCGAGGAGGTCGTCATCGGCACGGCGCTGATGCTGATCGGCGCCAACAGCCGCGAAGTGTCGAGCGCCGTCAATGCCAGGATGGACGAAATCCGCCGCATGTTGCCGCCCGGCGTCGAAGTGCGCACGATCTTGAACCGCACAATTCTCGTCAACGCCACAATCAAAACGGTCGCGCTTAATCTTGTCGAGGGCGCCGCGCTCGTCATCCTCGTGCTTTTTGTCATGCTCGACAATTTCCGCGCGGCGCTGGTGACGGCGATGGTCATCCCGCTGACCATGCTTTTGCTCGGCGTCGGCATGTATGCCGGCAAGATCAGCGCCAATCTGATGAGTCTCGGCGCGCTCGATTTCGGATTGATCGCCGACGGCGCGATCATCGTCACCGAGAATTGCCTGCGCCGGCTGTCGCAGCGCCAGAACGCCCTGGGCCGCGCGCTGACGCTCGAAGAGCGGCTGACGACGGTCATCGACTCGGCGGTCGAGATGCGCCGGCCGACGGTCTACGGACAGGCGATCATCATTCTCGTCTATGTGCCGATCCTGACGTTTTCCGGGGTCGAAGGGAAAATGTTCCATCCGATGGCGATGACCGTCATCATGGCGCTTGCATGCGAGTTCGTTCTTTCGCTGACCTTCTTTCCGGCAATGATCGCCATTGCGCTTTCGGGACGCATGCATGAATCGGAAAACGTCGTCGTTGCCGCGCTCAAACGCGCCTATGAGCCGATCTTGAAATGGGCGATGGCGGCGCCGATGAAGCCGATCGCCATGGGCGCCGGCGCCTTCGTTTTTGCGGCGCTTCTCTATCTGACGCTCGGCGAAGAATTCGTTCCGACGCTCGACGAGAAAAATCTCGCCATGCAGGCGAATCGAATTCCGAGCGCATCGCTCACTCAGGCGCAGGGGATGCAATTCGACATTGAACGCGCGCTGCGCGGCTTCCCCGAGGTCGACTACGTCTTTTCCAAGACCGGCACCGCCGAGATCGCAACCGATCCGATGCCGCCGAATCTGACCGACACTTTCATTATGCTGAAGCCGCGCGAGGAATGGCCCGACCCGCACCTCGAAAAGGCCGCGCTGATCGAAAAGATGGAGGCGCGGCTCTCGCAGCTGCCAGGCAACGCCTATGAATTCTCGCAGCCGATCCAACTGCGCTTCAATGAACTGCTCGCCGGCGTGCGCGGCGACATTGCGGTGAAAGTGTTCGGCGACGATTTCGACGTCATGCTGAAAGCGGCCAATCAGATCGCCGGCATTCTCAATTCGGTCAAAGGCGCCAGCGACGTCAAGGTCGAACAGGTCGTCGGCTTGCCGATCCTCGATATCGCCGTCGACAAGGCCGCGATCGCGCGCCTCGGTTTAAGCGTCGGGGCGGTGCAGGATGTGATCGGCGCCGCGATCGGCGGGCAGAGGGCCGGCGTGGTGTTTGAGGGCGATCGCCGCTTCGCGATCGTCGTTCGGCTGCGGGACAATTTGCGCGAGGATGCGCAGGCACTGGAGTCGATTCCGGTCGCGCTCCCCTCGGCGGCCGGCGCGGCGCCGGTCGTGCTGCTCAAGCAGGTGGCGAAATTTTCGATCGTCGACGGACAGAATCAGATTTCGCGCGAGAATGGCCATCGCCGGGTGGTGGTCTCGGCGAATGTGCGTGGGCGCGACATCGCCTCGGTGGTCGAGGAGGCGCGGGCGAAAATCAAGTCGAAAGTGAAATTGCCGCCCGGCTACTGGATCGCCTGGGGCGGCCAGTTCGAAAATCTCGAGGCGGCGCGCGCACGCCTGACGATCGTCGTGCCGGTCTGCTTTTTCCTGATCTTTCTCCTGCTCTATTCCGCGCTCGGCTCGGCGCGCGACGCGCTGCTGGTGTTCACCGCGGTGCCGCTGGCGCTGTCCGGCGGCGTCGCCGCGCTGTGGATGCGCGGCATGCCGATGTCGGTTTCGGCCGCCGTCGGCTTCATAGCGCTTTCGGGCGTCGCCGTGCTGAACGGCCTGGTCATGCGCACCTATATTTCGCAATTGATCGCGGACGGCATGCCTGAGCTGCCGGCGATCTTCAAGGGCGCAATGACGCGGTTGCGGCCGGTGGTGATGACGGCTCTGGTCGCGTCGCTCGGCTTCCTGCCGATGGCGCTCGCGACCGGCACCGGCGCCGAGGTGCAAAAGCCGATCGCGACGGTGGTCATCGGCGGACTGATCAGCGCGACGCTTCTCACGCTCGTCGTTCTGCCCGCTTTATACGCGTTCTTCAGTCGTTCGTCGGCGTCGTCGCCTTCCCTGCAACAAAGCGAGGGCTGACCGTGAGCCTGCGCGGCGTCGCCTCGGTCATGATCTGCCTTCTCACGGCGGGACCGGCGGCGCGCGCGGAAAACCTGATGGGCGCGATGCGCCGCGCCTATAACGCCAATCCGCAGCTCAACGCCGGCAGGGCGGAATTGCGCGCCATCGACGAGAGAGTGCCGCAGGCGCAGGCCGGCATGCGGCCCCGCGTGACAGGCGACGGCTATCTCGGCCTGCAGCGCAATCGCCTGGTCACGAAGCAGCGGGACGTCGAGGTCGATGACCCGACCAATACGTCGGTCACGAAGAACATTCAGAACGGCGGCAGCATTCCGCGCTCCGCCCATCTGACCGTTGAACAGCCGATCTTCGACGGGTTTAGGACGCAAAACGAAACGCTGGCGGCGGAATCGGGCGTCTTCGCCGGCCGCGAGCGGCTGCGCCTGACCGAGCAGCGTATTTTGTTCGACGCCGTCACCGCCTATATGGACGTGCTGCGCGACACCGCGTCGCTCAAACTTCAGGAAAGCAATGTCGCCGTCCTGAAGGAGCAATTGCGACAGACGCGCGAGCGCTATCAATATGGGCAGATCACCCCGACCGACGTTGCGCAGGCCGAGGCGCGGCTGGCGGGCGGAAATTCGATGGCCGGCGCGGCGCGCGCGGCGTTAGATGCGAGCATGGGCGTCTATCGCAAGATCGTCGGCGTCGAGCCGACGACGCTCGCCCCCGGCGCGCCGGTCGATCGCCTGCTGCCAAAGTCGCGCGAGGAAGCGGAGCGGATCGCCCAGACCGAACACCCCTTCATTCTCGCCGCCCTGCATGACGCCGACGCCGCCGATCTCGACATCAAGGCGCTCGAAGCGGAATTCATGCCGAAATTCTCGATCGTCGGCGATATTTTTACGCAAACCGATCTTGCGGGCATTGGCAACCGCAACGTCGGCGCCAAAATCCTCGGCCATCTCAACGTGCCGATCTATGAGGGCGGCCTGACTTCCTCCCGCGTTCGCCAGGCCAAGGAGACGGCCGGTCAGCGCCGGTTCAACGCCGACGTGGCCCGCGCCGAAGTTCTTTCGCTGGTTCGCGCCTATTGGGGCGCGTTGCAGGCGGCCAAAATCCAGATCGTCTCAGCGCAAACCCAGATCGCCGCCGCCGAGCGTGCGCTCTATGGCGTGCGGGAGGAAGCCAAGGCCGGCCAGCGAACGACGCTTGAAATCCTGAACGCGCAGCAGGAGCTGCTCAACGCGCGCCTTGGGCTCCTCGTTGCGCAGCGCGACCGCGTCGTCGCCTCCTACGCCGTGCTTTCTTCTCTGGGACGGCTGTCCTCGGACTGGCTCGGCCTTACCGGCGAGGGCTATGATCCCGCGCTGCATTTCGAGCAGGTCAAGGATCTCTGGAGCAACCCGCTGACGCCTGAGGGGCGTTAGGAATGGATGCGCGTCGCCGGCGCGGCAAGATGCTATAAGGGCGCGCACGTCGATGCGGCGAATTCGTAAGAAACCCAGGGAGAGAAAATATGCGAGGCGCTTTCATCACGCTTGTCGTCGCAGCGGCGCTGGCGTCGCTTTCGGTCAGCCCGGCCAACGCCTTTTGCATATTCGGCGGCTGCGATCCGACCGAGGCGCAGGCGCGGCAGATTTTCGAAAATTTGCTCAAGCTGCGCTTTGATAAGCCCGGCAAAATCCTCGAGTTCAAACAGACGATGAGCGAGCGCCTCGAAATGCACGCGACTGGCGAGAAAGGCTTCGAGATTTTCTTCAACGCGCGCGTCGAATTTCCGGAAGGCGCCAATCTCGAATGCAAGCCGGACGATGCGGGAGCCTTTCCGGAGGGCTGCTCGTCAGGGAAACATTATGTGACGTCGCCGCGCAGCGTCGACCCCACCGGCAAGCAATATGTGGCGCCCGGCGCGACGGTGACGTTTGACGAAGAATACCGCTTCTACGCAGACCCGAAAGGCTGGAAGGGTCCGGACGGCAACGTCTACGCGCAATAAATTGCGTCACAAAAAAAGCTATGGGCGCGCAGATGCTGCGCGCCCCTGACTTTTGCAGATTACCTCTTCTTCGAGAAAGAGGAACCCCCGCAATTACTGCTTGGGATGGCGCTTGTCATTCTCCGAGCAGCCAGCCTTGGCGTTACAGGCATAGAAAGCGTCATAGACCTCGCCCCTCTTGTCCTGCACGCCGTTGTCGTTCTGGCGGCGGAGGAAGGTGTCTTCGCACTTTTCGGCCGCCGCCGCCTGCTTGTCCTCGTCGGCGTTGCGGGTATCGCAATCCGCGAAAGCCGGGGTCATCATGCCGGCAAAAAGCGCCGCCGCCGTAACAATGGCGAATTTGTTCATCACTGCGTTTCCTCGTCTTCCGATTTTGGGGTTTTTTGCTTGCGCAGGCGTAGAACCCTCCCGCCGATCCAGTAACGGCCCCCTCATGCGCGCAATGCGGGCGAACGATGGGGGAAGAAATGGCCTGTGTCAATCGCGCGTCACTCAGGCGACGTCGGGAGGCGATTGAATGCGAAGGGCGAAGCCGGCCCGGTGTCGCGGGTCTTGCTGAATCCGCTTGGAATTGGCGGGCAGGCGCCTCTTTCCGCGTCAAGACGGCGCAACGCCCAAAAAGTAAGGGCGCGCTTGTCGCGCGCCCTCGACGCCAGAAGATGGCGAATTGTCTCAGAGATCCTTGGAATTCTGCGGGCAGCCGCACGCCGCGTCGCAGGCCTTGCGATCCGCCTTCAGCTTGGCGTGGTCGGCCATCATGTCCTGCTTGTGGCGGACATACGCGTCTTCGCACTTGCCCGCGCAGAGCGCCTGCTCGTCTTCCTTGCGCGTGTCGCAGTCGGCGAAAGCCGGCGCGGTCATCGTCGCGAACAGAGCAAAGGCAATGGCTATGGTGAACGTCTTCATCCTGAGGTTTCCTCCGTCTTCGTTTGCTTTTTTTGCTTGTTGCGCCCCGCCTCTACGCACCCCGCCACATCAACGGCCGAATGGGAGTTCCCACGCTCTAGCGTCACGAAGATGTCGCAGGAAATTTTGCGCGTCAACAGGCTCAGGCCGCCGGGCGCGCCTTTTACGAGGCAAGTTGTCGCAGGACGTAGGGGAGAATACCGCCGTTTTTGAAGTATTCCAGTTCGTCGAGCGTATCGATGCGCAGCAGCAGCGGCGTCGAGATCGTCTTGCCGTCTGCAAAAGCGATCTCGGCGACGAGCGTCTGGCGCGGGGTCAATCCTGCTTCGAGACCCCGAATAGCGACGGTTTCTTCACCGGTTAGGCCAAGCGTCGCCCAGCTCGTTCCAGCTTCGAAGGTCAGCGGCAGCACGCCCATGCCGACGAGATTGGAGCGATGGATGCGCTCGAAGCTCTGCGCGATCACGGCGCGCACGCCCAGGAGCGCCGTGCCCTTCGCCGCCCAGTCGCGCGACGAACCGTTGCCATATTCCGCGCCTGCGAAGACGACGAGCGGCGCGCCGTCCTTCTGGTAGCGCATCGCCGCGTCGTAGATCGAAAGCGTCTCGGCGCCGGGATAGTATTTGGTGAGGCCACCCTCCGGCACGACGCCGTCGGCGCCCTTCATCATGTGGTTCTTGATGCGGATGTTGGCGAAGGTGCCGCGCATCATCACTTCGTGGTTGCCGCGCCGCGTGCCGTATTGATTGAAATCGGCGGGCAGCACGCCGTGCTCGATCAGCCATCTGCCGGCCGGCGACGCCGCCTTTATCGAGCCTGCCGGCGAGATGTGATCGGTGGTGATCTTGTCGCCAAAGAGCGCCAGTATGCGCGCGCCGACGATGTCTTCGACCGGCTTGGGCTCATGTTTCAGTCCAACGAAATAGGGCGGGTCGCGCACATAGGTGGACTCATCGTCCCAGCCGTATGTTTCGCCGCTTGGCGCCTCGACCGCGCGCCAGTGTTGGTCGCCCGAAAAGACGTTGGCGTAGGTTTCGCGAAACAGATCGCGCGTCACCTGATCGCGGACGAAGCTCGCGATCTCGGCGTTCGCCGGCCAGATGTCGCGCAGATAGACCGGCGCGCCGTCGCTGTCAGCTCCGAGAGGCTCTTTCGTCAGATCGATCGCCATCGTGCCGGCGAGCGCGTAAGCGACGACCAGCGGCGGCGAGGCGAGGTAATTCGCCTGTACGTCCGGATTGACGCGCCCTTCGAAATTGCGATTTCCCGACAGCACCGACGCCGCCACGAGATCATGCGCATTGATCGTCTTCGAGATCGCCGGCGGCAACGGCCCTGAATTGCCGATGCAGGTCGTGCAGCCGAAGCCGACGAGATTGAAGCCGAGATCGTCGAGCGATGTCTGCAGCCCCGACTTCGCGAGATATTGCGCGACGACCTGGCTGCCCGGCGCGAGCGAGGTCTTCACCCAGGGCTTCGTCTTTAGGCCGCGGGCGATGGCGTTGCGCGCCAGCAGTCCGGCGCCGATCAGCACGCTCGGATTGGAGGTGTTGGTGCAGGAGGTGATGGCGGCGATGACGACGTCGCCGTGGCCGAGGTCGAAATCTTCGCCCTCGACGCCGTAGCGCTGCCCGAGCCCGTCTTCCTTCTTATACTCGGTCGCCAGCGCGCCGAGAAAGGCAGAGCCTACGTCCGAAAGCGACGCGCGGCTCTCCGGGCGCTTCGGACCGGCGAGAGAGGGCGTCACCTCCGCCAGGTCGAGGGTCAGCGTGTCGGTGAATTCCGGATCGGGCGCCCCGGGCTCGCGCATCATGCCTTGCGCGCGGGCATAGGCTTCGATCAACTCGATACGGTCCTCGGCGCGCCCCGACATTCGCAGATAGGCGAGCGTCTCGCGGTCGATCGGGAAGAAGCCGCAGGTTGCGCCATATTCGGGCGCCATATTGGCGATCGTCGCGCGATCGGCGAGGCTCATATGATCGAGGCCGTCGCCGAAGAACTCGACGAATTTTCCGACCACGCCTTTTTTGCGCAGCATCTGGGTGACGGTCAGGACAATGTCCGTCGCCGTCACGCCTTCCTTGGGCGCGCCGACGAGCTTGAAGCCGATTACCTCAGGAGCCAGCATCGACAGCGGTTGGCCGAGCATTGCGGCTTCGGCCTCGATGCCGCCGACGCCCCAGCCGAGCACGGCGAGGCCGTTGATCATGGTCGTATGCGAATCGGTGCCGACCAGCGTGTCGGGATAAGCGAATTCGACCGTCTCGCCGTCAATGCGCTCAGCGCGCGTCCAGACGGTCTGACCGAGATATTCGAGATTGACCTGATGGCAGATGCCGGTGCCGGGCGGCACGACGCGGAAATTGTCGAAGGCCGACTGGCCCCATTTCAGGAAGCGATAACGCTCGCCGTTGCGCTCATATTCGAGCTCGACGTTGCGGGCGAACGCCTTCGGCGTGCCAAAACTGTCGACGATCACCGAATGGTCGATGACGAGATCGACGGGCACCAGCGGGTTGATCTTCTGCGCGGTCCCGCCGAGCGCGACCACGGCGTCGCGCATCGCCGCAAGATCGACGACCGCCGGCACGCCGGTAAAGTCCTGCATCAGCACGCGCGCCGGCCTGAAGGCGATTTCGCGCTCGGTCTTGCCTTTTTCGTCGAGCCATTTGGCGAAGTCTTCGATCGACTCCTTAGTGACCGAACGGCCGTCTTCGTTGCGCAGCAAATTTTCGAGAACGACCTTGAGCGAATAGGGCAGGCGGGAGACGCCTTTGAGCCCGTTCGCCTCCGCCGCCTTGAGCGAGAAATATTGATAGGACCGGTCGCCGACGACGAGCGCCTGACCGGCGTTGAAACTATCGAGAGAAGCCATGGAAGGGTCCTTGCGGCGCGGGAAGGCGCGCTCTTTCTAGAAAATTCCATGCCAAGGGGGCAAATAGAAAAGGCGCGTCGAAAATCGAGCCTATCAGGCGCGTCGCTCGCCGCGCAGCGGTCGCTCCTCCATGCGCGCCAGAAAAACAAAGGACAAGCCGACACAGACCGCCAGCGCGAGAAAAACCAGGCGAAAGCTGGAATGCAAAGCGGCGCCGTCGGCGTTGGTCTTCAGATCTTCGAGCAATTGCGCGCGGCCGCCGCCAATCGCCAGCGCGGCGAACAGCGCGACGATCGTGGCCGCCGCGAGCTGCCGGAAGAATTGCATCGACGCCGTCGCCGTGCCGAGGTCGCGCGAATCGACCGCATTCTGCACCGAAACGGTCGCGATCGGCAGCATCCCGCCGATCCCGAAGGTCGTGACGGCAAGCAGGGCGTTGAGCGACAGCAGCGAGCGGCCCGCGCCCGCCTGCATCATGAAAGCCGCGCCGAGCGCGGCGAGAAAACCAGCGCCGAGCCCCAGCAGCGGCGCCGCCTTATAATGCTTCAGATGCGCCATCAATCGACCCGACAAGGTGGCGCCGGCGACGGTGGCGACCATCAGCGGGATGAGCGTCAGCCCGGAATCGCTGGCGTTCATGCCGGCGCAGACTTCATAAAAGATCGGCATCACCACCGAGAGGCCGACAAAGCCCCCTAGTCCAAAAGAGCTCGACAGGATGGCGTCGCGAACGATCCGCAGCCCAAGGATGCGCAAGGGAATCAGCGGCTCCTCGGCGCGCGCTGTGCGCCAGGCGAAGAGCGACCAGGCGAGGGCCGAAGCGGCGAAGAGCCCGATGATCGGCGCCGATCGCCAGGGATAGCGGACGCCGCCCCAGCCGAGCGCCAATACGAGAATCCCGGAAGCGGCGATCAGCAAGGCGGCGCCAAGATAGTCGACGCGGTGGGGATGGCGCCGCTCTGGCAGCCGCTTCAAGCGCGCGTTGACAAGGACGAAAGCCGCAAGGCCAAGCGGCAGATTGATCCAGAAGATCAGCGACCAATGCCAATATTGCGCAAAAAATCCGCCCATCGCGGGGCCGCCGATGCTCGACGTGATGAACACCACGGCGAAATAGGATTGATATCGGCCGCGCTCCCTCGGCGAGACGAGATCGGCGACGATCGTCTGGCCAAGCGAAATCAGGCCGCCGCCGCCCAGTCCCTGGACCACCCGCGCCCCGGCGAGCGCCGGAATGCTCGGCGCGAGAGCGCAGGCGACGGAGCCGATCACGAAAGTGGCGACGCCGACGAGAATGACGCGTCGGCGTCCGTAGACATCGGCGAATTTGCCGTAGAGCGGCGTCACCACCGTCGCGGCGATGAGATAGGCCGTCACGATCCAGGGAAGGTCCTGAGGGTCGCCGAGGTCCGCCGCGATCGTCGGCATGGCGGTGACCACGATCGTCTGGTCGAGGGCCGAAAGCAGCATCGCAAGGCCGAGTCCGAACATGACCGGTCGCAGTTCGGCGGCGTTTGGCGGCGTATTGGCGGACATGAGCTCGGAGCGGGGGAGCGGACGGGGAGCCTATACAATGTTGCGGCGCATAACGAAACCCTCGCCCGCTCAGCGGGCCTTGCCGATGATCCGCAGCAGGGCCGCCGCGTCCTCGATCCCGCTGAACAGCGGATCGTCGAGCCTGTCCGGTCTCGCTCGCGCGAGGGCGCGCAGCGCCTGTTCGGAAGCCACGGTTCGCGGCGCCACGCCGCGCCTCTTGGCGATGGCGCGGCGCTCGGCCTCCAGCTCCCGCATGAGCCGCGCCTCATCGACGGTCAGCGGCGCCTCCTCCTGCCGAATCGACGAGGCGACCGGTGCCGAAGCCGGCGCGGCGTAAGGAACATCCGCTTCGCCTTCCGGTAGGTCGCCGCGCGCCGCGAAGCCGCTCGCGAGGCCGGCGCGCCAGCCGATCGCCAGCGACGACAGGCGGCGTGGCCAGGCCATCGGCCCCCAGCGACAATGGTCGCATCGGCCGCAAGCGCTGCTCTCTTCGCCGAATTCGGCGAGCAGCCGCTGAAAACGGCAGCCCGGCGTCGCCGCGAGCCGGGCCATCGCCTGGCGTCTTGCGTAATCCCCTGCGGCCGCTTCACTCTCCTGCGCCGCTTCTGGCATGCGCCAGCGCAGCGCCAGTTCGGCGGGCGAGAACAGGGTCAGCGCGCGCGCCGGGGCGCCGTCGCGTCCGGCCCGGCCGATCTCCTGATAATAGCCTTCGACCGAGGTCGGCAGATCGGCGTGAACGATGAAGCGCACGTCCGGCTTGTCGACCCCCATGCCGAAGGCGATGGTCGCGACCATCACCGCGCCTTGCCGCGTGAAGAAGGCGTCCTGACTCTCCGAGCGCGTATGGGCGTCGAGCCCCGCGTGATAGGGCAGCGCATCGAAGCCGAGCCGCGAGAGTTCGCGGGCGAGGGCGTCGGTCTTGTTGCGCGAGTTGCAATAGATGATGCCGCTTTCCTTGCCGGCCGCGCGGCCCCTGCGCGCGAAATCGACGATCTGGCGCAGGCTGGGGCGCTTTCGCGCGAAATCGAGCGACAGATTCGGCCGAGCGAAGGAGCGCTGGAATATCTGCGGCGGGCGCGAAAAGAGCGTGCGGGCGATGTCGTCGCTCGTGCGCGGACCGGCCGTCGCGGTGACGGCGAGCATCGGCGGCGCGCCGAGTTTTCGCGCGATGTCGCCGAGCTGGCGATAGTCGGGTCGAAATTCATGGCCCCAATGCGAGACGCAATGCGCCTCGTCGATGGCGAACAGTCTGACCCGAATGCTGCGCAGCAAATGCTGCGCTCCCTCCTGGACGAGACGCTCGGGCGCGGCGTAAAGCAGGCGCGCACGGCCCGAACGGACGGCGTCGAGCGCCGCCGCCGCTTCCTCGTCCTCCTGCATCGAATGCAGCGCGACCGCCGCGATCCCCTTGGCGTCGAGCGCGCGAAGCTGGTCGCGCATCAGTGCGATCAGCGGCGAGCAGACGAGAACGATTCCGGGGCCCGGGGCGGCGGCGGGGAGTTGATAGAGGAGCGATTTGCCCGAGCCGGTGGGCATGATGGCGATGGCGTCGCGGCCGGCGAGCACGGCTTCGACGATTTCCGCCTGCCCTGGGAGAAAGTCCGAAAAGCCGAACTTGCTGCGCAGCAATTCCCGCGCTTTGTCCATCGCCGCAGTCGACCCCGCGGTCATGAGGCCGCTTGCGACAGCAGCGTTTCGACGATCTCGCGCCATTCGTCTTCGAGTGCACCCGCGTGCGGCGCGCGCCGGGCGCGGCGATACCAATAATGGGCGTTCGAGAGATCGCCTTCCTTTCGATGAAGATAGGCGTGGACCCACATGCTGGCGGGGTCGGCAAGCTGGTCGACGCATTTATGGGCGGCGTTCCAGTCGCCCTTCGCGTCGAACCAGAGCGCGCGCAGCGGCGGCGGGAGAGACGGCGGCGCGTCGGCGGAGAGCGTTTCGAGAAAGGCGTCGAAGGTCATGCCGTGCTTCGAGGTAATATTGGGCCGAGTCTAGTTGGCCGGCGCCCGAAAGACTAATCGCTGCCAAGGAAGAAGTGGAAGCGCACAAAAATCCCACGCCGGACGAACCTTGCTTTTTCGCCGGCCGGCCTTATTGCTGCGCGCCGGTTGGAGACGCTCCCTTGCCTTTAAGACGGATACTCGCCGCGCCCTCGCCCCGCGTCCTGGGACTTTCGGCGGCGCTCGCCGCCCTGGCGGTCGATCAGGCGCATAAATTCTGGATGCTATATATTTTCAACGTCGCCGACCGGCCGCCGTTGAGCCTCACGCCGTTCCTCGACATCGTCCTGTCCTGGAACTTCGGCGTCTCCTATTCTCTGTTTCCGGCGCATGAAACCGCGGCGCGGCTTGCGCTGCTGATTGTCCAGGGCGCGATCATCGCCGGCCTGGCGGTCTGGATGATCCGCACGCCGAGCCGGTCGACGGCGCTGGCGCTAGGCCTCATTATCGGCGGGGCGCTGGGCAACGCCGCCGACCGGATCGCGCGCGGCGCCGTCGCCGATTTCTTCTATCTCCACACCAGCCTGCCGGTCGGGCCGCTGGCCAATTACGTGTTCAATCTGGCCGACGTCTTCATCACCGCAGGCGTGGCGTTGCTGGTCTTTGAGGGGTTTTTCCTGCCGCAGGAGCGGCGGGCCGGGACCTGAACGTGCCCGGTTCCGGCTTTCGGCCGGGCCTTCGCCACTAAATCGCCAATAAGTCCCGGCCATGTAGCCGCATCAACCGGAGCCCGACGGAGTCCGAACAGATGAAGCTTGCTCAGTCGCAGCGCTACGCCTTTTACGCGCTCGCCGGCCTCGCCGCGACCCTGGCCGCGCCAGCTCTCGCCGGCGACGACAAATCCACATGGACGGCGATGATGGAAATGGTTGGCGCGTCTTCCGACGAGGGCGCCGCCAAGATCGATTACAGCGAACGACCCAAGCTCGTCTTGCCGCCGAGCGTCGGCGGCCTCCCGTCGCCGCGGGAGCGGGCCGAGCGGTCGGGAGACTGGCCGACCGAACTGTCGTCGGAGCGGCGTCGCAACGCCGATCGTTACGCGCACGTTCCCGATGCGCCGCCGCCAGAACCAAAGAAGGGTCTTCTCGAGCGCATTCGTGGTCCTCGTCCCGAGGCCGCTCCGGGAACCGATGATGAGCCGGGCTTCCTGCAGCGCATGCTCACCGCCAGAACCCGCAACGCCGCGGCGTCCGGCCCGGAAGCGCCGCCGCGCCGCATGCTCGTCGAGCCGCCGGAGGGCTATCGTCAGCCGACGAAGGATTTGAGCGCATACCGCGACGGAGGCTCAGCCAAGAGCTGGTGGAATCCGCTAAGTTGGGGCGGCGGTGGCGGCTCCGATAGCGATCCCGTCGCCCAGACCGGCGATGCCTATGCGCCCGGCGCCGCCGCCCGGTCAAGCGGCGGCCTGTCGAGCCTGATGCCGGGCTTCCTGAGAGGTTCTGACAAGAATTAAATTCCGGCCTATATTAGGAGAAACCATTCTCCGACGACGCGGCCGCGGCCGCGGGAAAGGCCGTTCATGTCATTTGAGACGAAGGCGTCAGCCGTCGCTTCGCTTGCGCCCGGCGCCGCCGCGCCGGCGCCCGCGCGCGCAAGCATTACGAGCTTTAAGCTCGACAACGGCATGGACGTCGTCGTCATTCCCGACGCCCGGACGCCTGTCGTCACCCATATGGTCTGGTACAAGAACGGCGCCGCCGACGATCCGCTCGGCCAGTCGGGCATTGCGCATTTCCTCGAACATCTGATGTTCAAGGGCACGAAAACCCATCCGCAGGGCGAGTTCTCAAATCTCGTCGCCGAACTCGGCGGACAGGAGAACGCCTTTACCAGCTATGATTACACGGCCTATTTCCAGCGCATCGGCAAGGAGCATCTCGCGACGCTGATGGCTTTCGAGGCCGACCGCATGCGCAATCTGGTCTTGACCGACGAGGTGGTCGATCCCGAACGTGAAGTGGTGCTCGAGGAGCGCCGCATGCGCACCGACAGCGATCCTTCGGCGCAGCTCGACGAAGCCGTGCAGGCGGCGCTCTTCGCCCATCACCCCTATGGCACGCCGATTATCGGCTGGAATCACGAGATCGAAGAACTCGATCGCCAGCACGCGCTCGCCTATTACGAGCGCTTCTACACGCCGGAGAACGCCATTCTCATCGTCGCGGGCGATGTCGAGGCGGACGAGGTCGAGCGTCTCGCTAAGGACAGCTACGGCAAAATCCCGGCCCGGTCGGCGCCGCCGCGCCGCGCCCGCACGCAGGAGCCGCCGCACCGCGCCCACCGTTTAGTGACGCTGCGCGACGAAAAGGTCGAGCAGCCGGCGCATGAGCAGGTGTTTCTGGTGCCCTCCTACACCACCGCCGAATCCGGCGAAGCCGAGGCGCTGGAGACGCTCGCCTATATGCTCGGCGGCGGACCGACGAGCGCCCTTTATGAGACGCTCGTCGTCGAGGAAAAGGTCGCGGTCGGCGCTGGCGCCTATTACATGGGCTCCGCCGTCGACGACACGCGCTTCTGGGTCTATGCGACGCCGGCGCCGGGCGTGACGCTCGAAGAGCTTGACGCCGCCATCGACCGCGTGTTGCGGCGCTTCGGAGAAGAACCGATCGACGCGGAGCATCTGCAGCGCGCCAAGACCCGCCTGATCGCCGACGCGATCTACGCCCAGGACAGTCAGTCCTCGCTTGCGCGCTGGTATGGCGAATCGCTGGCCACCGGGCTCGCCATCGAGGATATCGTCGCCTGGCCCGATCGCATGGAGCGGGTGACCGCCGACGACGTGCGGAACGCCGCGCGCAAATGGCTCGACAGGCGCAGGGCCGTCACCGGCTATTTGCTGCCGGCCTGAACGGCGCGATTGTTGGGGGCGTTCGGCGGGGCCGACGCTATTCCGACTGCCGAAGACCGACTGCCGACTGCCGACCCCACATTCAGGAAAAGAAATGACCGCTCACGCGCCCACCGTCACCATCGCTTCCCGCGCCGAGCATGTGCAGCGGATCATGACGCCCGGCGGCTTGGAGGTCTGGCTCGTCGAAAGCCACGCCGTGCCGCTCGTCGCGCTCGAATTCGCGATTCGCGGCGGCGCGGCGCAGGATCCGGCGGAAAAGCCGGGCCTCGCCACGCTGCTCGCGGCGACGCTCGACGAAGGCGCTGGTGCTTACGATGCGCGCGGCTTCCATCGCGCCATCGACGAACTCGCGATTCATCTCGGCTTTGGCGCAGATCGCGACACGATTTCCGGCCATCTGCAGACGCTCTCGCGCAATGTCGACAAGGCCTTCGGCCTCTTGAAGGTCGCGCTCAACGGCGCGCGGCTCGAGGCCGGCGACGTCGCCCGCGTGCGCAGCCAGCTCGCCGCCGAATTGAAGCGCGACGCCAATGAGCCCGACTCCGTCGCGGCGAAAACTTTTCGCGAAGCGGCCTTCCCGAACCATCCTTACGGGCGCCCGGTGCGCGGCGATCTTTCATCGATCGACACGCTGTCGCGCGAAGACCTCATCGCCCTGCGCGAGCGGCTGTTCGCAAGGCGCGACCTCAAGATCGGCGTCGTCGGCGCGATCGACGCCGGCAAGCTCTCCGAACTCATCGACGCGAGTTTCGGCGGACTTGCGCTGCAAAACGATCTCGCGCCGGTTGCGGATATCTCGGTCGCCAATGTCGGCATGCGCAAAATCGTCGAACTCGACGTGCCGCAATCGACGATCCGTTTTGGGCGCCCGTCGATCAGCAAGCACGATCCAGATTATTACGCCGTCGTCGTCGCCAATCACATTCTGGGCGGCGGCACCTTCACCTCGCGGCTGTTCCGCGAGGTGCGCGAGAAGCGCGGCATGGCCTATTCGGTCTATTCGCATCTCAACGAATATGACCATTGCCCGATGCTGATCGGCGCCGCCGCGACCAAGAACGAGCGGGCCGGCGAAGCGATCGGCGTGATCGAGGAAGAATTCAGGCAGTTCGCGGAAGGCGGACCGACCGAGGACGAACTGGACAAGGCAAAGAAATTCCTGATCGGCTCCTATGCGCTGCGCTTCGACACCTCGACGAAAATCGCCAGCCAGCTCGTCAATCTGCAGCTCGACGGATTCGCGCCGAGCTTCCTCGACGAGCGCAACGGCAAGATCGCCGCGGTGACGATGGAGGATTGCAAGCGCGGCGCGCGGCGGCTCTTGGGCGACGGCGGCTTGCTGGTGACGGTGGTGGGGAAACCCGCGGGGGTGTGAGGGGGCGGCCCGATCCGCGGCGATGACGGGCTGCATTCGCTGGGCGCCGAATTGGCGGCGCGATGGATTGGTGGCGCGTTGAACGCCATGGGAAGCAGGATTTCACCTAACGCTGTTTTATCGCCGCCACCAAAGATCCACGCATGAATGTCGAGCACGTCGAGACGCGGGTGCGAAGAGGCGGTCAATCGGTTCCGCATGACCGCATTATCGCTCGCTATGCCGCGCCATGTCGTCGCTGGTCGACGCGATGCTGATCGTCGATCGCGCAGCCTCTTAGCGGGAAATAAGGATGCCCGACCGCTTGGCCAGAAGATGCAATTCGCTAAGCGCGGTAGCATCCGAGGCGATCGTCACGGACGATTTCACGATGAGGTCGCTGGGCGTTAATCGCGTGCCGAACAACATCATTGCCTTTTCTTCATCGAACTTGCGCGATGTCCAGACCATTCCGTCAACCGCGCCTTCAGACTCGTGGATCGCCGCCGACCAGCATCGTGTTTGTGGATAGGCGCTCGGCGGCGTATCGATGAGTTGGGTTCGAGCGCAGTTCCATCTCATGAGGTCCGCCGAGAACATTTTGCATAACTGGACATCTCGCCCGAACTCTATGGTCGAATAGGATAATTTTTCGATTGTCGTCCAAGGGACCGACTTGAACGGCGCGTCCGGGTCGATGTCGTGGAAGATGGTTTCGAATACCGCGCATGCAAATGTCGTTGCGGCATAGGCGGTCGGAATAGGCGACCCGTTGATGGTTTTGATTGGAGCGAAGCGAGAATTTCCTTTAACCCCGGGGTTGAACTGTTCCGCTCGTAATCCCTTGTCATGGATTCGGTGAACGATGGCGCCGGCGGACAGCGGGAGCAGGTTGCACTTCAATGGCGATGGCGGCGTCGGCACGATCGACATTGGATTGGTAGGCGTCGCGGTCACCCGAAAATGACCTCATCCTCCTGCTTGGCCGCCTGCACGACGGCGTCGACGTCCGCCAACACCGTATAAGGCGCCTTACCGTCCAGCCACGGGTTTGATGACACAAACCAGAACGCGGTCTGCCAGGGAGTCATGCCGTCGGGCAGCGCTTCTAACACTTTGGCGACGCCCGGCAGCGGACGGCCATCCCGGAACTGGAACGCCGGATACGCCTCGCGACCGCGCCACGGCACGGAGAACGCCTTATGTTCGGCTTTCCAGCGGCTCGCCGTCTGGCTCTTGTTTTTGGCTCCGTGTCCGACCTGTTCCGCCAATTGCGCGCTCGTCAGGCAGGGCACGTTCTCCATGAAGCGGATTCGGGCCGCAGCATTCTCCGCGTCGATCGTCGCCAGAACGGCGGCGGCTGGATCGGACGACGGAAGCAGCAACTCAACCAGCGTTCCGATATTCTTTTCGGATATCTTATCCCGCGCGTTCTTGAGAGCTTCAGCGATGGCGTCAAGCATCGGGACGAGCGTCGGGTCCAAGTCGCGGACCAGCGCGTCGTTGGTTCCGATGACATCGGTTAAGGCCTTCCTGACGGAAACCGTCAGGTCATTGACCGCTCGTTTCGACAGTCGGGTGGCGGAGGTCGCAATTCTTGCCTTTCGGGAAAGGGAATCAACTCGAGCCGTCTCGTCGCCGAAGAATCCGAAATTGCCGCTTGCCGCCAGGGTCGCGACGAGGCGATCGACCAATTCGTCCGTCAGTTTCTCGATACGGATGGCCGAAGCCGACTTTTGTTGCAGCGCGTGTGTCATCGGGTTCTAGATGATATCCGTTAGATTGATTTACTATAACGTATATCACGCTGCTTCGGTTCGCAAGTTGCAAAAGCGCCAGGAATATCCCCGCCTGCTCTGAGGTCCCGCCGCCGGCGCTCCGGTTTGGCCTGCGCCTCCGCCCAGGAACGCCAGGCGGAAAGCCGTCATCGGCGGAATTCGCGCTTAGTTTCCAGCGTGCGCCTTGTGGCGAGCGTTCGTCAATGAAAGGGTAATCGCTGACGCCGCGTCGCAATAAACAAAGCTGGCAGTAAGAGTGCGAGTCCGCGCCCGGACGCCCGTAACAAGCGCCGGCATGACGCAGCCCCTACTTCTCCTGCGGCAGCAGCGCCAGCAGATCGGCCATTTTCGGCGCGGCGGCGGGGTTCATCATGCCCACCACATGATAGCCGGCGTCGACATGCAGGATTTCGCCGGAAACGCCGCGCGCCATCGGCGACAGCAGATAGACCGCGGTCTCGCCGACTTCCTCGATCGTCACGACGCGGCGCAGCGGCGAATTATATTCGTTCCAGCGCAGGATATAGCGGAAGTCGCCGATGCCCGACGCCGCCATGGTCTTGATCGGCCCGGCCGAAATCGCGTTGACGCGAATGTTCTTCGCGCCGAGATCGGCGGCGAGATAGCGCACCGACGCTTCGAGCGCCGCTTTGGCGACGCCCATCACATTGTAATGCGGCATCCATTTCTCGGCGCCGTAATAGGTGAGCGTCAGGAGCGAGCCGCCGTCGGTCATCAGCTTCTCGGCGCGCTGCGCCAGCGCGGTGAACGAATAGCAGGAGATGTTGAGCGACATCTGGAAGTTTTCCAGCGTCGTCTCGACATAGCGCCCGTCGAGCTGATCCTTGTCGGAATAGGCGAGGCAGTGCACGACGAAATCGAGCCGGCCCCAGAGCCTTTCGATTTCGGCGAAGACGGCGTCCATCGTCTCCGGCTCGGCGACGTCGCAGCGGCCGACGACCTGCGCGCCGATGTCGGCGGCGAGCGGCCGCACCCGCTTTTCCAGCGCCTCGATCTGATAGGTGAGCGCCAGTTCGGCGCCGGCGTCGGCGCAGGCCTTGGCGATGCCCCAGGCGATCGAGCGATTATTGGCGACGCCCAGAATGAGCCCCTTTTTTCCCTTGAGCAGTCCGGCGAATGGGGCGGGCGCAGCTTGTTGTGTCATGCTCGTCTGTTTCCTGGGCCTGAAATCTGCTCGGCGGCGCTCGCCGTTTAACGCGGTTTTGGCGCAAAGGAAACCCTCGCCCCAAAGGGGTTCGCACCGGCGAAAAAGCGCGCGCGAATTGCAGCAAGCATAGCCAATCGCGCGGCTTTGCCCTATCATTCGATAGGAAACGTCACTGGCTGCGCAAACAAGCGACAAGAGCGAGCGGAGCGCGCCGCATGGGCAGAAGGTCCGATATCATCGCGGGACTGGGCGGCGCGACTCCGGCGCTCAGGCGCTACGCTCGCGCGCTCTGCGCCGGAGCGGGCCAGGCCGTCGCCGACGATCTGCTTCAAAGCGCGCTGCAGTCGGTCGGCGCGCGGATCCGCTCGCGCGATCTGCGCCCGGCCGATCTCGCCGAGGCGCGAATCGAAACTTATGCGACGCTTGTCGCGTTCGCCGAGAAAAAGCTCGCGGGCGCGCCCGGACCGGCGTCGCGCCACCCGCCGATCGTTCACGGCCTCGCCAGTCTCGGCTTCGACGAGCGCGCCGTGCTGCTGCTCGTCTCGCTCGAGGGCTTCGGCTATGACGCCGCGGCGCGAATCGTCGGCGCGACGCGGGAAGCCGCGCTGGCGCGGCTGATGCGCGCCCGCGCCGCGCTGGGCGCGGAAGGGCTGCGGCCGGTCGCGCCGCTCGAGGGCGGCCGTCGCGCCGCCTCCCATCTGCGGGTCGTGAAGTAGCGCGATGACGCCCTCGGCGCTGATCGAAGAATCCGACCTGCACGCGCTGGTCGACGGCGAACTCGACCCCGAGCGGCGGCGCAAGGTCGAAGATCACCTGCTGCAACATCCCGAGGACGCCGCGCTCGTCGAAGGCTGGCGCCGCCAGAACGCCGCGTTGCGCGCCGCCTTTGAACCGGTGGCGCTGGAGACGCCGCCGCTGTCGCTGCGCGAGGCGGCGGCGCGTCCGCCGGCGCCGCCGGCCGGTCAGGGACCGATCGAAACCGGCGCCATCCACTGGGGGCGCCCCGGCGCCGCGCCGCGACCGGCGCGCAAGCTCGACGATATCCGCGCCAGCCGCCGGCGGCAGGCGCTCGCCTCGACGCTGCTCACGCTCGTCGCCGGCGCGACTGTCGCGGTTGCGGCGCTGCTCTTCTTGGCGAGCCGGCCGCCCGCGCAGCATCCGACTCTGACAATCGCCGCCACGAGCTATGCGTCTAGAGCCGGGCTGACCTACGCCACCTATGCGCTCGACGGCCGGCCCGTCGAGATCGACGCCGCTCACGGCGGCGAGCTTCTCGCATGGCTGCAAGAGCGGGTCGGTTTTGCGCGCACGCCGGATTTGACGGGCGTCGGGTTGCGGCTGCTTGGCGGCCGGGTCGCGCCGGGCGTCGCCAGCCCGGCGGCGTTTCTCGTCTATGAGCGCGACGACGGCGCGCGCGTGGGGCTTTATTTCGAGCGCGCCGACGCCGGCGCCGCGCCTTCGGGTCAGCGCGGGCAGGGAGTCTCGGTCATCGAATGGCGCGCCGGCGGCTTTGCCTTCGTCCTCGTCGGCGTCATGGCGCCGGACGCCATGCAGGCGGCGGCGGAAGCGGCCGCCGCCGCAGTCGTCGCGGTCCCGCCCGAGGCGAAATAAACGCTTGCGTTACGACATTTTGGCGCGCGGATCATATGGCTGGGCGTCCCGCCATTCGCGCATCCGCGCGTCAAGATCGCTCGACGCGGTATCGGGCAACATGATCTTCAAGGAGACGTACAGGTCTCCGGCGATCTTTCCCTCCGACGGCGGCAGGCCCTTGCCGCGCAACCGCAGCATGCGGCCGCTGTTGGAGTGCGGCGGAATCGTGAGCTCCACCCTGCCGTCGAGCGTCGGCGTCTCGACGCGTCCGCCGAGCGCGGCCTCGTAAACGGTCACCGGCAGCTCGAGCCGCAAATCGCGGCCGTCCAGTTTGAAATAGGGATGCGGCGCGACCTTTACGGTGACGATGGCGTCGCCGGGTTCGCCGCCCATGGCGCCGGGTTGGCCTTGACCGCGCAGACGGATCTGTTGGCCATCATCCACGCCGGCCGGGATTTTGACTTCCAGCGTGCGTCCGCTCGGCAGAATGACCCGCGCCGAACCGCCATGGGCGACCGTCTCGAGCGGCACGGTGGCGGCGGCGGCGACGTCGTCGCCGCGAGTCGGCTGAGCCGCGCCGCGCCGTCGCCCGCCCGCGCCGAAGAGATCGGCGAAGAGGTCGGATGGGTCGAAGCTCCCGCGTCCGCCGGGCGCCTCATTGCCGAAATGAAATTCGTAATGCGGTTCGCCGCCGCCGGGCGCGCCCCCGCCGGTGCGCCAGCCGCGGGTGAAGCCGCCGGGACCTCCCTGTGCGCCGAACCCTTCGAAGCCGGTGTAGCGGGGCTTGCCGTCCGGACCGATCTCGCCCTTGTCGAACTGCGCTTTTTTCGTCTCATCCCCGACGATTTCATAGGCCGAATTGATTTCGGAGAAGCGCTCCTTGGCCTTCGCGTCGTCCTTGTTGCGGTCGGGATGGAATTTCTTGGCGAGCTGGCGATAGGCCTTCTTGATTTCGGCGGGGCTCGCCGATTTGGCCACGCCGAGAACGTCGTAAGGATCGCGCATAATTTTCCAATGAGCCCATGTGAGCGCCCGCCCTCCGTGGCGCGAGCGCGTATGTCCAGCCTATTATTTGGGAGAAGCCCGTCCGCAACGCAAGCGGCGAAGGTCGCGTCGGTTCGAAGGCTAACCCGACCGCGAAGCGAAAAAGGCGGAAAAGCGCTCCCGCGCCTCGGGCGATGTCAGCGCTTTTGCGAAGAGCGCCGCCTCGGCGTCGATGCGCGCCAGAATGTCCTTCGGCTCGCCGCGCATCAGCCGCCGCGCCATGCGAAGCGCCTGCGCCGGCTTCGTCGCCAGCCGAATCGCGGCGTCCATCGCAAGCTCAAGCACCGCATCCGGAGGCGCAACGCGGTTGACCAGGCCGAGCCGCAACGCCTCCTCGCCGTCGAAGCCGTCGCCGAGCAGCAGATATTGGGACGCCCTGGCCATGCCGAAGCGCTGCGGAACGAGCAGGCTCGCGCCGCCCTCCGGCGGCAGGGCGAGGTCGATGAACGGCATTTTGAAGCGGGCGTCGGGGCTCGCATAGACGAGGTCGCAATGAAACAGAAGCGTGGTTCCGACGCCGACGGCGTCGCCGGTGACGGCGGCGACGAGCGGCTTGTCGAAGGCCGCGGCGGCGCGAATGAAAGCCAGCGCCGGAAAGGTCTCGGCGCTCGCCGCGAAATCGCGAAAATCGGCGAGATCATTGCCGGCGCTGAAATTTCCGCCGGCGCCGGCGAAGACGACGGCGCGCACGGCGTCGTCGCCGGCCGCCGCTTCGAGCGTCGCGATCAATGCGCGATACATTTCGCGGTCGAGGGCGTTCTTCTTTTCAGGACGATTGATCAGCAGCCGCAGCGCCCCGTGATGGCTGGAAACGACGATCTTTTCGGACATGGAGGCTTCTCCATCGGTTTAGGCGAGGACCAGGCGGCGGGCGCTTGGCGTCGACTAGTCAAATTTTTGAACGATTTCGGTGCGAAGGCTCTAATGTAGGGAGAATGCTCAAAGAGCATCGATGACTTGCTAAACGCCATACAAGCGGCTAGAATTCGGCGCTATGAAGCTTGCCGAGAATGGGCGCCCGCCAATTCCATCGGATTACGAGCATCAGGGACATGTCCGTCATGAACCTCCGCGAGGCAGTCAAGCGTTTTTTTGACGGTTCGCCCGCCCGTGGCCAAAGCTTCGTCTACGCAGCGGAGCAGCGTCTCGTCGCAAGCATGGCTCAGGCCGCGCCTTGGTGGATCGCGCCAGCGCACCTGTCGCTGATTGGCGCGATCGGGGCCGTTCTCGCGGCCGCCACGCTGATCGGCTGCCGCTCATGGCCGGATTTGGTCTGGCTGGTGCCGCCGGCAATGCTCGTCAATTGGTACGGCTTGACGGTGGATCTGCCGCTTGCGCGGTTGCGCGGCGACGAACTTCCGGGCGCCGGAATGGCGCATCACGTCGCCGAGCTCTTCTCCCATGTCGTCCTCATCGTCGCCTATGGCTTCTCGCCGTTCCTGACCTTGCGCGCCGCGGCCGCGGTGCTCGTCTGCTACCTGCTCTTCTCCGCCTATGGCTATATTCGCGCCGCCACCCGGCACGTTCAGCAAATGGCCTATATCGGTCTGGGCGTGACCGAGTTTCGCATCCTCCTGGCGTTCTGGCCTTTCGCCGCGATTGCGCTCGGCGTTCCGGAAAGTCAGCATGATCGCTGGCCGGCGATCGACGTTGCCGTCATCGGGTTGGCGCTGGTGGCGATTTTCGGCCTGCTTGGCAAGCTGTTGAAGGACGGACGCAGGATCGCCGCCGCCTCGTCGGCCGCAGCGTCAAATCAGGACAAATAGTCCTCGCGAAACCTCCAAATGGGCGCGAGCGCGGGGAACTTTATTTAGGCGCGCGCATTTTCCTCCCATGCGCGCAGCTGCGACGGTCGCGATTATCGGCATTCTGCTCGGCGCCGGCGGCGCGAGAGACGCCGCGCACGCCGGCTCCACGGCTGTTTCCGGCGGCGAAGCGAGCGCCGCCGAGACCGATGCTCGCGCGGACTGGGTCGTTCGAATCGAAGCCGCGCGACAGCGCTACGCGGCCTTCGTCGCGCGCGCCGAATCGGAGTTTCGCGCTCGACAGCCAGCGCGCATCGCCGCCGCTGTCTCATCGGAGCCGCTCTCGGCCGTCCTCGACGACCCGACGCTTCGTTATAATGATCTGGTCGTGACCGCCGACGGTGTTTTCGCCTTTCGCGGGGCGGAGGCTTTCCGCCACAGCGAGACGGATTTCGAGCGCCTGCCCGACGCGCGCATTCGCGCGCTGTCGCTGCGGACCTATGGCGAAACTAATTGAAAAAGGACAGATTCTCCCGGCTGGATCAGCCGGCTGCAGGCTTTAGTAGTTTTTTTAGCATCATTCAGAAATCGGTGGTATTTCGGACATATCGCCGGCATATTGCCTTTGCCTGTACAGTTACAATAGTGTGTCTCCCGGCGCAGAGTTAGGGACTTCGCGTCAGAGGACGCATCTTGGAGCGACTTTGATAATCGCCATTCCCCATCCGCTACGGCTCTGCCTTTCGCTCGCACTCGGACTGTCGATGGCGGGCTGCGCGATCTTTCCCGCTGGCGGTCCAAGCGGCAAGGACATCGTCGAAGATGTCAGGCCGAGCCTGGCCGGCGATGCGCCGAGCTACGCGCTCGTCGAGATCGACCAAAACTCCCTGACTGCGCTCGCCCGCCGCGCGCCGCCCACGCTGCGCGGCTATTTCGGCGATTACCGGCCGGCCGGCAGCCAGACCATCGGCGTCGGCGATTCGGTTCAAATCACGGTTTGGGAGGCCGCTTCGGGCGGGTTGTTTTCGTCGTCCGGCGGCGATCGGATGAGCCCGGGTTCCCGATCGGCCGCGATTCCGGATCAAGTGGTCGGACGGGACGGTTCGGTCACCGTTCCTTACGCCGGCCGCATTCAGGTCGCCGGCCGCAGTCAGCAAGAAGTCGAGGCGGCGATCGTCGAACGACTGCGCGGCAAGGCGATCGAGCCGCAGGCCGTCGTCAACGTCACCCACAATATCACCAACACCGTTACGGTGACCGGCGAGGTCTCGAATGGCGCGCGCATTCCTCTCAGCCTCAAGGGCGACCGCGTCATGGACGTGATCGCGGCGGCGGGAGGCTATCGCTCGCCGGTTCACGAAACCTTCGTGACGCTGACCCGCGGCGACCGCACGGCGCGCGCGCCCATTCAGGCGCTGCTCACCAATCCTCGCGAAGACATCTATCTGCGGGCGGGGGACATTTTGACCATCGAGCGCACGCCGCCGACCTTTACGGTCATCGGCGCGACCGGCGCGAACGCCGTCATGCCCTTTGACGCGCGCGGCCTCACGCTCGAAGAGGCGATCGGCCGGGCGGGCGGGCTGACCGACTCCCGGGCCGACCCGGACGGCGTTTTCGTCTTGCGCTATGAGCCGGCGAGCGTCGTCCGCGAATATCCCAATGTCGCGCCGAGCCTGCTCGAGCGCGGCCAGGTGCCCGTCGCCTATCACCTCAATATGCGCGAACCCGCGGCCCTGTTTGCGGCGCGGCGCTTCTCCATGCGCGACAAGGACATTCTCTATGTCAGCAATGCGCCGCTTGCCGACATCAGCAAGGTTGTGCAGCTTTTTCAGATGGTCAGCCAGCCGGCGATTCAAGGCGCCCTGGTCACCCGCTATTTCCAGTGAGGCACAAATGTTGCTCTACACTGGATGCCGGAACAGCTGCGCATCGCCGCGTAGGGACGATCGGGAGGGCGCCGCCAAATTCGACGCCGAACCAAACCTCGGCAGTTCGTGTGATATGTGGTCCGTTCGCCGATCGTAGATGCGGGGTAAGTTGAAGACATGTCATCGTTTTGCCTGCATCCTGTGTGACAGGGGCGCGATCGGTTCGCACAGAGGCTGGCGGGTTGAACGCGTTTTGAGGGAGTTGTTATGGCCAATCAGCGGATCAACGAGAGTTTTCTCGCGGTCAAGGAGCGCGCCGCGCTGCTGGCCCTGGTGAAGCGTTTGCCGGACTGGGCGACTCCGGACCACCTAACGGCGATTGGCCTATGCGGCGCCGTTCTGACTCTGTTCAGCTTCGTTGCCTGTCGTTGGTCCAACTGTTTTCTTGTCGGCGTCGTTTTAGGCCTCTTTCTCAATTGGTTTGGCGATTCTCTCGATGGCACGCTGGCGCGTTTCCGTTCGATCGAGCGACCGCATTATGGTTATTTCATTGACCATTCGTCAGATCTTATCGCCCAAACTTTGATCATCATCGGTCTCGGCATGTCGCCTTTTTTCACTGTCGCCTCATCGCTCCTGGTGCTTTCGCTCTACCTGCTGATGAGCTCGTACACCTATTTGAGGGTCGTGACCGAGAGCGTGCATCGGCTTTCTTACGGCGGCATGGGCGCCACGGAATTTCGCATTTTGGTCGCGTGCTGGGCGCTTTTCGCCGCTTGGTTCGGCCCCGGCATCGCGACGGCGCAGGCTTATGGCTTCGCGGTGCTCGACATCGTCATTGGCGGCCTGTCCGCCTTGACCTTTCTGGGCTTCGTCGTCGTCATACAGAAGGATCTGATGCGGCTGCAGCGCGAAGAGCGCGATATGATCAAGTCGCTCCAGCCGGCGCCGGCGGCGGATGAACAATCGATATTGGATGTAGACGAAAAGAGACTGATGGAATCGGCCGCCGGCTAGCGCGCGACTCGCGAAAAACGCGTAAAGCGCTCTCAAGGCTTTTGGAATCGATCACGCCATCCGCGTTTGGGCGGGTCCCGCCAAACGCAGCGTGATCTAGCGGCTGCGGACAAAGCTACGGTCCAACCCGAACACAAGTGGCGCCACTTTTCTGGACGCGGCGGGCATTTCGTCGTTTCCGCAGCAAATGAGCGGCGACTTGGTTCCGGCGTCTGGTGGAGAATTCCGGCGCCGAGGCAGGATTGGGCATGGTTTCCAGCGGAACGGTTCTTGTCACCGGCGCAAGCGGGTTCATCGGCGGCGCGGTCGTCAAGCGATTGCGCGCAAAAGGCGCCGCTGTGCGCGTGCTCGTGCGTCAATCGAGCCCGCGCGACAATGTCCCCGCCGATTGCGAGGTCCTCATAGGCGACGTGACCGACCGCGAAAGCGTCCGGCGCGCGATGGCTGGCGTCTCCGCGCTCTTTCACCTTGCCGCCGATTATCGCCTCTGGGCGCCCGATCCTGATCCGCTGATGCGCGTCAACGTATCGGGTACGGAAATCGTCATGCGAGAAGCTCTTCGTGCGGGCGTCGCGCGCGTGGTGCATACGAGCAGCGTCGCGACTCTTGATCCCGACTCGGCGCCATGCACCGAATCCGACCGGCTCACGCCCGAGCGCGCCGTCGGCGCATATAAGCTGAGCAAAATCCTTTCGGAACGGTTGGTCGAACGAATGGTCGCCGACGAAGGCCTGCCGGCCGTTATCGTATGTCCATCGGCGCCGCTCGGCGCCGGCGACGTGCGGCCAACGCCCACCGGCAGGATCGTCTGCGAGGCGATGCGCGGCGGCATGCCCGCTTACGTCGATACCGGACTGAACATCGTTCATGTAGAAGATGTCGCGGACGGCCACATCGCCGCGATGGAAGTTGGCGAAATCGGCGAGCGCTATATTCTCGGCGGCGAAAATCTAACGTTGCGGGATTTGCTCATCGAAATAGCTCGCGTCACCGGGCGACCGCCGCCGCGGACGAAACTCCCGCGCTGGCCGCTCATGCCTCTCGCCTACGCCAGTGAAATTGTCGCGCGTTTCGCCGGCTCGGAGCCCTTTCTCAACCGCGAAAGCTTGCGACTTTCTGCGAAGCGGATGTATTTCGACGATTCCAAGGCGCGCCACGCCCTAGGCTACAAGGCGCGGCCGACGGCCGACGCCGTCGCCGACGCCGTGCGCTGGTTCGCCGGACGGCGCCGCTAGGTCGCGCCGCGTTGGGACGGAATCGCCCAGACGCAGCCTGGTCTAGAAATGGAGCGGGCGCGATGCGGCCTTTGGCGAAGAGCTTGCGAGGCATGGCGTTTGCGGTTGCGGCTGCTTTCCCTGCCCAGCAGCTCTCCGCTGCGCAGGACATGCGCGGCTTCGCCTATTGTGCGCCGCCGTTGCGTCCCGCCTGTATCGAGACGTCCGTCTCGGCACTGGCGATGGCCGCCTGCGACGAGGAAGTGCAGCTCTTCACGCGAACAGTGTTTCGCTATCGGGAATGTCTCGAGCGGGAAATGGAACGCGCCGTGCGAGAAGCGAATGAGGCGATCGAGGCCTGGCGATGTCGTCGAGACAAGACGAAGTGCCGAAATTGACGCTCCCTTCTGAAGCAGCGCGTCGGCCCGTCATTTATGACGTGACTCGGATCGTGACCCGCGCGCTGAATGCGGCGCCGAACGGGATTGATCGGGTCGACTTCGCCCTCGCCCGCCATTTTCTCGCGCGCAACGCGCGCGCGCGCGAGGCGCTGATTTGCACGGCGATCGGCCCCCGACTCGCCGATCCCGATCTTGCGCTTGAGACGATCGAAGGCGTCGTATCGCTTTGGCGCGAAGACGGCGACGCCGAAGAAGATTACGTCTATCGCAGGGTTGTCGAGGCGCTCGGATCAAAGGACTCCACAGTCTCTTCGCTGGCGCGGGCGAGAAAGCGCCCGGACCTCTTGTTCCTTGAGCGCAACTGGCGCGCGATGCGCCGCTGGGCGCCTCATCTTGGCCGGCCGTTGCGCGAGGCCCCCCAGGGAGCGGTCTATTTCAACGTCACGCAATTTCTCGTCGATCGAAGCTGGTATGTGCGCTGGCTCACAGCGCGGACGGACGTAAAGCCTGTCTTCTTCGTCCACGATCTTCTTCCGATCGAGGCGCCCGAGTTTTTTCGCGCAAGAGAAGCCATGCTGCATCCAAGGCGCATCAGCAATATTTGCCGCTATGGCGCAGGCGCCGTCGTCGGATCGCATGCGGTCGCCCGGCGCCTTCGCCAATATGCGGCGGAAGAGGGAAGGCCGGAGCTGCCGGTATGCGTCGCCCGCCTGCCGGTTTCGCCGCTCTTCCTGTCGCCCGCCGAGCCGCCCGCGGCGCTCGACGGCGTCAATTATTTCGTCGTCTGCGGCACGATCGAACCGCGAAAAAATCATCTCACCCTGCTCAACGCATGGCGCTTGCTGGCGAGCGATCCTGCGCCGCCAAAACTGGTCATCGTCGGCAAGCGCGGCTGGCTCAACGGCGCCGTCGTCGAAACGCTGGAGCGGAGCGTCGCCTTGCGCCCGCATGTCATCGAGGCGGGCGGACTGTCGACGCCGGGACTGCGCCGACTGCTTGCTGGCGCGCGCGCTCTGCTGATGCCTTCCTTCGCAGAAGGATTCGGTCTGCCCGTCGCCGAAGCGCTCGCGGCCGGAACGCCGGTCGTCGCCTCGGACATCGAGGCCTTCCGGGAAGTCGGCGGTCAAGCGATCGACTATGTCGATCCACTCGACGGCCGGGGATGGCTGCAAGCGGTGCGCGACTATTCGACGCCGGACTCTCCTCGACGACGGGCCGCGCTCGAGCGCAACAAGGGCGCCGTCGTCGGTTCGGATGCGTTCCTTGCAACGATTGAGGAGTTCATCACGCGCTTATAAAGCGGCGCGGTTAAGCGCAATCGAATTGATTCCTCGGCATGACCCACGCATCGTTTCAATGTCCAAGACCAGCCGTCGGCGCGGGACGATTCAAACAAAGGACGAACACTTGAATGTTTTCGATCCATCGCCGGACGCCGCGCGCAAGGCGCCAAGCGAAGAAGACTTAGAGGCGCTTGCCCATTTTCGCTACGCCCTGCGCAGATTCCTGGCGTTCAGCGAACAGGTCTCCGCGGACCATGGCGTCACCATGCAATGGTATCAGGCGCTGCTGGTCGTGCGCACCTATCGAGACGCAAAGCACATCAGCGTCGGCGAACTTGCCGAGCAGCTGATGATCCGCGATCACAGCGCCGCGGAGCTCGTGTCGCGCTTGGCGCAGGCAAAGCTCGTCAGGCGAAAGACCGATTTGAAAGATCGTCGGCGGTCGCTCGTCGTCATCACGCGCCTGGGCGAAAGACGGCTATTGGAGCTGGCGGCGCTGCATTTGAAGAAGCTGCGAGAATCCAAGGGCGCATTTGCGAATCTCTATCGCACGGCCGCTGAGTCGTAGATCGCACGGGCTTTAGGCGTTTTCGCCTGAACGCAGCGCGCGCTCGATCGCATTCACGACTCTTCGATTCATGAATGCAATCTAGAACCGGCGCCCACTTCGGCGGAAAATGCTCTAATAGCCGGTCATTTCGAGATAGCCTTCGCCCTTGTGCGATCCGCTGAAGCGGATCGGTCCCTCCCAATAGGCGGGATCGGTTCCCATCCAGCTTCTCGGATTGAGCGGCTGCGTCTTGATGTCGACGCCGCGACTGCCGATTCGAACGCGCCAGCCGATTGGCACGTCGCGATCGGCGATGCGTATCGTCTCGAGAGGTTCGATGGCGATGTCTTCGCTTAGGAGCGGCGAGGTTGCGCCATCGTCGTCGATCCAATTTCCCAATAGAAATGGCGCCCGCTTTACGCCGCGCACGCGATACAGCATCAGTCTGGCGCCGCCGTCGACATGCAGCGCGAACCAGTCCCAGCCGCTTTGATCGGGCCCCAGCGGTTGGCTCGACCATTCGCGATCCATCCAGGCGCGGCCGGAGACCTGCGTTTTGCGGCCGTGGAAGGCAACCACGCCCTCCGCCGTAAAGAACGGCTGGCTGTAGTAAAAGGAGGCCTGTCCGGCGTCGGATTTGCGGCTGTAGCCGCCCTCGCCTTGCAAAACGATCGGCCCTGTCGCGGCGAGGTCGAGCGCATAGGCGAAATTTCCGTCCCCCGCATTAACGCGCAGCCGCTCGATCCCGGCGCCGGCGGACTCGTCGCGCGTTTCGAGAACCCAGTCGTCGATATGGGCGCGAAAAGGCGCGGCCTCGACGCCCGCCTGGCCGATGCCGCCGCGCGCGAATTTTTGCGCGAAGAAATGTTCGCCGGCGCTCGTCGCCGCCGCATGCGCCATCCACACATTGCGGTCGTCCCAGCCGGCGCGCGCCGAATTCGGCGCCATGGCGAAACGAAACAGCGTCCATTGGACGCCGTAAGAGGCGCCGTCGGCGTCCTTTAGATTCGCGGTGACATACCACCATTCGGTGCGAAAATCCGGATGCGCGCCATGGTCTTTGGGGAAGACGAGCGGCGTTCCCGGCTGCGGAAGCGCGAAGCCCGGCGCATTTTCGGCCAATCCGCGAAAGTCTTGCGCCAGCGCGCCACTCGATGAAAGCGCCAGAAGCAGCGCCGATCGCCTCGAAATCACGGCGCTTCGTTTATGCGCGCCGTTCCCTGGCCTAGCGTTCATTGGAGAAGACTTCGAGCAGATCGGTCGGCGCGGCGCGCGCGAGCCTTGCGACAGGAATGAGCGCGGCCAAAAACGCCGCGCACAGCGCGAGAAGAAAAACCACGAGCCATTGCGAAGGAAACATATGGAACGGCAGCCGCCATCCGAAGGCGGCGACATTGACGATGGCGACCAGGCACCAGCTCATGAACAGGCCGAGCGGCGTCGCACATACTGCGGCGACTGCGGCGAATCCCAAAACCCGGATCATCTCCAGTCCCGCAAGCTCCCGGCGCGTCGCGCCCAGCGCCCAGACCGGCGCGATGCGCGCCTGCCGCATGTCGCTCAGCGTCAGCAGGCTGGCAAAAAGCGCGACGCCGGAGACGATCAGCGTCAGCATGTTCAACGCGGCCGTTACGGCGAAGGTGCGTTCGAAGACGTCCGTCGACAGGCGTTTAAGCTCGGATTGATCGATGATGCGCGCGATCCTTCCGTCAAAGCGCCGCTGCATATCGTCGATGACGCGCGCGGTCGCATCAAACGCGACGCGCAGGCCGTAATGCACGCCGGAAGCGTCGTCGAAATAGCGCTTCAACTTCTCGTGATCGATGCGCAGCTGACCCTTCGGATTGCCGTAGTCGGGAAAGATTCCGGCGATTCGCGCGCGCCAATCCTGCGTAGAGGCTGGAATGTCGATCATGGCGCCGAGTCCGACGCCGAGCCGGCGCGCCAATTGCTCGCTGACGAGGACGGCGTCTTCCGCATAGAGGGCGGTCCAAACATCGTCCGCCGCTTCCATCAAGGGAAAATTCGCCGCATAGGTTTCGTGCGGCGTCATGCCGACAATCTCGACCGGCCATGCGCCGATGCGCGTCTTCGCGCGCCAGACAGGCAGGATCGCCGATATGTCCGGTTGCGTGCGCATCCACGCCTCGATGTCGCGCGCATCGGCCGGCGTCGCCGCTTCGAAATAGATTTCGGCAACGAGACGCGCGTCGAGCCAGCGCGTGAAGGTCTGGCGAAAGCCCTCGACCATGCCGCCGACCCCGATATTGGCGGCAAGCGCGACGAGCAGCGCCATCAGCGCCAGCGACAGGCCGGAAATTTCCTGTCGACCGTCGGCGAAAAACCAGCGCGCCAGCGGCCGTCGCGCCAGACGTTCGCCGAGCGCCAGGGCGCCGGCGAGCGCGACCGGCAGGAACAACGCGGCGGCGAGAAGCGAACAGCCGATGATGGCGAATCCGGACGCGAGCCCGTCGCCAAAACCGTAAGCGCAAGCCGCGGCGACAAGCGCGAGGATCGCGAGCGCGCCCTGCCGCCGCAAATAGCGGTGATGCTCGGCGCGCCAGGCGATCGGGCGCGCGACCGACAGCGGCGGCAGCCGCAAGGTCTTTGCGAAGCCGCTCGCCGCCGCCAGAGCCGCGCCGGCGCCGGCCATGACGAGTCCGGAGAGAAGCCAGCGAAGATCGAGCGACAGGCTTTCCGAAATCTGCGCGCCGTAAAGGCTCTCGAGACTTTTCGCGACATCCGGCAACAGGGCCTGTGCGATCGCATAGCCGCCGATGACGCCCGCCCCGCCCGCGATGAGCGTCAGGACGGCGATTTCGCAGGCCATCGCGACGACGAGGTTTGGCGGCGCGACGCCGAGCGCGCGCAAGGTGCGAAGCGTCGGCAACCGCTGCTCGAAGGCAAGGCCATAGGCGGCATGGACGATGAACAATCCGACGAGGAAAGCGAGGAACCCGAAGGCGGTCAGATTGAGATGAAAACTGTCGGTGAGGCGCGCAAGTTCGCTTTCGTCATCCGCCGCGACGAGCCGCAGGGCGCCGGCCGCGACGTGCTTAATCCGCTCCGCGTCGATCGCCGCGTCCTCAGCAATAATGAGACGCGAGAGTTTTCCGGGACGATCGAGCAGGCGCTGGGCGACGCCGATATCGACGACGATCGCGCCAGGCGGCGCTTCGGCGAGCGCCGCCAGCGGCGGTAATTGCCGACCGCGCTCGGTTTGCGGCCGCGCGCCCTCGGCGAGAGCCAGCCGCCGCAGAGTCTGCGGCGCGGCGAAGGCGCGGCCCTCGCCCGAAAAGAAATCCTCGAGGACGTCTGCGCGCTTTCGCTGATGCGCGATCGGCGAAGCGCGCGGCAGCGACACCGGCTCGACGCCGATGATGCGAATGTTCTGGTCGCCGATCCGGGCCGCGCCTTCCAGGACCGGCGAAACGTCGACGCCGGCGCGGCGCAGCTTCACGAAGAGGTCCTGATCGAACAGCCCGCCGCGCGCGGCGACGAGCGTTCTCGCGCCGCCGCCCGAAATCGCCGCCGTCGCGGCGTCGTAGCTCATGCGCGCCTGCGCGTTCAGCGCCTGCACGCCGCTCCATAGCGCCGTGGCGACGGCGAGGCCGAGCACAAGCGTCGCGAGATTTCCCGGGCGTCGCCGCCAGTGGCTGATCAGCGCGGCCAGCGTCCAGAGCGTCTGTCTCATTGCGTCGCCAGAAGGCCTGATTCCAGCCGCACGCGGCGTTGCAGCCGGGCGGCAAGTCGCTCGCTGTGCGTCGCCATCAGAAAGGCGCAGCCGGTCGCGGCGACGAGATCGAGCGCGAGCGTCATGACGTTATCGCCACTCGCTTCGTCGAGATTGCCGGTGGGCTCGTCGGCGAGCAAAAGCTTCGGGCGCACGGCGAGCGCGCGGCCGATAGCGACGCGCTGCTGCTGTCCGCCGGACAGCTCCTCCGGATAGCGCGCAGCGAGTGCGGCAAGCCCAAGCCGATGGGCCAGCTCGTCCTGCCACGCGGCGTCGTAGCGGCCGGCGAGTCGCGCCTGAAAACCGAGATTCTCAGCGACGGTCAGGCTCGGGATCAAATTGAACTGCTGGAAAACGATCCCAATCTTCTCGCGTCGCAGGGCGGCCCGCGCATGTTCCGACATCTGCGTCAGCGCGACGCCGTCGAGAACCACTTCGCCGGAATCGGCGTCGTCGAGCGCGCCGACAAGATGCAGCAGCGTGCTCTTGCCGCTGCCCGACTCGCCGGTCAGCGCCAGGCTGGCGCCGGCGGCGAGCGTGAAGTCCACGCCGCGCAGTACTGGAACGGAGCCCTGCGGCGTCGAATAGGATTTACGCAGCCCTTCGACGCGCAGCATTGGCGCGCTCTTGCGCATAGCTTCGAGAGGTTCCGGCGTCGCGTGAATCGACAAGCACTGCGCCCTGATGGGCCGGCGGAGGCGGCCGGCGCGCCAGCCCTATATATGGCCCGCCGCGCCGATCGCCCAAATGCGCCGCCTCGCTAAAAGGCGAGGCGCAGGCCGCCATAGACCGCTCGACCCGTTCCCGGATAGAAGACGATCGGATTGAGGCCGCGCGCGTCGACGATCGTCGTCACGTCGCTGATGTAATGGCGATTGGTCAGATTGCGCCCCTCGACATAGAAAGACAGGCCGTAGGGAAGCTTCATGCCCGCCTGGACGCCAAGCAACACATAGCCCGGCGCCTGGAGCGTATGGGCATAGTCGACATAGGCGCCTTGCGGAACCCAGTCGATCTGCGGCGCGAAATAGAGGCCGTCGGCGGGGCGCCAGTAGGAAAGCGTGGTGCGCAACACATGGCGCGGAATGCCGGCCAGCGGATTGTCGCCAAAGTCGCGATCGCCGACGAAGCGGAAATCGTTCCAGGTCCATACCTGCGACAGTTTCAGCGAGTCCCCTGAGTCGGGCGCGAAAATATCGCGCAGGAGCTCGGCGCTCGCGGCGAATTCGACGCCTTGGTGCATGGTGCGCTTGGCGTTGAAGGTCGTCGCCGGAATGCCGAGGCCTGGATTGGCGGTGAACTTTAGGAGTTCGTCCTGCAATTCCGAATGGTAGAAGGTGATGTCCCAGGTGTAGCGGTCCCATTTGCCGCGCCCGCCGAATTCGCCGGTCCAGGCTTTCTGCGCGGCGAGCGGCGTGAACGGCACGCCGTCGCGCGGCGGCGGAAACACGCCTTGCGTCAGATCGATGAAGTCCGGCACGTCGCGGCTGCCGGTCATGTCGGCGAAGAATTGAATGTCCGGCGCCGGTTCGAACATCAGCCCGACCTTGGGGACGGTGCCCTGATAGACCTTGTCCGCTTGGCCCGGAAGCGGCTGGAAGGGAATGCCGCCGAGAACGTCATAGCGCCGCGTATCGGCGAACAGCTTGGCGCCGAACATGAAGATGAGTTCCGGCGTGAGATGCAGGCGATTTTCGAAATAGGCCTCGAGATTGAGCGCCTTCATC
>Ga0194120_10001435_pt1 | contig 43421 bp, 41 predicted proteins | sample TA2MahCa65mmetaG_FD_148642 | JGI IMG/M metagenome (GOLD analysis project Ga0194120, IMG submission 148642) | Freshwater microbial communities from Lake Tanganyika, Tanzania - TA2015019 Mahale Deep Cast 65m | ecosystem: Environmental > Aquatic > Freshwater > Lake | place: Tanzania: Lake...
TGTATGCGTCCACCCCTACCACGACACAACTAAGCTTGACTGGGTTACACTGCAGTAGCCAACGGCAGTAGTTCGTCGATGCGACTGTTGGGCCAGGTGGGCAGTTTTTCTAGGGTGTCTTTTAGCCAGGCTGCAGGATCGAGGCCATTGAGCTTGGCGGTGCCAAGCAAGGTTTGAATAACGGCGGCGCGTTGACCGGCACGTTCCGATCCTGCAAACATCCAATTCTTCTTACCCAAGGCGATAGGGCGAATGCTGTTCTCGACCGGGTTATTGTCGATGGGCAGATCACCGGTTTCGGCATAGCGGCTGAGCGCCGTCCAGCGTTTCAAACTGTAGTCGATAGCTTTGGCGGTTGCTGTATTGGGTGCTGTGCGCAGGCGGGTTTGCTGTAGCCAGTCGTGTAACTCGACCAGAATCGGCAGACTTTTCTCGGCGCGTAGCTGTTTTCGCTCGTCAGTACTGACATCACGCGCTTCGGTTTCGACCGCATACAACTTAGCGATGCGATTCAAAGCCTCTTGCGCGATAGGACTCTGACTGGCCTGGAACAGGTCGAAGAATTTGCGCCGCGCATGCGCCAGACAGGCCAGTTCGATGCACGGTTCGAGCAGGCGTTGCGTTTCAGGGTGCGCGCGGGTTGTTGCAAACAATGCTTTGTAGCCGGCATAGTCATCCACCAACAAGTGGCCTTGCCAGTCACCCAGAAATTGTTGTGCATGCCGGCCGCTACGGCCGGCTTGATAGTCGAAGACGATAATCTTAGGTCCCGATTGCAGATCATTGCTGCGATAGGCCCACAGATAGGCTTTCTTGGTTTTACCGCTGCCAGGATCGAGTTGCGGCACCGGCGTCTCGTCAGCATGTAAGCTTTCCCTTTGCAACAAATGCCAAGCCAAGCGGTCGGCCAATGGGGCTAGCGCGACTCCGAGTCGTCCAACCCAGTCGGCGAGCGTGGAACGAGACAAGATCACACCGTCACGGGCGGCGATTTGCTCCAACCGGTACAAAGGCAAATGATCAAGGTACTTGCCAATCAGTACCCAGGTGAATAAACCGACAGCCGCCATGCCACCATCGATCACCGCCGGTGGAATAGGTGCGGCCGTCATCGTTTCGCAATTTCGGCAGGCATACTGCGGACGAATATGGCGATGCACGAAGAACTTGGCGGGCTCGACGTCCAATTGCTCGGTCACATCTTCGCCGATTTTGACCAAGTCTTTGCCACATTGACCACAGCTGCAAGATGCCGGTTCATGGCGATGTTCGATACGCGGCAGATGATCGGGTAAAGGCTGTCTTCCGGCGCGCGGACGTTTGGGGCGGGCGATGGTGTCGCAGGGTTGATCATTGCGGAGTTGTTCGACTTCTTCATCAATGGCCGAAATGTCGGTATTCCAGGTTTCCTCGAACACGTCCCGCTGCAGCGGGGCCAGACTTTCGTTCTTGCGACTGAAGCGGATGCGTCGGTAATACGCCAGTTCATGCGTCAACGCGCCGATTTTGAGGTCTTTGGCTTGGATAACTTTGGCATCTTGGGCGGCCTGATCAATCAGCGCCTGAAGCATAGCCGCCACCTCGGTTTTGGCAGCCGGTTCCAGATTCAATTGATCGAGTTTTGCCAGTAGATTCATGGGGTTATTATACCGCAATCTCGCGTCTAAACCTTGATATGACTGGCTTTCAGCGGTATTTAGTATCCCGTTTAGCCCCGCAATCACACCCGCCAGTCTGCTTGGGGACGAGCGGATAATCGTTGCCAGTTGACACCGGCGACTAGCCATTGCCATTGTGCCTGATTCAGGGCAAACACCGAGTCACCCATCTTGGGCCAGACAAAACCGCCCTGATGCAAACGGCGTTGACACAGCCAAACCCCATTGCCGTCCCACACCAACAACCGTAGCCGGTTGCCCGCACGATTACGAAAGATAAACGCCGATCCGGCACACGGGGAATGCCTCAGGCTCTGTTGAACAATCGCTGACAAGCCATCCAAGCCACGCCGCATGTCCACCGGCGCCACCACCAACCAAATCTGCGCTGGATAATCTATCAAGCCAGACATCGTAACAGCTCAGCTACCCAAGCCGCTGGCACCGAAGATGAAAGTTCCAAGCGATGACCGGCGTAGGTGAAAATGATAGTCGCTCCCACCGATGTCGCCACAGACTCAGGCTCAGCCGGTTCGATCTGCACCGGGACTAACGCGAACGACTCTACGGCATCCAGTTTGCGATACTCGCACAGTCTGGCAGCAAAGGTTCCGGCATTGATGCGTTGCTGTAGGCAATACTCAAACTGCGACAAACCGCTGCTTTGCCAATTTTCAATATGCTGACGCCATTTCGATGTGACTGCCATAACTACTCCTGATCAAAAAATCACAGGATGCATCAGCTTGCATGACTTTTAAAGGTGGCTGGGATAGAGGCTTACGCTGGTTTGATGACAAATCTAGATCGATTAAGTTTTTATCAGAATAAGCGGCTTAAGTTTTCGGTAGTGGCTGTCTATGGGGTAGAAGGTTTGAAAATAGCTATTGATGTGAAATTCCTGATTGTCTGTTTTTTCAATCAGCTTTCGTTCAAGTCCGCCAGCACGGCAAGGGCTTCCTGTATATTGCTGACCGGATAGATGTTGAGATTTTTGATCGGGTCTTTGGGTTTATTGCTTTTGGGAATGATGGCGCGTCGAAAACCGTGTTTTGCGGCTTCATTGAGTCTGGCGTGGCCATTGGCAACCGGACGAATTTCTCCGTTCAGACCTATCTCACCGAATATCACGGTGTCATAGGGCACAATTCGGTCTCTCAAGCTGGAGACCACGCCTGCCATAATCGCCAAATCAGTACTGGTTTCGCTGACCCGAATACCGCCGACTACGTTGGTGTATATCTCATCGCTGGCTGTGAATATTCCCCCATGTCGGGCTAAAACAGCTAAGAGCATGGCGAGGCGGTTTTGATCCAGTCCGACGGCCAGACGTCTTGGATTCCCGTATTGGCTTTCGGTGACAAGTGCCTGAATCTCGACCAGTAAAGGTCGGGTGCCTTCCCATAATACAGTTACGACGCTGCCAGGTGAGGCTTTTTCGGCACGGGACAAAAACATGGCGGAAGGGTTTTTAACTTCTTTTAATCCGGTGCTTTCCATGGCAAAAAAGCCCAGTTCACCGACGCTGCCAAAGCGATTTTTGTCGGCACGCAAAACCCGAAAACGTGCATCATCGGTCGTCGACAATACCACTTGGGCATCGACGATATGGCTTAAGGTCATCGGTCCGGCCAGTGACTGATCTTTGGTGACATGACCGACCATCAAAATTGCGGTGCCGTTGCGTTTGGCATATTGAGTTAAGACGCTGGCGCTATCACGAACCTGGGAAACTGAGCCTGGGGCTGATTCGCATTCGGGGGTAAACATAACTTGAATGGAATCAATGATCACGACTTGTGGTTGTTCTACGTCAACGATCTGGCAGATTTGCGTGACCGAAGTCTCGGCCAGTAATTTGATTCCTGTCGTTGGAAGACCTAAGCGGTGGGCGCGTTCTGCGATTTGTTGCATGGACTCTTCGCCGGACACGTATAAAACGCCATGTTGCTGACTGAGGTGGGCGATCGCTTGTAATAACAAAGTACTCTTGCCAGCGCCGGGTGCGCCGCCAATCAGGACTACACTGCCACGAACGATACCGCCACCCAGAACCCGGTCAAACTCTTGTAGACCACTCGAAAGGCGTTCTGCTTGTTGCAGGTTGACCTCAGAAAGTAACTGCACATGACTGCGACTGCCGGCATAGCCGGTGTTGATACTGCGAGCCGCTTTTTGATTGGGGAGATGAAATTCTTTTAGGGTGTTCCATTCACCGCATTGGTTGCATTGGCCTGACCAGGTCGGATGGTCAGCACCGCATTCGCTACAAACAAAAGCCAGTTTGGTTTTTTTGGCCATGTTTAGTCTCCACTGCTTTCTAGAATTTCTACCCTTTGAGTGATGCCGCACAACAGTGTATAGGGAATGGTGTCGGCATAGTGGGCGATTTCTTCCACTGCCAAATCTTGTCCCCATAGTGTGACTGGGTCGCCAATTTTGGCTTCGGGTAGCTGGCTTAAATCAACCGTAATCATATCCATTGAGACTCGGCCAATCAAAGGCGCTCGCTGGCCGTTGACTAAAACTGGTGCGCCGCTGCGGGTATGTCGGTGGTAGCCATCACCATAACCAATCGAAACTACCCCCACTAAAGTATTGGTGCTGGCTTGCCAGCTGCCACCATAGCCGACCGTTTCACCGGCTTTGATCGTTTTAGTGGCGATTAGTCGGGAATGTAGGCTCATCACCGGTTTAAGCCCAAAATCAGCGCCAGTTTTACCTGCAAAGGGTGAACAGCCATATAACATCAGACCGGGTCTTACCCAGTCGCTCTGAATATTGGGCCAGCCGATAATGCCAGCTGAATTGGCAATACTTCGTTCCCCGGGAAATCCTGCGACACTTTGATTGAATAAATCGAGTTGCTGTCGGGTTTTGTCATCCAGCAAATCGTCAGCATTGGCAAAGTGGGTAATTAAATTAATCGGTTTAAGGATAGTCGCTAATTGACTTAATTGCTGGTAGGCCGCCTGAAAGTCATCCACTTTAAAGCCGAGTCGATTCATGCCGGTATCCATTTTCAACCAGACTTTCAACTGAGCAGTTTGTGGAGGGAGTTGCTTCAGTATTTCAATCTGAGTGACATTATGAATCATGGCATCCAGTCGATTATTCAGCATTAATTGTAGTTCATCCTGACACACAAAGCCTTGCAGCACCAAAATAGCTTGCTGAAAGCCAGCCTGACGCAAACGTACACCCTCATCGACGCGGGCAACTGCGAAGCCATCGGCTTCATTCAGGGCGTTTGCTAGGCGTAAAATGCCGTGACCATAGGCATTGGCTTTAATCACTGCCATGACCTTGTTATTGGGCGCATAGCATCGGACTTGTCTTAAATTATGTTGAGCAGCCTGCAGATCCAGTTTTACATAAGCGGCCGGGCTCATTCATAATCCTCTTGAGCATAATGGCCAGCAAAATTTTCAAAGCGGGTGTACTGACCCAGGAAGGTTAGGCGCACGGTACCCAAGGGTCCATTCCGTTGTTTACCAATGATTACTTCGGCTATGCCTTTGTCTGGACTGTCTTCGTTGTAAACTTCGTCACGGTAGACAAATAAAATCAGGTCAGCATCCTGCTCAATTGCTCCGGATTCACGTAAATCTGACATCACCGGGCGTTTGTTGGGACGTTGTTCCAGATTTCGATTGAGCTGTGACAGTGCGATCACCGGTACATTTAATTCTTTAGCCAGTGCTTTCAAGCCACGCGATATATCGGAAATTTGCTGAACACGGTTATCACCGCTGCTAGGTGATTGCATGAGTTGTAAGTAATCCAGCACAATCAGGCCTAATTGCCCGTGTTCTCGGGTCAGACGACGGGCGCGGGAGCGAACTTCGGTGGGTGTCAAAGCTGGCGTGTCGTCGATAAATAATTTGGTTTCTGCCAGTAAATTGATGGCGGACGTCAGGCGTGGCCAGTCATCATCATCCAGTTTACCGGTACGCACTTTATGCTGATCGATTCGCCCTAATGAAGACATCATCCGCATCGCCAAGGCTTCACCCGGCATCTCCATACTGAATACAGCAACGGGAAGACCGCTTTTTAGGGCAACGTTCTCTGCCATATTCATGGCAATAGTGGTTTTACCCATCGAAGGGCGTCCGGCAACAATAATCAGATCGGCGGGTTGCAAACCTGAGGTTTTTTCATCCAGATCATTAAAGCCAGTGCTGGCGCCGGTAATTTCCCCGTCTTGCTCATACAGCAGTTCGATTTTATCGACCGCCTTGGCTAACAGGTTTTTAATGGTGCTGAAACCGCCTTGCCCACGTTGTCGTTGTTCGGCGATTTTAAAGACATTGCGTTCGGCGTTTTCGAGCAATTCCGAAGTTTCACGGCCATCGGTGACAAATGCCGAGTCACTGATTTCAGTCCCGACATGAATCAGTTGTCGAAGGACGGAGCGGTCTCGGACTATGTTGGCATAGGCCAGAATATTCGCAGCCGATGGGGTGTCTTTAACTAAGGTCCCTAAATAGGCGAGGCCACCGGCGTTTTCAAGCTCATTCTGGCTTTCTAACCACTCGGATAGAGTAATAACGTCAAAGGGATCCTGATGTTCTGCCAGTTCAGCAATGGCGCGGAAGATAAGTTTATGATCGCGACGGTAAAAATCTTCTTCGGCAATACGATCAGCAACAGTATCCCAGGTCTGATTATCTAACATCAGACCACCCAGAACCGACTGTTCAGCTTGAATGGAGTGGGGTGGGACTTTTAATGACTCTACGGCTTGATCGGGATTAAAGTAAAAGGTTTCTGACATGTTGCTGGGGTTAAATAAGGCAAGGTGTCATCGTATTATACTGAGCTATGGAAAGCTAGGGTTCCTAAAGCAAAAAACCCTTGGACGTGATCCACGCCAAGGGTTTTTACTTGCCAATCAAGTAGCTACTTTATTCGGCTGTATCGACTTCTTTCATGCTTAGGCGAACGCGGCCTTGACGATCAATTTCCAAAACTTTAACGCGAACGCTGTCGCCTTCAGCCAGTTTGTCACTGACTTTTTCAACGCGTTCATCGGAGATTTGTGAAATATGCACTAAGCCGTCTTTGCCTGGCAGGATGGTAACGAAAGCACCAAAATCCATCAAGCGCACTACTTTGCCGTCGTAGATTTTACCGACTTCAACTTCGGCGGTAATTTCTTCGATCATGCGACGTGCTTCTTCACCTGCGGCTTTATCCACCGAAGCGACATTGACGACACCGTCATCGTTCAGATCAATGCTGGCGCCGGTTTGCTCGGTAATAGCACGAATAGTGACACCGCCTTTACCAATAACTTCACGGATTTTGCTAGGATCGATTTTGAAGGTAATGATGCGAGGGGCAAAGTCTGACATTTGCTCACGGGTGCTGGACAAGGTTTTGTTCATTTCACCCAGAATGTGTAAACGTCCGTGCTTAGCTTGCTCCAAAGCCACTTTCATAATTTCAGGTGTAATACCGTCAATTTTGATGTCCATTTGTAGGGCAGTGACGCCATTTTCAGAACCAGCCACTTTAAAGTCCATGTCACCCAGATGATCTTCATCACCCAGAATATCGGACAGTACAGCAAATTCATTACCTTCTTTGATTAAGCCCATCGCGATACCTGCTACGGGTGCTTTAATCGGTACCCCGGCGTCCATCAGTGCCAGAGAGCTGCCGCATACGGAAGCCATAGAGCTTGAGCCATTGGACTCAGTGATCTCAGAAACCACGCGCAACACGTAAGGAAATTCTGACATATCAGGCAATACGGCTTGAACACCCCGTTTGGCTAAACGACCATGACCGATTTCACGACGTTTGGGAGAACCGACACGGCCGGTTTCGCCAACGCTGAACGGAGGGAAGTTGTAATGGAACAGGAAGCTGTCTTTGTATTCACCAGCCAGTGCGTCGATGATTTGTGCATCACGTTCTGTGCCCAAAGTTGCGACTACTAATGCTTGAGTTTCGCCACGGGTGAACAGGGCTGAACCATGGGTACGTGGCAGAACACCTGTGCGCACCGTAATGGGACGAACAGTAGTCAAATCACGACCGTCGATACGTTTACGGTCTTTCAGGATTGCGCTACGAACGATGTTGTATTCCAGTAATTCGATTTCATTGCGGACATCGCCTAAAGCGAATTGTTCGTCGGCAGTCAGTTTTTCAACGACTGTAGCGCGGATGGCGCTCAAGGTGTCTTGACGAACCAGTTTCTCAGCAATTTGGTAGGCAGCAGTGATACCGGCAGCGGCTTCAGCGGTAACCGCAGCTTTTAAAGCTTCGTTTTCAGCGGGTGCAGTCCAGTTCAGGGCAGGGGTAGCAACAGCTGCCGCAAATTCGTTGATGGCTTGAATAGCCACTTGCATTTGTTCATGACCGAACAATACGGCACCCAGCATAACGTCTTCGGGCAATAAGTCAGCTTCTGATTCAACCATCAGAACTGCTTTTTCGGTGCCGGCTACGACTAAACGCAAGCGTGATTCTTTGCTTTGTGGAACGCTAGGGTTCAGGACATAGGCGTCATCGATGTAACCGATGCAAGCTGCGCCTAATGGACCGTTGAATGGCAGGCCAGAAACCGCCAGTGCTGCAGATGCACCCAAAATAGCGACAAATTCAGTATCCACTTCAGGGTTTAAAGAAACCACGGTGGCAATGATTTGTACTTCGTTGGTGTAACCTTCAGGAAATAAAGGACGAATAGGGCGATCAATTAAGCGAGAAATCAGAGTTTCGTTTTCACTTGGACGACCTTCGCGTTTGAAAAAACCACCGGGAATTTTGCCGGCTGCGTAGGCTTTTTCTTGATAGTCAACAGTCAGTGGAAAAAAATCACCCCCATTGCTTTCTTTTTTGCCGACAACAGTTACCAATAAGGTAGTGCCTTCAACATCAATGATTACAGCACCGCTGGCTTGGCGAGCAATTTCACCGGTTTCTAATTTGACGAGACGATCGCCGTACTGAAATTCTTTCCTAATAGGATTCACTATAAGGTTCCTTTGTTGGGTAAAGGTTTAAAAAACGAGCTATAAAACAGAAACGGCACTGGAATGTGCCGTTTCGGTTAGCAAGATTATTTACGAATGCCGAGTCTTTCGATCAGTGAACGATAACGGGTTACATCGGTGTTTTTCAGGTAATCCAATAATTTGCGGCGTTGGTTTACCATGCGCAACAAACCACGACGTGAGTGATTGTCTTTTTTGTGCGCGGCAAAGTGAGGTGTCAACTGATTGATGTTCGCTGTCAATAAGGCAACTTGAACTTCGGTTGAACCGGTATCAGATTCTGACAGACGGTATTCTTGTACGATAGCTTGCTTTTGTTCTGCGGTTAACGACATGTTAATCCCTATACGTTTAAGTTAAAAAAAGTCGTCTAAGACGACCAAGAAAAACCGACAGTCCACAATAGGGTGTAGAGTGAGTCGGCGGTTAGCAATCTGAATAACAATGTTCACCCAGATTAAAAATACGTTTAGGCGCTAGTTTACCATTTATTGATAGTTCGCCCAAGCCTAAAAAACACTGATTGGCATAGATTCGGACTGAGCCTATCAATGCTGATTTAACGGATACTGTTTGACCTTGTTGTATGGCCTGAGCCTCGGGTTGCTCAAGGGTAATAACGGGTAGGTGTTGTAAAGGTAAATCCACCGGTAACAGGCGTTCAAATCTTGCTGCTTCACTGAGCGTGAGCAAATCGTCTAAGGTAATGGCCTCAGCAAGTGTAAAACAACCCGCTTCGGTTCTTCTTAAGCGACTGACAGTGCCGCAGGTGCCTAATGCATGGCTTAAATCTTCTGCCAGCGAACGGATGTAAGTGCCTTTAGAGCAGCTGACATCGAGCTCCAGTGTGCCTGCGTCAAATCCCAGTAACTGAATGGCATGAATCGTAACCGGTCGGGCAGGGCGCTCAATGATTTGTCCTTGGCGTGCCAATTCATAAAGTTTTTTTCCCTGATGTTTCAATGCCGAATACATGGGGGGGACTTGATCAATTGGCCCCAGAAATTGAGTTATGGCTGATTCAATCAGGGTTTGAGAAAGCACTGGAACAGCCATTTCGTTGATGACCTGTCCCTCTAGGTCACCGGTATCGGTCATGGTGCCCAGACGAATACTGACCAAATAGCGTTTATCGTCATCCAGCATCATGCCGGAAACTTTGGTGGCTTCCCCAAAACAAAGCGGCAGTAAACCGGTCGCTAAAGGATCCAGACTACCGGTGTGGCCGGCTTTATTGGCATTAAACAGGCGTCTGACTTGTTGCAAGGCATGGTTCGAAGAGACACCTGTTGCCTTATCAAGCAACAGGATGCCATTGAGATCCAGCCCGGACTTGCGTTTAGCCATTAATCGTCCTGAGGCTTAATATCCAGGTCGTGAAGAAGTTCAGCTACCCGCATGCCGGTATCAAAGGAATGATCGTAAAAGAAATGCAATTCCGACATATGTCTTAAGCGCATGCGTTTAGCCAGTTCGTGACGAATAAAGGGCGCCATCTCATTTAATGCCGCAATATTGGTTTGTTTACTGGCTTCATCCGCATTCAAAACGGTCACAAAGATCTTGGCAATCGCCAAGTCTTTGGTTAACACCACTTCGTTAACTGTCACGAAACCCAAACGTGGGTCGTGGACGTCACGCTGCAGTATCAATGCCAGCTCTTTTTGCATCTGCGATGCAACACGCTGGCTGCGACCATACTCTTTAGGCATGCTTAGATTTCCCGTTTAACTTCGATGCGTTCAAATACCTCGATTTGGTCGCCTGGTTTAACGTCATTGTAGTTTTTCACCCCAATACCGCATTCCATACCCATTTTGACTTCGTTGACGTCGTCTTTGAAGCGGCGTAAGGATTCCAGCTGACCTTCAAAAATAACCACGTTTTCACGTAATACACGAATCGGTAAATTACGTTTAACGAAACCGTCAACCACCATACAACCAGCAACAGCACCAAATTTCGGTGAACGGAACACGTCACGAACTTCGGCCAGACCGACGATTTTTTCTTGGATATCCGGAGCCAGCATACCACTGATAGCGCGTTTAACTTCGTCAATCGCTTCGTAAATGATGCTGTAGTAATGCAGATCGATTTCTTTTTCTTCGATCAGTTTACGGGCTACCGCATCCGCACGAACGTTAAAACCAATCAGAATCGCATTTGACGCCAGGGCCAGGTTAGCATCACCTTCGTTGATACCGCCCACGCCACCGTATACGCATTTCACTTGTACTTCATCATTCGACAAGCCGACCAAGGATTCGCGTAAAGCTTCCAAACTACCTTGTACATCCGTTTTGATCACTACATTCAGCGTCGCTGTTTCACCCGCAGTCATGCGTGAGAATACATCGTCCAGTTTAGAGGCTGCCATGGCTGCATGACGGCTGGATTTTTTGCGATCTTCACGGTGTGAAGCCAGTTCACGAGCAATTCTTTCGTTTTGTACGACCAAGAATTCATCGCCAGCTGCGGGGGTGCCACTTAAACCCAGAATTTCGACCGGGGTACTAGGACCAGCGGTTTTAATGCCATGGGCATTTTCATCGAACATAGCACGAACCCGACCATATTCATGGCCGCAAAGGACGAATTCCCCTTTTTCCAGGGTACCTTTTTGAATCAGAATCGTAGCTACTGCACCGCGACCTTTATCTAGTCGGGACTCAATACAGATACCAGAGGCCATGCCTTCGGCAGGGGCTTTTAATTCCAGAATTTCAGCCTGAACAATCAAGGCTTCGATTAATTCATCGATACCTTCACCGGTCTTGGCAGAAACTCGCAAGAACTGAACGTCACCACCCCATTCTTCAGCGACTACATTCAAGGTGGCCAGTTCCTGCATGACTTTGTCTGGATTAGCCGCTGGTTTGTCGATTTTATTTAAAGCGACAATCATCGGTACATTCGCAGCACGGGCGTGTTCAATAGCTTCTTTGGTTTGTGGCATGACACCGTCATCGGCGGCCACGACCACAATCACGATATCGGTCACTTCAGCACCGCGGGCACGCATGGCGGTAAACGCAGCGTGACCTGGGGTGTCTAGGAATGTGACAGCACCGTGGTCGGTTTTAACCTGATAAGCACCAATATGCTGGGTAATACCACCGGCTTCGCCAGCAGCTACACGGGTTTTACGAATATAATCCAGTAACGAAGTTTTACCATGGTCAACGTGACCCATGATGGTGACGATTGGTGCGCGCGGAGTTAATTTGCGCTCATCGCTATCGCCCACTACTTCTGCGAGCATTTCTTGCTCCAGATCATCCTCGCTTTGCATGATGGCTTTATGCCCCATTTCTTCAACCAGAATGACCGCGGTTTCTTGGTCAATCGTTTGGTTGATGGTGGTCATGATGCCCAGTTTCATCAGGCTTTTAATGACTTCAGCTGCCTTAATATTCATTTTTGCGGCCAGATCTGAAACGATAATGGTTTCAGGGATGCTGACTTCATAAATGGTAGGCGCAACCGGTTTTTCAAACTTGTGTTTGCTTTGTAACTGAGATTCAAACTCTGGTTTTTCGCGGCGAGGCGCAGCTTTACCTTTTTTGCCTTTGCCACCACGACGGGCAGCATCACCGCGGGCGCCATCGCCGTCTGCTTCTATCAAGCCACCACGATTGCTTGCAGGTTTGAATTCTTGCTTCTTCTTATGCAGTGTTTGTTGTTGTTTGGCTTCGGCCTGACGTTTTACTTTTTCTGCAGTCCGTTGAACAGCGGCCTCTAATCGTTCTTTCTTTTCCCGTTCCAGAATATCTTCTTCACTCAACACCACAGGTGGTGGGGTAGTGGGTTCTTCACTCGGGAGATCTTCTTGGGCTTCCGGGCTTGAAACGGTTTCAGCAACGATCTCTATTTCTGGTTCTGGGTTTGTTTCTGAAACTGCTACGGTTTCCGAAACTGGCTCAGGAGCCGCTACGGTTTCGCTGATAACTTCAACTGCGGGTTCCTGAATAATTTCAGGACTGACAGTTTCTAAAGGAAGCTCGACCGGATTCGTTTCTGGCGCAGTCTGAATTTCAGCTTCAGGGCGTTTGATATAGGTTTTTTGTTTGCGCACTTCAACGCTAACTGTTTTAGTCGCCGAACCTGGAGTCGATGACTGTCTTAATTCAGTCTTAGTTGTCCGTTTAAGCGTGATGCGTTTAGGCGAAGCACCACCTTGTTCATCAGCTTTGCCATGGCGTTTACGCAAATGGCTCAACAATTGAATCTTTTCGTCTTCGCTAATCGTATCTTCAGGGTCAGTGGCTGACAGGCCTGCTTCCTTCAGTTGCTCTAGAAAACGTTGCAGAGGAATGCCGACAATTTCGGCTAATTCACTTACGGTTTTGTCACTCATATTATTCCTCCTTACTGCTGTTCGTCACTAAACCATGACTCACGTGCTTTCATGATCAGTTTACCAGCGCGGTCTTCGGTCATGCCTGCAAAGTCTATGAGGTCGTCGATCGCTTGTTCAGCTAAATCATCAACAGTGACAATGCCTTTGGCAGCCAATTCATGGGCCAGATTCTCATCCATACCTTCCAAAGCTAAAAGTTCTTCGCTCGGTGCAGATGTTTCAATTTGTTCTTCGGATGCAATCGCTTTAATCAACAAAGCGTCTTTGGCGCGGCTGCGCAGGGCTTCGACTAATTCAAGATCAAAACCTTCAATTTCCAGCATTTCATCAACCGGAATGTAAGCGATTTCTTCGATATTGCTTAAGCCAACTTCGACCAAAATGTCGGCGATTTCTTCGTCGACGTCCAGTAGTTCCATGAACTCGTTTTTGGCGCGAATGCTGGTTTCATCCTGTGATTTATCCACTTGGGCCGCGTCAAGAATGTTGAGTTCCCAGCCGGTCAGTTCTGTCGCCAATCGAACGTTTTGACCGCCTCTACCAATGGCTTGTGACAGGCTGTCTGTAGCAACAGCCACATCCATGCTGTGTTTATCTTCATCCACCACAATCGATTGAATTTCCGCAGGTGCCATGGCGTTGATCACAAATTGTGCTTCGTTCTCGTTCCAGAGAATAATATCTACGCGCTCACCAGCTAGTTCATTGGAAATTGCTTGAACACGTGAGCCACGCATACCGACGCAAGCACCAATAGGATCTAAACGCGGATCATTGGCTTTGACAGCAATTTTGGCGCGGTAGCCAGGATCACGAGCAGCACCCTTAATTTCGATGAGGCCTTCACTGATTTCAGGTACTTCCAAACGAAAGAGGGCCATTAACAGTTCAGGGGCAGTTCTGCTCACAAACAATTGCGGTCCACGCGGTTCTAAACGAGCATCTTTTAAATAACCACGGATTCGGTCGCCCATGCGGACAGGTTCTTTCGGGATCAAGTCCTCGCGAGCGATATAGGCTTCAATGTGGCCACCCAGATCAAGATAGACATTGCCTTTTTCAATACGTTTTACGATACCAGTGATTAATTCACCAATACGGTCTTGGTATGCTTCAACAATTTTACGGCGTTCAGCTTCTCTAACTTTTTGAATGATGACCTGTTTGGCTGTTTGTGCCGCAATCCGACAGAATTCAACGGATTCGATTTCTTCTTCTACGAAATCACCCACTTGAATGTCAGACTGGTCAAATTGCGCAACTTCTTGCAGCACTTGCCAGCTAGGAAATTCAACATCACCATTAATTTCAGGATTTACATCAACGACTTGCCAGCGGCGAAAAGTCGTATATTCACCATTATGACGATTGATGTCGACACGCACCTTGATTGGCTGTTCATAACGCTTGACGGTTGCGGCCTCCAGTGCAGATTCGATCGCTTGAAAGATGATCTCTTTGTCGATTTCTTTTTCGTTAGCAAAAACATCGGCTACCAAAAGAATTTCTTTATTTGCCACTGCGGCCTCCTTTTTTAATTAAGTATTCGGGCACCAACCGCGCCTTACTCATTGCCTGAAACGGAATTCTGTATTGTTTTTCGCCTTCTTCAATCACCACATTGTCCGCTTCGACTCCAATAATGACGCCGGTAATTTTGCGACGTTTTTCAATGGCCTGAAACAGGTTAATGGCAACAGTGCTGCCGGTGAAGCGTTCGAACTGACTAAGCTTGAAAAAAGGCCGGTCTTCTCCAGGAGAGGAGATTTCCAAATGATAATTGCCCTCAATAGGGTCTTCTACATCCAGCACGCCGCTGACCTGATGGCTGACTTTGGAGCAATCTTCGAGAAGAATGCCGTCAGGACCGTCAATATAAATGCGTAGCATGCCGTGTTGGGGATGGGGATTGTACTCAACACCCACGCATTCATATCCCAGACCTTCAACAACAGGTTCAATCAGGTTTAGTATATGTTCAGGCGCTTGTTTCATGACACCCCTCCGCTTTTCGATCAAAAAAAAAGAGCCACCGGCTCTTCCATAAGTCACTCGTTGCCATGAGTTCAAAGCCTAGAAAGTAAAAAACCCCTAAAAGGGGTTTCTCGGAAACATGGTGCCCAGGGACAGAATCGAACTGTCGACACGAGGATTTTCAGTCCTCTGCTCTACCGACTGAGCTACCTGGGCAATGTTATATCTCTAAACTTAAAATGCTCAATGTCTTGGAATAATCAGAGACTATTCATAATCAAGCAATTACGAGCATTGTACAGAATAAGCACGCATTGTGCCAATGTTTTTTTCAATCCAGTGCTATGTCTTTACTGGTCGTTACGGGGAATTAAATCATCCAGCGCCAGCCCGCAACTGGGAGCAAATGTTTGCATGAAAAAACGCACTTCGGGCTGAGCGGATTGTTGAATTTGTTCGGCTATACGACTGGCGGCTCTCTCAAACTCTTGGTTACCGGCTTTGAGTTCGGCCTGACATTTTAGATAGGCCGAAATGCGATCGGCCGCTTTTATGATTTCCTGATGCTCAGTGGGAAGTGAGTCATGCAGGAGTAGGGGTGCATAATCATCTTGCATGGCCGGTGGTAACAAATGGAGTAGCTCTTGTTCAGCCAGGTGCTCAATTTGTTTGTAAGCGTTCAGGATGGCGGGTGAATGATATTTGATCGGTGTGGGTAGGTCGCCGGTAATCACCTCAGTAGCATCATGATATAAGGCGGCTGTGGCAATCGCATTGGCATCCAGCGTACCGCCAAAGTAACGATTTTTAATCAAGCTTAAAGAATGGGCGATAACGGCTACTTCCCAGCTATGTTCCATGACGTTTTCATCATGAGCGTTGCGCTTCAAGCCCCAGCGCTTAATCCAGCGTAATTTGGAAATGTAGGCAAAAAAACTGCTGAATTGGGAATCTGTCATAAGTGTGGTGGCGGGTTAATACGCAGGGTTCAAAAAATCGTAGCGATTTGGCAAACTTTGCCAGTCTTTCGCGGTTAGCAAGTTATTAGCATTGGTCAATTGAAACTGGAACTTGCGACCTCTAATCACTATAGGCAAAGGATTCTCTAAAGGGCGTGCGTAGTTAAATTCAAATAACCAATAGTCATCGTCTATATTTTTTACGATACCTGCTTGCTCAGCCGTCATTTGAGACCGTTTAACTCGGGTGACTGATTTAACGCTATACAAATGAGTAATTAGTTTCTCTGTGCTTTTGCTTTGATATATGCCGATTGCACAGAATTTGACCTCTTGCATCACATGGCGGCTGATAGCTTTGTTGTCAGTGGTGCTTAAAGGGATATGGTACCACTTGGCGGTACCTTTCTCGAAGGCCGATATGTAAGTTTGATTACGTCCATCTTTAGGCCCCAAGGGCGCTGCCAAAGTTAAATCTGAATAACGCTCAATTCGCATTCCTAAGGTTGAAATCCGACTGGCTTCTTCTACAAAATATTGGTCTGGTTTTGGTATGGTGTAGTGAGAATTGGCATTGCCAAAGCGAGCCATTAGGAATTGTTTTAACCAATAATTGTCGCGACCCGGCAATAAAGGAAATCCACCGATTGCCATTTCATCAATTGATTTTTGATAAGGATTTACGTTGTTTTGTTCATCAAAACAGCCTGGATATAGAACAAACGCACCCAAAATCGGACGTGTTTTTTCCATTTCGCCATCGGAGGCGCGATTAATATAAATCAGTGCGTCGCGATAACGATGCATTTGATTAATTGCGTCTTCTGGTGCTAAATCACCGTGAGCGTTATCAGGATTTAAGCGATATTTAGCGTCAAAAATCCATTGCACACGCTCGTCATTGGCAAAGCGGGCTTCTAAAAAAATATCCGGTTTTTGGGTGGTAAAGGTCGAGTAAATTTCACCAAATTTGGCGTTTTCATTTAATCGCTTAAAAGTCGGTTCGTGGGCTAAGCGTATCGTAATCCCGTCATGTCGTTGCAAGATAAAGGCAGCCCCTATGCCATCTTGCATGGATTTTTCCAAAGCAAATGGTTTGGTGATTAATTGGGCTTTTTGATTGGATAGCTCGTTAAAACCCAATTCCAACAGGATTTTACGAATTTCAAGTAAACACCAAACTTCGTAAAGCTCGGCCACCGAATGCGTCGAAATTGAGGCATGATTGCCAAACACATCTAAATACAATTTCAGTTGCTGCCAAATCCGATATACAGCTGCGTAACCGACTTTTTGATGTAACACCAAAGACTCGCTATTCATGCCCTGATATTCACCGACTTCGGCAAATAAAGGGCGATTTAATAATTGCTGCAAGGGTTTTCGCCAAGTATCCAGCTCAGCTAAAAAGGAGCTCGACAAACGCGTTTGTTCAGGTGCTTGGTTATACCGCTCAGCGCGTTGTTTGAACTGCGCTATACGGAGACTCGATTGCCTAAGCACCATTTTCACAAAGCGATTTTCTGGAGTATCGACCGATAACTGTCGCGATGACTGCTCATAATAATGATGGGTTTCCGCCATTGCTAAGTGACTGCTGACACGTTGCTCTAATCGACTACTCAAACGTCCATGTAAACGCTCGGCGCGCACGGATTTCGTTTTTGGCAATAAACGGCTATGCGGCGCATTACAAACCCGTTGCACGGCTGTTTGCAACTCCTCGCGTAAGGTTTTGAAATGTGCCAACCACAATAATTCAAAAACTTCGTGGGGTCTGCGGGATGGCGCTAATTCTTGTTCGGTTTGGGCTAAAAACGAAAACCGCCATAAGGGATAAAAATCGTCAATGGACTGATATATCTTGGCTAGATCTTGTGACATTGCCAGTTTAGTGGCTTGGACTTCAAAGCCTATTTGTTGAGACATCGGCTTGCCATCGCGTTGATAACTAAGCGTCAATCGAAACCAACCCGCATCATTGCCAAAATTAATAATGCCGCGCAAACAACCACGCGAATAATGAAAGCTGTCTTCAATAACACGCAAACGGTGAACTAATCGCGGTTGTTCGGCCTCACTATGCTGTTGGTTAAATTCAAACTCAAATTCATAATGCTTGTTCTCAAAGAACAGTACCGCATCCTCGGGTTTAGAACTCAATAACTTCTCACCGACTAATAACGGTGGATTAAAACGCAGCTCGGTATTAGGCACATTCAAACCGCGCTCGCTATAGGTTTTGGCGATTAAGGCTTGCGAACTGGCAAATTCTTTGGTCCATACCGTGAACACAAAATCCGCAGTTGCTAGGCGTAAAACTTCTGGCATTGGTTAAGCTGTGCTACAGATTAAGGCCAAAAGCTGGTAAAGCCATTGGTGGCCAAACGATTTTGCATCCACTGCAATTTGGCTTTACTTCGACATTCCACATCAATATTAGAGCCATCGTAATTTTCGCGTAACAAATCTGGTCGAGTAGTTCCCCAAATTGCTGATAGATGGGTTTCAAGCACAGTGCTTAATTGTGTCAGCAAACTGTCGTTTTCATTGGAATGTAGTTTTTCGCCATCGCCATCAATACGCGGCAGCAGTTTAGACATTAAAAAATCATCCCAAACGGCTTGTAACTGCCGAGCATCTTGCGGTGCAAAACTCACCACCGCTGGAAGCAATTCATTCAAAGCCCGATAAGCCAATTCAAACGGTGTATTTTTTAATACATTGTTGACATCACTTAAAAAGCCAATGCTCAATGAGCCATCACTATCGGCGAGACAATCTGATAAATCAGCGGCTGTGACTTTCGATAACAGCGGAAAGCTCAAGGTCTTGTCTTGGATTTTGTCTTCTTCATTTTGAAAGTAACTATTAAAGTCATTCGGATAAAACACCCCAAAATCGATAGTAAAGGCCCGATCAATTACTTTGCGCGAAAAACCGTGAGTGGTTTCATCCATATTCACCGTGCCAGCGACGATTAAATTAGGCGGCAGGGCTATGCCGTTGGCAAGAAAATAAGCCCAAAGCTCATCGTGTTGGCTGGCGCTTAAGTCTAGATCTTTTCGTAATGAGGGCTGATCCTCAACTTGTTCTAAACTGGCTTTTTTCAACAACGGCTGGCAGCTATATTCACCGTTAGACCATTTGCGAGTTTCGATAACCGCCAAGTAATCAGCGAAATATTGCTCAACCGGCGCTAAATTCATTTCATCCAAACACAACCAAAACGTTGGTATTGCTTCGATGGGTTTGAGAATTATTTTATCGTTACTCACGGATTCTATCGCCTCCAACCAAGCTTTAACCATGAATTTCAATACATCAGTCACCACATAACGCGCTTTACCATCACCGCTAATCCGCGAGATATAACCCAATAAATCCGAGGGCTCATGCCAATCTGGACGAACCGCAATGAGGCAAAAATTGTTCAGATCGGAGCGGTGTTGTTCGGCTTGTTGGCGAACGAAACGGCTTTTGCCGGTGCCGGAAATGCCGGCTAGGAGTAGGAATGGTTTGGGGAGTGGGGTGGTTGAAACTGATAGTTTTGGGATAGCTGTTTGATCAATCAAACTTTGCCAAATCGGTTCGATAGTCTCATAAAAGCTCATTGCTTGCAGTAAATCAGTTTTGAGTTGTTCATCGCTGGGAATCGCTGATGCTGGGTAAAATTTTGCGGCAATTTGGGCTTTTTCGTAAGATTTACCAAGTGGCGTATTAGCTTTTAAATCAATTTTTAATCCGCCCCATTCTGCAAGTTCGGGTAATTCGTTTCTTATTTTTGTCGCGTAATCGGCTGCTTGAATGTCTGCGTGGGCTTTGCCAAGTCGTTGTTGCGGTAATTGTGTTCCTAGAGCTATAGATAGATAAAATCCAGAACCATCGGCACAAAATAAATAAACCGGATAAATTCCGTCTTGTGTACCTGAAGTTATTCTTCGATCTAGTATCGAAAGCCAAGGCACGTCTGCCCAGTTGCCTGCTCCTGCACTTCCTTTAATGAGATAGTTTGGATTACCGTTACTTGAAATAATATTGCTAATTTCTTCCTTAAAATCCTGTCGAATAATTTTAGCAATTGGATGATCTTTAAATTGTTCATGAGTGGCCTTTGGCCAACCTGCTAAAATTTGGCTGATAAGTGATCTGAGCATGAGGTTTGGGATTTGAAGTAGGGAGGGCTCCGCCCAGCAAATTAAAACTGGTATCTACCAGATTCATTAAAAAAGCAAAATAGTTGTTATTGCTTATTATTTACCTAGGTTATACCAACTCTGTGTTTCCATTTGCTTATGGTTCGCGGGCCAATCCTAAGGGTTATTCCCTTCCCTTAACCACAAGCTACCAGTCTGTCATTCTATCCCACTAACCGGTAATGTGTGCTTCTTCCTGAGCTCTCGGCTTTTACCAATACCTTTAATTCAATCAAATTCAGAATGTCCCGATGAGCGGTATCTTGTGAGCATTTGGCGAGTTTGGCCCATTTGCTGGTGGTGAGATTGCCTTCAAAGCCGTCGAGCATTTTGTTAAGGACTTTGATTTGGCGAGGATTAAGTTCGATGTTGCTGAGTTTTTCCCACGTACGGGCTTTGTTTATGACCACGGCGATGGTTAGTTCGGCTTCCGCTATGGCGGCTTGTAAGCTATTTAGAAACCATAACAACCAAGCTGTGACATTCATATTGCCTTTTTGGGTACGTTCCAAAATCGCATAGTATGCGTTGCGCTGTTGTTGAATTTGCGCTGATAGGCTGTAGAAGCGTTGTGGTAGTTGTTCGGAACGGGCTAAGGCCATGTCGCCAACGGCTCGGGCGATGCGGCCATTGCCATCGTCGAAAGGGTGTAAGGTGACCAGCCATAAATGGGCTAGACCGGCTTTTAAAACGGGATCAAGCTCGTTGGCTTGTTCAAACCAAGTCAAAAACTTTTGTATTTCTGTGACTAGAGATTCTGCAGGTGGCGCAATGTAATGGATTTTTTCGTGCCCAATTGGTCCTGATATAACGCGCATAGGTCCAGTGGCGTCATCACGCCATGTCGCTACTCGAATCGTTGATAAGCCGCTACGTCCTGTAGGAAATAATGCGCCATGCCATGCAAACAGACGATCGGTTGTTAATGGAGTCGCATAATTTCGGGTTGCGTCAATCATAATTTCAACGATGCCTTCGACATGGCGATCAACACGCGGCAGAGAAGCAACATCAAGACCTAGTTTTTGAGCCAGTGATGATCGGATTTGTTCGCTGTCGAGTTGTAGATTTTCGATTTGGCTGGTTTTTAGTACGTCTTGGGTGAGCGTTTGTAGCCAAGTTTCATCGCGCAGCTGAAAACCGAGGCTTTCCATTTTGCCTAATAAACGACCTTGGGCATGACGAATTGCCGCCAGTGGCGAGTTAAGGGTCTTGAGGTCGTATTGCCAGTTGGGCCAGTTGGGATCTTGCCAGATGTAGGTAGACATTTAATCTCCGCTTTTTTGCGGAGATTATGCGGGGTATTCTCCGCAAAAGCTAGAGGGGGGAAATGAGTAAAAACTGAATGAAATCGGTAATTTCTATAGCACCTTGATTAATTCACCCAGTTTTCTAGAACCACATGTGGGAATTTGGCAAAGTCTTTCAGATTATTGGTCACAATCGTCACATTCAGTGATACGGCATGTGCAGCAATTATTTTGTCCAGATGATCTTGTTTGCTTTCTCGGGTTGCGACGCGAATAGGTCCATAAGCAATGCCTGCGACTTTATCGAAGGGGGCAACCTGAATATCTTCAACCAAGCTGGCTAAATTAAGTCGTTCTTTTTCAGGGTTGGCCGACATTGCAACACCATATTCAAGTTCTGCATAGGTGATTGCAGAAATGACTACATCGCCAACATAGCATTGAGAAAAGCGTTCAGCGACTTCTTTTGGTTGGTTTTTCATCAAATAGATACACATATTGGTATCGAGCATGTAACGAGGCATTAGAGCGAGTCTCTTTCGCGTTGCTCTTGATTTTCACGGCCTTCACTCATGAAATCGTCTGAGAATTTAGCAAATTTCTCAAGAACATTACCGAGTGTTTGGCGAGCGGGACGGATTCTAATTTCATCACCATTACGCTCAATTTCTAATGCAATGTCCATGCGATCATAGGCTATGTCGGCAGGAATCCGAACAGCTTGTGAATTACCATTTTTAAAAATGCGAGTGGTGTGCATCAGTCATCTCCATTCATGAGGAATCAAGCCAATTTACTGGAATTTTACTAACGTGTAAACACCTGGATGTACTTTGTTAATTGTTAACTTCGTCTTTGATTCGGCAAGTGATTGATGCGGGTTGGTTAGAGTGTGTTGCTGATCCTGTGTTGCAGCATGGCTTATCAAAAGTTTAGGATTGGGTGAGCAAACCAGCATTGAGCAAAGGTTTTGCAAATTTTTGAAACGGGTTTTTCATCCAAATTCAGCCGGTGCTTCTGGTCGCATTGACCTGTTGAACATAAAGAGTGGCGGCAATCACAGCCAACTGGCAAATGATTAAGTTCAGAACAGGGATCGCCATCCCGAAGGCAATAATTCCCCCAAAGGTCAGAATATTAATGCGTTGTTGTCGCAGGAACTGGTTTTGCTCGGTAAACAAGAGGCCGCGCTCCTCTAAAGGGTAGGCCATAAATTCCATAGCGACTCCCCAGGCGGTAAAGAGTGTCCACGCTACGGGTGCGAGTAAATTGATGACCGGGATCAGGAACAGCAGGCCTAGCGGGATCAGTCTAACCACTATATAACGGAGACGTCGCAGTTCGGCGAGTAAAACTTGAGTAAACGGCCGTTCTGCAGAGTGGGGTGCTTTGCTGTCGATAATTTCCAGAGTCTTTGCAGACAGTTTGCCGTAAAACGGCGCAGCAATCAGGTTAGCCAGCAAGGTAAAGCTAAAAAAACCAATGACTAAAAAACTGGCCAGAAACAAAGGCCACAGTATCCAATTTAACCAATGCAGCCAAGTCGGGATTAGATTATCGATTAAAGAGGCAACCGAGTGGTAGCCCAGATAAAAGGCCAGACTATACAAGGCAGTATTAATCAGTAAAGGAATAATCACGTAGAGTCGCAAACGTTGGTCGCCAAGCAACTGCAAGGCTTGCAATAAACAACTGATGACACTGATTGGAGTGGCTTTGTAAGCTGTGTTCATGGTTGTAAATGGGCAATACCATTAATACCTGGATCAACAGCTACACCGCGTTCGGTGACGATGGCGCTGATCAGTTCGGCAGGAGTAACGTCGAATACCGGGTTCCAGGCGCTGACTAGGCTTTCTGTTTCCAGATAGCACTCAGGTAATAACTCCCGTGCGGTGCGTTGTTCAATTTCAATATGTTCTCCGGATGGCAGACTGAAATCCAGTGTAGAAGAGGGTGCTGCCACCATGAGTTTTACCCCATGTTGTTTCGCCAGAACCGCAAGGGAATAGGTGCCAATTTTATTGGCGACATCGCCGTTGGCGGTAATTCGGTCAGCTCCGACGATAATCCAGTCAATTTGGCCGGATTTCATTAACCAGGCGGCTGCAGCATCCGCAATTAATGTGGCGGGAATGCCGTCTTGGGCCAGTTCCCATACTGTCAGGCGTGCGCCTTGTAACCAGGGGCGGGTTTCATCGGCGAATACTTGTTTTAACTGGTCACGCTGATGCAGGGAACGAATCACGCCCAGTGCGGTGCCGTGTCCGCCGGTAGCCAGAGCTCCGGCATTGCAATGGGTCAGTACATTGACTGAAGCATTGATCAGCTTGGCGCCGTGTTCGCCCATTGCCAGATTGGCAGCCAAATCCTCTTCATGGATTTGCACCGCGAGCTTGGCAAAAGTCGGTACCGGATCTGTGGGGTGTTGTTGCAATACAGCACGCATTTTATCCAGCGCCCAAAATAAATTGACAGCTGTTGGTCTGGAGGCTGCAAGATGATCAATATCGATTTTGATTGCTGATTGCCAGTCCGGCTTGGGGTAATGGCTCAGCGCAGACAAAGCAACCCCATACGCTGCAGCGATACCAATGGCCGGTGCCCCGCGTACCCGCATCGAACGAATGGCTTCGGCAACGCCTTCGGCATCGGTGTATTCGTCGTAAACGATGGTCTCAGGGAGTGCGCGTTGATCGAGAACTTTCAGGCTGTGGCCTGTCCATAACAGGGGTTGAACCGATAATTGGCGAGATTGCGTCATTGATCAAAATACCTCTGGATACCTAGATAAAAGCCTGAACGGGTATAATTGCATTTTTTGCGCGAGGAAAGCATGCAAGTCGATTTGCTGATAGAAGCGGGATGGATTATACCTGTTGAGCCGGCATCCGTAATCCTAGAAAAGCATAGCTTGGTAGTGGATCAGGGACGCATCGTCGATTTGCTGGACACTGAGCAAGCGCGTCAGCACTATCAGGCTAGGCAGGTGGAAAAGCGTCCGCATCATGTTTTGATTCCCGGCTTGGTCAATTGTCACAGTCATGCGGCTATGAGTCTTTTGGCGGGATTTGCGGATGATTTGCCTCTGATGGACTGGTTGCAAAATCATATCTGGCCGGCAGAACAGCGCTGGGTCAGTGAAGCTTTTGTTCGGGATGGGACAGACCTGGCGATTGCTCAGATGTTGCGCAGCGGCACCACCTGTTTTAATGATATGTATTTTTTTCCTGAAGTGGTGGCGCAACAAGCTATTCAGGCGGGTATGCGGGCTAATTTAGGTTTAATTGTCTTCGATTTTCCGACTGCATGGGCTAAAGATCCCGATGAGTATTTCAGCAAAGGTTTAGCTTTGCACGAGCAGTTGCGACATCAGCCTTTGTTGAGCTGGTCGTTTGCTCCGCATGCTCCTTATACTGTTTCGGATGCTCCCTTACAAAAATTGCTGAGTTTTGCTAATGAGCTGGACTTGAGTATCCATATGCATGTCCACGAAACCGCATTTGAAGTAGCTGATCAGACGGCTAAGACCGGTGTCTCGCCCTTGCAGCGCCTTGAAGATTTAGGTTTGTTATCCCCAGCGTTTATGGCTGTGCATATGACGCAATTGACTGATGCGGATATCAGCCGCTTTGCACAGACCGGTGCCCATATTGTGCATTGTCCGGAGTCCAATCTTAAACTGGCCAGCGGTTTCTGTCCGGTGGCGGCGTGTTTAGATGCCGGTATTAATGTGGCTTTAGGGACCGACGGATCGGCGAGTAATAACGATCTTGATATGCTGGGTGAAATGCGAACCGCTGCTTTAATCGCAAAAGCAGTCGCCGGAGATGCGACTGCGGTCTCGGCCGCACAGGCTTTAGAAATGGCTAGCTTAAATGGGGCTAAGGCCTTAGGTCTGGATCACGAGATCGGATCATTATGCAAAGGTAAGTCAGCCGATGTGGTGGCTATCGATGTTGCCGATATTGAAGCACAGCCCTTATTTAACCCGATGTCACATCTCGTCTATGGAGCATCTAGGCATCAGGTGAGTGATGTCTGGGTGGCGGGAAGACAATTATTAAACCAAAGACAGCTGACCAGTATTGATCTGGAAGATGTTAAACAACGCGTTTCTAGTTGGCAAAACAAGCTGCAAGCACAGACCTAACTAGTCTAATTACCTAGTATTATAGTAAACTATTAAGCATATTAAGGCATACCATCATGACAGCAACTGAAAACGTTCATTTACATGAAATTAATAAATTTGGCTCTCAGGCCGAGCGCTGGTGGGATGCCAATGGTGAGTTTTGGACGTTGCACCACGTTAATCCTTTGCGGCTGGAGTTTATTCAACGCTATGCTGACATCCAAGGTCGGCGTTTAGTCGATGTGGGCTGTGGCGGTGGTATTTTGACTGAGGGTTTAGTCAAGGCTGGTGCTAATGCTATCGGTATTGATCTGAGCAGCGAATTAATTGATATTGCAGATTTACATGGTCTGGAAACAGGTGTTACCGCCCAATATCGGGTGATCAGTGCTGAAGCCCTTGCGGCTGAACAACCGGCTGGTTTTGATCATGTGACCTGTATGGAAATGCTGGAGCACGTTCCAGATCCCGCTTCTGTGATTCAGGCCTGTGCGCAATTAGTCAAACCGGGTGGTTTGGTGTTTTTTTCCACTTTAAACCGTGTCCCTAAGGCCTTTCTTCTGGCCATCGTTGCCGCCGAATACGTCATGAACATGGTGCCTAAAGGTACCCATGATTATAAAACCTTTATCAAGCCGGCAGAGTTGAGTCAGATGGCGCGTGAAGCGGGTCTGGAAATACTCGGTATGGCCGGTATTCAATACAATCCTTTTAATAAACAATTTAGTTTAGGAAAGGATATTGATGTCAATTACATTGCCGTTTTTCAACGTCCTGAATAAAACATGACCAATTTCAAACTGGAATGTGTGTTGTTTGATCTTGACGGTACCTTGGTGGATACCGCGCCTGATTTACTGGCGAGTCTCAATCGCACTCTCCTAGCTTTTGGTTTCCCGACTGTGGATGAAGCGTTATTGCGGCCTTATATTTCTTATGGGGCTTTGGCGATGATTAATCAAAGTCTTGCCCATGAAGACGAACAGCAAAAGGCGCAAATGCTGGACTATATGTTGGACAGCTATCAAAACAATATTGCCGATAGCAGTCAGTTGTTTGCTGGTATGGCAGAAGTTTTGCAATTTTTAGAAGGCAAAGGATTGAAGTGGGGGATCGTGACCAACAAACGCGAACGCTTTACCAATCCCTTGCTGGCTGCTTTGCAGTTAGACAGCCGGGCGGCTTGTGCTGTCAGTGGCGATACCACGCCTTACAGCAAACCACATCCTGAGCCTTTGTTGGAAGCCTGTCGTCGCGTGGGTGTTGCACCGGAAAATTGTATCTACATTGGCGATGCTGTTCATGATATTACGGCAGGCAAACAGGCGGATATGAAGGCATTGGTCGCCTTATACGGGTATCTTAAGCCCGATGACCAGCCAGAACATTGGGGGGCTGATGCTTTAATCAGTCACCCCGCTCATTTAATGCATTGGATAGAATCAGCATCATGCCTTTAACAGGACAGGTCATTTTAATTACAGGTGCTGGCGGCGGGCTTGGCAGTACGGCTGCCTTGGCTTTAGCGACGCAAGGTGCTCACATCATCTTGCTGGACAAAAGCATACCCAAGCTGGAAAAAATTTATGACGCCATCACCAGCGCCGGCGGATGCGAACCGATGCTGTATCCCTTTGATCTTGCCGGTGCGAGTGAACAGGAATATCAGGATTTGGCCGACGCGATCAGCAGTCATTACGGAAGCTTACAGGGCGTATTGCATTCGGCTGTTGAATTTTCAGCGTATACCCCGATTGCTGCGCATAAAACCCGTGACTGGGGGCATACCTTGAATGTCAACCTGAATGCGGTATTTTTATTAACGCGAGTCTTACTGCCAGTTTTGAACCAAAGTGAGCATGCCTCCATTGTTTTTACTTCTGACTCTGCAGTCAGGCAAGCTCGCGCATACAGCGGTGCTTATGGGGTCTCTAAAATTGCACTTGAGGGGTTCGCGGGTATTCTGGCTGAAGAGTTAGAGTCTGCAGGCAAAATTCGCGTCAATACTCTGGTGCCAGGCCCGGTAGACTGTCCGTTACGAAAAAAAGCTTATCCGGCTGAGGATAAAAGCAGCTTACCGGATATGGAAAGTTTACAACCAGTTTATCGCTATCTCTTCGGTGCGGACAGCATAGGGGTTACCGGTAAAATTATTGATGTTAGAGAGTTTTAAAAACCTATGGCAGAAAGAGAAGTCGTTTTTTTAACCCGTGATGTCAACGTCGTGACCATCCCTGATGGTTATCACAGTGTTCTGCAACAGGGTCAGGAAGTGACCATTCATCAGGCACTCGGCAACAACTACACGGTGATTACCGATTACGGCAACATGGTACGGATTGCCGGCGCAGATGCGGATGCATTAGGTAAAGAGGTGAAAACACCGCAAAACCTAGTGGACGATGTTGATGCGGCTTCCGTGGAGCGTAATTGCTGGGAAGTTATGAAAGGTGTATATGATCCTGAAATTCCAGTTAATATTGTCGACCTAGGGCTGGTTTATCACTGTAGTGCTCAGCCGAATAATGAAAGTGGTCACGATGTCCACGTTCAAATGACCTTGACCGCACCCGGTTGTGGCATGGGGCCAGTGATACAGGGCGATGTAGAAAAATCTATCAGAGATTTGCCTGGTGTCGCCTCAGTGAACGTTGAAGTTGTTCTGGATCCGCCTTGGGCCAGAGAAATGATGTCGGAAGTTGCCAAAGTACAATTGGGATTATTCTAAACCTTAAGGGCTGCACGCGTATGACCATGAAAGATCAGGTATTTGTTTTTGATCAGATTCATATAGAAGCCGCTCGTAATGCCAGTGATGACTTCAATCTGTTCCATGACAAGCGTAAGTGGTTGCAGGTCACCCATAACCCTTTTAAGGGGCCGATTGTTCTGGGGTTTCAGCTCAATACTCTGATTGAATACCAGATGCGTTTATACCGGGAAGCGCATCATGAAGATCGTATCATTGCTGAAAATCAGCTACGTTTCAGTAACTATCAAATTATCTTCGTGAATGCTCTGCGCCCTAAACAAGACGTCACGCTCGATATTCGCAAAACCTTGATTAACACCATTCCGGATTTAACTTTAACCAACCGGGTTAGTTTAAAGGCCAATGGTAAAACCATCCTATTGGGTTATAAAAAGGAAACGCAAACACCTTTGTTTTTAGCAGGTGAATCTTTTCAGGAATTACCTGATCTTTCGGCATTACCTGACAAATCCATAGTGCCGGGCACTGATTTTTTCCTGAAACGCAAATGGATGCATAACGGTAACGTTAAAAACTTTCTTTCAGGTTCTTTGGCCGAGCAGGCTGATTATTTTGACGAACTGGCCGAGCTAGCCAATTATCCGGAAATTTTTCCATGCAGTTTGACTTCGGGCGCTTTACTAGAAAAAGCCTTGCTGGAACAGCATGATTTTAAGCGTAACCCCATGGTTTACACCTCGCATGACATCTCAGTAGATAGGGTTTTGCTAAGACAGATCAAGAACAACGATATGTTGCACATTTTAGTGCGACAACTGCCTGAATCTCCGGAAAACACCTTAAATCATTCATCTGTCATGCTAAGAACCTATGAGTGTTTCGGTTTGCTGGAAGATCATCAGGTTTTATTCAGAATTAAGCTTAACTTGGCACCCTTGGAGGAGATTTTAAAGAATGTCAGTTCGCGGGCTGTTTAAGTGCAACAAACTACTTTCACCATGTGAAGTTGTGAATTTTTTAAAACATCAAGTATAATTTGAACGTCAACTTGGCATCTGCCGATGACGAGAGTCCAATTCAATCAATAAATAACTAAAGATAAGGCGTTCACTTCAGTATCCGGTGTCGCATTGTTCGAGGAAAAAAAATATGAGTAATATCGAAGAACGTGTAAAGAAGATTGTCGCAGAGCAATTAGGCGTGAAGGAAGAAATCGCAAACGATGCGTCTTTTGTTGACGATCTTGGTGCAGATTCTTTAGACACTGTTGAACTCGTCATGGCTTTGGAAGAAGAATTCGAATGCGAAATTCCAGATGAAGAAGCTGAAAAAATCACCACAGTTCAATTGGCCATTGATTACATCAACGCCAATTTGCAGTAATAGCTTTATTAAGCGGTCAACTTTTTCTGTTGGCCGCTTCTCTTTCCCTTCTGTTTTTTCCTAACATCCAGCGGTAGTTACTGTGAGCACACGTCGAGTTGTCATAACGGGCTTAGGCGCCGTTACACCCCTAGCCAATAATGTTGCAGATACCTGGGAAGGTATTGTCAATGGCAAAAGTGGTATCGGTCCAATAGACTCTTTCGATATTTCCAGTTTTGCTACAACCTTCGGTGGTGTCATTCGCAATTTCAATATAGGCGAATACATCAACGAAAAAGATGCCAAACGCATGGACGGATTTGTGCACTACGGGATTGCGGCAGGTTGTCAGGCGATTGAAGATTCAGGCTTTGTAGTCACTGAAGAAAACGCTGAGCGTATCGGTGTGGCGATTGGTGCCGGTATCGGTGGTATCACCGGTATCGAAGAATGTTATGCGACCTATGCTCAAGGTGGTCCGCGTAAAATCTCACCATTTTTCGTGCCTGGAAATATCATCAATATGATTTCCGGTAATTTGTCGATCAAATACGGTTTAAAAGGTCCTAATTTCGCGATTGTGACCGCGTGTTCGACCGGTACTCACAATATTGGTGATGCGGCCCGTTTAATCAAATACGGTGATGCTGACATTATGGTTGCAGGGGGTGCGGAGCGTTGCACGACTTCACCAACAGCAATGGGTGGTTTTGCTTCTGCAAAAGCCCTATCGCGTCGTAATGATGATCCGCAGCGTGCTAGCCGTCCTTGGGACCGTGATCGTGACGGTTTCGTATTAAGTGATGGTGCCGGTGTGGTGGTTCTGGAAGAACTGGAGCATGCCAAAGCGCGTGGCGCCAAGATTTATGCTGAATTAGTCGGCTACGGTATGAGCGGTGATGCATACCACATCACTTCACCTTCTGTCGGTGGTGAAGGTGCGGCCCGTTGTATGCGCAATGCCTTGCGTGATGCCGGCTTGAACCCAAGCGATGTCGATTACATTAATGCTCATGGTACCTCTACACCAGCAGGTGATTTGGGTGAAACCATGGCCATGAAAGCGGCTTTAGGTGACCATGCTTACAAAATTGCTGTAAGTTCAACCAAATCCATGATCGGACACTTATTAGGGGCTGCCGGTGGTATCGAAGCGGTACTGACTGCATTAAGTGTGCAAAATCAAATTGCTCCGCCCACAATTAATCTTGATAATCCTGATCCTGAATGTGATCTGGATTATGTTCCTAATGAAGCACGCAATATCAACATTGATATCGCCATTTCAAACTCCTTTGGCTTTGGTGGTACCAACGGCACACTGGTGTTTAAACGCTTCCAGTAGTCAGGCTGTCGGCCGTGTTTGCTAATGTTTTTGCTAAACGGTCACGATAATAACAGTCTGCCAATCAGCGACAGAGGCCTGCATTACGGTGATGGCCTCTTCGAAACCTTGGAAATCCACCAAGGCAAACCCTTATTCCTTGCCCAGCATCTCCAGCGCTTGCAACTGGGCTGTCTTCGTTTAAAAATCCCGGCATTTGATCCGCAATTACTGACTCAAGAAGCCTATCAGCTTTGTCAAAATCATACGCGGGGCGTGTTAAAAATCATCGTGACTCGTGGCTCGGGTGGACGCGGTTATCGTCAACCAGATCCTGTTGCAGCCACACGGATCATGGGGGTTTATCCTTACCCCGACTATCCACAACACTATACCGATCAAGGTGTGGAACTGACTGTTTGTCAGCACCCTGTCTCCACTAATCCTTTACTGGCGGGTATTAAGCACTTAAATCGTCTCGATCAGGTACTCGCCAGATCCGAATGGCAGGATGAGCGTTTTCAGGAAGGCATCATGTCTGACAGCCAGGGGATTCTGATTGAGGGCACTATGAGTAATCTGTTCTGGTTACGCGATCAGACAGTATTTACCCCATGTCTGGCTCAGGCGGGTATTGAGGGTATTGTCAGACAGTGGCTGATTAGTTATTTACAAGCCAAATCTATCCTCGTCGAAACCGGTCAATTTACTCTCGATCACATCGTCAACGCCCATGAGGTGTGGGTGACCAATTCCATTATTGGTATCTGGCCAGTCAAAGCTATTAATGATCAAGCCTATGTTTTAGGTCCAGTTGTGCGTCAATTACAGGCCGCTTGGCAACAAGCGTGTAAGCAACAATTGTCATGCTAGTGATTCGGCAGATCAGTATCTTTACCGTGCTAATGATCATTAGTCTGTTGTTGGCATGGGGGGTGATGAATTATCAGGTTCTGCATCGCAAAGCACTGGTCGCCACCGATACTGTATTTGAAATTCATAAAGGGGATGGCTTGGATAAGGTTGTCACCCAATTGCAAGAGCAAGGGATTGCGGTGAATCGCTTCTGGTTTCGATTATTAGCCTATCGACATAAACTGGATCGACACTTGAAAGCAGGCGAGTACTCGATTAGTAAAGGGGCAACTAGCCTAGATATCTTAAATTTGTTCGCCTTGGGTAAAACCAGACAATACAGTATTACTTTTCCTGAAGGCTGGTCGTTTAAACAAATGTTCCAGGCGATTCAAAATAACCCGCATCTTCAGCATACCTTAAGCCATGTTGAGTTTAAGGACGTCATGGCGCACTTAGGGTCTAATCAGACCCATCCTGAAGGTTTGTTTTTTCCGGATACTTATCTTTTTGAGAAAAACACTACCGATCTGGAGTTATTGAAACAGGCCCATAAGAAAATGGTTACGGTGCTGGAGCACGAGTGGCAGCAGCGTGATGTTCAGACACCCTTGCAAAGTCCCTATCAGGCATTGATTCTGGCCTCAATCGTTGAAAAAGAAACCGCTGCTGAGGAAGAGCGTAAACAAATTGCCGGAGTATTTTCCCGACGTTTGCAACAGGGTATGTTATTGCAAACCGACCCCACGGTTATTTATGGTATGGGTGATGAGTACAAAGGGGATATTAAACGCCAGCATCTAAGAGAGCCGACACCTTACAATACCTACGTCATGTCCGGTCTGCCACCGACCCCGATTGCCATGCCGGGTCGTGATGCGATTCATGCCGCATTGCATCCCGAAGCAGGGAATAGTTTGTATTTTGTGGCCAAGGGCAATGGTCGTCATGCGTTTTCGGCAACGCTATCAGAACATGAAAAATTTGTGGATCGCTATCAACGATGAAAACAGGCAAGTTTATTACCTTGGAAGGTGGTGAAGGGGTTGGCAAATCCACCAATTTGCAATTCATACAGCAGTATTTGCAAACTCAGGGGGTCGATGTCTGTCTGACCCGTGAACCCGGCGGGACCCCCTTGGCCGAACGAATTCGCGGTTTGTTACTCGACCATGGACAAGAATCGGTGACACCGCAGGCAGAATTACTACTCGTGTTTGCCGCACGTGCCCAGCATCTGCAACATTTCATTCTGCCCCGTTTGCGGCAAGGACAATGGGTGCTGTGTGACCGCTTTACCGATGCAACCTACGCCTATCAAGGCGGTGGCAGACAAATGGATACCGATTGTATTGCTTGGCTAGAAAACACGGTACAAGCAGACCTTAGACCGGATTTAACCTTGTTGCTCGATGCGCCGGTTGAAATCGGCATGCAACGAGCGCAAAAACGTGGGGAACTGGATCGTTTTGAAAGCGAACGTTGCGATTTTTTTGAAAGGGTCAGAAATAGCTATTTGCAACAGGCTCAGGCTAATCCGCAACGCTATCGGGTGGTTGATGCCAGTCAGCCTTTGTCAGCGGTACAAGACCAAATCACCCGGATACTGGACGCCTTGTTACAAGCCGCATGAGCCAGTCACTCTATCCTTGGTTGCAGCCACATTGGCGCCAGTTATCCGCCTATGCTGAGCAACAACGCATCCCACAAGCATTAATCTTTTCCGGTCGTGCTGAATTAGGTCAAGAAGCCTTGGCGCTGGCTTTTGCCCATAGTCTTTTGTGTTTTGCACCGCAGACTGGCAAGGCCTGTGGATTTTGTCATGCCTGTCAGTTATGTGATGCTGGTAATCATCCAGATTTGTTGTTTTTGCAACCAGAAGAACCCAGTAAGCTAATTGGTATCGATGCGGTGCGGCGGCTGGTCACCAGGCTAGCGCTGAAACCACAATATGAACGCCAACGGGTGGTGATAATCCAGCCTGCCGATGCGCTCAATACAGCAGCGGCCAATGCTTTTTTAAAATGTCTGGAAGAGCCGACTGAACGCACCAGTTTTATCTTGCTGACCAGACATGCCAATCGCCTGCCGGCGACAATTCGCAGTCGTTGTCAGCAAATGCATTTTTTGTCGCCAGAGCCCGATATAGCCATCCAGTGGTTAAGGCAACAAGGGGTCAAACAAGCGCCAGAACGCATATTGGCAATCGCACAAGGATCGCCTGTCCTGGCTTTGCAATATGCCGGACAGGGTATGGAAACCCTGCATATGCAGATGTTTAACGATTGGCTGAATGTAATTCAACATCCTGCCCAGGTGCTTGAAGTGGCTGAACAATGGCAAAAACAAAGCCAAGTGGATATTGAGGTGATTTTGACCTGGATGGCAAGCTGGTTAACCGATTTGATTAAGCTTAGTCATTCAGCAGAACAAAAGCATCTGCGACATCCTGATTTACAGGTCCGGCTTCAAGCCTTACTCAAGCCCTTAAATTTTCGCGCTATCTATGCCCATTACGACCTGATCAATCGCAGTCGTCAGCAATTACAGACCACGCTCAACAAACAATTGCTTCTGGAAAAACTGTTGATAGAGTGGTCGCGTATTAACCAAGGTTTAACTGCCTGGTAACAAGGTTTTCCAGACTTTTTAGAATTAGCCAGACACTGATGTGCTTAGCGTATAATTCGCCCATTTGATGCTTTCTAAGTGTATGTTCATCGACTCCCATTGCCATCTCGATCGTATTGATTTAAAGCCCTATGGTGGCGATTTTGCCGCTTTTGTTGCAGCGGCCGATCAACACTCTATCCAGCATATGTTGTGTATCGCGATTGATATGGAACGTTATCCGGCTATGCAAGCCATGGTCAAACCGTATGCGCAGATTTCCTTGTCGGTGGGCGTGCATCCCAATGAAAACGAGGGTGAAGAGCCAGATTTGCAGCGCTTAATTGATCTGGCTGAGGATGATCAAGTCATTGCCATAGGGGAGACTGGGCTAGATTATTTTCATGGTCAGGGTGATATGGCTTGGCAAAAGCAACGTTTTCGCACCCATATTCAAGCGGCGTTAGCCGTCAATAAGCCCTTGATTATCCATACCCGTGAAGCAGGGCAGGAGGCATTGGATATACTGGCTGAAGAAGGCGCTGATCAGGTTGGTGGCATTATTCATTGCTTTACCGAAGATTGGGCCTATGCAGAACGTGCTATGGCCTTAAATTTTTATATTTCCTTTTCTGGCATCGTCACCTTTAAAAACGCGGTACAAATTCAGGATGTGGCCAAACGGATTCCAGCGGATCGTTATTTAATTGAAACTGATTCGCCTTATCTGGCACCTGTGCCTTACCGAGGCAAACCCAACTATCCTCTTTATGTGCGTCATGTCGCTGAATATATTGCTGATCTGCGTGGCTGTGATACCGAAACCGTAGCCAGACAATCCAGCGAGAATTTTTACCGACTGTTTCAGCATCACTTGGCGACACCCAAGACAATCAGCGTCTGAGTCATGGACAAATGCTTGTCAGTCCCGCAAGGGCAGTTTCAGTTACAGCGCTTACCGTTTCTTCGCAACGATACCCTCCAGGCCTGGGATGCGGCAGATGAATATTTGCTGAATCATCTTGCTGAACAGGCGATACTCAAGCCTGACAGTCGGCTATTGATTGTGAACGATAGTTTTGGTGCTTTAGCCTGCGGCTTGTCGGCCTATCAACCTACCGTGCTGAGTGATTCTTGGTTATCGCACCAGGCGACGCGGATTAATTTTCAGGTCAATCAGTTGGATCTGAATGAACTTAATTTACTCGACAGCCTGACGCTACCAGCCACCCAGTTTGACTGTTTGCTGATCAAGGTGCCGAAAACACTGGCTTTACTCGAGTACCAGTTGCATCAACTCAAACCTTTTCTGCACGCGGACACTCAAATCATCGCAGCGGGTATGGTCAAGAACTTAAGCGCTAATGTCTGGAAATTATTGGAGAAAATATGGGGACCTACCCGTAGTTCTCTAGCGGTGAAAAAAGCCAGACTAATTTTTGTTCGTCCCGATTTTACTCAGCTGTTGCCAAAAAATCCGTATCCCAGCTATTTTGACTATCCTGAAATGGGCTGGCGTATCGCCAATCATGCCAATGTATTTTCCAGAGAAAGTCTGGATATTGGCACACGCTTTTTATTACAACATTTACCCGAACAAGCTGGTGCAGACATTATCGATTTAGGCTGTGGTAACGGCATCGTTGGCATGGCGCTGGCAAAGCGCTTTCCCACAGCGAAAATCAGTTTTGTCGATGAATCCTATATGGCACTCGCTTCAGCGCGGTTGAATGTGGCTCAGCTGAGTCCTGAAGGTGTTTCAGCTGATTTTATCGCTGCCAATGGTCTTAGTGACTTTGCGAAACAGAGCAGCGATTGCATCGTCTGTAATCCGCCATTTCATCAGCAACACAGCGTTGGTGATCATATTGCTTGGCAAATGTTTAAACAGGCGTTTCAGGTACTTCGTTCGGGCGGTGAATTGCGGGTGATTGGTAACCGGCATTTAAACTATCATCTCAGTTTAAAAAAAATATTCGGGAATTGTCATCAGCTTGCCAGTAATGCCAAATTTGTAATTTTTAGTTGTCGTAAGCCTTAGGTCATCAAGCTAGGCTATAATCGCCAGCAGTCTCTATTTCAGGATGAAGGGTTTGGACATTACGACACCCAGCGCAAGTTTAGTCGTTCAGCGTCAACCGTTTGGGTTGGAAGTCATCGTCGCCGGCGTCTGGACCATGGATGCCGTTCTGCCTTCTCGAAGCCAAGTGCTTAAGGCCATTGATGCCAGTCAGTCATCGACGCTATTACGCTTCGACATGTCTGCAGTACAGCGTTGGGATAGTGCTCTGGTCACCGAAATCATTGCCATCACGCAAGCCGCGCAGCATCAGGGTTTATCGGTCGATTCATCCAGCTTATTACCCACTATCCAAAATTTATTAAACTTGGTTAGTGCCCTCCCAGAAAAGCATCACCCCCCCAAACCGCCGCATCGAATCACTTGGCTGGAGGAGTGGGAATCTGGCTTCACGCATATCCTGCAAGAAGCGTTTGCTACAGTGGAATTTATTGGCCAACTGTGTTTAAGCAGTCTGGATGTGATTCAAAAACGCAGCCATTTTCGCCGTCTGGACTGGTGGTTGCAGGTTCAGGATTGTGGGCCGTCTGCTTTTCCTATTGTCACGGTTATCAGCCTGCTGGTAGGTTTGATTCTAGCCTTTGTCGGTGCCGTCCAACTGTCTTTATTCGGTGCGCAGATGTATATCGCCAACTTAGTCAGTCTGGGGATGACGCGGGAGATGGGATGTTTGATGACGGCGATTATCATGTCGGGCCGGACCGGCGCTGCCTATGCGGCGCAATTAGGTACTATGCGCGTCAATGATGAAATTGATGCGCTCCGAACCATGAATCTGGAGCCTTTGGCCTTTTTGGTATTGCCCAGAATGCTGGCGCTGATTCTGATCATGCCTTTGTTATGTCTGTACGCGGATTTAATGGGCATCTTTGGTGGGGCGCTGGTGTCTTTGACGGTGTTCGATATTTCAACCGCAGAATACCTTGATCGCACTATACATGCGGTACAAATGAAGGACTTCTTGATTGGCTTTGTTAAATCATCGGTATTTGGTGTCCTGATCGCCTTTTCCGGGTGTATGCGTGGCATGCAATGTGGTCGCAGTGCCTCGGCGGTCGGTGATGCAGCGACTTCGGCGGTGGTCACCAGTATTGTGTTTATTGTGATTGCCGATTCCATCATGACCCTAATCTGCAACCGTTTTGGGATTTAATATGCCTCAGTCTGTGATTAGCGTTGAAGATTTAACCATGGCCTATGGCTCAGTGCTGATTCAGAAAGATTTAAATTTTTCAGTTAATCAGGGTGATATTTTTGTCATCATGGGTGGCAGTGGTTGCGGCAAGAGCACCTTATTACGTCATATGATTGGTTTATCATTCCCGCTCAAGGGAGATGTTCGTTTTGGTGGCCAGAGTCTGGTGATGGCCGATAGCCTGCAACGCCAACAGTTAATGAAAAAGTTTGGCGTCTTATTTCAGACCGGCGGCTTGCTAAGTTCCTTGACCCTAGGTGAGAACATTAGCCTGCCATTAACGGAATCGACCCAACTGTCTGCCGGCAAGATTCGGGAAATTGTTGCTTACAAGCTGGCTTTAGTGGGCTTGGCCGGTTTCGAGGATTACTATCCATTACAACTCAGTGGCGGTATGCAAAAACGTGCCGGATTGGCCAGAGCCATGGCCTTGGATCCTGAGATTTTATTTTTTGATGAGCCTTCAGCAGGTCTTGATCCGGTCACTTCCAAACATTTGGATGATTTAATTCTGCGTTTACGCGAAAGCCTGGAGACTACCATCGTGATAGTGACCCATGAGTTATCCAGTATTTTTGCGATTGGCAACAATGGTATTTTTTTGGACGCCGAAACTAAAACCCTGATTGCCCAAGGTTCGCCGCAGCAAATGCTGGCGACATCGCAGGAGGCCAAGGTCTTAAATTTTCTGTATCGTGGCAATCTGCCAAGTGCTGAGGGACATAAAAATGAGTAAACCGATTAAACCCTTTGCGATAGGTGTGTTCCTGGTGGGTGCGCTACTGCTATTAGTGACGGGTATTCTGGTATTTGGTGGCAATAGTTTGTTTAAAGAAAAAAACAAATATGTGATTTTTTTCGACTCGGCCTTAAATGGTCTGAATCTCGGTGCCCCAGTGAAGCTGCAAGGTGTGCAGATCGGTAATGTTAAAGAAATTTCTCTGGAAATTGACACGGTGACCGGCAAGATTTTTAAACCGGTGGTGATAGAAATTGATCCGCAATTACTTCGCGCTCTGTCAGGAGGCGAGCAGCATATTTCCCGCACTCAGCATCAAATGGAAGAAAATACGCAGCGCTTGATTAACGCTGGTTTAAAAGCGCGTTTGGAGACGCAAAGTCTGTTAACCGGACTGTTGTATGTGGATTTAAACTTCTATCCGGATAAACCCGGCAGGATGAGTCACAAGAACTTTCAGGATCTGATGGAATTGCCCAGTGTTTTGACTACTGTTGATGAGATACGCAATACCGCAGATGCAATTCTGAACAAAGCGAAAGAACTGCCTTTTGATCAAATGGTTAAAGATTTGTCAGAGTCCTTACAGCAGACCCGTGAATTACTGAAGTCAGACGAAATGAAGCAGTCCTTGCAGGCTTTGGCCAAATCGATGCAGGAAATGCAAAAACTGATGCAAACCCTGAATCAGCAAACTGGACCTTTGTTGACTAACGTGAATGGTGTCGCCATCGAAACTAAAACGACGCTGCAGACTTTTAACGCCGAAATGTTGCCGGTTTTAAAAGCCACCGAGCAAAGTCTGGAAACCGCCAGCAAAATGTTGCAGCAATCGCAATCTACGATGAAGGAAGTTGAGGAACTGGCTAATCCGGATTCTAATCTCGGGCAGGCATTGGTCAGTGTCCGCGATGCTTCACGATCACTTAAAGACTTAACTGAAACCTTGGAGCGTCAACCCAATGCGATTATTTATGGCAAATAAACGAAAGGTCTTAGGGCTGTTACCTATGCTGCTATTGGTGGCGTGTTCGCATTCAGGGCCGCAGTTTTATATGTTGGAAGCGTCGCCAGCGATAGCACCGGTCTCAGGTTTGGCTAAAACCACCCAGATTGGTTTAGGTCCGATTCATATGCCGGAGTATCTGAATCGTCCGCAAATGGTGATAGCCGTTGGTGAGCATCAATACCGTTTGGATGATGATAAGCGTTGGGCTGAGCATCTGGAACAGAATGTGAGTCGGGTATTGACACAGCAATTGGCTGGTTTATTGGGCGTTGATCAGGTACTCCGATATCCTTGGGCACAGCGCCAAGTGATCGATTATCAGCTTGTTCTGGATATCCTGAGTTTTCACCATACTGCCGGCAAAGGTGTGGAGTTAAAAGCCCAATGGCAATTGCGTAAGGCTGAGCAAGTGCTGAAGAGTCAGCAGTTCGATTGTCAGTTGAGCAACTCTGACGCAGCCGAGGCTATAGTGGCTAGTCAAAGCCAGTGTCTGACACAGCTTGCTGAACAAATTCAGAAAAATTTTTAGACTGGGACACACCCCAGCCTGAGGTTTATTGCCCTTGGTTCAAGTTCTTAACCTTCAAAACCAGTTGGTTGGGGGCTTTTATTGGGCATAACTGCTCAATAAAAGCGATGGCTATCCAATTGGGCAAGCAAGTCCGGCGGAGGCTATTTAAGAAATTGATTGATCTGGGCTAAATCAATTTCGCTCAGACTGCCGTTAGCTTCTTTAAGATGAATCGTGTTGATCAAATAATCATAGCGACTGCGGGCGTAATCGCTTTTTGCTTTATAAAGATTACGCTGTTCAGTCAATACTTCTACCATAGTGCGGGTGCCGACTTCCAAACCCACTGAAGTCGCTTCCAGGGATTTTTCTGCCGAGCTTACGGTGGCGTCCAGCGCTTTCACACGACTGATACTGGCCTCGACGCCGCGAAAAGCATCTTTGGTCATCCGGGTCACATTACGTTGGGTGCGAATCAGTTCCTGTTTAGCGGCATTAAACTCGTGTTCGGCCTGTCTGACCCGGGAACTTGTGCCACCACCTTCAAACAGCGGCACGTTCAGTTGCAGGCCTATGTTTTCGCTGTCGCCACGCAAACCATAACGGTTGCCATTATCTTGTTCATTGTATTGAGCAATAATATCCAAAGTAGGCAAATGTTTGGCTTGTTGGAAATCCACCATCTTACGTTTGTATTCGGCCTGATTCATTTGTGCAACTACCGAAAAATTATTGCTCTCAGCTGCTGTGGTCCAGGCATTAATATCGGCTGGACTAGGTGGAACTAAACTAATGCTGTTTTGCAAGCGATTAAGATTGGCCGGATTGTCGCCCAGAATTTCGCGCAAAGCTTCTTTGCTGTTATCGAGCAGGTTTTGCGCTTCAATTAAATTGGCTTCGGTTCTGTCGAAACCGGCCTGAGCTTCATAAACATCGGTAATTGCAATTAAGCCGACTTCAAAGCGTTGTTTGGCCTGTTCTAGTTGCTGGCCAATCGCGGTTCTTTCGGCATTAACAAATTCCAGATTGTCTTGCGCAGCCAGAATATTGAAGTAGGCTTCGGCGCAACGGCGCATCAGTTCTTGGTGTTTAGCCTGATACAGGGCTTCGGACTGAGCGATCTGATTTTCCGACTGATCCAGTTGTATCCAGTGATCCCAATGAAAAACCGGTTGTTTAAGATTAAAGCCGAGTTTTTGGTCCCAAAAATGTTGCAGTGTTGGTGCGTTTGGGATAAAGCTCTTGATATCTATACGATTACGGGTGCTACTGGCACCAAAACCAATATTAGGCAGCATCTGCGCGATACTTTGTGATTTGATTTCGGCCGTAGCCAGACGATTAATGTCGGAAATTTTATAGTCCGGATCGTTCTGAATAGCCAGTTGATAAGTTTCCAGCAAGTCCTGTGCTAAAGCCGATTGCAAAGGCATCAACACCGCGATTACGGCGACTGACAGTCTTTTCATTGCATTCCATGTGATTAAGGGTTGAAAATATGGCTTAATTATCTACTAAAATAACGATGGACTAAAATTATTAAGGCATTTTGCCTTAATCACTCAGGTTCACACCCTTACAACACGTATAACGAGACATCTATGAGCAAAAGAGTAAGCAAAGCAGTTTTCCCGGTTGCTGGTCTGGGCACCCGTTCTTTACCGGCAACTAAAGCAGTGGCCAAGGAAATGTTGCCGGTCGTGGATAAACCGCTGATTCAATATGCCGTCGAAGAAGCGGTAGCGGCGGGTATTGATACGATGATCTTTGTGCTGGGTCGGAATAAAAACTCAATTGCTGACCACTTTGACAAATCCTATGAGCTCGAAAAAGAATTAGAAAAAAGTGGCAAGACCGAACTGTTAAACATGTTACGCACTATTTTGCCGCCTCATGTGACTTGCGTGTTTGTGCGTCAGGCAGAAGCCTTAGGTTTGGGGCACGCTGTTCATTGCGCTAAAGCCGTGGTGGGTGATGAGCCGTTTGCAGTGATTTTGCCGGATGATTTAATTGAAGACGGTCAACGCGGCTGTATGAAGCAAATGGTTGATTTGTTCGCTCAGCAACAAAGCAGCATTTTGGGTGTCGAGCGTGTCGATCCGAAAGAAACCCATAAATACGGCATCGTTGAACACAGTGAAATTGCTCCGGGGGTGGGTCGTCTGCAATCGATAGTCGAAAAACCCAAACCCGAAGTCGCACCCTCTAATATTGCCGTCGTTGGTCGCTATATTCTGACAGGTGCTATTTTTGAGAAAATTGAAAAAACCGGCCGTGGTGCGGGCGGTGAAATCCAGCTGACCGACGCGATCGCCGCTTTGATGAATGATGAAGCCGTGTTGTCGTATGAATTTGCCGGCAATCGTTATGATTGCGGTTCAAAATTCGGTTTCTTGCTGGCCAATGTTGAATACGGTCTTTTACACCCAGAAATTAATCAGGAATTTGCGGCTTATCTGCAACAACGTGTCGCTAAAATCTAAGTCGTCAGATACCTTAACCCGAGTCTCATTATAGTGTTAGAACTGATCAAACAGGGCGGCTGGATGATGGCGCCCATCATCCTGTCCTCAATTGTTGCACTTGCCATTATCGGTGAGCGTTTCTGGAGTCTGCAGCGCCACAAAATCATTCCCAGTCAGTTGCTGGCTCACATTTGGCAATTGCACCGTGACAAAAAGCTGGATGACGCCAGTATTCGTAAAATACGGGGGGCATCTCCACTCGGCAGAGTATTGGCGGCGGGCTTACTGAATCGCCAGCATGGTCGTGAGGTGATGAAAGACAGTATTGAAGAAGTGGGGCGTCATGTTGCCCACGAATTAGAGCGTTACCTCACTACATTAGGGAGTATTGCTGCTGTGACCCCTTTACTGGGTTTGCTGGGAACTGTCGATGGGATTATTCGGGTGTTTTCCGCCCTGGCTGTGGAAGGTATTAACGATCCTGCTGTCATTAGTCATGGTATTTCTGAGGCCTTGATTTGCACCGCTACAGGCTTGATTGTGGCGATTCCCAGTCTGTTTTTTCACCGTTATTTTGAAGCATTGGTCGATGATCATGTGTTGCAAATGGAAGAAAATGCTTTGCGTCTGATCGATCTGATGCAAGGTGACCGTGAGTTGATTTAATGGAGTTTCGTCGCAAACGCCGCCGCTCAGTTGAAATCGGTCTAATACCCATGATCGATGTATTACTGGTGTTGCTGTTTTTCTTTATGGTGGCGACTACTTTTCGTCATCAAGCCGATATCAAGCTGGATTTGCCCAAAGCCAGTGTCGGCGAGCAAGCGGTGGCGGGCCAGCAAATTAATCTGTTTGTCCTGGCTGAAGGCGGCTATCGCCTGGATACCGGGGAAGCGAGCGCTAAGCATCTAAATTCAGGTCTGGAAGGTTTAAAATCTGCTTTGCAGACTTTGCCGGCTGAGAGTAAACAATGGCCCTTTATTATCAATGCAGATGGCAAAGCTAGC
>Ga0194120_10001437_pt1 | contig 43418 bp, 31 predicted proteins | sample TA2MahCa65mmetaG_FD_148642 | JGI IMG/M metagenome (GOLD analysis project Ga0194120, IMG submission 148642) | Freshwater microbial communities from Lake Tanganyika, Tanzania - TA2015019 Mahale Deep Cast 65m | ecosystem: Environmental > Aquatic > Freshwater > Lake | place: Tanzania: Lake...
ATCGAGCTGGCGAACGATCTTCTCGAGCTCGGTACCCCCGCATGCATCGAGGATGCTTGCCTGATGCTCGAAACAGTGCCCTACGCGAAGGCGGACTCTAATCGCACTCTAGCTGCGGATACGGAGCTAGGCGGGGTTTGGGTGGAAATCATGCAGGCCGTGGCCTACGTGCAACGGGCGAGCAGCGGACTCAAGGGGAGTCACACCGAGGCCTTGAGGCAAGCTTTGGAACTGCTCCAGTCGGCCTCGGATCGTCTCATTCGTGTGGGCGGGACTGCCGATGCTGCACGGATGCGCGCTAGAATTCATCGAGAACGAGGAATTGTCGGTCTGGAGCTGAAACGGCGTGCAGGTCCGGCGTCTCGTGGCATGAGGCTCGAAGAGGAAGATGAATCCCTGATCGACATCAACCCCATTAACGAGTTTCTCGCCGCTCTGAAGGCTCTCGATGACGCCGGAGCGCCACCACAGGAGGAGCTGATTCATGAGCAGGCTGCATTGAACGAACTGCTCGCCGATGCGTACGAAGTCGAACGCAGCTTTCGGAAGGCGGAAGTCGAGCTTCAGAAGGCTGGCGACCTCAGGTGTAGGCTGTTGGAGAGTGGGCGCTCAGTCCGTGGCGCAGTCGCTCTCGCCAACGTCCTGAGGAAGCGCGCGAGGTTGGCTCCTTCGGCCGAGTCCTCCTTCAAGGAAACGGCGTTGAGGGAGCTCGAGCGCTGGGAGTGGCTGAAAGAAGCGAGAGTCAACGAAATGCTCAAGTGGGCGCGGGATACGAAGGTGAACCATGGCTGATCCGAACAGTTCGAATGGCGGAGTGGTGTTGACGAAGTCGGGCTTCCGGAGGTTTCGGGAGTGCGCGCGGAAGTTCTCGTACCAAGTGAGGGGTTATCCGGAGGCACAGCGGGAGGGGACGCCGGGGGCGGAAGAGGTCGAGGGGCTGGCGCGGGCGCTCTTCGCTGGGGGGCGCTGGGTCGAGGCGCTGGAGGGCGAGAGTGCGGCGGTCGCTACGGCGCGGATGCTCGCACAGGCGGGCGACGTGACTCTGTTCGAAGCGACGTTCGTGCATGGCGGCTTGCTGTGCCGGGCGGATGTTGTGCGTCGGATGGGGAAGGTGGTGGACTTGTTCGAGATCAAGTCGAGCTCGATCGACAGCCGCGAGGGCACGGAGGGCGTGTTTCGCGCGGGAAGGGACGCGATTAGGCTTGAGTGGCGGCGGGACCTAGAGGATCTGGCCTTTCAGACACTCGTCCTGCGCCGCGCCCTTGGTTGCGAGGTACGTCCGCACATCGTATGCGTCGATCTGGCGGGGAAGTGCGATGGGCTGACGCTTCACTCCACGCTGCGCTGGAGCGAGCTGCCCGAGGGCTCGGGTCGGCGACGGGCTCGGCACCCCGGACCGGAGTCGAGCGTGCGCGATTCGCGCATGCTCGTGAGTGTGCCTGCTCAGCGGGAAGTCGATGAACTGCTCGGCGGTGACGAAGGCGTTGAGGCCGTGGTCGGGCGCCTGTTTGGGGACATTCGCAGCGGCGCGCTGTACTCGCTTCCGCCTCCCGTGAGCGGAGCCTGCAAGGACTGCGAGTTTCGGAACGCACCGCATGCCACGCCCACGACGGACGGCTTCGCGGAATGCTGGGGCCCAGAAATCTCCAGTGGCTACTTGTGCGACATGTATCGCGCCAGTTCCTTGGGGCGACGCGACGGCGCTTCGAACCTCGAAGACCTTTACGGCCGCGGCGTGCGCAAGCTCGTCGATATTCCTTTGGACGCCATTCAGTCATCGCGCGGGGCGGGGCAACGTCAGAGCAAGCAGCTGGCACAAGCTCTCTCCGGCCAGCCGTGGCTGCAGCCCGCGCTCCGAGAGCAGCTCGACGCTCTGGCTTGGCCGCTGCACTTCCTCGACTTCGAGGCCGCCCGTGCGCCGGTTCCCTACTACGCCGGAATGCAGCCGTACCAGCTACTGGTCTTTCAGTTCAGCTGCCACATCGTGGCTTGCGATGCGCCCGATGGACTCTCCCACCGCGGCTGGCTGCAGACCGGTGGCGATTGGCCGCTGGTCGAGTTTCTGACGCAGTTGCGCGATGCACTCGGCAGCGAAGGCAGCGTCCTGTGCTGGTCGCCCTACGAGCGCGTGGCTCTGGAAAGCGCGCTGTACGAGCTTGAAGAGCGTGGCGACAAGCCCGAGTTGGTCTCGTGGTTGCGCACGGTTGTCGGTGAGGACGGCGAAGGTCGCATCGTCGATCTGCAGCGCCTGTGCCTCGAGCACTACATCCATCCCGCCATGCGGGGCAGCACCTCGATCAAGAGCGTCTTGCCCGCTATCTGGCGAGACGACGCGGCCATGCGCGCCCATCCGTGGTTCGCGGCACATGTACAGACGCGGGACGGCGAGCTGCTGTCACCCTACGACACCTTGCCGCAGCCGACGTTGACGGGAGTGGAGCCGGTTCGCGATGGGCTCGGAGCAGTGCACGCCTACCAGCACGTGCTGCACACGGAGGAGCGCGAAGAGCCTTCGCGGACGAGCGAGCGCCGTTCGCTGCTCGAGAGCTATTGCCGCCTCGACACGCTCGCGATGGTGATGGTCTGGTGGCACTGGCGCGCAAGACTGGCGAGCCCCTGAGCCGGCTCGAGGCGGAGTGGCCTCGCGTTCACGGCTCATCCGCCGGATCTCTCGGTGCCCGGCACGGCGCACCTTCGTCGTTGCGAAGCGATGGAGGCGCTGGCAACCTCGCGCGCGTGCAACGTGAGGTGAGGGAGCTGCGGCGGGGGTATCGGAGTGTGGAGGGGGCGCCGGTGGTGGGGGCGGTGGATGTGCGGGTGTTTGGGCTGAGGTACTTCGCGCGCTGTATGGAGTGTGGGTTTTGCAAGGACGCTTGCTGTCAGTACGGCGTCGATGTGGATGCGGAGAATGTGCGGCGGATCTTGGGGCATCGGGAGGCGCTGGAGGCGCGGTTGGGGGTGCCGGCGGGGGAGTGGTTTGAGGGCGAGGTGGAGCGGGATGGGGAGTTTCCGAGCGGGGGGCGGGTGCGGACGGCGGTGCGGGATGGGCGCTGCGTCTTTTCGAATCGGGCGGAGCGTGGGTGTGTGCTGCATGCGTACTGCCTGGAGGTCGGGGTGCCGCATCGGGAGCTCAAGCCACTGGTGAGCTCGCTGTTTCCGATGACGTTCGATGGCGGCGTGCTGCTGCCTTCGGGGGAGGCGGTCGATCGGTCGCTGGTGTGCAGCGGCAGTGGGCCGACGCTGTACGAGGGCGCGCGCGACGAGCTCGCGCACTACTTCGGGCCGGAGCTGGTGGCGGAGCTCGACGAGATCGCGGCGGAAGTCGCGGCGCGGGGGGCGAGCGAGGGCGCGGGAGTGGAATGAGACGCGGGAGGGAGCGGAGCGCTGCGAGCGCGGGAAATTGGGGTGGTTTGGCAGGTGGGGCAACACGGGAGCGGGGCAGGGCGTAGGCTTGTATGGAAGGAGAAGGCAGAGCCATGAAGATGGGTGGGGCGATTGCGGCGGTGGTGCTGGCGGGGATGGTGCGGGCGCAGGCGCCGTGTCATGCGGAGAACGATGGGGCGAGCTTCAACGACGGCGTGTCGATTGGAGGGTCGCTGCAGTTGGCGATTCGGTTCGTGGCGCCGATGAGCTTCGCGGCGACGCGGCTCGAGGTGTACACGGGCGAGGCGAGCGGGGTGCAGGGGCTGGCGCTGTGGTCGAACAATGCGGCGGCGAATCGGCCGGCGGCGATGCTCGGCACGGGCGGCATGACGATCGCGAGCGCGAAGCAGTGGTATCCGGCGCAGCTGGGCTCGAGCGTGGCGCTCGTCGGGGGGCAGACGTATTGGTTCGTGTGGTCGACGGGGCCGGGCGGGCAGGCGTCGGTCGACTCGCTCAACGCGGGGCTCGGCCAGCCCTACTGCGCCTCGACGAACGGCGGCTCGACGTGGGGCAGCGTGTTCCAGTTCGCGGATCGGCACTGGAAGTTCCGCATCGGCGGCAACTGCGCGGCCGATCCGATCGTGTTCTGCACGGCGGGCACGAGCACGTATGGGTGCGTCGCGCAGATCAGCGCGAGCGCGAATCCGAGCGTGAGCGGGGCGAACGGCTGCATCGTGTCGGTCGCGACCGTCGAGGGGCAGCGCTCGGGCATCCTGTTCTATTCGTTGGCGCCGCTGCCGCAGCCGTGGTGCTCGGGCGGGTCGAGCTTTCTGTGCGTGAAGGCGCCGACGGCGCGCACGGTCGCACAGGGAAGCGGCGGGACGCTGACCTCGTGCAACGGCGCGCTCAGCCTCGACTGGCAGGCCTTCCAAGCGGCGAACCCGGGGCAACTGGGGAGTCCGTGGTCGGTGGGATCCAAGGCGTTCGTGCAGGGGTGGCTGCGCGATCCGCCCTCGTGCAAGACGACGACGCTGACGAATGCGGTCGAGCTGACCTACGGGCCTTGATCTGCATGCCGAGCTCGACGCGCGCGAGGCCGCGCTGGCGGATCGCGGACGCAGCGCAATCGGAGAGGTCGGCGTGCTCGGTCGACGCAGCCTGCCGGAACGAGGTCGGCTGCGGGGCTCGACCCGTCGGGCGCTAGACTGGCGGGCCTTCGGCGTCGCCGGAGGGGCCCTCGGGGTCGGCAGTGGGGGCGGGGCTACAGCCCTGCTGGGGGGTGGACGATAGACCCGACCCGGACCGGCCTCGGAGGCCGGCGCGTGCCCGTTCCGTGAGCTCGATGACGAACTTCCGCAGCTGGCGAGGCGTGCCGCAGGGCGCGCTGTCGCTGTTCGTGGCGCTGGTGCTCGCGCCCGCGGCGCAGGCCTCGGCTCTGGCGTACATCGGGCCGGGCGCGGGCATCGCGGCGGCGGGCTCGGTGATGGTGCTCGCGGGCACGTTCCTGCTCGCCATCGGCATCGTGCTCCTGTGGCCGCTCAAGGCGCTCGTGCGGCTCGCGACGCCGGGCAAGCACGGTCCGCAGAAATTCCAGCGCGTGGTCGTGATCGGCTTCGACGGCATGGATCCGCTCCTCGCGCAGCAGTACATGGCCGAGGGCCGCATGCCGGTGCTGAAGAAGCTCGCCGAGCGCGGCTGCTTCCGACCGCTCGAGACCGCCTGTCCGTCGATCTCGCCGGTGGCGTGGTCGACCTATGCGACGGGCGTCGATGCCTCGCGCCACAACATCTACGACTTCCTCACGCGCGACCCGTGCAACTACATGCCGATGCTGTCGAGCGCGGAGACGATGACGCTCCCCAAGACGCTCAACCTCGGCTTCGCGAAGCTGCCGCTGGGCACCAAGGGCGTGCAGCGGTTGCTGCAGAAGAGCCAGCCGTTCTGGAAGCTGCTCGGCGACGCGCGCGTGTGGTCGTCGATCATCCGCGTGCCGATCACGTTTCCGCCGCAGCCGTTCAAGAACGGCACGCTGCTCTCGGGCATGTGCGTGCCCGACCTGCAGGGCACGCAGGGCTCGTTCGCGTTCTACTCGACGAGGCCGCGGCCCGCGGGCGCGCACATCGGCGGGCAGCAGTACCAGATCCGTCGCGCGGGCGACACGGTCGAGTCCAAGCTCACCGGGCCCGCCGGCAAGGACGGGCCGCTCAAGTGTCCGTTCAAGATCGAGCTCGACGACGCGAAGCGGCGCGCGCGCATCACGATCGGCAGCGAGACGGTCGAGGTCGGGCCGCGCGAGTACACGCCTTGGATGGTCGTGCCGTTCGACGGGATGACGGGCATCGCGCGCCTGTACATCCAGACGTGGGACGAGCACTTCGAGCTGTACGTCACGCCGATCAACATCAATCCCGACGATCCGGTGATGCCGATCAGCCACCCGTTCGTCTACTCGATCTACCTCTCGAAGATGCTCGGGCCCTACGCGACGCTCGGGCTCGCGGAGGACACGTGGGCGCTCAACGAGCGCGTGATCGACGAAGAAGCGTTTCTCAAGCAGGCGTGGCTGATCTGCGACGAGCGCAAGCGGCAGCTGTGGAACGTGCTCGACAAGACGAAGAAGGGCTTCGTCACGGTCGTGTTCGACACGTCCGACCGCATCAGCCACATGTTCTATCGCTACCTCGATCCGACGCACCCGGCGAACCGCGGGCGCTCGGCCGAGGAGCTCGCGAAGTACAAGGACACGATCCCGCAGACGTATGCGGAGATGGACAAGCTCGTCGGCGAGCTGCTCGAAAAGCTCGGCGACGATCCGAAGACGTGCCTGATGGTCATCAGCGACCACGGCTTCTGCAACTTCCGCCGCGGCGTGAACCTCAACACGTGGCTGAAGGAGCAGGGCTACCTCGTGCTCAAGGACGGCAGCGAGACGTCGCCGGACTGGTTCGCGAAGGTCGACTGGTCGCGCACCAAGGCGTTCACGCTCGGGCTCACGGGCGTGTTCATCAACCGCAAGGGACGCGAGGCGCACGGCATCGTGTCGAAGGGGCCGGAGATGGACGCGCTGTGCCGTGAGCTCAAAGCGAAGCTCGAGGCGCTCGTCGATCCCGCTACGGGCGAGCGCGTCATCAAGGAAGCGTTCATCACGCACGAGGTCCACAAGGGACCGTACGCGGACATGGCGCCGGAGCTCCTGATCGGCTACGAGCGCGGTTTCCGCCACTCGTGGGACTGCGCGACGGGCTCGGTGTCGAAGGAAGTCTTCACCGACAACACGAAGAGCTGGTCGGGCGACCACTGCGTCGATCCGCGCCTCGTGCCGGGCGTGTTCTGGTGCGACAAGCAGATCAACACGGCGGCGCCGCGTCTGATGGACATGGCGCCGACGGTGCTCGACGTCTTCGGCGTGCCGATTCCTCCCTACATGCAGGGCGCGCCGCTGTTCGGCGAGCGGAAGCAGGCGGCGAAGCCCGCGCACGCGAGCAAGAGCGCGGAGGCGAAGTCGTGAGCGCGAGCTGGCAGCGCGTGCGCAAGCTCGTGCCGTACGCGGCGCTCGCGGCGTTGTTCGTCGGCATCGCCACGGGCATTCCGCGCGCGACGCACCGCGAGGCGACGGCGAGTGAGCACGCGTCCGTCACGGAGGTTGCTGCGAGCGCGGCGACGGTCGACGGTCCGACGCGCCATCCGCGCGTCGTCGTGCTCGGCATCGACGGGCTCGACCCCGAGATCCTCGCGGAGACGATCGCGAAGTATCCCGAGCGCATGCGCAACTTCGCGCGGCTCGCGCAGGAGCAGGGCATCCACTCGCTCGGCACCTCGACGCCGCCGCAGTCGCCCGTTGCGTGGTCCAACTTCATCACCGGTCGTGACCCCGGCGGCCACGGCGTGTTCGACTTCCTGCACCGCGATCGCGTGACGCGCGGCGTGTTGCCGTCGACCACGGTGTCGGGACACGCGGGCGCGTTCGAGCTGTTCGGCGAGTGGAAGCTGCCAACCGGCGGCGAGACGAGCTCGAACCGCACGGGCGAGGCCTTCTGGACGATCCTCGCGCGCAACGGCGTGTCGGCCGACATCTGGCGCATGCCCGCGAACTTCCCGGTCGAGCCGGCCGAGGGCTGGTCGTTCAGCGGAATGATGACGCCCGCGATCGACTCGGCTTACGGCCAGTGCACCGTCTACACGACCAACCCGACGGTCAAGGCGATCGGCAGCGACGCGCGCATCGAGACGATCACGATCTACGACGACGTCGTCGACACGCGCATCCCCGGGCCGCCGAACGCGTTCAAGCTCGGCGATCCGGCGACGAGCGTGCCGCTGCGCATCTGGATCGATCGCGCGGCGCAGGCCTGCGCGCTCGATGTCCACGGACGGCGGCTCGTGTTGCAGCCCGGTGAGTGGAGCGAGTTCGTGCCGGTCACGTTCGAGCTCTTGCCGATGGCGCTGATGGACATCGGAGGAATCGTGCGCTTCTACCTGCGCTCGATGCCCGACGCCGCGGGCGAAGGCGAGCTCGAGCTCTACGCGAGCCCCGTCAACATCGATCCCGCGCTCCCGGCGTCGCCGGTGTCCGAGCCGGTCGAGGCGAGCGCGGAGGTCGCGGACGCGCGCGGTGGCATCGGTCCGTACTACACGCAGGGCATGCCCGAGGACGTGAACGCGCTGAAGTCCGGCGTGATCACCGTGCGCGAGTTCATGATGCAGGCCGAGCTCGTGCAGGACGAGGGCGAGCGCATGCTCGACTTCGCGCTCGAGCGCTACATGGCGAAGCAGGACGGCGGGCTCTTGTTCTTCTACTTCTCCGGCGTCGACCTGTGCGGCCACATGATGTGGCGGCACTCCGACGAGGAGCACCCGCACCACGAGCCGCCGGTCGCGGCCGAGGACTCGTCGTGGTGGTCGCACCGCGACGGCTCGACGTGGAAGGACGTGATCCACGATCTCTACATGGAGATGGACCCGGTGCTCGGTCGATTGCGCGAGCAGCTCGGCGAGCGCGCCACGCTGATCGTGATGAGCGACCACGGCTTCGCGCCCTATCGTCGGCGCGTCGGCCTCAACCGCTGGCTCCATGACAACGGCTACTTGGTGCTGCGCGAGAGCGTGAGCCCCGAGCTCGACGAGGACGATCCCGCGCACGTGCCGGTGATGCTCTCGAGCTACCTGCCGCGGCCCAAGGAGCTCGCCGAAGACGCGTCGTGGCCGCTGCGCACCAACGTCGACTGGGCGCGCACGCGCGCCTACGGCGTCGGCTTCAACGGCCTGTACCTCAACTTGAAGGGCCGCGAGCTCGACGATCCGGCGACCGCGGACGACGAGTCCGGCAGCGTCGATCCGGCGCAGGCACCGGCGCTGCTCGCGGAGCTCAAGGCGAAGCTCGAGGCATGGACCGATGCGAACAACGGCGGCAAGCGCGTCGTCCTGCGCGCGGATCTCGCCAGCGAGATCTACAGCGGCGAGCGCGTGGCCGAGGCTCCCGACATCCTCGTCGGCTACAACAGCGACTACGACAACTCCGACGAGGCCTCGGTCGGCCGCATCACCGGCTACCAGCTCTCGGACAACGATCGCGGCGGCACGTTCAACGGCAGCCACTTGATGGCGCCGGACGTCGTGCAGGGCACGCTGATGTCGAACCGGCCCCTCGCGCCCGGTTCCCACCGTCTCGAGGACCTCACGGTCGAGGTCCTGCGTCAATATGGAATCCAGCCCGGCGCGGGGATGAAGGGCCATCCCGTGCTGGCGAAGTGAACCGTTCCGCACCGCCCCAAGGACGACACGCCATGTTTGGAAACGCCAACAAGATCAAGCTCGACCCCGCTCTCATCGCGCGCTGCAAGCAGATCGCCGAGAAGGCCGGCTACGCGTCGCACGAGGAGTTCATCGTGCACATCATCGAGAAGGAGCTCGCGCAGTTCGAAGGCGCCGAGTCCGACGCCGCGATCACCGAGAAGCTCAAGGGCCTCGGCTACATCTCCTAGCTCCGCGAACGAGCGCGCGAAAACGTCCCACGTGAACGCCTTGAACAGCGCCGCGACGTCGCTCTTCGACGTCCTGCTCGCCGCCACCCTGTGGGCCGGGAGCGCCGTGACCCTGATCCTCTGGAGCGGGGTCTTCGGCGTGCTCGCGCTGCTCGCGTTCAAGCGCATTTCGTGGCAGAAGGGCATCGCGAGCGCCAAGGACAAGATCAAGGCGCACATGATCGAGATTCGCCTGTATCAGGACGATCTCGTCGTCGTGGCCTCCGCGGTCGCGAAGGTGCTCGCGCGCAACGTCGTGTATCTCGGCCTGAACTTCGGGCCGATCGTGCCGCTCGCCGTGCCGTTCATGATCCTCACGGCGCAGCTCGTCGTGCGCTTCGCCTACGATCCGCTGCCGCTGCACGAGCGCGGCGCGGCGGTGATGGCGGGCCGCGGCACGCTGCTCGAGATCGAGCTCGCGCCGGGCGTCGATGCGCGCGAGCTGCGTGTGACGTTGCCGGCGGGGTTGCAGGCCGTCTCGCCGCTCGTGCGCGTGCCGTCCGAAGGCCGTGCGTTCCAAGAGTTCGTCGCGGTCGAGAGCGGGGGCCACGAGGTCGTGCTCGAGCTCGGCGGCGCGCGCGAGACGAAGCTCGTGCACGCGGGCCTCGTCGCGCCCGCGGCGTTCCAGCCGCGCCGCGTCAGCGACCGCGACCTGTTCGCCATCGCGGACGCCGATCGCCTGCCGCTGCTGTGGCCGGCGGAGCGCTCGTTCGGCTCCGAGTCGCCGTTTCGCGTCGTCGCGATCGCCTATCCCTACCGCGATCAGGGCTGGTTGCCCGACGGCGAAGGCGGGATCCTGATCACCGTGGCGCTCGCCTCCATGCTGGTCGGCGCGCTCGCCCTCAAGCCCCTGGGCGTCCAGATCTGAACATGTATTCCCCGCTCGTCGAACAGGCGCTCGGCATCGCGCTCGCGGCCCACGACGGCCAGTTGCGCAAGGCCTCGACCGAGCCGTACGTCGTCCATCCACTGCTCGTCGCGCTGATCCTCGCGCGCTGGGGGCAGGAGGACGACGTGATCGTGGCGGGGCTGCTGCACGACGTGGTCGAGGACTGCGACGGCTGGGATCTCGCGCGCGTCGAGCGCGAGTTCGGTCGCCACATCGCGCGCGTCGTCGGCGAGCTCACCGAGGACAAGTCGAAGAGCTGGGAAGAGCGCAAGCGTGCGGGCATCGCCAAGGTGCCGCACATGTCGCCGCAGGCGGCGACGGTGAAGTCCGCAGACAAGCTGCACAACCTCCAAAGCCTCGCGGCGAGCCTGCGCGGTTGCACGGAGCGCGCCGAAGTCTGGAAGGCGTTCCGACGCGGGCCGGAGCTCACGCTCGCGCTGAGCCACGAGCTCGTCGAGGCGCTCGCGCTGCGCGTCGAGGCAAAGGTCGCGCGCTCGCTGCGCGCGGCGCTGAAGTCCGCGCACGAGGCCGATGCGGACGCCGAGCGTCGCAGCGCGGCGGGCCCGACGAACTAGCCGTCGAGCGCGCCGCAGTCGCGCACGGCGGCGAGCACGCGCTCGCGCTCGGACGGACGGCAGACGACGAGCTCGTGATTGAACGGGCTGGGCTGGTTGTAGCGGTGTTCCTCGCCGCGCAGCTTGCCGACCCACCAGCCGAGCGCGCGCGCCACGGTCTCGGGCGCGCAGGTGTCCCACTCCTTCAGGCCCTTCTTGTGGACGTACACGTCCGCGTCGCCGATCAGGAGCTTCGCCACCTTGAAGCCGGCGCTGCCGCAGGGGATGAGCGGGGCGGCGCCGATCGTGCGGCCGAACGTCTCGACCCACGGCGGCGTGTGGCTGCGCGACACGACGATGCGCGGCGCGGCGGGGCCGGCGACGGAGCCCGGCGCGAGCCGCACGCGCCCGATGACTCCGGCGCGTTCGCGGCCGGGCAGTGCGATGCCCCAGATCACCGAGTCGAGCGACGGGAGCGCCACGGCGGCGAGCGCGCAGGCGTTGTCGAGCGTGAGCGCGACGTGCACGGCCCAGTCCTCGCGCAGCTCGCTGAACTCGCGCGTGCCGTCGAGCGGATCGACGATCCAACAGCGGCGCTTGGCGAGCCGCTCGGCCGAGTCGACCGTCTCCTCGCTCAGGATCCCGTCGTCCGGGTAGCGCCCGCGGATCAGGCCTTGCAGCAGGCCGTCGGCCGCCTGATCGCCGATGTCGGCGAGCATGTCGCCTTGCCAGCGCCCGCTCTTGCGTAGTGCGAGCACGCGTTCGCCGGCGGAGCGAGCGGCCTGAATCGCGAAGTCGAGGTCGCGCTGGAGTTGTGCATCGGTGGGCTGCATGCGTCCTTCATGCCCGCCCGCGCGCGCGGCGTCAAGCGCGGACGCTCAGGACTTCCAGTCGTTGAAGCCGCGCACCGGTGCGATCTTCTCGCCGTTCTCGTACACGCCGGTGAGCGCGTCGTGCACGCGCCCCTCGCGCGTCATGTAGATCCACTCGCCGGACTTGCGGCCCGCGCGCCACTCGCCGTGCCAGCGCGGCGTGCCATCGAGGTACCAACGGCGGTCGCGACCGTCGCGCACTCCGCGCTCGAAGCGACACTCGGTGAACAGGCGGCCGTTGGCAAAGCGCCGCGTCCACACGCCCTGCCGCACTCCGTCGACGCGCTCGCCCCGTTCGCGCAGGAGCACCAGCGCGAGCGACTCGAGCGGCGCGGAGATCCACGCGTGCAGCTTCACGGCGTTGCGGAGAGCTCCAGCGTGGTCACGGCCGCCGCGCGAATCGCGGACTCGCTCCAGTGCATCGGCCTCAGGCGGCCGCCGAGGTAGCTCTCGATCTGGTCGTCGTAGTGCGCGTCGAAGGGATGCCCGGACTGACCGCCCGGCAGGATCGCGAGCGAGCGATCAGGATTGGCGCAGTCGGCGGAGAGGCGCAGCGAGGCGCCGTGGTTCACGTCGATGACTCCGTCGTTCCAAGCGCCGGTGAAGACGCACGGGCAGGTGTCGTTGCCCGGCACGGGTTCCGCGGGGCGGTTGAAGAACGAGCCGAGCACGGGAGCGCCGCCGAGCTTGTGCTCGGGAGTCCAGCGGTGCAGCGCGCCGTAGTCCCAGCGCGACACGTCATCACCGAATCGCGCCGCGCCCTCCGCCCAGCTCGCGGTGAGCGCCGCGGCGACGATCTCGCCGCGCGTCTCGCGCGCTTGCGTGCGCACGTCGTCGCACCAGCGTTCGTCCAGCTCGCCCGAGAGCACCTCGAGCAGCGCGCGGTAGCGATCCGAGTGCAAGAGCCCGCTCGTCGACGCCAGCTCGTCGCCGAAGACGCGCGCGCCAAGCTCGCGCTCGAACAGCGCGTACAGTGCCGACGGACCGCGCAGCGTCATGTTGCCGTCCCAGTTGCGCAGCGCGCGCCACGCGCGATGGGCGTCGGTTCCCGCGGCCGGTTCCGCCAGTTGAGCCACGAGCTCGCGCGCGTAGAGCGACGTCGTGTCGGTCTGGAGGCTCGCGAGCGAGTCCACGTTCCAGTTCGAGCGCTCGAGCAGTTGCTCGCGGATGCGCCGACCGCGGTGCGGCGCGGCTGAATCCTGCGGATAGGGCCACGGGAAGCCCGGGGGCCGCGAGTCCTCGTTGGCCGTGGCGAGAGCGCGACTGTCAGGCTCGATCGCCAGCGGCATTCGCTCGTGCGGCGCGAGCCCGCGCCAGTGGTTGGAGCGCTTCCACGCGGGCAACGGGAGCTTGCCCACGCCGGCTCCGCGCGCGACGGCGCGACCGAGGATCGTGTGCGCGATCGCGCCGTCGGCGTCGCCGCACACGAGGTTCTGGGGCGGACAGACGAAGCGCGCGGCGATCGCGGGCGTGTCGGCGACCGTGCGCGCCGTCCCGAGCGCGAGGAACGGCTCGAGCGGGTCGAACGGCTCGTACGCCGTCCACGCGATGCTGTAGGTGATCGTCCGCCCGCGCTCGAGCGATTCCGACAACGGCCCGATGTCGCTCGCGCGCCACTCGACGGACTCCTCGCCGCCGTCGCGCACGCGGATCGTCTCGCGCTCGATCGAGAGCGGCAGCCACTCGCCGTCGCGCTCGACCAAGCGGCCATCCTCGCTCACTCGCTCGAGGAACAGGTCGCACACGTCGAGCTCGGTGTTCGTGAAGCCCCATGCGACGCGCGCGCCTTGTCCGACCACCACCATCGGCAGGCCCGGGATCGTGAAGCCCGACGCCTCGTACTGCGGGCAACGCATCTGCGCCTGATACCACAAGGACGGCAGGTCGAGCGCGAGGTGTGGGTCATTGGCGACGAGCGCGCTTCCGGTCTCGCTGCGCGCCGCCGCGACCGCCCAGTTGTTGCTGCCATTCGAGGCTTTCTCTTCCGGTGCGCGCTCCCTCACCGTGGTCTGGGCGAGCGCGAGGATGTCGGCGTCGACCTCGAGCTCTCTCATGCCCATCAGCTCGCGCGTGCGATCGAGGCCGAGTGTGCCCAGCCAGCGCAGGCGCGCCCGCTCGCGCCACTCTCCGAACGAAAGCATCTGCGCCATCAGGAGCTGGATGCCGAGGCTGTCCTCCTCGCGCCACGGCTCCGGCTGTGCGCGCAGCAGCACGAGATCCGGCGGCAGGTCGTCGCGGTGGGCGTCGAGCCACGCGTTCACGCCTTGCGCGTAGGCCTGCAGCAGCTCGCGCGAACGCTCGGAGCAGGCTTCGAGGTTGCGCCGCGCCGCGCGCGCAAAACCGAGCTGCCGCATGCGTCGATCGGTGCTGAGAGCTTCGCTCCCGACGAGCTCCGCGAGCCGCCCGGCCGCGTAGTGACGCTGCAATTCCATCTGGCCCATGCGCTCGTTCGCGTGCAGCCAGCCGAGCGCGCGCGCCGCGTCGTCGAGGCTGGTCGCGGCGATGTGCGGCACGGCCGCGTCGTCGAAGCGCACCATCACAGAGTTGCCGAGCGTGCTCAGCAAGGCTCGCCCGGCGCGCTGCGGCTCGCCGTGGCCGCGCCACCACAGAAAAACGCCGGCCGCCGCGAGCGTGAGCAGGGCGAGCGTGGTGAGCGACCAGCGCGCGATGCGAGCGAGGAGGCGCATGGGCGCGACTATGGCCGCGTGCGCGGACCCGACCACGCGCTCATGCCGCCCTCGAGGTTGTGCAGACCGACGTAACCCTGCTGCGAGAGGAACTCGCACGCGGCCGCGGAACGCGAGCCGCCCGCGCAGCACACGAGCAGCGGCACGCCGTCCTTGGGGAGCTCGCGGACGCGCGCTTCGAGCTGGTCGAGCGGAATCAAGAGCGCGCCGGGGATCACGCCGCCCGCGGTCTCGCCCGGAGTGCGCACATCGAGCACGCGCGCGTCGGCTTGGACGAGCGCGAGCGCTTGCGCGACGCTCGCATCCGACCACAGCCGCCCCTCGAGCACTTGGTCGCGCGAGAGCCGCCCGCCCTCCGCGACCGTGGCGAGCAGCTCACGCTGCACGCGCAGCTCGCTGCGCAGCTCTTCGGCCGCGCCATCCGTGCGGCGCCGCAACTCGCGCTCGAGCTCGTCGATGCGCGCCTTGGAAGCGCCTGCCTTCAGCCACGCGAAGAGCGCTACCGCGAGTGCGCCGCCGCCGAGTCCCACCGCGAGCATGTCCATCGTGCTAGTTCTCCGAGCGGCGCGCGCGGAACACTGCCACGCTTGCCGTGTAACCATGCAAGAAGTTGCGGCCGCCGACCGGACCGATCTCGCCCGCTGCGAAGAACCCCGCGACCGGCGCGTTGCGCACGAGCGCGCGACGCACGCAGCCGATGTCGTGATCGGGCGCGTCGAACATGCGCGAGCCGCGGCCGTTGCAGGTGAAGAGCAACGCGCCCGCCGCGCCGTGATCGTCCTCGTCGAGCAGCTCGCCGCCGCCCTGTGAGTGCATCAGTTGCTCGAGGTCCTCGCCAGCGCTGGTCGCATCGCGCACGAGGAACTGGATCGTCTGGCCGCGACGCGGCACGTCGCTGATCGCGATCGCGTTCTGATCGCGCGCGACTCCGAGCACGCCGCGCACGAGGAAGTCGGCGCGCTCGAAGGTGCTCTTCTTCGCGTCGAGCGCGAGGCCGACGAACGGTCCGCGCCGAAACAGCGCGGCCTCCTTGTCCGCGAGCGTCGAGACGGTCTCCATCAGGGCCTCGAGCGCAGGTCTGCCGCCGAGCCGCTGCACGAGGTGCTCGTCGCACTGCGTGACGACCCACGGCTTGCCGACGGGACGGCAGCCTTGGCTCACCACGGGCCGCACTTCGATCTCGCCTTCGAGCGCGAGCCCGAGCGCGCCCTGCGAGACGAGCCCTTCAGCGGTGAAGAGCAGGTTCTGGCCGGGGCCCATGCCGCCGCTCGCCATGCCGCCGAAGGCGGGCACGCCCGGGAACCGCGCGTCGAGACGCTTGAGATACACGTCCATCGGGAACGAGTACGGATCGGCGAGCAGCAGGAGCGAGGCGCGCTTGGCATCGCGCACCTGTGGAAACGCGCTGAACGCGAGGTCGCCGTCCGCATCCGGCGCCGCGATCGAATGGAAGGGCCGCAGCTCCGTGCCCGGCAGGCTCGCGCACCACACGCTGAGCGCTGCCTCGCGTTCCACTTCGCGGCCGCCCCCGATCACGCTCTCGCCGGTGCAGCCGAGCACGACGCGCGCGCCCGTCGCTCGCGCGAGGCGGGGACCGAGCCCTTCGAGCGCGCCTCCGTGGTGGTGCGTGACGAACGCGACGCACAGGTCCGCTCGCACGCCGCCGAGCTGCTCGGCGATTTCCGCGACGACGCATTCCTCGGCGCGTTCGGAGTTCGCTTCCGTGGACAGGGCGGCGGCGAAGCGAGGGCGGGGGCTCATGACGGCAAGTGCGAGCACCCATGGTAGCGAGCGCGCGCTGGGCGGCGGCGCGGAGGTGGCTGCTGCGCGACCCGCTCCACGCCCGAGGGCGCGTGCTGCGTGCGAGAGAAGCACCGAGCCACCGCGGCGTGGCGGCTTGTCGCGGGTTCGAAGCCGCGATGCGGATGCGTGGACCGCGCGCCGTCGCTCGCACAAGCCCATGCGCGCAGCGACGTCGGTGCGCGGAGCCGGCGTGCTGGGTCGAGAGCCGTCGCGGCCTCGACGGGATTGTCGATTAGCAACTCGACGTACCTCGAGCGCGCGGGGAGCGCGAGCGCGCTGGGCGAGCCCGTGCAACGCGGTGCGAGTGTCCGGCCGGTGGTCGGCCCGCGGCCCCAAGCTCCAAGGCCGCCGACACTCCGGCCGTCCCGCGGCGTGCGTCGCGCGAGCAATTGACGCTCGTGCCGACACGAACGCTCGCTACGATGCAGCTTCCCTCACGGCCTCGGTTGCGAAGGGTTGCCGCAGGAGCACCCTTGCTCTCGACGAGCCGCGAGCGGACCCAACTTCCTAGACTTCACGCCCAGCATCGAGCCCGGCGCGAGCTCGCCCGCACAGCCGTGCGGCGGCGGCGCCCCCAAAGAAGAGCCCATGAACCCGACCCGAGAGCGCGACGTCCAGTCCTTCGAGAGCGTGGTGATCCGCTTCGCCGGTGACTCCGGCGACGGCATGCAGATCACGGGAAACCAGTTCACCCACACCTCCGCCGTGATCGGCAACGACCTCGCGACGTTCCCCGACTACCCCGCCGAAATCCGCGCACCCGCCGGGACGCGCCCGGGCGTGTCGGGCTTCCAAGTGCGCTTCAGCTCGGCGGACATCCACACGCCGGGCGACCAACCCGACGTGCTCGTCGCGATGAATCCGGCGGCGTTGGTCGTCAACATCCGCGACCTCAAGCCGGGCGGCATCGCGCTGGTCAACACCGGCCAGTTCTCCGACTCCGACCTCAAGAAGGCCGGACTGACGAAGAGCCCGCTGACGGACGGGACGCTGGCGGGTTTCCGCGTGATCGAGATCGACATCAACAAGCGCGTGACCGAGGCGCTCAAGGGCACGACGCTGACGTCGAAAGAGGTGCAGCGCTGCAAGAACTTCTACACGCTCGGGTTGATGTACTGGCTGTACAACCGACCGCTGGACACGACCATCAAGTGGCTCGAGGAGAAGTTCGCGAAGCTGCCCGCGCTCGCGGAGGCGAACAAGCTCGCGTTGCAGGCCGGTTACAACGCCGGCGACATCCACGAGCTGTTCCAAGGCCGCTATGAGGTGGCGCCGTGCTCGTCGATGCCGCCGGGCACGTACCGCAACATCATGGGCAACGATGCGATCGCCATGGGGCTGGTCGCCGGCGCGCAGCTGGCTGGCTTGCAGCCGTTCCTCGGCTCCTATCCGATCACTCCGGCATCCGGCATCCTCGAGGCGCTCGCCGCCTACAAGCACTACGGCGTGATCACGTTCCAAGCCGAGGACGAGATCGCGGCCATCTGCTCGGCGCTCGGCGCCGCGTACGCGGGCTGTCTGGGAATCACGACGACCTCCGGTCCGGGCGTCGCGCTCAAGACCGAGGCCATGGGCTTGGCGGTGTCGGTCGAGTTGCCGCTGGTGATCGTCAACGTGCAGCGCGGCGGTCCGTCGACGGGCCTACCGACCAAGACCGAGCAAGCCGACCTGCTCCAGGCGATCTTCGGCCGCAACGGCGAGGCGCCGATTCCGGTCATCGCCGCGTCGACGCCCTCGGATGCCTTCGACGCGGCGGTCGAAGCCTGCCGCATCGCCGTGCAGTACATGACGCCGGTGATCCTGCTCAGCGACGGGTACATCGCCAACGGCGCGGAGCCGTGGATGCTGCCGCGCGTCGAGGACTTGAAGCCCTTCCCCGTGAAGTTCGTCGAGCCCAATCCCGAGGGCGGGTTCCAGCCCTACGCGCGCGACGCGAAGCTCGCGCGGCCGTGGGCCAAGCCGGGCACGCAGGGGCTCGAGCACCGCGTCGGTGGACTCGAGAAGGCGCACCTGACGGGCAACATCAGCAACGACCCCGACAACCACGAATTCATGGTGCGCATGCGCCAGAACAAGGTGATGGGCATTCGCGAGTCGATTCCGACGCCCAACGTGTTCGGCGATTCGACGGGCGACGTGCTCGTCGTGGGCTGGGGCTCGACGCGTGGCTCGATCACCAGCGCCGTCGAAGAGCTGCGCAAGAAGGGCCGCAAGGTCGGGAGCCTGCACCTGCGCCACGTCTGGCCGCTGCCCAAGGACCTCGACAAGATCATGGCCTGCTTCCGCTCCGTGCTCGTGCCGGAGATGAACTTGGGCCAGATGGCGCGCGTGCTGCGGTCGGAGTATCCGCAGCAGAACATCATCAGCTATCCCAAGGTTCAGGGGCAGCCGTTCCGCACGACCGAACTCGTCAAGAAGATCGAATCCCTGCTGGAGAAATGACCATGGCCGAAGCACAAGCGCTGACCAAGAAGGACTTCAAGTCGGATCAGGACGTGCGTTGGTGCCCCGGCTGCGGGGACTACGCCATCCTCAACTGCGTGCAGGGGATCATGGCCTCGATCGGCGTGCCCAAGCACCAGATCTGCTTCGTGTCGGGCATCGGCTGCTCGAGCCGCTTCCCGTACTACATGAACACCTTCGGGTTCCACTCGATCCACGGCCGCGCGCCCGCGTTTGCGACCGGCATCAAGGCCGCGAACCCGGACTTGTCGGTGTGGATGGTGACCGGCGACGGCGACGGCCTGTCGATCGGCGGCAACCACATGGCGCACATCCTGCGCCGCAACGTCGACGTGAAGATCCTGCTGTTCAACAACGAGATCTACGGCCTGACCAAGGGCCAGTACTCGCCGACCTCGCCGCAGGGCCTCAAGACCAAGACCTCGCCGATGGGCTCGGTCGACCGTCCGATGGATCCGGTGAGCTTCGCGCTCGGCTGCGGCGCCACGTTCGTCGCGCGCACGATCGACACGCACTTGAAGCACATGGAGCAGGTGCTGCTCGCCGCCGCGCACCACAAGGGCACGGCGTTCGTCGAGATCTACCAGAACTGCGTGATCTTCAACGACGGCGCGTTCGACGCGTTCGCCGAGAAGACCGTGCGCGACGACAAGACCATCGACCTGCGCCCCGGCCAGCCGATGGTGTTCGGCAAGAGCCTCGACAAGGGCCTCAAGGTCGATGGCTGGGAGCCGCGCATCGTGACCGCCGCCGAGGCCGACGTGTGGCGTCCGGACACGCACTCGCCCGGCCCGGCCTTCGTGATGTCGCAGATGGACTCCAACCCCGCCATGCCGCGCCCGCTCGGCATTTTCCGCGACGTGGCGGCGCCCATTTTCGACGCGGCGCTGCACGAGCAGATTCGGCGCGCCACGTCGACCAAGGGGCCCGGAACGCTCGAGAAGCTGCTCCACTCCGGCGAGACGTGGACCGTTCGCTGAGCTGTTCGCAGGCTGCTCGCGCCCTCTGCGCCGGACCTGCGCTCGCGTGAGGTCGGTCGGCGCTCGGGCGCGCAAGACGGGGCGACTCGCGGACGAACGCGGGCGTCCCGCGGCTGGCGCGTGTTCGCTCTCGAGTGCGCTCCGCGCTCACGTGCCGCGGGACGAGTGCGCGTCGACGATCTCGCGCACCTTGCGCGCGAGCACACTCGGACTGAACGGCTTCTCGAGCAAGGCGACGCCTTCGCTCACGAATCCGTGCAGCGCGACGACGTCGTCCGCGTAGCCCGAAACGAACAGCACCGGGAGCCCCGGATAGCGCTGGCGCACGGCTTCGGCGAGCATGCCGCCGTTCATGTGCGGCATGACGGCGTCGGTCACGAGGATCGTGGGGCGAACGACGCCCCGCGCGAGCTTGTCCAGCGCGCACTCGGCGGTCGAGCAGACGGTCACGGTGAAGCCCTCGTCCTCGAGGCCCTTGGCCATGAAGTCGCGCACAGGTTCGTCATCTTCGACGAGCAGCACATGCTCGCGGCGCGCGCTCGCCAACGGCGCGACCGGCTTGGCTTCCTGCGGCGGCGTGGCACAGGCCTCGACGAGCGGCCAGAACACCGAGAAGGTGGTGCCCCGGTCCAGCGCGCTGTGAACTTCGATCGTGCCGTGATTCTGCTCGATGGCACCGAGCACCACCGCGAGCCCCAAGCCCGTGCCCTTGCCGACCCCCTTGGTCGTGAAGAAGGGCTCGAAGATCTGCTGGCGCGTGGCGTCGTCCATGCCGATGCCCGTGTCGCGCACGTCGATGCGGATGGCGGGCGCACCATCCGTGAGCGGGCTCTTCTCGCGCACGACGTGCGTCGACACGTGCAGCTCCTTGGCGCGACCTTCGGTGGCGTGCAACGCGTCGCGCGCGTTGAGGAAGAGGTTGCCGAGCACTTGGTCGAACTGTTGGCGATCGGCGAGCGCCGGTGTCGGTTCCGCGCAGGCCGCGAACTCCAGCCGGATCTCCTCGCCGATCAGTCGGCGGTACAGGCACAGCGAGTCTTCGATCAGCGCGTTCACCTGCACTGCCGACGGTCGAATCACCTGCCTGCGGCTGAACGTCAGGAGTTGCTGCGTCAGCTCCTGCGCGCGCTGGCTCGCGGCGAGCACCTGCGCGAGCGAGTTCTTGTGTTTCTGCGCCAGCGCGCTGTCGAGCTGCATCAACTCCGCGTTTCCGCAGATCACCATCAGCATGTTGTTGAAGTCGTGCGCGACGCCGCCGGCGAGGCGACCGATCGACTCCAAGCGAGGCGACTGCGCGAGCGCGGGCGAGTGACGCGGCGTTCTGTCGGGCGCGACGTCGAGCGCGGCAGCCTGCTCGGTGATCAGGTGCAGCGGGCGCAGCATCTCTTGCTGCACGTCGACGTGGCTCGCGAACATGCGCAGCCCGCTCGCGCAGAGAGCGTCGCATTTCGATGCACACGCCTGCTCGCGCGTCGTCACGGCGGTGACGAGTGCGCGCAGCGGGCCGGTCTCCTCCCGACGGATCGCGGCGAGCATCACCGCGGCGACGTCGACGCCTTCGAAGCGCAGCTCGCGCAGCGCGTCGCCTTCGATTAGCGACGTGCGCCAGCTCGCGGGGTCTGCGAGCAACGTCGCCAGCGCGCGCAGCTCGTCTTCCGCCGTCGGTCGCGGCCCGTGCGCCGCGAGCACGCTCAGCCGCCCGCCGTGAAGCTCCACGGCCATGCACGACTCGCACTCGAACGTCTCGAACGCCGCCGTGACCACGTGCTCCCAAAAGGCCTGCTGATTCGTCGAAAGCGCGACGCGCTCGCTGAAGCGCACGATGGCATCGAGCACCTTGCGCTCGCGCTCGTGACGTTCGCGAACGATGCTCAGTTCTTGCTGCGTCGAGCGCAGCAGGCTGACCGCACGCTGCAACTCCGCGTGCGCCGCCGTCGCGGACTCTTCGGCTCGCCGACCGTCCGGTGTGTTCGTGGTGGAGTGAGAGCCGTTCATACGCGCCGGATCCGGTGCAGCGGGGTGGGGTTGCCGCGGCCGAGCACGGCGAGGGCCTGCGCGACGACTTCGAGCGTTTGGAACGTGTAACTGCAGGTGGGCGTGGTGCGGGGCATCGGTGGGTCCTCGGGCGGTTGGAGCAGTTCAGAGTTGCAACGTTGAAATATTCCACAGACCATTGCAACCCGTCAACTACAGCCCCTTCGGGACCGTCTGCGCACCGAGTGCCATTCCCAACATCAGGAATTGGGGTGGTCGCCGTAGCGAGCCCCGACCGCCCGTGCTCGGCGCAGTTTCAAGACTTGAAACGTCGTAGGGCCGACCGCGGACGTCGGCTCAGCGCAGGGCGAAGATCTCGATCACCGGACCGACGGTGCGAGCGCGCAGCACGCGCGCGGTGACGTGGGGCCAGTCGCGCGCCTCGACGTCCTGATCCCACAACTGATGCTCGCTGAAGCCCGGATCGGCGTCGGGCGAGAGGCGCGCGAGCGGCGTCGCGATGCGACGCAGAGACTCGACGATGCGCGCGCGCTCGGGGCTCTGGTGTGGATCGACCGTGTAGACCATGTAGTAGCCCGGCCCGTGGGAGCGCACGAACAGATCGAGCTCCGAATCGGTCTCGAGCGCGCCGAACTCGGGCTTCCCCGTGATCCAGTACAGCCGGTAGAGCGGGCCGACGCGCCGCTCGTCGGAGAGTCGATTCTGATAGCGCGACCAAGGGCTGAAGAGGGCCGCGCGTCCCTCGGGGTAGCGCAGGCTCTCGAGTGTGCGCATCAGCGGCACGTCGAGTGGCGGCAGCACGAACACCGGCTGCGTCGCCGCATCGGTGACGTGCGTGCGGATCCAGCTCGCCGCGTCGTCGATCGTCGAGCCCTGAGCGCGCATCCACGACAGCTTCGTCGAGGCCGCGAGCGGGACGGCGAGCGCCGCGAGCGCGACGGCGGCCGCGGCGCGCGCACGACCCACGAGGCTCGCCACGCCCCACGCCGCGAACGTCGCGAGGTAGGGCAGCAGGGGCAGCAGGAAACGCTCGTAGGTCTGGTTGAAGAGCCCCGCTAGCAGCACGTACGGCGCGACGTAGGAGAGCACGACCAGCACGTCGCCGCGCTCGCTCGCGCGCGCGCCGCGGCGGCGCGCCCATGCGCCGAGCGCGAGCACCGTGAGCAAGGTCAGCACCGGCTCGTAGTACCACAGCGTCCGTGCGAGCCGCAGGAAGCCCGTGCCATCGAACGGCAGGTCGCGCAGCACGCTCTGCGTCGCGTCATCTCCCGCCATCGCCTGCTGCGCGGCCGCGTCGAAGTAGTACCAGTAGAAGACGCGGAAGGACGCGAGCGCCGCCACGCCCACGAGCAGGATGCGCCAGTCCATCCAGCGGCGGTCGCGGCGCGCGAGCTGGGCGACGAGAATCGGCGCGAGCACCGCGAGTCCGTTGTGCAGCGTCCCGACGGCGAGCGCGGTCCACGCCGCCGTGGCGAGGTACGGTGCCCAACCCGGAGCGGACCGCAACCACAGCGCGCTGGCGACCGCGCAGGTCGAGAACGCGATCACGGCGCCGTGAGCGCGCGCCTCCTGCGAGAAGAAGACGTGCAGCAGGCTCGTCGAGACCAGTGCGGCCGCGAACAGCGCCCAGGGCGGCTCGACGAAGCGTCGCGCGATGAAGAACGTCGCGGGCACGATCAGCACGGAGAGCACGGCGACGAGCGTGCGCAGGTCGAGCCACACGCGCGCGGCGGCCTCGAGGTGCTCGTCGAGCGTGCGCGGTCCCTCAGGCGGCTCGAGCGTCGCATCGGAGAGCGGCGCGGCGGCGTGCGCGAGCAGCGACGGATACTGGCAGGCGCTGAGCGCGCGGTCGAGCTTGACCTCGCCCTCGCGCAGCATGCGCGCGTGGTCCGCGATGAACGTGTCGGCCTCCTTGAGGCACGGCACGCCGAAGCCGACTCCATAGAGGCGCACGGCGAGCGTCCACAGCGTCAGGGCGACGAGCGCCCACATCACGCGCGTGGGCTTCATCGCGGCTTAGAGCTTCGCGATGTCTCGCAGCAGTCGCACGCGACTCACTTGCAACACGTCGACCTGCACATCGCGCTCTCGCACGTCGATGCCGTAGGTCGCCGTCTCGCGGATGTGCTGCTCGCGCGCGGCCGGATCGGCGATGTCGCGCACATCGCAGTCGTGCAGCAACGCGCTGAAGCCATTGGCGCTGTCGAAGCGGCCGATGTAGAGGCGACCCTTCGCGGTCTCGACCACGATGTTGATCCCGTGCGGGGCGTCTTGGATGTTCATGTCGGGGCAGTCTATCCAGATGCCCGAGTCGAGCGGCGCGGCTACTGGCACAGGCCCAAGCGCACGGCGTCGGACAGGCTCGTCTGGAACGGATCCGCTGGATCGCGGCTCCAGAATTGGCCGTGGACCGTGTCGCCGACGGCGAAGCGCGTGGGGTTCGCGCGCATCTCCGCGTTGAAGTCGAGTCCGAACGAACCGCTGCAGTCGTTGCCGCTCGCCGCGCCACCGGAGTTCAGGATCGCGCTGCGCTGGCGCGGTGGCGCGATGCACATCGTGCCGCCTTGGAACGGCTGCGCGATCGCGCCGGAGAGGCTGTAGAAGAACAGGCCAGACTTCTGGTTGAGGACGCTGGTCGCGCCGATTTGGAAGCCCGTGCCCGCGACGGTGCTCGGCGTGCCGCTCGTGAAGATCGAAGGCACGCAGCCGAGGCTGTTGGTCTTCGCCGTGCAGTAGTTCGAGAGCGAGCAGCTCGTGAGCGAGAGCGTGCGCGGCGCGCTGACCAGCGTGTTGCCGGCCGCATCCCTGAAGGCGAGCTCGTACACGAGCGCCTTGCCCGTCCCGCCCGAGGTGTCCGCGAACACGAAGCGATACAACTGGCCGCCGGAGTGTTGGCCCGCGACGGTGGTCGCGCCGCCGGTCACGGTGATCGTGCCGCTGAAGCCCGAGGGCTGCACCGTGTACGCGTACGTGCCGCTCGCCACGAGCGCGACGTCGGCCATGCCCGCGCCCGGCACCGAGACGGTGTGGTCGTAGGGCGCGTTGGTGAAGCGCACGGTCTGAGCGCCCGACATCGCCGTCATGCGCACGATTCCGCCCGAGGGAATGGTCACCGCCGCGTTCGAGAGCCCGCTCGAGGTGATGAGCACGCTCTCGACCGCCGTCTGCGTGCGCACGACGTAGCGCGCGCTCGCCGAGACCCAGTTGAGGCCGTTGTCGAACACCTGATCGCGCACCTTCGCGCGCATCTTCCACGGGCCCGCAGCGGACATCGTCGCGGGCTCCTGCGTGCCCACGAGCAAGGGCTTGCGCGTGTCGACCGGCCCCGTGTTGCGGTAGACCTTGTTGGCCCACTGCGCGCTGTTGCTCTCGCCCTGCGCCGTGACGATGTCGTAGCGCCCGTCGTTGTCGAGGTCCGCGACCGTCGCGTCGAGCGTCGGATCGCTCACGGCGGTGATGATCGCCGCGCCCGCGTTGGTGAAGTTGGCGCTGCCGCCGTTCGTCCAGAGCGTCTCGCGCGTATTCGAGAGCGAGCCGACGATCACGTCGTAGTCGCCGTCGATGTCCCAGTCGAACAGGCAGATCTCGTTGTCGTCGTTGCTGTCGGCGAGCGAGGTGAGCGCGGTGAACCCGAACGTGCCCGTGGGAGCGAGGTTGTTCTTGATCGCACCCTCGGCGAACGACGACGAGCTCACGAGGAACAGGTCGATGTCGCTGTCGCCGTCGAGGTCGCCGACCTCGCCGGCGTAGGTGGACGCAGAGTTCGACGGGATCGCGCCGGTCGTCGTCGCGAAGGTGCCCGCACCGTTGTTGAGCAGCACGTAGTGGTTCGTGCCGCCGTTCGCCGCGCGCGTGAAGCCGATGAAGTCGATGTCCCAGTCGTTGTCGATGTCGGCGAAGTGCGTCTCCATTTGCGCCGTCTTCGTCGGCGCAGCCGCCATGGCCGCGGCGGTGTACGTGAACACTCCCGTGCCGTCGTTGAAGTACGCGCGCGGTCGGCGTGCCGCCGTGCCCAGATAGGCATCGTTGAGCACGAGATCGAGATCGCCGTCGTCGTCGATGTCGGCGAACTGGCCGCCGCCGGAGCTCACGGCCGTCGTGAAACCGCGCGTCGCGCTCTCCATCGCGAAGAAGCCCGGATTGGAGGCGCCGCGGTTGATGTAGAGGAACGGAACGTCGGTGTCCCACGCGTTGCACACGAGCGCATCGACCCAGCCATCGCCGTTGACATCGCCGGTGATCACGGCCTTGGCGTTGGAGACGCGCGTTCCCAGCCGTGCGACGCTCTCGTCGGTGAACGACAGCGTGCCGCTCGGCACGAATTGGTTGACGAGCAGCACGTTCTGGCGCTTGGCCCCGGCCGCGTTGAAACCCTCGCCATCCGCGAAGAACAGGTCGAGGTCGCCGTCGCGATCGACATCGGCCGCCTCGACCCCTTCGGTCCAGCGCGGCGTGCCCGGCAGCAGGCCGACCAGATGCTGGAATTGCTGGGCCGCGGCGAGCGAGGGAGCGAGCGCGAGCAGGGCCAGCGCGTGGGGGAGGTGCATCGGCGAGAGCCTTCCTGACAGCCAACGGGGCCCGCGCGCGGCCGAATGCCGCACTCAGGCCACGCTTGGGCGCGCGCAGCCGAGGCCGGGCGCGCCGAATTCGAGGCTACCACCGAGCGCCGAGGTCTAGGGGAGGAAAGTGACCTTGATGGCGCTGGTGACGTTGGCGCTCGCGCCGCAGGGGCCGGTCGGGTCGCGGTACCAAGTCTGGAAGAACAGCGTGTCGCCGGGGGAAATCGCGCCGGAGGCGCCGAAGCGCGCGAGCGAGAGCGCCCCGATGCCCGGGCCGAGCGCGAAGCTGCCGGTGGCGAGGGAGTTCTTCGTGGCATGGCGCAGCACGGGCAGGTTGATGCAGCGCAGTCCGTCGTAGAAGGTCGTCGGCGGACGCGACGAGCGGCCCATGAAGACCATGCCTTGCACGTTGAGCGGCAGCTGTGACGCCGTCAGCACGAGGTCGTCGAGAGCGAGGCTCACCGAGCCGCCGGTTTGGATGTTCGAGAGCAGGCGACCGCCGACGCCGGTCGAGTTGGCGCAGCCCGCGTTCGCGTCCAAGTTGGTGCAGGTCGGCTTGGAGCCGAGCGGGCACGGGCAGTACTCGACGACCTTGTCCTCGCACTCGTCGGGAATGCCGTTGAAGTTCGTGTCCTGCGAAGCGCCTGTGGCGATGTCGAACGAGTCGTCGATGCCGTTCTCGTTGCAGTCCCTCGAGAGCTCCTCTTCGAAGTCGACCGCGTCGAGGTCGTCGCCGTCCTTGCTCGCGTCGCCGCGCTCCGTGCGCAGGCCGAGCGCCTCGGCGGAGATGAAGATCGCGGGGTTTTGGTTCAGGCCACCGGCGATCGGCGGCAACAGCAGGTCGCCCGGCTGGATCGGCGCGCCGAACAGGCTGTCGGGTTGGTTGATGATGGCCGAACCGCGCCGCACCGAGAACACCAGCATGTCCGTCGACCCGTTGACCCAGTCGTAGGGCGCGGACGAGCGTTGGTAGATGCCGTCGCCGTTCTCCGCGAGCACGAGCGCATCGAGGTCGTCGGTGCCGACGCCGAGGCGATCGAGGCCCAGCTGCGAGGCCGTCGCGAAGTGCACGACCGCGGGCGTGCCGACCGTGCGCTTGAGCACGTCCGCGCTCGAAAAGTTGTTGGCCGCGGCCGAGCCGGAGTTCGCGACCTGATTGAGGCGGTCGAGGAACGTCGCGTCGAGTGAGAAGTACACGCGCGGCGCGATCGCGAGATCGGTGCCGATTTCGAGCGCGTCGAGGTTGTCGCCGGCGTAGGGGAACGGCGCGCTGGTGTTGCGTGGCTCGAGCAGGCCGAGGCCCGGGCCGTAGAACGCGTTGGCGCTCGGCAGGCCGTTGCCGTCGAAGACGAGCGTGTTGTTGCGCGGCGTGAAGTTCGGCCCCAGCGGCGGGCTCGGCAAGTTCATGTCGCCGTACACGTCGGCGCACGCGTCGAACACGCCCGGCCCCAGCGGCGGCACGGTCGGGTTGCCCTGGTTGCGCACGCTCGCGTGCGGCGGATTCAGCGGCGTAGCGGGATGGCCGGACGCCCACTCGTCGACGGAAAACAGGACCCGCGGGCGGTGCGCCTGATTGGGCCGGAACAGTCCGTCGTCGCCGCCGGAGAGCGCGTCGACGTCGATCTGGCACGCGGTGCCGCCGACGTGCCCGACGCAGTTCGAGTAGCCCTGCAGGGAGAGCAAGTCGCCGGTGAGCACGATGCGCGGCGCGAGCTGGGTGCCAGCGGAGTTCGGGCCGGGCTGGAGCACGTCCGCTTCCGTGATCAAGCGGGGCGCGATCGAGGAGTCGGGGCGCGAGACGCTCTGGCTCTTCCAGTCGATCGAGAACTGCACCTGCGCCGAGGCCGCACAGGTGAGCATCGACGCGGCGGCCATGCGCAGGGCTACGCGGCGCAGGCGCGCGGGCTCTGCGCGAGGGAGGAGGTCGGAGTGGCTCATGGCGTCGACTTTCGCTGGTGGCGTGTGCGGGGGAAGGCAGCGCGGGGTGCCGCGCGCGAGGTCCCCGCGGGACGACCCGGCGCTGCTTCCAGCCTACCGGATCCCATTCAGGCTGCCGGGAACGCGGCAAATCCCAGCACTTTCAAGTGAGCGCGGCCCCTTGGCGCTGGACAGCCAAGACGAAAAAAGTGGCGCGCGGGTTCGGCGCGGGGCGCGAGCCGTCTCGGGAGGCGAGGGAAACCGCGCTCAGGGCGTCAGGGCGACCCGCAGGCCGAAGGCGCCGGCGCGGTTGTTCGGGCGCACCGCCACGCGCACGGAGCTGCGGCAGTGGGTGTCCACGAAGTACCACGAGCCGCCCCGCAGCACGCGCATGTGGCCGCGCTCGGGACCCGCCGGGTCGTTCACGCCGGTGGTGTGCCGCAGGTACTCGATCTCGGCGTACCAGTCCTCGCACCACTCCCACACGTTGCCGAGCATGTCGTGGAAGCCGAGCGCGTTGGCGCGCCGCGTGCCGATGGGGTGCGTGCTCCCTTCGGCGTTGCCCTCGTGCCACGCCACTTCGTCGATCGGTCCGTGATGCGGATCGCCGCTGCCGGCGCGCGCCGCGTACTCCCACTCGGCCTCGGTCGGCAACCGCAGTCCGGCTCCTGCGCGCGCGAGGAATCCCTCGGGGCCGCGCGCGTCGAGCCAACTGATGCGCTCGACCGGGTGCTCGGCGTTGGCGCATCGAGCCGGATTCACGTTCATGACGCGCTCCCACTGCGCTTGCGTGACCTCGTGGCGCCCGAGGTAGAAGGGCTGGGTCAGGCGCACGCGGTGCGCCGGTTTCTCGTCGTTGGCGGCGTCGTCGTCGCCTTGGGAGGCGCCGCGGCGATAGTCGCCGGGGGGCACGAGCAGCAACTCGACCCCCGAGGCGTCGTGGCGCACGCGCCACGGCCAGCCGCTCTCGACGATGCGCTTGCGCCAACGCGGATCCTGCACCACGAGCGGATCGGGCGCGACCTCGAGCACTGAGGCCCACGGCAGACGCGGATCCTCGACGCGCGCGGGCTCCGCTTTCGGCGCGGGAACGCGCGGCTCGCTCGCGCTGGGAATCGACAGTCCTCCCGGATGCACGGCATCGAAATCCGCCGCCACGCGCACGCCGTTGTGGCTCGCGCGCAGGCCCTCCCATTCGGGCAGGCGATTGGAGACGCGACAGCCCTCGCTTTCCTGAGCCCACGAGCCGCCGCGCAGGGTGCGCTGGGACTTCGAGCGCGTGCCGCTGTGTCCCGGGTCCGACTCGTAGGCGTCCTCGCACCATTCCGAGACGTTGCCGAGCATGTCGGCGAGCCCGAACGCGTTGAGTTGCTTCTGGCCGACGCCGTGCGTGCGAGAGGCGGAGTTGTCGGCATGCCACGCGATCGAATCGAGCGGGCCGTGGCGCGGGCTGGGATTGCCGCCGCGCGCCGCGTACTCCCACTCGGCTTCGCTCGGCAGTCGCAGGCCGCCGCCCGCGCGCGCGAGGAAGCCGCGCTGGCCGCGCAGATCGGTCCAACTGACGCCTTCGACCGGCAGGTTTTCCTCACCGCGCATCGAGCTCGGGTTCGTGTGTTCGACGCGCACCCACTGGCCCTGGGTGAGTTCGCAGCGCCCGAGGTAGAAGCCACGTGGGAACGTCACCGCGCGCGCCGGTCGCTCGTCGTCTTGGGCGGCGCGGTCGCCGGGCGAGACTCCGCGCTCGAAGCTGCCGGGCGGGATGAGCACCAGCTCGGCACCCGTGCGGCGGTGGCGGACCTTCCACGGCCGCCCGCACTCCGCGATGGCGCGCCGCAGGCTCGGGTCGGGGACGAACCGCGGATCGGGGGCGAACTCGACCACCTCGTAGGGGTCGATGTCGAGCGAGATGGTGGCGGCCGCGCGCTCGCCGCTCGCGGCGCAGCTTGCGGCCCATAGGCAAATCGACAGCGCGAGCACGTGGGGGCTGGGGAGTTGGCGCATCGGGCTCCTATCGACCGTCCCGCGGCCGAGATCCGAAGCCGGAATCGTCCAAAATATGGACGGTTCGGTCCCCGCCCGAGGCCCCGACGCGAGCGGGACCCCCGTGCTGGCACGGAGGTCCCGCTCGAACGGCGCCGGAGCTCGTTTCAGGGCACGAAGCTCGCCCGCACGGCGTTGGTGAGGTTCGAACCGCCGCCGCAGGGGCCGGTCGGGTCGCGGTACCAAGTCTGGAAGCCGAACGTGGCGCCCGGAACGATCCAGTTCACGGCCGGGAAGCTCGCCACGGTCAGGGCGGCGAGGCCGGGTCCGTAGGTGGCGCTGCCGGTCGCCCCCGAGCCCTGCGGGGCGAAGCGTGAGATCGGACCCGCGAGGCAGCGCCGTCCGTCGGCGAATGGGGCGGGGGGCAAGAACGTGCCGCTCATCATCAGGAGCAACTGCTTGTTGGTCGGCAATTGCGAGACGGCGAGCACGAGGTCGTCGGCCGCGACGCTCGTCGAGCCGCTCGGGTTGAGCGCGGCGCCAACGCCGGTCGAGTTGCGGCAGCCGGCGCTCGCGTCGTGGTTGCCGCACGGGCCCATGGGCGCTGGGCAGAAGCAGAACTTGCCGTAGAGCAAGGGCGGGTTGCAGAGGTCGGGGATGCCGTCGTTGTTGAGGTCGGGCAAGCCACCGACGCGGATCTCCAGCGCGTCCTCGATGCCGTTGCCATTGCAATCGAAGAACGGCGAGGTCGGTAGCTCGAGCGCGTCGAGTTCGTCATTGCGGGCGAACATCCCCTGTCGAACGGTCGCGAGGCCGAGATTCTCGGCGGCGATGAAGATGCCCGGCATCGGCGAGAGTCCGCCCGGCACCGGCGGCACGAGCACATCCCCTTCGCTGATCGGCAGGCCGAAGATGCTGTCGGGGCGACCGATGACCGCCGAGCCGCGGCGCACGGAGAAGAGCAGCAGGTCCTGACCGAGAATCCAGTCGTAGGGCGCGAGCGCGCGCTGCCAGAGGGGGACGTTGTTCTCGCAGATCACCAGCGCATCGAGGTCATCGGTGTTCGGGCCGAGCAGGTCGAGGCCGAGCTGGTTGGCTGGCGCGTAGAGCAGCGGCGGCATGTTCGGCATCGGCGTCACGAGCACGTCGCCGCCGACGAAGCCGTGGGCGAGGGCCGTATTGCTCCCCGGAATTCCGGTCCAAGGATCGATCAGCGCGCCGTCCAGCGAGAAGAACAGGCCCATCGAAGGCCAGTTCTGGGCCAAGGGTAGCCAGCTCGCGGTAGCCAGCTCGCGAGGGCGTCGAGGTTGTCGCCGCTGGTCGGGAGCGCCGCGCCGGGGAAGGTCGGTTCGCGCAGGCCGACGCCGCGGTAGCGGAAGGCGCTTGCCCCTTGCAGGCCGTTGCCGTCGAGCACCGCGGTCGAGCCGGGCATCGGCGTGCCGAAGGGCGGCAGCGGGCCGGGGCCGAGCGCGAGGCTCACGAGCACGTCCGCCGCGCTCTCTCCGAGCGGCGCTTCGCTGGCGACGTTCGGCGCCAGAGGCACCATCATCCCGACGGCGTCGGAATCGACGGACAAGTACAGGTGGCGGATGGGTTGGTTGGGCTGGATCCAATCGGCTTTTCCCGTGCAGAGGGCGTCGACCTCGATGCCGCAGGGAGTGCCGCCCGCGTGACCGACGCACGCCGCGTGCCGTGCGAGTCCGAGGTGCATGGGTGCGGGCACGAAGGCCGGACCGGCCTTCACATGAACGGCGGGAGTCGGCGCGGGTCCGAACTGCGGGTAGGTGCTCGGAGCGGGCGCGAACAGCAGATCGCCTTCGGTGATCGGCTGAGCGAGCAACGAATCCGGCGATCCGACGCTCGGGCTCTTCCAGTCGATCGAGAAGAGCGGCTGGCGACTCTGCGCGGAGGCGCCGGCGGCGAGAGCCAGCGCGGCGAACGAGGTGAGGGGTAGCGGAGAGGGCATGGGGAGGTCCTTGGGTTTGGGGGGAGATGCGAGCGGGTGGCTCGCGCACACCCAAGGGACCGTTCCCGGCGCGATTGGACAGAGAATCCGCGCCTGAACGGAAAACCCGCGCTTGGACAGACGACTCGAGCAGGAGCTGGCGTGAACGAATCGGGCCGCGAGGCCGCGCAAGAGCCGCGCTTCGCGCGAGCGCGGCGGCGCTCAGCGCCCGAACCGGCACTCGTCGGGCACGCCGTCTCCATCGAGGTCCGACGACGTGCCGTTGGCGATGTCGATCGCGTCCTCGATGCCGTTCCCGTTGCAGTCGCGGCCGCCGGTCGCCGCCTGCGTGTGGGTCGGAGCGCACTCGCGGGCGGCCAGCGAGAAGGTCACGATCGCGCAGGCGATCCAAAGCGTCAGACGACGCGTGCGAAGTGCGTGCATGGCGAGCTCCTTGCCGCACAAGTGCGCGCGCGGCGAGGCGCCGGACAGAAATTGGAGATTTCTTGCGCGCGGCCTCAGCGGAACGGCAGCGGGGCGGCGAACCGACGCTCGCGCTCTTTCTCCCAGAGATACAGATCGCGCGGGACGCGGGCGCGCGCGGCGGACGTCGGATCGACCGGCCAGATGTGGGCCGAACCATCGGCGCAGCCCGAGATGATGCGCGGCTCACCGGCGTCGCGATTGAAGGCCGAGCAGGTGACTGCCGCGGGGAAGTCCGTGCGGCGCGCGACGCTCTCGCCGGTCTTGGACTCGCGCACGTACACGCTGCGGTCCTGCGAGCAGGTGAGCGCGAGGTCCGCGAACGGGTGAAAGTCACCGCCCGTGACGGGCGCGGTGTGGCTGAAGCGATCGACGACGGGCTTGTTGCTCGCGAGGTCGAGCGTGCGCGTCACGCCGCGTCCAGCCGCGCCCACCGCCAGCAGCAGCCCGCCCGTGCGGTCGAAGCGCAGCTCGCGCGCGAGGAAGAGCTCCTTGGGTGGCGGCAGTGCGGCTCCTTCGACGAAGCCGAACATGCGCAGGCGACCGTCCGAACACGCGAGCGCCACCTCGGAGCCGTCGGAGCGCGCGGCCAGCTCGACAGCCTCGGCGCTGCCGCGCGCGGACTTCCAGACGCGGCGCACTCCGCTCTCGCGCGCGCTCAAGTCGATCCACGCCAGCTCTTGACCCTCGTGCGCGAGCACGCAGCGGTGCGGACCGGCCCACGCGAGCGCTCGCACCTTCGTGCCGAGCGTCTCGAACTCCGTGCCGTTCCACAGCAGCGCGGTCCCATCCTCGCGGCGCACGAGAAAGCGCCGTTGGACCGACGCGGGCTCGAACGCGAGCTCGCACGCATCCGACCCCGCGTCCGAGAACACCTCGAAGGAGCCGTCGGCGGAGAGCCAGCCCGCGCGTCCGTCGCGCAGGATCGCGAGCGCGCCGCCGTCGGGCGCGAAGCCCGCCACCGCGGCTTCGCAGCCAGCTTCCCCGACGCGCGCGAGCTCGGCGCCGTAGGGGAGCTCGCCCCGACCGTCGGCGCGGCTCGGCGTGTGCCACAGACGCGCGCTGCCGTCGACGGAAACCGTGAGCGCGCGCCGCCCCGTCGGCGCGAGCTCGGCCTGCACGATCGCGCCCTCGTGCCCGTCGAGCGTGTAGATGTCCGGCCGGTTCTCGCTCCACCACACCAGCGCGAACGGCGCGAGTCCGTGCGTGACCACGCGTCGACCATCGCGCAGCCAGCGCGAATTCACCGGCCGCACGCGCTCGCTCAAGGTCCGGCGCGGCGTGCCGTCTGCGCTCCACAGGGCGAGCCCGGGGTCGCGCGTGGCCGCGAGGATCGCGCCGTCGAAGCGGGAGATGTCGAGCGACTGCACGCGGTCGCCGAGCGCGGTGGAGAGCACGGCCGCGGAGCGCGTCGAGATGTCCCAGCGCAGTGTGCGCGCCATTCCGCCGGGCGCATCGACGCCCACGACGAGCGCACGGCCGTCGAGAGAGAAGCGCACGCCCGACAGCGGAGCCGCGTGCTGCAAGGGCGCGTCGAAGGCCTCGCCCGACGGCAGCCGCCACAGGCGCACCGTGCCGTCGAGCGACGCCGTGGCGGCGAGCGATCCGTCGGGGGACACATCGCTGTCGGCGATCGCGTCGGAGTGACCTTCGAGCGTCGCGAGCAGGCTTCCATCGCGCGCGTCGAGCAGCACGGCCTCGTTCGCGCGCAGCGCGCTCGCGCGCGCGAGTTGAGCACTGCTCACGAGCAACCAGCGTCCCTCGGGGTCGGCGCGCACGCGATTGAAGCGCTCGGCGGCGACCTCGAACGTCGCGCGCGGCGCGAGGGTGTCGAGATCGAGCACCACGCCGCGTCCGTTGCGCGCGAGGGCGACGGCGCTGCGTTGGCCGGGAACGAGTTCGAGCGTGGCCCAGCTCGCGCCGACGCCCTCGGCGCGCGCGCGCGGCGCGCCATCGGCGAGTGAGTGGAGGATCAACGCGGGCTCCGCCGTCGCGAACAGCGCGACATCGCGCTCGGCGTCGCAGCGCACGAACTCGAGCGCCGCGGGGGCCACCGCGAACTCGAGCACGCGCTCTCGGCGCTCGACATCCCACACGCAGGCGGAGCCGTCGCCGAGCGCGCCCACGATGCGCCGTCCATCCGGTGCGAGGTCGAGGTCCGTGACGATCTGGTCCTTCGGCGTGGTCAACACCACGTCGAGCCAGCACTGCTCCAGCGCCGCGAACAGCGCCGAGCGCGTCGCGTAGCCGGGCGCGCGATCGACCGCGCGCAGGCCGAGCGCGAGTGCCGCGGCGGGGTCATCGGCCAGCAGGTCGGCGGAGCGCATCGCGAGGTAGCGACCGAGCACGCCGTCGAGCGCGGCGTCCTCGCGTTTGCGTGCCTCGAGCTCCGTGCGCAGCGCCTCGCTGCGCTCGCGCTGTGCAATTCCCTCGCGCTCGAGTGCCTCCCGCTCGCGCTGTCCGAGATACGCAGCTCCCCCAACGGCGATCGCCACCGCGCCGAGAGCCACGGCGAGCGAGGGATGCCGCTGGGCCCAGCGTCGCAGCTTGAGCAGCGCGCTCGCAGGCCGAGCGCGGATCGGCTCGTACTCGCGGATGCGGCGCAGGTCCTCGGCGAACTCCAGCGCGCTCGCGTAGCGGCGCGCGACGTCTTTCTCGAGCGCGGTCTCGAGCACGACCGCGACATCTTCCTCGCGCACGCCGAGCCGACCGCGCGGGTTGGGCAGCGGCTCGGTGCGGATCGCATGCAGCAGGGCCGCGACCGTCTGGCTGAGGAATGGACGGTGCAGCGTGAGAGCCTCGAACAGGCTCGCGCCGAGCGACCAGACATCGCTGCGGCGATCGACGCCCTGCGCAGCGCCTTCGATCTGCTCGGGCGACATGTACGCCGGCGTGCCGAACACCTCGCCCGAAAGCGTGCGTTCGTGCAGCTCCGCGCGCTCGTCCCGCGCTTGACCGAAGTCGAGCAGCACCGGCTCGCCCGCGCGCGTCACCATCACGTTGCCCGGCTTGATGTCGCGGTGGACCACTCCGGCCTCGTGCGCGGCGTGGAGCCCGCGTGCGGCCCGCTCGAAGAACGCGAGCACGCGCCGCAGCTCTACAGGCGTGCGCGGCGGCAGGGGCAGTGGATCGTCGGCGCGTTGGTTGCCAGCGCGGGCACGCGCGATCGCGCTCGCGAGCGTTTCCCCCTCGATGGCGCGCATCGCGATGTACGGCGGATCGTGCTCGACCTGCGCCTCGTACACGGGGCAGATCGACGGATGCTCGAGGCGCGACACGACTTCCGCCTCGCGCTGGAAGCGGCGGCGGCGATCGGAGGAGAGCAGCGCGAAGCTCGAAGGCATGAACTTCAGCGCGACCTGGCGCGCGATGCGGGTGTCCTCCGCGAGCCACACCGCGCCCTGCCCGCCGCTGCCGAGTTCCTTCAGTAGCCGGTAGGGACCGATGCGACGCCCGTCGACGCTCGCGCTCGGCGGCGCCGGTGGCGGCGATGGCGCCGCGCCGACGAGGCGCTCGTACTCGTGCGAGAGCGCGGCGTCGCGGCGAGGATAGCGCTGCTGGTAGTGCGCCAGCGGGAAGTCGCGGCCCTGCTTGCGATCGCGATGAAACTCGTCGACGAAGTCGAACAAGTCCGCATCGTCGAGCTCGTTGGGGCCGCTCACGCCCCGATTCTAGTCGCGCCGAGCCCGCGGGCGAGAGCGTGGTAGCATCGGCCGTCCGATGGCCTCCGAGCGCCGCAGCCCCGACGATTCCGAGCGCATGGACACGCGCGAGCTCGCGCGGCAGGCACATGGCGGCGACTCGGCGCGCTTCGCCGAGCTCTACGAACGCATCGCGCCGTCGCTCTACACGTGGGCCGAGCTGCGCATTCGCGCCGAGCTGCGCCAGTGGGTCGACCCCGGGGACGTCGTGCAAGAAGTGTGGTGCCGCGCGTGGCGCGTGTTCGCCACGTTCGACCCCGCGACCACGAGCTTCCGCTTCTGGATCTTCCGCATCGCCAAGAACGTGTTGCTCGAAGCGCTTCGCAAGCTCGACAATCCTGCCTTCAAGGCGCGCTCGCGCGACGGGGCCTCGAAGGCGCTCGAGCTGCTCGACGTGCCCGACAGCGCGACCGCCGTCAGTCGACGCGTCTCCAAGGACGAGTCGCTCAAGCTCGTCGCGCGTTGGGTGCAGTCGCTCGAGGAAGAGGACCGCATGCTGCTGATCCACTACGGCATCGAGGGACTGACGCAGGCCGAAGTCGCCGAACGACTGCAGCTTCCACGCGAGACGGTTGCCAAGCGCTGGCAACGCCTGTGCGTGCGCATCGCCGAGCAGAAGCTGCCGCGCGAGTTGTTCGCGGCGCTCGCGGCCAGTTGATCACAGCGCGCTCGGCGGCTGGGCTCGACTCGCGACTCGTCGTCAGAGGCGAGCGTCGTCAGCGATGAGCGTCGTCAGCGATGAGCGTCGAGCGGAGCGAGTAGGGCGGCCGAGGGTGCCGCGCCCGTGAGGCTCTCGAGGAACGCGACGAGATCGGCCGCTTCGCTGGCCGAGAGCTTCAGCGGCTGTAGGACCTGTTCTTGGTGGTGCCCGATCGGAGTTGCGCCTTCGAGGGTCGAGTAGAAGTTCACGACCTCGGCCAGCGTCTTGAGTTGGCCCTGATGCATGTAGGGCGCGGTGAGCGCGACGTTGCGCAGCGAGGGCGTGCGGTACTCGCCGAAGTTCTGCGGCGAGCGCTCGAGAGTCTCGAGCTCGAGCGCCCGCTCGTCCTCGCGCGCATCGCTGAACTCGCCGCGGGCGTTGAATGGATCGGCGCGCACGAGGTCGATGCCCGCGTAGCGCGCCGGATCGTCGGCCTTGCCGCCCGCGAGCGGCGGAATGCCGATGTTGTGGAATTCGCCGTCGGTGAACGCGGGACCGGCGTGGCACGAGCGGCAATTGCCGCGTCCCGCGAACAACTTCCAGCCGCGCCGCGCGCTCTCCGAGAGGGCCTGCGCGGCGCCGGCGACGAAGCGGTCGAAGGGCGCGTCGCCCCGTTGCAGCCTGCGCTCGTAGGCCTCGAGCGCCTTGCCGAAGTTCGCGGCCACGCGACTGGCGGCGCGCTGCGCCTGTGGGTCCATGCGTTGCCAAGCCGCAGCGAGCTCGGAGCCGTCCTCGCTCGGCGCGGCGTGAGCAGGCCATGTCGTGACGTCCGGCAAGGCGCCGAAGAGCTCCTCGTACTCGCGCTCGAGCTCCGCGTCGCCGCGCAGCGCATGCCCGAGCGACACGCGATCGAAGCCCATTTCCTTGGGGTTTTCGAGCGGCTGCACCGCCTGTGCCCAGAGGGAGTCCGCGCGTCCGTCCCAGAACAGCCAGCGTTGTTGCGCCACGTTCCACAGACTCGGACTGTGGCGTGTCGTGCGACCGAGGCCCGTCGAAAGCGACTTGCCGTCGGCGAAGCCCAGATCGGGAGCGTGGCAGCTCGCGCAGGACACCGAGCCGTTGGCGGAGAAGCGCGCATCGAAGAACAGCCGCTGTCCGAGTCGTGCCGCTCGCGCGTCGTCGGCGAAGCGATTGGTGGGATTGGGCCGCGGCTCGGCGAGCGGCGTGTGCGCGCGCGCCTTGGCCCACTCGCGCTCACTCCACTCGGCCTCCTGCGCGGCCGACACCCCGGTCCAGAACGCCAACACGAGCGCGAGCTTCATTCGTCGGAGAACTCCACTCGACACTGCGTGCGTTCGGTCAGCGCGCCGCGCGTCACGTCGAAGTACAGCTCCCAGCGCCCGGTCATGTGGAAGTACATGCCCTCGACGAGGAAGTGACCTTCGCCCAGGCGCGTGATGCGCGGCACGCGGTTCATGCCGTGCCCGTGCTCGGGCATCGCGGCGTCGATCGCGAGCATGACGTCCAACGCGCTCCGCCGCGTCCGCGCGTCCGCGACACGTACCTCGAAGCGCAGGCTCTCGTTGTCCGTCATGGCGCAAAGCGGTGGTTGGAGTTCGAGCAGGTAGGTGCCCGCGGCGCTGTGGAGCGCAGCGGGGCTCACGAAGTCCGGCGCGGCGACCGGCGCGCTCTCGTGGCGCCCATCGGACGGCGCCGACACGTCGCGATCGTCGGCCGTCGCGCACGCCGCCACGAGCAAGAACACATGGACGAGCCTCGCGCGCATCATTTGCTCCGCAGCGCCTCGCGCACGAAGGCGCGCGCTCCGAACGAGGCCAAGTACTCGCCCGCTAGCGACAGGACCTGCACGCGGTGGTTGCCCCAGTCGACGACCCATGCACGACCCTGCTCGTCGACATCGATGCCGCGCGGCTTGTGAAACTCGCGCGATCCCGTTCCGCGCGCGCCAAACGACCCGATCCACGTCCCCCGCGGGTCGAAGCGCGACACGCGGTGCGCCGCTTCGTCGACCACGAGCAGCGTTCCATCGGCGGCGACCGCCAAGCCGGAGGGGGAGAGCAACTCGCCGTCGCCGCGCCCGCGCGCGCCGAAGCGTGGCTCGTAGCGGGCCCGCGCATCGTCGAGTGCAAGCGAGCCCACGTGGCACGCCTGCGCGTCGATGATCCACGCGCGCCGATGCAGCTCGCTCCACGCCACATCGACGGGGCGCGGCCCGAGCTCCGCGCACAGCAGTCGCACGCTGGAGAGGTCGCCGGCCACCACGAACAGCGAGCGCGCGAGCGTGTCGAGCACGAAGAGCGAGCCATTCGGACCGAGCTCGAGCGCGTTGGGACGGATCGGCTCCCTCGCATCGTCGAGCCGTTGTGCATGCAGCGCCGCGAAGTCGAGCGAGCGCACCATGCGCGCCTTGAAGAAGTCGAACTCGAGCGGCTTGGACTCGTCGTGGTCCAAGCTCCACAGGGAGAGCGTGCCCGCATCGGCGTCCGCGAGCCACAGTTGGCGCCGCTGTGAGTCGAGCTCGACGTCCGAGGGCGCGAGCATCTGGCCGACGCGCCGTCCCCACGAGCCCGTGCGCGCGACGAGCACCGGCTCCCACACCTCGAGCGCGTGGTTCACGTCGTACAGCACGAAGCTCGGCGCGGTCGGCTCGCACAGGGCCGCGAGGTCGCCCGCCACACTGACATGTCCGCCGAAGTGCGCGGAGACGACGCGCTCGAAGCGCTGCGGCTGCGGCACCTCTTCGCCGGGCTCGGTGCGGCGGAAGAGCTGCACGCGGTCTTCGTAGGGTTCCGAGAGCGCGGCGAGGCCCTCGCGCAGAGCGATCTTGCGCGGATAGTGCAGCTTGCCGTCGCCTTCGCGCGGGAGCAGCGCGTGCAGACCCCACTCGTGACGGCGTCCGCCCTCGGCGTCGAACACCTGCACGCGGTGGTTGTCGGCGTCGACGACGTAGAGCTCGCCCGCGTGCCACGCGAGGCCATCGGGCTCCGCGAAGAAGCCCGGGTGCGGTCCGAAGTCGCCCCACGCCTTGAGGAACTTCAAGTCGCGATCGAGCTTCACGACGCGATGGTTGCCGCTGTCGCTCACGTACACGCAGCCGGCCTCGTCGACGGCGACGTCGCTCGGTCGCAGGAATTGGCCCTCCGCCCGTCCGCGCTCGCCGCAGGTGCGCACGGCGTGCTCCGCGAGCGAGAAGCGTTGCACGCGATCGTTGCCCGTGTCGGCGACGTAGAGGAACTCGCCCGCGACAGCGATGCCGCCGGGCTCGCGCAACTCGCCCGGTGCGCGACCCCACGCGCCGATCCGGCGCAGCTCGACGCCGCTAGGAGAGAGCTCGACCACGGCATCGGACCCGGACACGAAGATGCTCTCGCCTCGGATCGCGACATCCGAGATTCGCGCGAGCGCACCCACCTCGACCCTCCGCGTGTCCCCGGCCGCGTGCAGCACCACGCCGCCGCGCTCCGGATCGCACACCCACAGTCCGCCTCGATCGTCGAAGGCCAGACCCGTGACCGACGTCGTGCCCCCGATCTCGAGCGCCGGCATGCCGAGCCGCGGCACGCTGGGCGCGTCCTCACCCTCTTGCAGCCACGCGCCGAGCGCGATCAAAACTCCCGCCAGCATGCCCGTGATTGTGCGCGCTCAGCGCCCGATGCGGTAGACCTCGAGCGTCGGCCCGAAGGCCGTGGCCGAGCACAGTCGCTCGAACAAGCGCGGCACGTCCTGATAGTCGAGCGAAAGCTCCGTCGTCCATTGCGCGAGCTCGCCGGAGAACGTCGCGGCGAGCGAGCCGTTGCGCGCGGCCCAGTCGCGCAGTTCCTTCATCGATGGGTTTGTGAGCACGTACTTCGAGACGTCCACGACGACCCACTGCGGCCGCTCCTCGTCGAGGAACTTCGCGAGCCGCGCCTTGGATTTTTCGGGATCCGCGCCCGCGAACAGCCGCCCCGGCATCGCGAGCACGTCGCGCGAGCGCGGCAGCGGTCCGTGCTCGATCTGGTAGCGCATCCAGCGCCGCTGGCGCGTCGAGTGGTCGTCCTTCACGCGCTCGAGGGCGTGGGCGTCTCCGGCGAGCGGCAAGTTGAAGCGGCTGGCGACCAGCGTGCGCCCCTCGCTTGCGTTCTGCACCAGCCAGTCCGCGCACTGCTCGAACGTGTCGCGCGCGTCGCGCACGCTCGCGTAGCGCACCGCGCCGAAGGCGGGCACGGCCAGAGCCAGCGCCACGCCCAGAACACGCACGTTCGACGGCAGAAGTCCGACGAGTCCAACGACGGCGAGAGCCGCGAGCGTCGCGAGGAACGGCACGAGCGGCAGCAGCATGCGATCGACCGTCTCCTTGTACACGCCGAGCGCGAGCGCGTAGGGCAGGGCGTACGCGAGCACGACCAGCACGTCGCTGCGGCGCTCCCGCGACGCGGCACGCCACAAGCTGCGTGCATGGACCGCCAGCATCAGCGCACCGAGCGCGGCGAGCACGGTCAGGCCAGGATCGTAGTCGAACAGGAGCCGTGCGCTCTTCGCGGTGCCGCTGAAGTCCAGATCGCGCCAGTAGAGCGTGTGTCCGCCTTCGGACACCGACGCGCTCTCGTCGAGCTTGCCATCGACGCGCGGATACAAGGCCAACCACGCGAGGACGCTCGCGATGATCGGCGCGAGCAGTGCCCACTGCGGCGCGCGCGTGCCGCTCTTGGAGCGCAGCAGGTGTGCGACGACGATCGGCAGGAGCGCGAACCAGCCGCTGTGCAACATGCCCAGCGCCAAGAGCGCCACAGATGCCGCGACGAGGTAGCGCACCCAGTCGGGCCGCGCGCGCAGTTGCAGGGCCGAGAGCACGGCGAGCAGCGCGAAGCTCGCATGCGGCGCGTGGTGGCGTGCTTGCTGGCTGAACTCCAGGTGCAGCAGCGACGTCGCGGCGAGCAGCGCGGCCACCAGTGCGCCGAGCGTGGTCGTGAAGCGGCGCGCGAGGAACCACGTCCCCGGAATGAGCAACAGCGAGAGCCACGCGACCAACGTGCGTCCGCGGCGCGCGTCGGCGCCCGCGACGGCGAGGTGCTCCTCGAGCGTTGCATCCGCACTCGCCTGCGCCTCTGGCAGGAGCGCAAGTCCGCTCGCCAACGTCAGCGGATAGGCATAGAAGCCCTTCTCCGACTGCTTCATGTCCGGCGCGCGGGCGGCGCGCAGGATTTCGGTCTGCAGCACGAGGTACGAGTCGGGCTCCGGCGCGTGGGGCAGCTCGCGATCGAGCCCGCGCAGACGCAGCACGGCCGCGAGCGCGATCACGAGGGCCAGCAGGATGAGCGGTTTCTTCTCCAGCACGCTGCGTGAGACCCTACACGACGGACGCGCCCCATGCGACGCGCCGCGCGCGCAGGTTTCGCTTGAGGAACCGCGCCGTGGCGCGAAGATGCGCCGCGATGCCCCCGCCGAGCGCGCTCCCGATCGACGCCGTGCTGCCCGAGCTCGTGGCCGCGCTGCGCCGTTCGCGCAACGTCGTGCTGCGCGCGCCGACCGGCGCGGGCAAGACCACGCGTGTGCCCGGCGCGATCCTCGACGCTGGCCTCGCCGGCGGCAAGCAGGTCGTGATGCTCGAGCCGCGCCGCCTCGCCGCGCGCGCCGCCGCGCGCCGCATCGCCTTCGAGCGCAACGTCGAGCTCGGCGGCGAAGTGGGCTGGAACGTGCGCTTCGATCGCCGCGCGTCGCGCGCGACGCGCCTGCTCGTCGTCACCGAGGGCATTCTCGTGCGGCGCCTGCAGGAGGATCCGTTCCTCGAAGACGTCGGCTGCGTGATCTTCGACGAGATCCACGAGCGCAGCCTCGACACGGACTTGTCGCTGGCCATGACCCGCAAGCTCCAGCGCGAGGCGCGGCCCGACCTGCGACTCGTGGCGATGTCCGCGACGCTCGTTCCCGATGCGCTCGCGCGCTTTCTCGGTGACGCTCCGCTCGTCGAGAGCGAGGGGCGGCTGTTTCCCGTCGATGTGCGCTATCTCGGCTACGAGGAGCGCGTGCCGCTGCAGCGCCAGATGGCCGCCGCTGTCGCGCGCGCGCTCGACTCGACGAACGGCGACGTGCTCGCGTTCTTGCCCGGCGTCGGCGAGATTCGCCGCACGAAGGAAGAGCTGCGCGACATCGCGAGCCGTCGCGGAGTGGAACTTCACGAGCTGTACGGCGATCTCCCGCCCGAGCAGCAGGACGCCGTGCTGCAGCGCCGAGCTTCGCGCAAGGTCGTACTCGCGACGAACGTCGCGCAGACGTCGGTGACGATCGACGGCGTGACGGCGGTCGTCGACAGCGGGCTCGCCCGCGTGATGCGCTTCGATCCATCCGTGGGCCTCGACCGGCTCGTGCTCGAACGCATCTCGCGCGCCTCCGCGGACCAGCGCGCTGGTCGCGCCGGTCGCACGGCACCGGGCGCGTGTCTGCGCCTGTGGAGCGAGGGCGAGCAGCGTTCGCTCGCGGCCGAGGACGATCCCGAGATTCGCCGCGTCGATCTCGCGGGAGCGGCGCTCGAGCTCCTCGCGTGGGGCGAGCGCGACCTCGCGCGCT